>Ga0126342_10001470_pt1 | contig 33272 bp, 26 predicted proteins | sample Cyp1metagenome_FD_92528 | JGI IMG/M metagenome (GOLD analysis project Ga0126342, IMG submission 92528) | Coral microbial communities from Lord Howe Island, Old Settlement Bay, Australia - Cyphastrea 1 metagenome | ecosystem: Host-associated > Invertebrates > Cnidaria > Coral ...
AAAGAGGTTCCTACAATAGCGGGTACCCCAAATCATCCAAAACTAGACAATTTTAGTATTGAAACCCCATGGTTTTGGGGATCTCCATTTTAAGAAACTCCCTATCCACATATATATATATATACACAATTGTACATATATATATATATATATACCCAGGGGGTCAACTACTAGGCAAAGTTTCGTTGCTAGAGAAAGACTGAACTTTGCCGTGGGCGACCGAACTTTGCCTATTCCAGCGGCTCACACTGGAGGTTCCCGAACGATATTGAACAATCATGATGGGTCACAATGCATCATGTGATGGCATGCCTTATCATGGCCCAATTTCTTATCTCTTTTTAGGGATCTTAAGATGCTAGTTATCTCCCAGTGATTTGATGCACTGTGAAGCGCTCATTGTTGCTTTTTTATCCTCGCTGCCCCCATGTGCTGCTATGTGCTCCACATCGTCTTTCTGCGCAAAAACCTTGGATGTGAAGGTGAGGGCCTTAAACTGTTGAGGGTGGTATGAAGGTGAGCCCGGCCACTAAAGCCATTTGGTTCCCTAAAACTTTGCTAGCCGTGTTCAAGGCTTATAACGGTGTTTTTAATTTATCCACTTTCCGGATTCTATCTTTTGTTTCAACTGAGGCAACAATAGTTGACCCTTCCAAGCTATTGTGTCGCTCTTTTTGAGGTGATGCTACTTCAAAATGCCAAAGCGAAAGCAATGCCTACAAGGAGCATGTCCGGGTCCAGTGGGAAGTCAAGGCTTTGAACCCACGTGCTTTGATTGTGATGTACTCGAGATTCAGGACTTTCTTGTATTGATTTCTAGTTTCAACCAAATTTCACAACAAGTTTCTGAACAAGTTCCACTGGCTTTGTTGATTTTTACGCGGCGATGCCGACAGGACATGAAGATGAAAACTATGGCGATTCTGACAGTGACGTGGTACCACGTCATGAAGGTACGTTTCCCACCCAGCATGGGACTGAATTAAATGCCGAATATGTAAACTAGAAAAAATAATACCCATTATCAATGACCCATAAGGATGTTCAGAAGGAAGATTGATCTACTTAATGCTTATAAACTTGGATTGGGTGCGTGCATGCATACCTCATGCACACAGGGTTCCAACATCTGGCAGATATGCATCATAATTTGTTTTCCCTCCGCAGCGGCCATTTTTTGGGGGAATCCCTCTTGCACCAACAACTTGGATGCACTCCCTGCAGCTGGGTCATACTTGAACAACATAGATCATACATGATATTACAGTGGACCGTGGATGTTACAGCCATCTTTTTAAAATAAGCCTAATATGACAATGTTAATTCATGCTTCTACACCTTAAAAGGAAGCATGGTCTTCAACGACATTAAACAATCATCAACATAGCTGTTTGAACTGTTTGAACATCCTTTTGTTTTTTTCCTACCCCTCCGCCCGTCTTGATGCAATGCCGGTGCAACGTCGTCAAAGCCGAATGGACCTGGCAAGGGTGGACATGCTGAAGGACAGTGGCGGGGTGGTATGTGCAACCGGTTGGGGATGACCAATCGGGGAAAAAAAAACTAATCTCATATATATAGGTTTCCATTGTGCATTAAATCTAGGATTCGTGGGTGCCAAAAAGAACATGCGTTCATGAAGGAATGGATGGACATCATGGCTTCGAAAGCAAACCTTTCCACCTTCTTTTTTTGACTTGAAAGGACTTCTTCAATGAGCTGTGCTCTACTGACGGGTACATCGAAGGAAGAAGGGCTGACATCAAAAAAAAACAGGGAAATAAGGCAGGTCACTGACATGATTTCATAGCAAATCGATTTTGAATCGTGATTTTTTCAATGTAAATTTGTCAGTTCATTCAGTCCTGACCTTTGAGACATTTTAATATGTGGTATTCTTCCATGGCCCATGGAAGGTATTTTCCTTCGTGGACCTCATCGGAGCGGAGAGTGTGGGGGAGGCAGAGGCCAGATCTCCAGCTTTTTTCATCTTTTGTCCTATATACTCTATTGTAATAATATAATATAATATAATATTAAATTATATAATATAAAATATTTTTTAATATTAATATATTATAATAATATAATATAATATTATATTATATTAATTATATATTTTATATTATATTATATTATATTATAATATATATTATTTTATTATAGTATAGTATATTATATTATATCATTTTAATAATTAATATATTATATTATATTATATTATATTATATTATATTTTATTAAATATTAATATAATATTATATTATTTTAAATATATGTTTATATTATTATTATATATTATATTATATTTTATAAAATTAATATTTATAATGAACAATCTTAATCAGGATTATTCTCTACTATCTGAAATTATAACTATTCAAATCATGAGTTGAATGTTAGATCAAAAAGAATAAACAAAAAATAAATGTTCCAGTGAATAATCTAAATTTTGTTATTTCTTTATGAACCAGTTGAAGCTCTTCGGAGGTTGAAAAGGAGATCAACTACAACTTCACGGCCAAATACTTGTCAGTTTTTGCTGGAGACCTGCCCACGAAATACGAGGTTGAGGACTGGATTGTACAAAAATAGTCAGTATGAGTGACTCATCAGTTTGAGGAATCTGTATATCTTCGAATTCTGATCATTAAGTTTGATTGATTCCCATGCAACACACCAACCATTGCAGAGCCCACAACCCATATGCAGGAAGGTTTGGCACATGTCGAAAAGAAGTACAATTTGAATCCGCGATTTAAGCGTCGGAGCCAGCACGAGGCACTGGGGTCATCATGTCAATGTTAATTACTAGTGACTATCATGTGAACATCATTAGTTGGTTGTACTGACTGATCAGCAAATGAACAGCATGGACATGAGTGCAAACTATAAAACTCATTCAACTAGTCTAGTATGTTGTCTTTTCCAAAATCATTCCATGTCCCATCCTCACCGGACGCCACCCCACAGTTTCAATCTATCCAGGCCTGGCAAAGAGTTGAAGCGAAATTGATTCGCACCATAGCCTCGTATGTGTCGAATTCGTTCCAAAGGACCATGAAAACAAGGCCATCTCGGGAACATTGGAATCAACCACCTCAATTTCTGTTTGTTTTTTTGGTAATAGCCATTTTGCAATTTATGGTTCCGGTTCACAATGGGTATCAGCAAACAATGCCAGGAAAGGACATGAGAAGATGAAGGTTCTGAAGAACATTGTCTTGCTCAAGTGCCAGGACCTGTTCTATGGGATCTATCATATACATGCATGTATCGTTTCAAACATTGTGATACTTTGTAACCGGTCACACACTTAGCATGAGGGGTGGTGATGACTCACATCTCAGCCTTTCTAGTCATTCATCACTGATCAAATTAGCACATCAAAAACAAAGTAACCCACACTTTCCAGTTCAATTGTTTACGAATCTTATTACCTTTGAAACACTTCATTCGAGATCATACCCGGAGTGTACAAAATCTTCTGATGCACTCGCTCCTGCTGATCCAGGACAGAGGCATTCTTTCACCAGCGAACAAAAAGGTGCCGACTCGAGGACGATCAACTTTCAAGGCCCCAAGCCCAATGCAAACACGTGGATTCATTGTTCTCGGTTCATATGTTATAGTTGTTTGCTATGATTATTATTTTTGTGATGTCTGTTGATAACCCTTATCCATATTCTATCAGGCTATTTATGGTTGAACAGGTGCTCATGTTTATCGTGACATTGTCTACCGTATCTCATATATTTTTGATTGCATGTTTATGCATAATATCTGGCATATGCATGCATACACTGTATAAATGATGCATGTTATGTATGCATGCATGTATGTATTTTTAGCTGACCGATTTGTTGGCAGAGGTTTCTGGAAAAAAGCTCAAGCGAAGTAAAGCAAAGGAAGAATTAGGCAGTGAAGGTCCAACGGGTTCAAAAGATGATGTGGCTGAGACTATGCCATTTCCTTCCCTCCCGGCAGATTCTCAAGACCCTTGGGAAGAGTTCCCTGATTCTCAGCCAGCGTTCTCTGATTCCCAGCCAGTAGATATGGGGGGTGGGGTTGAAAGGGAGGATGGAGAAGAGGGAGATGAAAATAGAGAGGGGGCAGAAGAGGAGAAGTTGACAGATGATGAGGTCGTGGAGCTTGTTGTTTGCCACGAGAACTGTGAATATAACACAGATACCTCCCCACCTGACGGTGTAGACCCACCGGCTCCCAGAGGGGGGGACGCAGGGAAAGATAAAGTGGAGGCAAAGGATGTGAAGGGTTCTGGGGGTGTGGCTGCAACAGCTGCCACAACACTTCTGACTGCTGGGTCTGCAGATGTCAGAGCTACTGCCCCGAGTGGGGCCGGTGATGTACCAGAGAACCCACCTCCATCACCTTCCAAAGATGTCATGGATCTGGATTCAGATGATGAACGCCCAAAGAATCAAAGCAAAGACGCCAGTGAGAATGTAAAGACAAAAGAAGCATTAGGCAAAGGTACTTGGAAGGACGGACCATCAACTGACCTACCCTATTAAAGTTGCAATGTGTTGTTTCAGTTTCAATCACAGGTTCATTTTTGAATTTCAATGATGTGTCATGATTACAAGGTCATACAACAAAAAATGGACGCATGGCCTTTTGATACTGACTTGGTCTACTTATTATTCTGCAGCGGTCATAGTTTAAGTCAATTGCCCCAGCCGCCAGGACAGAGGGCCACTTTGCGATCTTCCCGATGAGCTCAGCAGCAATGAGACGTTGCAAGCCCAGATTGAAACAGCATGCAAAAGATTAGAAGCAGCAAGACAAGGACACGAAGTGGAAGAGAACCTTTTGAAGGCCTGTTTGAAACTCATAAGTTTAAGCATTTGGGCAAAGGTCTTTCGTACACTAGATAAGATAGATAGAGATCGATTTATGATCATGTACGTGTTAAAAAAGATAAAGCTTATATCAGTTGAGACTTTAGATTTGGCTCACTTTTTTTCATCTCACCAGTTGAAAACATGTGCAATGTGTGTTGCGCCACCCCATGTCTGATCACAGGCGCAAGCTCTTCTACGAAAGTCCATTCGGGACACAATGAACGAAGATGAAGAAGAAGACATGGATAGGAAACATAAGGATGACGATGAAGAATCAGACAACAGGAGAACACGGGGCAGGGGTAGAGGCAAAGGGCGAGGGAGGGGGGGCAGAAAGACAACAAGAGCAAAGACTGCAGAACATGAACTTGAAACCCTACCAGCAAAGAAAGCACGCACTGAGGAGGCAGTTGAGATGCCAGCACATCCCCTCCCAAGTGATTTGGACAAAGCAGCGCACAAAGCATCAGAGCTGGTAAAGCAAGACATCAAAGATGCAGCACTTGCGAAGGAGGATCCGGAGAGAACTGAGGACAAAGGTCGCAAGCCCCCCAAAAGCCCCAAGAAAAAAGCAACACCGAAGAAAAAAGTAAGAACTGCAACAAAGAAGAAATCAACGCCAAAGAAAAACAAGCCTGCAAAACCAACCGTTGCCCCAGAGACAGAGGCCAAGGATGATTCCAGTGGCGCAGCTGTAGAAAAAAAAAAGAGTGGAGATGACAATGAGTCAGGCAGCGAGCATGATGCAGGCCAGGCCGCACCCAGCACACCCAAGAAGAGTGAGAAAGAAGAAGAGAAACCTACCACACCAAAGCCTGCTAAGACTCCAAAGACTACGCCAAAGAAGAGACGAAAAAAAATGAATCAGGACACTGAGACCAAGCCATGCAATATAATAATATAATGTCCTAGCTCGGTTTTATTGATTTCACTTTGCAGATTTCAATTTTTCGCCCTTTTTAAACAACTTCTATATATTATATTCTTTATAAACTGACACTGCACAGTGTGCAAAGTTTGACTATATCCTCTGTTGTTTTGCTGTGCATCTTTCGGTATGTCATCAAGATTACTAGAATACATGCCCATGTTATCCCATCTTATATGTTATTTATTATATAAGATAATATATTTCAAACTTCAGTAGTGCCATGGCCATGCCGTTTCAGGAGGCAAATGTTGCCTTGCTTGCAGCCAAAGCTCAGCAGATGCATCTCTTGAAGCTGCCCGATGACTACGAAACAAAAAAGTGCAGTCCTCAGATGCGTGTGTAGCTGGAGGGCAGTGCTTCAGGAATGGCCAGATTGGCTCAGCTATAACAATCAAGGATAGCCATCAACAACTTTATAAATTGAACATGGTAACATCAAAAGCATACCAATATTGGGAAGGTCAATGCTTGCGTTGCTTTTCATGATTTCAGATATCAATGGCAAGTATTCCTTAGTAGTTCAGGAGCTTCACACTTCGACCACCTGAAGACGTTCCGTGCTTCACAGAGGAGGACTTCCCGAATGATCCATTGCCAATCCAAGTACTGTTGGGGTCCCAAATGCTACTTTCGGATGAGTCATTCAATCTTCATTCATATCTATGCATGGTCATATCATAGTATCGCCTTCAGTCGAACATATGACATGAGGCTGGACCGTGGTGCTGGAAACTTCTACATCATAAAGGTCCCTCCCAAGCGTGTCGCTGCCATCAACTTGAACTACGATGACAACCTCAAGGCAGCGTTGTTGTACTTCAATCGGTGAACTGACAACATGGCATCCTTTTATGTGGGTAATGTTCTTGAACCGTCTCATGTCCATTCACCCGTGCCACCTAAGGCAGTGCATTTGAAATCACACATGTTGTTTTCAGTATATACATGCATGTACAACCAAGACTTTTGGTTTCATTGGGATATTATGTAATTGTCAGGAGAAGGTGCAGGCACTAGCTAAGATAGAAATCTATCTAACCTCATTCCTGTAACGATTTGTCCTTATCATGTGGCCATGAATCTCATCCAAAATCACAGCGCACTTGACCAAAAGGGACCGATTTTAAATTTATTATTTATTTTGTGTGCATTAAGTGGTCATGCAATGTCTGGTAATCCAATACGACCGGTCCCCACCAGGTGAACGAGGCTCAAAAGGGCGTCTCCATCACATGGACCGGCAGGGGTCTTCAGAAAGCGTCAAGGCCTAAGATGGCAAGACTAACCCTTGAGGCCAGTTGTGAAAGTTTGACATCATATTATATGATGGTGCATGCATGCATGAATTATAGACAATAGTTTGTGTTGTAATGATCATTACAATGTTATATCTGATCTTGATCAAGCTTGACTTCCTAACAGAAAACCATGGTAAGATATGGTCAGATGACGTCATATCCCAAATCTTACTTCGAATTCTTGGAAACAAAATTGAACGGTGTCATGAGTGTCATAGTCACCTTAGATGGTTTGACATGCACATTACTGCTATCACCTAGAGCTCGCGCTCCTGAGGTGGAAGTTGGCCTTGATGACGGCTGCATGGGTCCCCGTTGGGACGACTGAGAGTTAGCCCAGATTAGTATATTCGAAACCCTCAAGAGCATAAGGAGTTGGATCTGTCCATGTGGCCATCGATAATCAGTTTTAGTTCCTCGGGCATACTTTGTCACTTAGGGCCATGGGGATTCTATAATGATTCCATCTTTTGAGCCACCTGGAAACATGATCTAGTTTTGCTGTCCGGGTCAAGCCAAATTAGAGGCTTGAAGTTTTGAAACTCGAGGCACCAACGATGACAGGACGCCGCATTGCATCGATGTTGCAAAATCCGAAATTCATTGCTCTTGATTCAATACAGACTGACTGACTTTATACTATATAAAAGTTAAAAACAAATAACAGATGAAAATGACAGATGTAACATGATTTGATGGCCATTATGCCTATTGTGAAATAATTGTCATGATCATACAAGATATCTCGATGTGTTCATACATATGGTGTAGTCTCCAGTTCTTCCGGCACAGGTAGAAGAAAACATGGTTATATCATACTGAGTCAATGGGCAAATGTTCTGTGATTTCGAAAGGTGGCTGCTTGAAAAGGGTAATCTTGGCCCGGTTCCTGTAAAAGCTTTCCAGCCATGGAGGGGGCCCGCCGTAAGAAGCCTCCAAGCCCACTGGCCCTCACGACAAACTGCATCATCGGAATGTTGGTGTTGGGAGCACCTTTGATACTGAAACTTGACCAATTTAGTGAACAAACCGTGTTGTTCAGAGATGCATTTCTGGTAACTACTAGATAGAACTATGGGTGGTCAGTGTTTTTCTGACAACCTTAAACAACGTAGATTCAATGTGTACATAAGTCCAAGTAAACAATCACTCCAGCCGATCCCACGACAGCCCAGGATCCATGCGGCAGAGTATGTTGCCCAAATTACAGAAGCCGGCTCTGCAAACGCCCAGAGAGTGACAACCTCAGAGTTTCATGCAGCATCTACGAAAGAGTTTGATTTGACAATGCAACGCCTCCCAGTGCATCATCGTGATAATTTTACTCAGATCAATTCTTTGGTCTTGAAGACATGGCATACAGTACATACTGCGATATTCAACAACACATCAAACAGGTATGACTGAATGTGACACTGCACACTCCAATCCGACGTTTCTACCTTGATTCCTTTTTGCTTGCTAGCCTTGTCAAGAATCAACAGCAAGGATATCTTCCTCTATGATGTCTTCAGTGGTCAGAAGTCAGTGAGCAATGCATTTCGTCAGGCACTCAAGCCTGTAGAACTTCGACCACCTCTGTCTAATCTGATTATGCTATGAATTAAAATTAACAGGGGGTTCCAGCACTTGGGCTTGTCTTTCCCTATCTACGGTTGAATTGCCGATATCAGTAAAACATTTCAATCTCACATGTTCGGTATGACATGTACATCTTTCTCAAGTTTGAAAAGAACCAGTTTTCAAAGCTGATAATGTTGGTCATTATCAAGTTTTCAAACAGTTCTGGATCTGAGGTGACCGAAATTTCAAATCGTCCCTTCCTCAGTGGAAGCTGCTCAAACTGAAATCACGACCAAGCTTCCTCGAGGAGCAGGTGGTTCACCGGCCAGAGGGTCAACTTTGGAATACTGTGAAGATTTGGGCAGTCCTGGGTCCAAAGTCTTTCTCTGATAAGTTTGACATTGATCTTGGCAGTAGCAATTAATTACATATGCGAAAAAACATGAAATCATATAAAATCAAAATTATGATGATGGCTTTTAATGTGCAACTGACATGCAACCTGAGGTTGACCTATGACATCGTGGACAGACCGGCGGACAACAACATACTCTCAGTGTTGGGGCCCCATGTTCAGAATGGCATGTTGGAGTGAGCATCGTCAAAGTAAAAAAGTAAGACATGAACGGTGGAAAATTGTACAAGGATCACTGCACTCGCTAGAATACCAGTCCAATGATCACACATTGGGAAAACCAGATGTTACCATATGCCAGAAGCCCCTTTGACTTCAACTTCCTGTGATCAGCACCATACCCCCTCCTGCACAGTCAAGATGCTTCCATCATAGGTCATGATGCTCAACCTTGTCACTCTCAGGCCTGGGTTTCTGAGACTTGTCCAAGGTGGTCTCAGAATCGTGGAAGATGGAGCCCTACATGCTGGGCCACCCTGTTCCACATGGGTGTGGCTGAACCGAGGAACAAGTGGCCGGAGTATGGACTGTGTCATGGGTGATTCGAATCAACCTTCGGTGTTGGAAGGTAACACGAAACTTGACTTGATGATCAATATTAATAATATTTGCCTAATTCGATGTTGTGGGAATTCCTCTAGTAGCTCGTGATCTTCCAAAAACAAATTTATGTTTTGGTAGACTGACGCAGTAATAACTTGTAGACCCCAAACTCGTGTGCACACATGTATCCATGAAGTATGGGTTCTTACTCTTCTACCTTACTATCAACTAAGGATCATGGCAAGATTTGCTTTGATTGCCATCCTTTGCCTATGCAGATGCGTTCATGTCACGATTGAGCAACCTCGCAGCTCGATCATGAAGTATGTCAAGTACTTCCAGTACATTGCAAAAATGCTGGGTACATCATCGGCTAGTTGGAGGTGTACCAACTAGCCGGGCCCCCAGTGTTGATACCCTCATCAATGCATAGTCACGTTGATTTCCTGTATGGCGATGTTATTGCACATGGCCAGTTGATGAGTTTTTATATGAACATGTTCAATTTGTCCCAAAATACCACCCCTGGTCGAGAAACTTCCTGCCGGCCACGCCCAGTTGGATGGGCTCATGGGGCCACTCTCGACCGAAGCCATCCACTGCCTTTGGAAATGCGTCCAGAAACCCAGTCTTGGAGTTGGTGGGATGTTGCCTTATTTTAATTTTACTTTTCAGGGGTTACAAATTGAATTCGGGCTGTAAAGATCAAGGCATGTAAAAATTAATTTAGTAGATGATTTGTTTCGGAAAAATAATGTAAAATTTCATTACCTCAATTGAACTAGATCAAGCTGGTGCACATGCAACCAGATCTTCATTTGATATAATTTGACAAATCAACGTATGACAAACATAAACTACTGCTGTAGGTTGTTCATGTTGGGATGTGGATCTTTTGGGAACCAATAATAGCCAAGTGTGCAAACTACTTAGTTGAAAACAAAACTATGCATATTATGCATATAAGCTTGGGTATGTGGCATAAGTTTAGCAGAGTTTAGCATATAATTCACGTGATGTCAAACATGCTGTAAAGTTTGTAAGGTTCGATGCATTCTACTTTTGTTCACTGGGGACCCAGTTGCTTGCACCCAGGCCATACACGAAGGGTCTCTACAAAAGGCTTTCCCGAAAGAAGCAAAAGGCTATGAAAAAACGGACCGAGGGGGACATGGTGATCCACTATTCGGGCGCTGATGGTAAAAAAAAAGTGTCCGCTACTTAGATGGATATCTGACTTTTCAGGAACCATCCAAATGAAACACCATTTATTATGTTTCATCGTATGCATGTTATTTCTTATATTCGACATTGGACCACATATAACCTGAGTGGATGGTGTCTTCCGATTGAGGCGAGGGGGACCAAAGCTGAAAGAGTCGCAAACATACCCAAAGAAGTATGGTCGGCGCTATCGAAAGCTGCATTGCCGTTGGGTGGTACCTAAGCCGTAATTTTGATTTGTCAATTCTAGCCGACAATTGCATTTTATTTTTGTTGGTTTTTGAATATTTGTGTTATTACGGGTCCTCCATGGTACTATGACCTCCCGTCTGAGGCCACTCATGTGGGAGAACTTCGTGAATCCCTATATGGCGATACAACTGCTGATGCCGAAGGCGTTCGTTTGGCCATGAAAGCAGTAACCTGGTGTATATGGGACATGCCTCTTCAACGTACAATGGTACAACAGCGACCATTTTTAACCCACTTGATATTTTACGTGACATGCAACAGCTTTCACAACAATGAATGCTCGAAATATAATATATATAATATAATATAATAGATTATTATTAATAGTGTTTTTTTCTGGGAATGATGTGGGTGTATGTATTTATGAAATAAATAATATATTATTTTATATTTGCATTAATTTAGTAAGATCATGATCGTACATGAGCGCTATTAATTGATTATTGAGCCACCACCTCCAATTTCCAGCCAAAGTGTCTGACCCCTGCTCACCGGCCAAGGCCAAGTCGCAATCCTGGTGGGTGCATGCGGATCTTGAGGAGTTGAGATCTTTTCTCAAACATGAAGCTCAGGAGGGTCGCTACAAGCCGGTTTTCACTGAAGGGCTTTATTGAAAGTCGTTTTCCAACCCGCCGCTTGACAATTTGTAATTTGATTACACACTCCGGTGTCAATCCCAGAAGTACGACAACATGAGCTATAATTATGAACTAGTGGAAGCTAATAATAATGAAATCGTGATTGTAATATATTGTAATGTGAGTATGGTGCATATTGACGGGAAATTCCAAGATGAACCGGGTGTGCCATTATGGCGCTGCAAATTTGATGTTTCAATGGGCACGAAGTAGGCATGTGTCACACAAAGTGACTTCAATGGGAAAAAAACAAAACCAACCGGGTTGGGTGCGTGGTCCCTGCGTGGTACCTACGTGGTGATCCTAAACTTCACCGTGGAACTACTAAACTTTGCCGTGGAACTACTAAACTTTGCCGTGGTACCAAAACCCCCCAAAATTGATGAAAACATGAAAAAACATGTTTGTTTCTGTTTGTTTCGACAGGGATGCATATCATATAGGAACATGGATGGTTTTGCAATCTTGGTTGCCCACGGTGATTCTCAATGTCATAAACCCAGATCATGTGAAATCAGGCTCTACACCTTCATGATCATAGTGAGATTAATGTGATATGATTTATATAACCTATGCATGGAATGGATTTGCAATGCTTACATTAGGACAAGTCGGGATGGAACGTCTAGCATGGTCTTGCTTTGGTATGGGGTTTTAACTCTGTAGGTCAGTCCTGATCGCAGACCCAATTCCTACACATATCATGGCTACAGGGGCCCATGTTCACGGATCAACTACATGTGCAACAATTGATTTCCGGTTTCAACTACAGTGTCAATGTGAACCATTCCTTTGTCAAAATTCCAATGCATTAAATCAATTCCGTACATTTTCAATGTGACTATGTACTTGAGATATTTTTCGATGTCATTTGATGTGTTTGATGGGTTGTCCAATTTGGTCTTTGCACCCATCCGAAACCACTGCCCATGGAAGAAGCCAAGCGATTCTTGGCTGCGGCCAAAGCCACTTGTGCCCGGAAGTCACAAGCCACAGCTCCTAAGCAAAGTGGCCCATCAGTGTCTGGAGGTCTGGGGGGATTTGATGGACCGGGCTGACTGTCATGCCAATTAATCATTAAAAATATAACACCGCTTTGTTGTGTTAACCGGTGGATCTCAAATGTTCACGGTTTGTTGGTTCAACCAGCTTCAGAATAGATCGCGTTGATCATGCAAGCATGCGCATGCATATCTCACATGGCGAAATTAGAACTTGAAATTTCTATCCCAACATAGTCTGGAGCGATGTGAAGTATGAATTCCCGAAGGAATCATGAGAATTGGACAAAATGGTGGGTGGAATGTGTACCGTGCATTGAGTTGCTATATATTCTTTCTAATTTACTTATCATTTGAATACTATATATTACATGATTTTAAAAAATCAGAGATTTGACCTACGTACAGTACGCAGCATCACCAAGAAACACTATCCACTAGCAAGACCCATCAATTTACTTCAAAACAAGATTAGGTTACACAACACGCAAATATAATCTATCTAGCCTTATTTTTATTTTGTTTAAGAACTTATAGCCATTAAGATGCATCTCTACATCACATATAACAAGTATACCTGGTGGGTGGTTCAGTCAGCCTGGACAGGTGAAAAGACAATTGAGAAGGAGAAAAACACGACTGAAACCGACAGCCAAGCCAGTACCATTCCAGGGACTGATGAGCAAATAGCCACTATGCTAATGGATTCCAAAGCATGCCAGACCCCCCAAGACCGGGTTCGACGGATGCCTGCCACCCCACACCCACAGCCAATGCGACTTGATCGAAGGATGCAGTCAACTGAGATTCTGAGAGCAAATTCTGCAACAGCAACAACAGTCGCAGAGACACCGTCACCTGCAGAAGCATCAGACAAGCAGAAACACAGCCAGAAACCCGCTAAGAAGAGCCATAAGACGAAGAAGCGGGCAAAAACGCAGAAGAAATCAGTGCAGGAAAAAAAGAAATTAGCGGTAAAGAAAACCCAGACAAAGACCACAGCCAAGAAGACCGATGCAGTCCAAAAGACCGATACAACCAAGAAGACACCTGTGGCAGCCCCCAAATCAGCTGCAGCTCCGCATGCACAGCCGCCTGCTCACCCAGACCCTGGAGTGACTACACCTGCAGCCTCAGCCGCTCCACCCGCTGTCAAGACTGCTCCTGAGAAAGACCAGAAAGATATGGCAAGTTCCTCGCAGCCCCCCCATGAGGTGAAGAAGGAACGTGATGCCGCTGGATGTGTTAAACCTGTGCAGCAGCCTGCGCAGCCTGTGAATCCAGAAGTGGCTCCCGGGAACACACCAGCCAAATCCCCAGCACCGGAGTCAGTCGCCGGTCTTTTGAACAGGGCACAAACGGATCAGTTTGACATGGGGTCCGTGCAACAGATGCTTGACCAGGTTCAAGCCCATCTACCAAGAACGGCCAGCGGTGCACCTGCACCCCCCAGCCCTCCTGGAGGCCCAACCGGCAGCAACCCCAGAATTCGCAACCGGGACAAGAATTCACACAACCGAAGGATGCGATTCTACCGCAGTTTAGAGAGTTTCTTGGATCCTACTATGAACACAGCCTACAACATGAAATCATTTTTAGTACAGCGGGCAGTATGAGACATGACCTGATCTATGCTTCCTCCCAGTGACCCAGATTAGAACTCACACCTCATGGATGTGTCTTAGTTTGACCTTATACCTAATCAATGTCAAGAAGCAACGTCAAAAACTCGATAGATGAAGCATGGAGCATAGCTATAATTCCAAGGTATCAAAAGTAATTACTATCGTATAGTCTCAACACTTTGCCCATTACGATCTATATTGCATTAGTGTGTATGTGCTGTTACTCTGACCGTGCATGTGCAAATCATGTCAAACCATCCGTTCATGCCCATTCAACATCACACTTATCTGTTGCGCGGCCCAGGTTCCAATTCACCGCCGGAGATCAACAAGCTGGGCGAAAATGCGAGGGACTCCTCAGGAGTGTTACCGGTGGGCCGGTGGCAGGCAGTAAGATTCCAATGAAATTCCGATACCAGTGATTCTTCCAGTTGTTCAATCAAGTTCTTGTTTTGTTTGATTGGCCTATCCCTTATCCCCAGCTGCCTTAAGACATTGAAACCTTTGGGATCATTCTTGTTGGAACAGCTTGGTTGATGACATTTACTTCCAACTCAGATTTCAAAACATTGTGCATGAGTACATCATGCCAAAACCAAAGTGACTGAGACTAGAAATTGCAATGCATGGGATTGATTACCTGTAAGGTCTCCTCTGTCCAGTGCATTTGATGTGTATACATCTCAATATGATATTTTGATTATCATCGTTGTTATTTTTATTGGTGTGGAAAACGGCTAGTGACAATAGCTGATGAACCTTACATGCATAAGCAAGCTAAATATCGTTAAGTTCAGTGCGTGTGACAACTAGTAAGTGACCTTGTGAATTCTGGCAAGTGCATACAATTACCATGTTTTTTCTAGAACATGGTGATGCACTGTGGCATTTCTTGCTGTCACTACTTAAGTCATCATCGACTGGGGCAATGACACAGGACGAACAAAGACAGACAAACTCGCCATCCTCTTTGAGGAGTGGGTTAAATGTTCAGAGAACTGGAATGCCAGCAGCTTCGTGCTCAGAATGCGCGAAAGTAGCAAAGAAAGCACGGTGGGCGGAAGGAGATGGATGACCGAATCTGACATAGCTGACAAGTACTCCAGGGGTCGAAGCATGGCAGAGGCACAGCAGATCGCACGAGAAATCGTGGAGGGCAAAGAAAACTGCGCGCATATGCGCGTTGCGCATATCAAGCCGCACCCAGATGCTCCATTGAGGAGCGACATGAAACTCTATCTCATCTGGGATGAATCGTACGAAACATCAGTCAAAGATTCGATCGTTGAAAGTCTCTTTGAACTCCGGGACGACGACTCGAAGAAAAAGGGTAAAAGTGGTAAGGATGGCAAGAGTAAGGGCAGCAAGAGAAAGATCAGTGCGTCTTCGAGTGACAGTCAAAGTGAAAGTGATGAGAGTGAGTCAGAGAGTTCCTCAGCAAGCCATCGTGGGAAAAGGAAGTCGGCGAAGACGGCCAAACGACGCAGCCGTGGAAAGAAAGAGAAGAAGGAGAAACCCATCAAGAAGAAAAACGATGATGAGGATCAGACTGGACCAGTACCAGTTGAGACAGACAAAGATAAGAAGAAGAGAATGAAGGAGTTGGAAAAGGAGAAAAAAATGAGAGAAAAGGAGGAGGCCCGTGAGAAGAAGCGAATTGAGACAGGTGAAAAGAAAGAGAAAACGAAGGAACTGAACAAGAAGCGCAGTGCTGTGAGAAAGGCAGGACCCACATGTACCACCAGTAGCCATAAGTACTGGACCTGCGATTCATAAGATGACCCCAAAGAATCAGTCTTGGATAAACCCGTTTTTTGGGATGTGTATGTCTACACTCATTAGATTACCCCACCTGGGTTACTGTTTAAAAATGGTGGATCATCCGATCAAAAATAAACATGTCCAATCAAAAACACGCAACATGCATAGCTACCTGGGGGCAAACAATGATTTGCAATGCACGGACAGTGATATGAGTAAATTGTTTTTTACGTTTCACAAACCCATGCCAATATATAGTGATATGTATCTTGTTGGCAGTCTTACTTAACATGAAGCCATCCAAGCACTTGACATGTTCAACATCCTTTGCCACAAATGGTCTTCAGGAAGTTACTGCCCTGGACAACAACATCACAGACTGCAGCCGCCGACAAGCACAGGCTCAAACTGTGCTTCTTGGTTGCACAATATCATCTCATGAGGTTACCCCGTCACAGCTTGACTACATGATCAATGACCCACAACTTGACACAAGGAGCCCCAACCCAATCCTCAAAAACAGCAATGTGAGCATGTCTTTTGTGTTGATGTTTTTCTTAGATTTCTAGTTTTGGAATCATAATTAATTATATGACTATGAGTCTATGAATAGTTACATTAGTAAATGAAACAAAGATCAAACTGAGATAATGTATGGTCTTTCGTGAAATGGTCCCCAGCTCAGCATACGGATCAAATATTGTTGGGTACCTTCTTGTCATGTTGAGTGGGATGAATTGGCCCCATGTCCTTCTGATTCGTAGACTCCCTGTCTTTGGGTGCCAAGTGTCCGCTGCAACCCAGGTCGGATCCAACTCTCCAGCAAGCCCTTGCCAAGGACATCTCTGCGCAGTGCACCACCTTGAAGAAAATGCGAGCGAAGCTTCAGGACAGTTTGGACAATGATGCCGCCCATTGGCTAGAACTTGGCTAGAAGGATGATTGTCTTCACTACATCAAAGACTGTTGGTAAATAAACCGTTGAGTCGTGCTATCCAAACAAAACTAACTACTATCTTGTACCAAGCTTACATACCCAGATATAAAGGTATATATGGATTATGAATCAACTTGTTATACAAATTTAAAAATTTTATATATTAATGCATTGCTTTGTCTCTCCTGTTCATTCATGATTATGTAAATTATGCAGTACAATATACTTTGCTTTTGAAATAAAACTGCATTGGTTAAGACTTCATGGGACCCTCAGGAGAGTTGCGGCTAATGTCATACCCCCCCGTAACTTTAGATTTCCACCCAGCTAGTCTTTAAGGTCATCATCGTGCAAAACCAGTCACATCAAGTACCCTATGATCTAAAAAAAAGGTTGTTGGTACTACTACTACAAATGATTTCATTTTCTTGTATTCCAAGATGATGTGTCAACAGGAAACATGGTAGTGTCTTTAGGGGGTTACAGCCCCACCATGCAAACTCAGGTCGATTCAATGGATGGGCTTGTCAACGAAGCCAAGACGGTCAATGCTGACTACAGCTCGCGTAAGAAAGCTATGACTTAGAAGATGTCATGAGGATATCAAGTGAGAAAATTTGGGCTCCATTTTGGATGGCATTTTGCCAACACAGGGTAAATACCCCTGGAAATGATCCTGGATGGATGCTTTCGGAATATCAAATTTGATTGATTAAACGCTGCATGATTGCATGCAACAAGTCTCCATTGTGAATTTTGTGGATGTATGCTGCCATGTTTATTAATGTTGCTTTTGATGTGTAGAATATCCTATGGTCGTCCGGAAGACACACCAGGGCATTTGTACGTTCCAAAGCCCCCAGCATTAATCAGTGAAATATTGGGAAGATGTCCACGCTACCTTTTGCATGGCCCATCTTGGCCCCTAGTGGCATATGCCTTCAAATGGGATGTCACCCCGTGGGGATCCTCAACAAAAAGGACTTATAATATATCATTTCCAATTGTGCCTCATGTGTTCAAGCTAGTGCTGTTTCAACTGCGAGTATGGATCTCCTTCATAGGGGTGTCAAGGGGTTGAAGGTTTGCCTTAATGGGCTGAGCAGGTCCTTGCCAAAAAGGATGGCAACCGAACACGTGTGACTTCACATGTGAAAGTAGAAAAGCAGCGTCGTTATACTTGAGCTGGGTGTGTGACATGATGATTCGATCAACCTTTCTAAATCTTTTGAAGAACCAACACATGTTAGAGGGAAAAACACTTGTCACAAACCTGAACGTTTACAAACAAATTAGTACCATGATTGTTGTGTTATGACCATGTCACTGATTTCAGTTCACCCAGTCATATTGATCTAGTCAAACAACAATTAACTCTGCAATATGCAATCATTTATGTTATGGAGGTCTCTCATTTGAGGGTTGGGTATCATACGATCTTCCGGTTACTTATCGATCCATGTAAACAAATGTAGACCGCCTTTACTCCCCACGCAGGTGATGGCACAGCTTGGGTGGTCCAAGGAGCCATAGATGATGTGGCATCAGCTGTTCCTTGGTGAGCCAGGGCTTCAAGGACGGCGGAGCAAACTGCAAATCGTCTTGGGATGTTTAACCTATAATATAATTAATATACTATATTATATTATCTACTATATTATACAATATATAATATAATATAATATAATAATATAATATAATTATAATTATATTACATTACATATTACATATTGTAATATGATATTACTTTATGTTATTATAATAGAATATATTATATATGTTATTATATTTTACTATATTATTATAAAATTATTATATCAGGATATCATGAATGCGAACTAAGAACACTATAATGTGTCTTATGCTTAAACATATTGTGATAGATCATGTTTCATGCAGCTCTTCACCCTTTCCATTGATCATTCCGTTTCCCACAGCACATTTTGATCTTCAAAAGTGCTTGTTACCCGAATCATGCTGTCTACATCACCCATGGTCTTTTGATGATTACATGATCTCGATTGACTTAGGTTTCGAGCATTTCAAAGGCAGTTCGAAACGTACGCAATCATTTGAAAGCTCCTTATCTGAATGAATGTTGGCGTGTTGATGTTGCTTTGGTTTCTCGGCACTGGCAAGTTCAATCACATGCAAGTTCAATCGGTAAGTGAAACCTGAAACTAAGTCCAGTAGAATAAAAGGAAATCTTCATTGGTCTTAGATCCATATCCCAAATCTTATGCACATGCTGCTGTTGACCAAGGAATCTGGCCCTGCAGCAATTCACCCATGGAGCCGACGACTGGCTTCTTATTCCGGCTGCAATACCACACGTGATTTTTGGCAGTTTTGCAAGACGGAGATAGTTGCTAGGCTTCAATTGCATGATATGTCCCATGTAACCGAACCCTTTGGTTCATCATGTCATAGTTTTCACAAATCAATGAAATTACGCTGCTCATCATTGCATTTAAAAACCGTTTTGGGTGTACATGGTTCACTGTCATGTAGCTCACCTACTTAGGAAAGTGCAACTATCAAAGTGCCTCTCAAGAACAAGAAAGATCCCCGGGGATATGTCTTGACAGACCTTCAAGTACTGGACCCCGTGTCGGTGGCAGACTATGTCTTCAACAGGGTTGGAGTTTCAATTCCTGATGATCAAGTCCGTGGATACTGGAGGCATTACAGATCAGAACGTGTCTCCGCTCCATGGGCATGTAGCAACCCAGCTGAAGAAACTGCGATCCCAATAGGTTTGTATGGGGATGCATGCAAAATCCGTCCTTATGAGAAGATGGTTGGAATATATATATATATCAATTTTCCACTGTTTCGTCCTCGCTCAGTACGATGCTCACGATTCCTGCTAGTGGCCATTCAGGAAGAGGACATGTATCAGAGAAAAACGTTGGATTCTATTTTTCGCTATGTGGTTTGGCGACTAAACATCTTGATGGATGGCAAGTGGCCAGCAGTTGACATTCAGGGAGGTAGTCTCACTGGTCCTGGATTGGCTCGTGCAGGGCAGGAGATCGTTCCAGGAAAAACATTTGCAGTAACGGAGCTGCGAGGTGATTGGGTCTGGCTGAAAGAGTGTCTATCATTCAAAAGCTCTTGGAAAGGAGGATCACGGTATCCTGTGTGTTTCCGATGTGAAGCTCGTTCGACTGGAGCTGAGCTTTACTACAATGTGCAGAAGGATTCAAGTGTGTGGCAAACAGAATACAGCACTCTTGCTGACTTCTTGGTGCATCAAATGCCTGCACAACCAAGTCACTTAGTTCAATCGTACATTTCTTCACATGATAACTATATATACCCAGCTGGGTATAAATATATTATATGTGGATGCAAATCTTAATCTTACATGATGATGGAAACCCAATGATACTTTCTTGTGGCTCATCATCTTGAACAAAGATACATTCAAAGCATAAATGGCATCTACTGAGAATTGAAGATTGATATGTTGTGAAGTTCAGAAGCTCAGTTTCGAAATCTCTTGTTCTTGGAATATGTTACGTCTGTTGTGTGTATCAATCATTGTCATTTTCCAAGATATGCTAACAAGATCATGTGACAAAAAACATTTAAATTGATGTTGTTCTTACAACATATGGCACACATCGCAGAAGCCCTGAATGATTACTATGATTCACACTTTTGGATTTTGCCACGCCCCAGGTCCTTTGATCGCACTGAAGGGATTCGATCCTGGAATCATCAGATGGTGCAGCATGCACGTGGTGAATTTGGGATTGTTGTATGGAACAAATGCCAGCGTGATGTGTCTTGCCTAATTCATGGGATAACCTTTCTAGTCTTTGGGGCAGTAGCCGCGGCAACTCTTCATGGGCAACTCCCTTCCATAAATCATTAACATGAATCAAATGATCTACCATAGATAGATGGAAAGATCCCTCGCGCATTCAAACAGATCAGAATTTGATTTTTGTTAAACTCCTGCACTCCCAGGGTGATGCTATGCGACGACAAGTTCTTCACTGGAAACTCTTTTCCGGAGCAATTGGAAGTTGCATATGAAGATTTCATGGCGTTCACTCGTGCAAAAAAAAATTCCCACTCCCAGAAGATGTTCACACAACGACTGGTTTCTCAGACAAAACCGTGTGTCAAATCAATTCTTACACGTTGAATGTTGTGATTTTTTTTGTTCATACCCGAATTGCTGCCACCAACCCTGGGTTGTCCCTTCCTTTTGTTGAGGTTAAGAAGAAGGATGGCCAACTCATGATGACAGGAAAGGCATACAACAACCGGGTCATTTGTGAATGGCTTCATGATGCTTTGCGACGTGCTTGCGTGGGCTCTGCTGACCCAAGGATGCCCATTGCATATTTGATGATGACATCTAGCTGAAAATTCATGAGCACAAAAGAAATTGTGAGATACTCCTTATGTAGATAGATTGGATCATAAAATGCAAGAAAAATCACTTTCAACAGATGATCCTGAAAATGAAAAATGTTTTCCAGTTTGATTCCAGCAGCCCGTCACAAAGCCAAGGAATGGCATGGCTCGCTTTTTTGGTATTATGGAACGATGTCCCCGCTTTTTGTCACTTGATTGATCGCATGCATGTATGCATTTTTTTCGAGTGTTGGAGATTTTGATTGCAGACGGGACTCCAAGGAAGGTGTTATTTTTACAGTATTGCCATGAAATCTGAAGTATATCAGATTATTACATTCATGCTAGATGCTTTGGATCCAGCATGACCACTTTTCATGCAAAATATTTGTTTTTTGCGGCATGGCATGAGGTCTCCTGAGCAAGCGGAAGCCCTGGATAATGCTGGGATGACTTACATCGATGCTCACATCAAAATTTCTCGCATGTCTTTCCAGAAACTCTCCAGCATTGGGAGACAAGTATTGGTTGAATGCCAGACTGAAAAAGTAACTGATGATGTAGCCAACCAAAAAACGAAGCGATATAATATTTTCATATCGTAAATAGCCTGATGTACTATTGCTTTGGACATTGTAGAAACAACTAACATATCATAGCAAGTAACAATTCATAATATTATGTATTATCTTCACCTGCACCGTTCTTGCCGAGGATGGAGAAACCACATTTCATCTTGCGGCCGAAGATCCACGTACCGCAGCTGCAATGGCAGGAGCCAGAAATTTAATCTGCCGAAACGCCCACCATCTCCGGGTTGTTTTCCAAGATCGAAGTTTGATTGTATGATGTCTGAATCAACCTATTGATCGGTTTTTGAAGATTGCTGGAATGTAAAGAATCTGTTAACATGACATCATTTTGTCCTGGATCATTTTCGATGTTAATGATCTAGAAAGTTTTTCTATGGCAGGTTGAAGAAACTAGTGTTGATTGACACATGCATTTGTGAATGGTTGCATCTTGCAATGTCAATCCCACTGCCGCAAAACAAAACATGCGTTTTGGGATATTATGGCTACTTGAGGCATTTGGTCATATCCTGAAAACAGTTCGGGATCACTGCCTCTTGGCTTGAAGTTGCATGTTGTTCAAACTTCATGCCAATACAGGTACTACTAGACCTATCAATTAGAATCACGGATTCAATGACAAAATGACCGTTGAACTGAATCCAGAACTACTTTCCAGTATGCCCTTAACTTTTACTGATGTGGCTGTGTTCTGGACCTAGTTGAAAATCCTCGCTTCGTTCATTGTTTTCATGACGAAGACGCTATGATGTGGCTCAAACGTGTCTAAGCTGCATGTTGACTTTGAAGCCACTAGTAGAAAGCAGTACTATTTATAAATTAAACATAATATTGCATATATCATATTATATTATATCATATTACCCACAAAGTCTTAATGCGAAACTCTGCCTGTGACTTGATAGAAATACGATACTTAAATGCCAGTACTAGCAAAGGAACATACATTCTATTGCAAGGTAGTACTTGCAATGGAGATGCGCTGCTTATAATGTTTCAAGATCAATTGCTCAGTCAGACTACTTTGGTACAGGTCATTCTTTCTAAGAGAGCTTGTTGAAAAAAACGTGACTTGAAACGAGGTATCGCCTTGAATGGCCATCAGAACCCTGTAAAGCAGCGGAAGTGGTGTCTCAAACTCTCCAAGCTCAGGACTGCAACACATGCATGTAGGTGCATGGTTTGTCACATATTGACCGGTGATCTGTATCGCACTAGATTTATTTGCTAAGTGTGTTACCATGATTGTGCAATATCATATTTATCTTTTGAGAGCTTTCCGAGATTCGAAAATCTTCAGAACTAGCGGTAGGCCAAAACAATTCTGATGCACTACTTGGCACTAACTTGAAAGCATAAATAAATAGACCCAAAGCTATGCATGCATATGCTTTTCATGGTCTAGCTGGCCAGCTGAACCTTTCAACAAATGCCTGTAATTTTGTGGCTTGTGTTGGCAGGATGCTCTCAATGCGATGGAGGGTACATCAGTCCCTTTGAAAAACTAATGGATCAGCAGTTCCACATGCAAAGTGCAATGCACATGTTTGTCAAATCTAATAATATCATTAGAACCATCATTTGCTTTGATGTTTCTACTCGCATGTTGGCCAAGGTTGAACCAGTCATCGGCTAGACGCAATCGCGTGAAAAAAAATGAATGATGCTGCTTCGCCTCCTCAGCTCCATAATTTGCATAATCATCTCATCATCAACATGTCTTGATGATCATGGTTCTATCTATGCAATGGTCTTATTTACTTAGGCTGGGCCTGAGCGTGGTTAGCGTGGTTTGCGTGGTCGGTGCGTGGTCCAGATGGCCATGGCAAAGTATCGTATTTCTATCAAGTCACAGGCAAAGTTTCGCATTAGGACTTTCTGGGTATATATATATACATCATATATATATATCATTATATATCTTTCCTAAATTCCAATCTAAAAAAGGAACGCCAACTGCGCGTTTCATCTCCAAGGCTCATGGCCCAGGATCCTTTGCCGCAGCGACTTGCTGGCGATTCGCATGGCCTCTTCCCATTTCAGCTGTCGCGGGTCCAGGGCGGGATGAACAGGAGACGACCTGCACGGCGTTGAGAAACTCAACTGGCTGAAAATCAAACATCATAAGATTGGAAAATCATCTATAAACATGGGAACATCATCACTAAGGTGGGACAATCCCTTATAAATGAAGGTTTATAGCTGGCAAAATCGTCTATTCAAATGATGATTTAACGTGATTATCTATTAAATTGATTATAAATTGATGATATACCCTCTGGTTATTTAACATAGCTAAGTATGGAAAATGAACAATTTATATTTATAGATGATAAACATGATGATTTACCTATTAAACATTGTGATTTTCAATTGCCACGTTTGATTGCCGAAGGGTAGTGGTTCCGTTGTGGGATTTGGTGAAACAAGATTGTTTTCTCGACATTTTTGTGGGGAAAACCGGGAAAACCGGGAAAACCGTGTTTCAAATCAAAAGTCGACATGGTGAGATCTCCCAAACTGATGGATTTCTGATTTCTTACGACTTTTTTGCCACAAAGGTACGACGAGTGATATCCCCGAATTCTTGGCGGGGTTGATTATGGTATCTCTATTGTACCTCCAATTAGAACACTATTATACCTCCAAATGTATCACTGGTATCACCATCAAGAAATATTTGATTGCTCAAATCGTGTCAGTCGATAAGTAAGTTGGTTTTTAAAGCTTTTAACTCCAATTTCACCAGGGCTATGGCAATTATCTCACATGAATAATCAGAATTGTAGATAACTATAGTACAGTTATATATCATGGTGCAATTAGAACTATAGTCTATAGTTAATCATAATTCATCATAACATATCATAAATATATGAACTATAGCCATACTTAATAACTTGAGTTATTCCAGCTGAAGATCTCAAGGCTTTTGGCCATGGCGATCCTCACCTGTTTTGAAACCACTGGAAAGCCGCCGAAAAGTTCAATGGCTCCAACAGGGGCAGGGGAAAACGCCAAGCCCAGCCATTGCTGCAGCACTCTGCCTGGAGATATCATGGGACATCCTGGGAGAAATATCTAAAAATCTCTATTCAAGATGAGCTTATCATGGATACAATGGATCATTTGAAACTGGAATATAATGAGGATATAATGGGGATATAACCAACAAAATGATATCTGGATATATGATGATATATGTGTGATTAACCATCGGGGTTGGGATACCCCATGGTTATACCAACCCATTTCGACCATCGCCAAAGCATGTGTTCTGCGACCAATGAGTCTAATATTGAAAGATACCCGGAAATTTGGTGGTTTAGAAACTCTGTCATTTCCACTTCTAAGCTGCCATTTTGGGGGGTATACCCGATTTTCAGACAGACCCATATCTTTGTTTCGTCAATTTATATAGTGATATCATTTTTTGACGGTTTATGGGTGAAGAATGCTGAGCAATATATGACTCGAGCTGCTGCTAAAATGTGCCACTTTTCGGAAGCTAAACTTACTCTGGTCACACAGGTGCAAGAAACATCTCGGCAACAAACATGCGTTAAAATATGGTATATGTGTGGGTCATTGTGGATCTGTGTATTTGTTCTGATTGGAAGGAGGTCTTAACGCCATACAATGCGATACAAGTGCTAGATGCGAAACTTTAGATTCTGGCAAACAGAGCCAGAAGCGTTGTCCATGATTGATCATCATGGCTCAAAAACATTTCCATGACACATTTCTATTGAACGACAAAAAAACATCTGATCACAATGGCTGGATCTGGTTCCTGTCATATCCTGTCCAGCCATTTCCAGCCTGCCTTGGTAAAGACTTCATCGAAACAGTTCGCTGAGTCCTGGGAACAACATCTCTTCCGCTGCTCCAGAGGGAGGTTCTGCCAACAGTCTGCCGTGCCAGGAATCGATGCCTCACCTGAGATGGTTGAAACATGGCTATGAAAAATATCTGAAGTCGATACCCTCTGGTAATTTAACATAGCTATTGAAAATGGCCATAGAAATAGTGGATTTTCCCATGAAAAATGGTGATTTTCCAGTTCGCTATGTTAGTCATTACCAGAGGGTATTGTAATAATCCATGCAATGGAATGGACAACCAACCATACTCCCAACCACCTCGAAGATCCATTCTCCCAGAGAATTGCCCGTGCCTTCCAGCAAAATGGAGATGAGCAGGACGAAAGAGCCTATATAGCTGTGTCTGAAAATGGGGTACACCTCCAAAATAGAAGTGTTCATGAGAAAATGTGGACAATGACGATCAATGAATCAATGATCAAATCTTTGGGCTGCCTATTTTCAGACACCGCACTTTGCAGCTTGCGGTAGATGGCCGGTTGGGTTTCACAAATGATTAGGCCGTGCTGCACGGCGTTTGAGCCACCCCCCCAAAAAAGGTGTTTGAGCCATTGGGATCAATAGCCCCGGGATTTCGATGTAGAACAATGGAAAGCTGCACTCTTTAAACTTGAGTCGACATATCCATTGGGATCAATGTTGGTTCCACTTCAGTTCGTCTCCCAGGCTATGACCATGTAAGTCATATGATGATGACTGGGAGCAGGAAACTATATAATTAGTCAAATCCATGGATGCAAAAGCTTTCAGCTTTTTGAACGCCAATTGGTAGCACATGGTAGCACTATATCCTGACTCTTGATGGGTGCATTTCTCTACCTGGACACGACGCATTTCCTGGTTCTTCACATTCCCATCATTATCTTTGCAGAAATTCCTACTATCGCGGCTAACTCATGATACCCCAAGGGAGCAATTCGCTTTTTACCCGCTCGCGGCATGACTAGTCTAGCAACTAGTTTCTTCAGAAGCGGATAACGATTGGTATGTATATGTATATAATTGTGTATATACATACTGTATATGAAAATGATCTATACCTCCCAAATGGCCCTGTCATGATTTTAATGGGCCTCGCCCATGTCTATACCAAACCCCTCGCGGACGACCGAGACTTTGAGCTCCGTGCCCAGTCAGGAACGTCGTCCACTTTTTCTGCTTCCTGGGTAAGCTCGGACTGCGAAAAAAGGCCTCTATTGTACAGTTGCATGGCGGGTAGAAACGGCAGAAATCGTCAAATTATCTCGAATTGCTGGCGAAGAGCAGAGCCTCAAGTATTTCTTGGTGAAACTTCCGAATTTGGCGCATTGATATGCAGCAAAATAAGTCAAAAGAGTTGGGGGTGTGAACCCAACGCAAATGGGAATAGAACTGATATATTATAGATAAGGATGTTGAGCAGCACATGTGGATGAACCAACAACAGACGTGGGTAGATGGGTAAATCAGCCACTCGAGCTAAATCTGGCTGAAAAGTAGGTGGTAACTAGCAACACTTGGTTTTGTTTGCCTACAAGAATGGGGAATCAAGCAACAAACATTGGCCATACCCAGATGGGAATCCGATCTTTCTGTGAACCACATACTTAGCATGCTTCGCATGCTTGCCCAATTGCTTTGGCGAGGTTGGGGCATGTTCTTTCAATTGGGAAGGGACAATCGGAGAATTTGCAGGAACTCCCCCATCTCCCCATATTTCATGGGAATCATGGGACAAAACCATTGGTTAATCGGTTCATCCCATGATTTATCGGGATCTCAGTCTTGGCCGGGTGAAAAAACATGATTTTCCATGGCTTTCCCAGGCTTGCCGTAGCGCCTGTAGCCCTTGGGTTTTCCATATCGTTTTGTGAATTGAAGGGTGAACCACAAATTTGTTGCGTGAAGCACCATAAATCAGCATTGCTTCAACCACCATTTTCATAGCTAAAGCACCATTCTTGCTTGATTCTTGCATGTTCACAGGATGGTTATAATCCAGCTCACAGCCGTCTGTCACTGACACCAGCCTCATCCACCACATAGGCAGTGACTTCTCCTGGCGAAGATAACCTATAAATGGAGGTTTATGGCTGGACAAATCATAATAGTTGCCACCTTTGAATTTCCGGAGGGTATTCATGTAGTAAAGGCAATAATGAACCAGCCCCAATATGACCATAAAATATGACCATAACCATAAATGGATGGTACAAATCATCACCAACTAGTAGGTTTACCGTTGGCTTTACCATAGTACTGAATACCCTCTGGTAAACTAACATAGCTATTGAACATGGCCATAGAAATAGTGGATTTTCCCATTAAAAATGGTGATTTTCCATAGTTTTTTGTATGTTTACCAGAGGGTACTTATCCTCACCACCATCACTACATATCACCAAGCCACTTAAAAACGGAGCCGCTGTCAAAGATGGGATCCACGGTCCCTTGAGTTTTTCAGCATCCAACACATGTCACGTCCCTTGGATGTTTTTCCGTGTTGACGTTGGTGACGTTCTTAAGTGAGAAGCGTATGTTTCGCCCAGTCCGGCTGCTGTACTTAAATGACAATAAGTTTCTTTGATTGGATAGGTGCAGGCATTTTCTTCAAAGACTACTATAATCTAATATATAACCAACCCTATCCCAGAATATATATAATATGGCTACCATTCATTTATGTAAAATGTATGATTATGTATGTATATATATATATATATATGTATAATATTGTAACTGCTGAAACAGAATCGAGCTGACAGCCCGAATTTCTGGTGGATGCTGCTTCGTGGGTCACTTGGCTTGGTCAATGGTCCCAAAATCAGATTTATCATTCTCCCCTTGAGAAGAACTTCAACAAAGAAGGTTGCAAGCTGAATTACATAAGCCACATATAGCCAGATTATGCCAAATTGCTTTTAGTCTTTTAGAGCCCAAAAAAAGTATTCCATCCACATCTTTTGTTTATCCGTCCAAACTGCGGGAACCAACAGAGCCCAAAACTACGCCTATATCTGGAAGATCGGCAGTTACAGGTCGCACCGCATAGCCTCGGATAGTTGCTGGAGGATGCGGAAGTCAGTTTTTTTTTAGATATTCCCCATCAGGAAGCAACAACAAAAGGAGAAACCACCAGGAACTGATATGATTTGAATATTAGCACTGTCATTATAATTACTGCATTATTAATCATAAAGTTCATATCATTATCATCATTGAAACAACACATGCTACGACAGTGACAGTGATAGGTATGATGATCCCCGTGCTGACGGTGGATGGGTGAAATTCTCATGTTGGTTTACGGTGGGTTTTAAAGGCTCTGAAAAAAAAAACATGAGATGCTGGTTGGTGGTTTTAACCATCTTGAAAAATATGAAAGTCAGTTGGGGTTACTATTCCCAATATATGGAAAAAGTAAAGAAATGTTCCAAACCTCCAGATGATAGTTGCTGGGGGCAATTCAATTTTTTCACAACACATTCTACGAACAAATCCCATGTTTTAGAGACTGGGATGTGGGATCAGCATCCAGCCAGCTCCAGTTATAGCTGTGTAATAATCCGATCAGTTCACTACTGGACAAACAAGGAACCACAGTCGTACCATCATCGGTCCTACCGGATTTTTCATATCTGGTGTTCAATGAAAGAATTTCCCCTTACTGTGAGGTCATTATAATTCATCCAATATATATATATGGGTAAATTATAATATTTCACTAACCTGAATTAAGGTGATTTCCCTTATTAACCATGATTCCAGTGAGGTCGCAGTGAGGTCGTCATAATTTACCTATATATATATATATCCATGTATAATATATCTAATTATCTAATATATATATATATATAATATATATATAGATATATCCATTTAGATGAATATATCCATGTCATCCAAACAATATTTGCATCCTCATGCCACGGCGCCACCAACACTGGACACCGGCCTTGGTCCTGCTGCGGCAAGTCCAGGGTCATTGGATATCGTTGAATCATATCCATTGAATATAATGTAATAATATATCCTATATAATGTAATATATAATATTATATATATACATATCCAAATCACAATGTATCCAGTGTTTTCGGGTCATGTTGTTTTCATGTGTCAATTGAATCGATTTCGATCAATTAGATCCATTAATGATTGGATGCCAAATTCGGAAAATGATGGAAATTCGCCGGCTCCTGTTGCAGCTCTGGTGGCCAGTCGGCTTGCCAGCTCCTCCGCAAAGCCCGGGGAGCAACGAAGCTTCACTGGAGATTTGCCCACCAATCAACTTTCGAAAAGAGACCGCGGCCATACCCCTAGGATCCATGTATGGTATATATGCTAACATTGGGGGTATATTGATGGTAAAATATGGTAAATGTTACCATATATACCATACATGGATCCTATGGGATAGACTGAAAAAACTCCGGGTCCAAAAATGGGAGCGTTTTCAACGACTATAGGTTGGGATGGCTCGAAATGTTTGATGGTTAGATGGCCCTATAGATCCAGCCGTACCTTTTCAGTAGTTAGGGTATGATTTAGGTGATTATATAATATACAATCATATACATGATATAATACCCAAAAAGATCCAAAAAGTATATCACATTTATAGATATATGGGGATTACAATGATTACACTCACTCCTAATACTTGGGGGATCATATTTGATTACATAATATTTTTATAAAATATACCTTCCAGTTTGTATACGTGTATCTTCTCAGAAAGTGTTTGGATCATTTTGGATCCATTTTGTTATGATTGCATGGACACCTCCCGTTCCCAGCCGTCCTGGCGACGCCTTGCGCAGAAGCAGATTCCATAATATTCGAAATCATCGCAACTAGGGGGGGTACCCTCCGATGTCAAACATGGCTAGCTGGACAATCCTCGAAACAAATGATTCTACAGTAAATGGAGGTTTGTAGCTGGGAAAATCAGCGATAAAATGGGTGTGTTTTTTGCATTGCCACCTTTGATTAGCAAGTATGGGGGCTGGTTTATCCCCCATCATGAAAGATGTCGGGAACTGGACAAATTCGAAATAAGCCTATTTGCATCTATTTGAATCGATTTGCATGCCCACACTCACTCAGTTTTTTTTCCCTATCAAAAGTCTTCAAAGGGTTTTGTTGGGTCCCTATTTTGGGAAATCCATACCCAACAGATGCGCAGCAGCAGTGGTCAAAGGGTCAAACCACTAGGTGCCAAGCCAGATCTGGAACCAACAAATTTCAGGATGGTTGTTTGGTGACTTCAACCCATCCGACATAGATAGTCAGCAATAGTCAGCTGAAAAGGATAGCTAAGGCTTAAGGGATTAAGGGTAGATCTAGAGTAGATCAAAAGGATATTGCGAAACGTAGCCCTGGCTGGTTTCATGTCTCCTTCATATGCACAAGCAACTCCACTTGAAGCGAGCAGTTTGGAATAAAATGGTAATCATGAATCACAACTTCAGGAAGCTCAAGAGTCTGTGCAAACAGGTCCGGCACCCACCTGGTTCTAATATACCCTTTAAATGTTCAAAATCAGGATACCCTCCGATAATCAAACATCGATAATCAAACATGACAATGAAAAATCCACAATTGACTGATGTTTTTTCCATTCAATCCTCCATTTACAGGGGATTTGTTATAACCATTGCCACGGCACCGGTCCTGGCGACTGCCACGGTGAGCCAGATTGATGCCTGGGATCTCAGGAATTGCCGTCAAAATCCGTCAAGCACCACGACAACAAAGCAGTTGTGGCTGGAAGCAAAAAATGCAAATTGTTGTTTCATACCATCTGGTTATTTAACATATATAGCCATGGAAAATCCCCAAAATAAATGGAGGTTTCAAACGCTGGGAAAATCATCTATTTCTATGGGCCATCTATACCATGGCTATGTTGGTCATAACCAGAGGGTACCCAAAAGATCGGATTCCAGGAAATTCCAGGTCTTGAAAAACTTTGGCCAAAAAGTGTTGCTGTGGAAAATCTGATTGATATCCTATTGATATCCGATTTATTGCTGTGGATCCACATGTAATCGTGTAACCCCAAGCATCAACGGGCACGGCGCTTCAGCCCTTCAGCCCGCCTGACCCCAAATGGTGTATCTTCCGGCAAGCTCACCTGGCTATGGGAGAAAAAATATGGTCTTTGGATCGAAACATGATGTTAAGTCCTGGACCAACATCCACCAAAGACATTTTTTTCCAAAAAAAAAGGTCTTTGGATGCTATGGAAAATAGTTGGTGGATGTTGGTGGTATCAACCCCAAAAAACTACAGCCAATTTAAGGATCATCGTCCCAAGTGACCGTATCATACGATATCTGAGGGGGTTCTTCTTATCAACAACTTTAGTCATTGGGGAGCATCCTAGGTTTCAATGGACATAGAACATACTGGAAGCCACCAACTACTGCAGTCACAAACTGGTCAACTGCCGTAGTTGGTAAGTCCAACTATTCCTGGATATCCCATTTGGATCCACTTGTGACTGGGATGCAAGTGTGGTCATTTCCGACACCAGGTGCACAAGGGGATGAACATCCAGGTAAAATCGGATCTACCTTCCAGGAATGTAATACTTAAAAACATGGAAAATTCACAGGAAATGTAGATTGTGTTCTTCGGGAAACATTGATATTGGATATTTCATAGAGTTTCTATAGATTTGCATTCTTAGTCAGTGGCTAAAAATCCACTGAGACGTGTTGGTATGTGTTGGTCACAAGCGGCAGCCTATAGTATACCCATAGGCGTTGGGACTGCAGTATCTACGGGAACCCGTTTTGACCCCATTTCTTGCAGTTGAGAGTCCAGCCCCTACTAACACCCCTAGTCCCGGTGCCCCAAATGATTTTAGAAATATGGTCATCAATATGCAGAATTCACACAACAGCCAACCTACATAAAAGTATCATAAAAGTATCATAAAAGTATCAATGAAAACCGAGTACCATCTGTCTTAATGATGTTTAACATGTACCATCTGGTTATTTAACAGTTTGCCATGGAAAATCCACCAGTTTTTAATAGGTGCTTACCTCTATTTCTATGGGCCATTTCCCATGGCTATGCCCTCATTTTTGGACCCAAGGGCCCATCTGCACCTTGCCGGGACTTGCGCGCAGCTGGCGAGAAGTGTCTCACCGCTGTCGAAGCACTGGATGAAGAGGGGCCTGGTACAGTGTCTAAGTCCACAAAAAAACAGCGGGAAGACATCTATCCATGAAGTATACATGTACTGTATAATTATCCGCCGACCCCGGCCTTTGCCAAGGCAGGGGCGGCGCCTGGGACCACCGGAGGTGTGGAACTTGGCTCTCGGGTCGCAAGCAAAGGCACACGCCATCAAGGCAACACCTCTGCCAGCTA
>Ga0126342_10001471_pt1 | contig 33271 bp, 31 predicted proteins | sample Cyp1metagenome_FD_92528 | JGI IMG/M metagenome (GOLD analysis project Ga0126342, IMG submission 92528) | Coral microbial communities from Lord Howe Island, Old Settlement Bay, Australia - Cyphastrea 1 metagenome | ecosystem: Host-associated > Invertebrates > Cnidaria > Coral ...
AAAAAATTAAGAATATTATATTTTGATAAATTAATATATAAAATATATTATTTTTTTCTTTATTATTAAATCCTATCTTAATAATAAAAATTAGTATCTATTTCTAATTTCGAAAAAAAATAAAAATATTTAATTAATTATAATTAAAAAATAATTAAAAAATAAAATTATTATTTATGGATTTTATATTTTAATATTAAAAATTAGTTAATCCGACATATTTATTAGGATTTTTAGTACCAAGTCCTCACCGTTCTATCGCCTTTTGCTGGATGAAATCCACCCCTCTGCCGCAGACTGCTAGCCAGCCGCTCTGTTCCTGCCAGCTGTCTGTAGAAGCTGGCTGTCAACTTAGTCTTGTCCTCTGAGCTGGCTGGATCCTTTAATTAAAATCATAATTATATAAACGGTATTTTTTTAATTTAAACCGGTTTAAATTCATCTCTTCAAGAATCCAATCATTTTTCCACGGTGTCGATTTATTCAATCAGCCTATTTATATTTCCTAATTTTATATAAATTAATAATTGGCCTAATTCCATTGAATTATTTAATTACTAATTACCAGCCATAAAAATGACACTCCCGCCTAGCAGAATTTCACTCGTAATAACCTGGCCTCCCTCTGCTAGCTGCACGAACTCCACTATCTGGTCTGTCATGGCTTAAAATTAATTGCTAATTATTTATCTACCTTTTAATTCCTTCAGGCAATAGGATTTGCTTTTCTCTAACCCTAACCCGCTAAAATACGATTTTTATTATCTTCCTAATAAAATCCTTATTAATATTTATATATATAAATATATATATATTATTATATAATAAATAATATAATTTCGATTTTAATATTCTAATAATAAATATATTTTTAATATTAAATATTAATTAAGATAATTATTAATTAGGGGAAAATAATATTAGGAAAAATAAATTATTATATATTTAAATATAAAAATAATATATATATTTTTTTAAATACAATATTATTAATATAATATTAAAAAATGAATTATATAAATAATATTAAATTAATTTTATATATTAATATTTAAAATATATATAATATATAATTTATGTTTTATTAATAATTATTTAATAAATATTTAGAAATTAAATTTTTAAAAATATAAAAATAATAAAATAAAAATAACAAAAATAAATTAAACATCAAAAATAAATAAAATATTAATAAAAAAAATACAACATATAATAATTATTTTAAATATTTTATATTTCCAAAAATTCAAAATATAATTTTACTATAATATAATAATTATAAAATTATTTAATCAAATAATATATATTATTAAAAAAAATAATATTAATTAATATTCAATATATATACCCTAGGATTCCAAAGACCATTTTAAAAATGGCGTTTGTAACAAAGACCATTTCATCCTCAACACTAATGGTCTTTCGTAATCACGCTCAATCACGCCCTTTCACAACCCAATGCCCAGCAAACAATTGCTTTTTGCCGCTAACGTCTTGCGCTCTTGTTCAACCTTAGGGCAAATTCAGCCAATCCCTTTTCCACCATATACATTACATGACATGACAATTGATAAGCACGGTTTCTCACTGCACTAAACTAGACATATCCTAGGTGAAAGAATCCACACCCAAGCATACAAACACATACACACATACACACACACACTGCAGATGAGAAACTTGCGGACGCGGTCTTTCATGGATAGCAACCTCGCAAACAACATCCAGTAACCCCAACATAGAAGTGTGGCAAGTCTTTACACTGGCACCCTAGCAGGCTTGCAGACCTGTCAAACATGTTTAGCAGGTACCTGGCCTTAGCTTGGTACATTTCAAAAGCCACTCCATTCTTTTTCTTGGGTGAGTTCTAGCTGCTATACCTGAGTGTGAGTGAACATTTTGTTTTCTCAAACAAAGAGGGCACTGCAACATACAATTTTAGAAGCACATCAAGCTGGTGCGTATTGTTAATTGCTCTGCTAGTCACCTTTCATCCATTTCATTGCATCCTCGTCCCAGAATGTATGCCAATAGCGTGGATTGGATCCTTATTGGCGACCAACAAGCTCTCATATCTTGTTTTACATTCAAAAGATGCACCACAAATCACCAGAGCGCACGCACGCACATGCACATGCACACACACACGCCAAGGCACTGTAGCGGCGAAGATCATGGCACACATGAGCCAGAACCTTGTTGAAACAAAAGTAAATAAGAATCTAACACCCTTAACCAATATCCTGATCGAAGTAGTTTGTTTCGTTTTTTTCCGATGGCTCATTTTTTTGTAGACAAGAAGCATGGGCCTTTGGCTTCATGAGCCAGCGGGGTTGATTATTCCTGTCAAACCAAGAGCTTTGAAATACATGTCCATATGAAGTGGAGTTTATGTGTTTTCTCATGCACAGACCTTACCTCACATGTAGGATACAAAGCGCTTTGTACAATTTGAGGAACTTCATGCCAAGATTGAACATCTTTGCTGCCATTTGAGGAGTCCTGAGATGGTCACAAAAAAAAAACATATTAATTAATGTTGTCCAACCATTGGGCGTGATATGTTTTTTTCAGTATCCTTCTAGCTGGTTTCCTCAAGGGATTGGCATCTCAATGTGAACAGGTCGCTGCAAACGCCATATTTATAGAATGGGATTTGAATTCTGGGGTATATCAGAGAACAAAACCAAGATATTCCTGTCTACTTTAAGACTGCAATCTCACAATGATACAACGATATCTAATAGAGAACGTGGTAAACCCAACAATGATTTTATATGGTGTTGTTCAAAAGAATCTTTATAAATTCACATCTAAAGTTAGGTACCTGTTTTGGGTTTATCAATTTATAAATATTGTAATCAATTCCGCATCAAGTAGGGCCTTCTCGGTTAAGCCATGCATCAGCACCCGTGGACTGGATTCCATTAAGCTGAAGAAGTGCGCCAGCGAACTCCTTGAGGAGCAGAAGACAGGGAAGGAAATGGGGGCAAGGGCCATAAACATTTCATCCCAAGCCACAAGAAATCATATATTTTTTGTCATCTTGTTCCAAACCAAAGTAGTCGTGGAAAACTTTAGCCTAATTTTCTCCAACAAAAATAAAACCATTTGAGTATAATGATAATGAGGACCCCATACCCCCCCAAGACAAGGTCAGTTGGGGCCAATAGATTCAAACAAGGGTCGTAGCGGCAGTGGTCAGCACTAAACAGTCATTGTCCCCATTCCCATTGGATACCAAAGCATCTTGCAAGCAGTGGGACAGCCATCTGAGAACACATCGGCCATTCCAAGCCTTTGCGACCAATCCAACTTCACCAGTTTTGCGTAGCACCTGACAGTGGCGGGCTGAATTTCAAACACTGCTGGACATGTCTATGCCCCGCTAAGGCACAAAGCATGTTCAAACCAGATCAAATAGGTATGAATTTTCTTCTAGCTTGGACTATATGTCCAAGATTATATAATTATTACAATTATATGGCTAGGTGATGACCAAAAACTGGCATAAGTCTAACCACCAAGTCACACTTCTCCTAGTGAAGGGTGGCTGGGAATGATGGATTTTGTGTTGGCGGCAAAACCCCACGAAACTCTTGTAGGCAGTATCCAGCTGCTCCTCAAAGGTTCTTGGCCCGAAGTACAGAAGATCCATCAAAAGCATCCTCAGTCCGGCACATGTTCTTGCACCCCTGCCCCAGCCAGGAGGTTGGGAGAAAGCATGCTTGCCAGGCTGATCTTCAACTTGCTGTAGGGAATTACGGCCACAAAAAAAAAAGCTAACTTCCACACAAAATAATACTGATCAGCAAGTTAAAGATCAGCCTGGCAAGCTAGTGGTGAAGCTCAAGTTCCTTCGATTTCTGTTCGGGTACCCAGCTACGGGGGCAGAGTGCGGATGAGTTACACATTGATTTAAATAGGACCCCTAAACCCTATTGAGAATCACTAGCTGATAGTAGATATGCAATTGATTTCTGGTGTATAGTCATTATTTTTATCAAAACTTCCACCCGGGTACAGAAGGGACAAGTTTCAGACCCCCACCATTGACGGTGAAGAGAATGCCTAGATTTAAGGCATGCATTGTGCACCAGCGTATGCACCCGGGATGGAACCCGTAGATTTGAAGTAGAGGACCTTGGCAGGGCTTGCAACATTCCCAAGGGCAATGCAGGTAATTACAGTGGTCAACAAACAAACCCTTGCTAAAGCCCAGAGAAACATTGCTACATTGCTTGGGATCACTTTTTCTATCATGCCATATGTTGCCATTTGGTCCGTGGATACATAGCCGCGATACAATATATCCCACATGTTTGAAAACGGTTTTTGGTTCCTTTGAAGCTTCCCATGGGGAATTCTGGGTTGACTGTTTAAATGCTTTCTGGCCCAAAGAAAAGATCACTGGACAATATCACAGGTGAATTAACTGACTTTCTTGCTTCTCAGTAAGACTCAGTAAGATTGGGTATGGCATATGATTTGAAAAAAAGTCTTCAGCAAACACAAAAAATATAATGAAAGGCTACTGGCAAGCCACACAAGTTTCTGTCTTTCAGGCTCTTGGCAATAAAACCAGCAAGTGAATACTCTTCCTATACCCACCTACATCCGTCCTCAACACAGCTCCCCAAATTGTAGTAGAGAAGTCCAGCATCTCCTCGAGACTGGGCTGGGCATTTCATGCACATGCTCACACCCTGCCAGCTGGCCCGGGGGCGCCAAATGTGGCAATGCCACTCCCAGTCCCCACGATACTTAGTAATTGGGAATTTATATCCACCTTTTGTGATTGGCAAACCAGCACGCTCCAAGTATTTTCCTCTCAAAGGGATACCTCTCGGACCTTGACAAGGATTGAAGCCTTCCCAGCAGGCATTGAAACTCCAAGCCAGCCTCTCCCATACACGATTGAAAGTTCGATTTTTCCACACTTTCTCCTGTGGGATTGAGAAGATAAGGAATCTTGAGTGACGAATTGATCTCGGACGCCACAATACCAGATTTATAAAGACATCTACATGTTTCTCAAACTGGTGGACAGTCCAAAGCCGTGCTGCGTCTCCGTGCAATCCGACTGGAACATGGTGATCACTGGAAGGGTTTCCCACAGCCCACGGCTCACCAACTTGCCGGAAGGGTTCCCCACAGCCCACGGCTCACCAACTTGCCGTGCGTGCTTCCAGTAGGCTTGAACATCTTCATCTGGTATATCAAAACCGACATGGTCAAAGAGATATATCAACACTCGGTGTGGGTATATGATGGGAAAATTGTCCATGCTTACACCACGCTCTGATTTGGGATCCTTCACAGGTAGCCGAATAGTTTCAATCTCCTTGGTTATGTTTTCCCAAATTATAAGAAACATATTTGCCAAATGCCAACATTATTTGTGATTTGGGACATGCTTTGACCAAACCAAAACTGATGGCAATTATTTCTTGGGGAATGTAGCAAAACTGTCCTTGAGGAAACTTATGGCTAAAATCGTCTACATAGCATCCAAAATAGAATAGGAGGGCCCTCGGTAGCTAATGATTTTATGACATGTCCTGCAATTTTTTAGGCTACACTTCTTGGGTATATTATTATATAAAAAGGGATCAGGCGCAATCATGTTGCATTAGGCCTTAGGAACAAGTTTTAAAGAGCCAAGGTACTACCGGTATGTCAGTGAACTTCCAGAAATCTCGACTGTCGTTTTTTCCAGACCTGGAAGCCAAAATGGAAGTTTCCTCATGAGCAGTACCGCTTTCCTTGGAAGGGCACAGAATAGCAAAGGGAGGGTGCACACTATAAGTTTCTTGCAACCAACTTTCTTATTATGCACCACTAGCATAAAGCCACTGGCATTGGCCAAACGTTCGCATATTTTTCGAATATTATTACCCATCAATACCATTAAAAATTGGTTGATTGAAATTCCCTTTCATATGCCTTGGCTAACCTACTATGAAGGATTTGAGAGGACCATACAGTAAAATATAACCTGCAATGGGCATGCTGAAATCGAACAAGTATCCCATGTTTCCCCTATGTATGAAAAAATGAAACACCTTCTTGGGGAACAAAGGAGCTATCCAGGTTGAGTACACCCTTCCATTATCCCTGTCATGAACTTCAAGATGGGTATAACCATATAACTATATAACCCATACTATGCCATACACTACTTGCTATCAACACCCTTGCCCATCCTGCGCATGTGTGGAACACAAAGGCTCTTGGACTTGCTCTCGGACTCTTCGCATCATCTTGTGGGTTGAAGTAGCCTCAGAGAGTGAGGACTGGGAAATTTGGATTTGGGGGTGTGGGTGGTGTTCAACAATCATGGTTCATCGATATGACATGTTTGGGATTCCATTTGCAAACATGTTGGGTGGGGATATAACATGTTTCTCATCGACCAAAAGTCCTGTCAAGCAGCTCCGGCCGCGACATCATCATAGTGGCCAAACAAAGCGACTGGTTTGGAATTACCTGCGAGCGGTGGTGCAAGTAAGTGGGAATTGGATTTTGTTTGCCATCAATCAACCTGAGTATCCCTTTACCTTTATATAATATAAGCTTACTAAGTATCCCCCTACTACTGTTGTAAAACCTGGATGAATATAGATCGATCTATCATCATCTATCCATATGGGTTCCCTTAGTGGAGGAGTTCCAGTACACATTTTGGTAAGCAACCAGGGTCATCCATCCAATGTTTCTTTTTTTACTCACAGATCCCCAAGAGTTTCTTCATGGCCCGTGTGGAGGTCACACAGGTTCTTCATCACTGACATGGATGAATTTCGTACAGCTTGGAAACATGTCTGTCGCACAGAAGCCCGTCCACTTCACTTATCGAAGGGGAACTGGATCACCTTCACCCCAAACTTTGAAGATACATTTTAAAGCAAAACAAAGTTTCTCACTCAAGTGTGCTATCTACTATGGGTCCTTTTTAGTTTAAACAAGATGTGACATGCCATTCCCCGTGGAAAGGAGAACGAAATGGTGCAGACAACAACTCGTCCATGGCCCAGATTGTGGAGTTCTAAGGCACACATGCCATTCCCCACGGCCAGACACTATCATTTCAAATTGTAAGACTTCAAGAAAGTTCCGAAATCCTTCAAGACTCGCTGAGCCGTAGCAATGCCATCAGTCAGATCATCAAGACCACCTGCCTGAACAGCAGAGGCTGGTAAACCATTGAATCAACTAATGGACTGATGGGCTTTTCTGTTCGTAAACTGTGCATCAGGTATGTACTAAAATTTGGGGTGCGTGTTACAATGTTATCCACCCAAAATATTTCAAACTAAAACTTGTATTCAGACCAGATGATTTTATAACCAAGTCAGGTCCCCTGAATTATATGTTTTGGCACATGCTCTATTTCATTTGTGGCAGGCAACCCTGCCTGCGAGGAATCAATTCGTGATTGAAGATCGGTCCTGGTAGATTTCAAGACCTTTGCCTGGGGCTTCATCTCCTGGAAGATAGCATCTTGCACCGCCTGACTCCTAAGCAGGATGCACTTATGAGCTTATGGACCATCTATGTTTTAAATAAATTGCTGGTGATCAACATGACAGGATATGGGACCCATAGTAATGGTTTGTAAAATTACCAATTTTTATTGTTTCAAACAGAAACCATATGTCAAACAAAAACCATATGTAATCGTTGGAACTCATGGGGTCGCACAAGTACATGTGGGCCCTAAGTCTGGCCTCATATATAAGCGTATCCCAAAGGGGTTTCCAATTCCTTTTTAGATGTTCACTTCTTTTGCTATGCAAATAGGAAAACATAATATGGACATGGGATTACATGGGATTTTCCCAGTGGGGCCATTTAGGTGAATATACATATCCCAGTTTTAATCCCAATCATACATGAGCTTATTCTTATGTATATTGTAATTAATTGCCGCTTGGGGTGTGCATCCAAACACCACCCCCTGTGGCTATGCAATCCACGCTGAGGCTGTAGCATGCTGGAAAGCTTTCCACCCTGCAGGCTGGTGGTTTTGTGAATCGCGATGGTCAGCTTGTCGATGGCCTCAAGGATTGAACCCATCTCCCACAATTTAAAACACTGTAATCCATTATCCCATTCATTCGATGCGTATATATATAATATATAATATCATATAGCAGGTAGTCAAACAAACTAATATTTTTAGCTTCTAATCACGAAGGAGTTTGCACAAACAAAGATGTATCTGGAACACCACACAAAGAGATATGCACGGCACCTGTTCACCCTTTCGACATTCCTTCTTGTGTGCATCTGTGACTCTTTTCTCCTCTGCTTTACGTTCAATCTCCTCTTGCTTCTTCCTTGCTTTCTCTTTGTCCTCCTCGGTTTGATCCTTGGGGTCCTTGGACTTCTTGTTCTGTCCAAGCTTCTTGTTCTTCTCGGTCTTGGGTTGCTTCTTCTCCTTTCTTTTCGGCTTGGCACTGGAATCCTCCAGACAGGGAATCAGAGAAACAGACCAATGGTAGCCGATGTCCAAAACATAAAAAAAACATGAACTAACTAGCCCATATAAAGCTCTTGAATGGTTTTGTTGCTTCAAAGGCTGGGGTCCACAGAAGCTCGTGAGAATGAGCTGGTCGGGGCTTCAAATTCACCGGATGTTACAGAAGGCTGAGCAACAACATGCAAGACAATGGACTAGAGATGTTTTCACACAAGTACATGTGCATGCATGTGTGTGCTAAGTCTTGTGCTAAGTCTTGTGGTAAGTCTTTTGCTAAGTTTTGTGTGGCCTCAGAGTTTTCACTACTTTTCTCTAAAGACGAAGACGAACTGCTGGACTTGCTGGACTCATCGGACTCAGAATCACTGGTGGACTTTGCCTTTCTCTTCTTGCTGGACTTCTTATTCTTGCGGCTCTTCTTCTTGGCCTTGTCCTGCTTCTTCTTGCTCTGTTTCTTTCTAGCCTGACCAACGCCTGGCTTCTTGTCATTTTCATCAGTATCTGCTGCCTGGAACAAAGCCTGGGTGACAAGATCAGTCGTTTCTTCTTCACCATCCTGATCCCACACCAGGTATTGGCGAGTGTCCTTAGTGCAAAGATGAACATCTTGACATTTATTGTAGATTCAGGAATGGAAGGAATGGAATTTTGGAAAGGGTTCTGAGGCTGTGAAAACAGGTGGATCTAGCTGTAGGTCAAGGGTTCCTTCCAAGATACTGTATTTTGGTGTCACTACTACTCAAAAGGAGCAATTGTATGTTCCAATAGATGACCTTAATTTGTAACCAGACATGGCATTCTGTATAAACAAAGTCTAGGCTCATCGGTCTCCTGCCCGTGCATGTCGGGATGGCATCTTATCTGGTCTTTGCTGATCTCCGGGTCCCGCATCTTCTGGGCGATGATACTATCAGCTGTGTCAAAGCTTCCATACTTTGTAGCTATTTCAGAACGTGTCAACCACTTTCTACAGCCATGCCTTCTAGAGCGCTTTTTCTGTCGTGCTTGGTAGTAGAATTCTGAAGCCTTCCATTGGCCACTGCATGCAAGCCACTGCTCGAGCAGTACTTGCAAACGGTCACTCTGCCTGTACGCCGCAGCCCCTGCCCGTCTGACCTCGAGGGGAGTTCTCTTGCCTTAGTAGGCAGCATCAAACAAACCTATATGTGTAATATACCTGTTGAACCCAGGGAAATACATAGGAGGAACCCTATAGTAAACCAAGACTTCAAACAGAGGACAAGCTTAGCAGGGTTCGAAAGCAGATCCAAAGTACTTCTCAGAGAGCGGTAAAACCTCATATACCTGGCGCGACTTTCTTTCTGCTTCAAAACCTTTTCAAGGTCCTGCTCGTCTTGTGGGTTCTCTCCATCCTCGCTTTCATTTTCACTGCTGCTTGAGTCAGGTTCAGACGGGTCTGGGTCTGCTGCTGCTGCTGCTGCTTTGGCTATGCCTTTTCCGGCTTTGTTCAAGTTGGCTGTGTCTTGTCGGTTGAGGCATGCATCTACGGCTGATGCCACACCATTGCCATCATTGCTCACATTAGATTTGCATCGCTCAAGTTTTGCAGGGGGGAGAGTTGACTTACTTGCCTGACCTGGTGTGGGCTGATTCTCAAGTGCCATTGGTTTGGTCGTGCTGTTGCCCTGTTGGGAAGAACCACCTGACACCTCAGGCTTGGAAGCTTTTGCTTTCACTGCAGTAGCTTTCTTTGCGGTTTCCTTTTTGTCAACTTTCTGATCCTCTAGTGCTAGCGGGGCTGCCCTCTTGAGCTGTTTTGCACCCTTGGGTTTCTCTTCTTCGTCAACTTCAGTGGGTACCAACCCACGTTTGCTTTGCATCGACCTGTCCAGTTTGGGTTGGCTGGACAGATTGTGCCTAGGAAGCTTTCTAGTGTGCTGCTCTGGTGTCTTGAGTGCCACATTTGCAACTGCCATCGCACGTGCATCCTTTGATACTGCAGCAACAATTGATTCATCATCATCATCATCCGAAGCATGACCTGCGAACGCTTTTTTGCTAGCAAGCATCAGCTCACTCTGTGGGCACAAGGTGTTTAATGCTAAAGCAGTAAATTCACAAATAAACTATTATGATCACCAATAACATATTCGAAAATAAGTGGTTGGCAAACCTCTTTTTGGGATAGTTTATGCCACATTAATCCCCACATGATTGGTTTGAAGATGGTTTACTTGTGCTTAGCAGGTTTCATTATCATAGGATAAGAAATACAAGAACCTGAGGGACAAGAATAATACTATGGGGCATCTGAATTTGGATGAATGTATCGCTTCATCAGGCGATAAATTATGGGTAAACAAATGATCGACATGTCATTTTTTTCTGGGTGAGCTGTATTATGGATGGGAGATGAATCCACACGGGGAAAGGGTCCAGCCATCTCGCCCATTTGCCTTTGGGTCCTTTGGGTCCTGCGGCTTTCTTCATTTTTTTCTGCACAGCTTTTTGATCTTTCCTGGCAGAGGGAGCCGGTGTGTTGATCATCAGGATTAGTCAGGATCATTTCTATGATTTGTTTTATCGCTTTTCATAGATCACCTCTTGGGACCCATCCTGCAATACCCAGTGGTAGCAATCAGGGGTCCATTCATTAGGATAGGTCTTATCAACCAAGTAACCCCACCTCTTGGTTAAAGTCCATCAACAAGGTTTCATCACAAAAGTAAGCAAAGACCATGTTCTAGATTGCGATTTCAAGGCCTTTTGGTAACATGCAGGTTACAGGATCTGAAACCAGTCTTCCACCCCTAAGCACCATCTAAATGAATATTTGTAACATGTGACCTGGACCTTTTCGATATCCTTGGCATTTTTTTGATTGAAGTCACTTGTTACCAGTGTGGTTTCTAAAAAAACACCCTGCCACATGCGCAGCCTGGCACAGCGGGCGCGAAGATCACTGGGTGAAGGCTCTTGACCAGCAGCATCAAGGACCGCTACCCGGGCTGCTCTGGCAGCCGCTTTTTCAAGGGCCTCCTTGACTGGATCTGGAGATTCCATTTTCTCCTAAGCACCCACCCGAAAAGAAGTAGCCTCAGCACCTGGATCCGACCAAATGGCTTCAACAGATTAAAATCAAGATGGTTCAGGATGCAATGGCCTCAACAAGAAAAAACTCAGCTCATAATGATGCTATATATTTTCAGGATCTTTTCAGTGTTTTTTAGGGCAAATTATGGTTAAAATCTTTCACAATTAAAAATGAACTTTCACGGTTAAAAATGGTCTTTCACGGTTTAGTCACGCATCTGTCACGGCTAAATTACGGTGTTTTTTGACATCATTTTTCTCGTATGTCATCCCCAATAGCATGGTTCCTACGCACCATTGCATCATATGAATTTTCCACTACCGACATGCGTTGATATTGCAACGCATCATGGAAAGGCCTTTCATTCGAGGCCCCCAAAAAAAGTGGGTGAAATCGGCCCGCTTTCTTCTCAGCTACTAAAAAGTCCCTCAGTTCCGTCAGGGCTGCATGCCGAAACCGGTAGGGCGCCTTGCAACAACAGCAGGGCATACCAAGCATTGGAGATAAAACACTGAAGGAGAATATGATTTCATATAGTCTATTTTCCCAAACTACTGGCACAGAATTCACGCTGTGTAGTCATGCCCCCCCTTGAAGTAGTAGAATTTGTTTCCATGCTTGTTTCACCAACGAATTCTGAAGAATTCCCATTGTATCCCATTCAAATGAAGGGGAACCGCCTCAGCAGGCTTTGCACCAGCCAGCAGACTGTACACCTTGTGTTTGAACGCCAGCACATTGTTGGCGCTAACCTGGGAAATAAATGGAGTAACCACCAATACCTTCAAACAGCTTTTGAAATGTGTACCTACCACTTCTAATAAGTAAATTATCAGGTCAATCCGAGATACGCTCCAATTTTGGTGGTTCTTCACCAGTGCTTCTCCATACCCAAGTGGATATACTTGGGAGGATCTTAGGTTTGCTGTCCCACACCTGAGCTGTATTTTTTTGGGATACCATATGTATATACATGGTATACATGCACATAATCATGCATGTGTACTATTCAACAAACTTGAGACGACATATGTCCAAAACACTCATAAGCGAAGCACACTTTGCTTTCACCACGACGGTTCTTGTATTTGCGCACCATGGCTCGCTTTTTCGAGTTGCGCTTAGCCCTCTTTCGGACTTTCTTCGTGAGCTTCTTCTTCATTTTGATGGCCCATGGACTTGGAATGGCAAGAAGGGTCTTAGGATTAGAAGGGACCCCCATATGCAAAGGGCAGCAATAAGTGCACATGCCAGTGGCCAGTGGAATATAAAAAATATAAGTAAGACCCAGACGCTGTTCCAAAAGCCACAGTTGGCTTCAAATATGGATGCCCATAGCTCCCCATGAAACTCAGTTCGGTTGTTTCAACATAGACAGTCAATCCCCAGAAGGTACAAGCCACATGTAGCATATGCTCATTAAAACTATTGTAACTTGAACCAAAGTACCAGTTAAGGCTAGTAACAAACGGTGCACTTGCCATGTCACCAATCTCCCAAACACAGATGCCATCCATCTGAAATAAGGGAATTCCATCATAAGTGTTTGGGATGGCTGCTCCACCAAAAACACTGCTCCTCGAATGGTCGCTAGGACCAGTAGAAGACACAAACGGCAGGTAATCCTTGGCAGGCGTTTGGGCACTGTAGGGGTAGGGTGCTCTATTGGTCAAGACAACACCACCATATTTTAAAGGACAATTTGTTTTTCGCTAAGTGGCAAATTGGCTTTCTTCACATAAGGCAGGCGACCACCCAAAGGTCTGCATTTTAATCGCTTGGACGTTCCCATATTCAAAAATACAAAACTCCCGCAAGGAGGGCCTGCGGTGACTAAAGCACCCTCTCGCAATTTGAGTACCAACTGAATCGCGTGAAGAAACCCACTCCTTAAAGGCAACGGCAAACACATGTTTGCAGGCATTGTTATTTTTGTTGGCATATCATATGTCATATGTTTATTATATATTTGATCAGCTGGGAGCCCCAAATAGGCACACCATCAAAATAGCCCAAATGTAGTAGTATAATAATGTTGACATGATCCTAATAGACATATTCTAAACTCCTCAAACTTTTGGAACACCTGATATCCATAAAATCTTGTCATAGTTATCATGACAACAGAACCAAATCAAACCATGGCACACCGAAGATATGTCTCCATCTGGCCCATGGGTGGCCACATCAAATCCTCTCCTAGGTGGTGTTTCGTTCAGAACCGGTTAATACAACATATTGATATTTCACTAGAAGGCATTGCATTGACATCGCCATCACCAACCAGACAGGCTCACCATTAGGCTTAGGCCCCACACGAGCGATGTCCATCGGAGACTTAGTTTGGTCATGATATGCTGATGGGGTTTTCACGTTTCCCACATTTGGATAGCACTCCCACCTAACTTTCACATTGATAATTAAACGGTCCAAATCTGGAATTGTAATCCCAGTGTAATCTAGCAAGTGTAAAGCAAATAAAGTTCAACACAATTCTGGCCAGTGTTTTGCTGAATTTACTTTTGAGCTTCGAGCGGATGGCCGTCTGAATTGTACCTTGACCACCAAAGAAATCGTAATTGTCCAAATCCTTGATCGTAGGGCTTGTTCGGGTTAGGATGATTATGGACCAAAACTACCATGCAAAATGGGGCAAAGTGGGACAGAAAAAAACATCTAAGTAGATGACACGCTCCATCTGGCCCATAAATGTCGTCCTCTCTGCCACGTAGTCGATGCAATGTAAACTCAGATGAATTCAAAGGCTTGGGTTATGGGGATTCTGGTGCCCAAAAAAATATCATATATCATTAGAATCAAGTAGAGAACTTTCCATGTACCCCCATTTTTCCAACAAGATATCGAACATCATGGAAAAGATCCTTGAGTAAAGAGGTTTCGATTGCGCCCCAATCCAATTTAGCTTGGGGGCAACACCAGCGGCATAGCCAGGTATGTCATCATGCGGGCTGCAAACTGGCTCAAGGACAGGGGGGACTCTGGTTGGTAAGGTTGTTGGCGCCGCATGGTGCGAAGCCAATCAAAGGGCACCAACACACTTTGAAGCTGATGAAGAAGGGGCTCTGGAAATGCACATAGATTATGTCTTATCTACAGGTCAGTGTTGCTTCAAATATGATATCGTATTGCTATAGCTTCTCGCTGCTACAAAACTCGACATGGCCGATTCCCAGCTTAAACCAATCACCATTATTATGCTATTATCTTGGGATTTACTGTAATTTTTGGTTCAATACTGGCAATCGCCCTTGTGAAATCAATGTGCAATCTACTGGTGCAATTTTCCTACTGAAGCCCCACACCCAGACTGCGTGTTGAGTCGCACGCACTAACTAGGTAATATTCCCCGCACAAACTCGACTGGCTCCCAAGGAACTCTTTGGCAAACACCTTCGAAAAACAACACACATTTCATCAATTTTGTGACAAGTAGAATTAGTTACTCAAACCAATTGATTTGAAATAGTGTTTCAACCAGAAGTATGTTCAATCAGGTGTACCTTGGGAATTCCATCGTTTCATTTCAGAAAACGACCAGTCCATCCATAGATACCTTTGCCAAAATGTTCTGGCTGGAAAAGCCCCGAAGCTTTTGACTTTCAAGCAGATCGGGCTGGAGATTCATCATTCAAATCAGGCTTCTCCCAGTCAGCAAGTTGTTTGCTGAGCTTCCACCTGAGCAGCCAAGTGGTGTAACCCAGATCTAGTCCCATAATTAATATCTTATTCAAATGTATCCAAACCATCGATTTGAAATTCCAACCTCAAAACACCAGTTTACAAACATGTACACGTATGCAAATGGCTAATGATTTAAGGACACCAAATTTGTGTTCGATAGCAAAATTAATCTTTGTAAGTCCAGCACGCGGCATCGATACCGCCAAATTTCTTCCATCCCACTAAAACGCCTCTGGTCAGCGTTACCTGGGCTAAAGAAACAAACCATCCCCGAACATGTTTTTATTTTTTCACGTGTGTTTAGGCAATCTATTGCGAAACCCACCAAGTAACACTAATAGTCAACCCATGGTCGGTGTTGGTCCGCTGAACACGAGTCGCCACGACAAGAGACACAAAGAAGCTGGCAGTGTTAAACCTGTAGCGAGAAGGACAGGGTTGGATGGGATCATCAAAGGGATAAATGTATTGTACGAGATGTAGTTCAAAATTGTGTGCCCTCAAACGAATAATAATAAAAAATAAACAAAAATAATAATAAATAAACCATACCATCCCCTAGGTTTTGATTTTTTGGCCAACATCATACATCATAATTGTATTGGCAGAGTTCTAGGGGCCCAACAACACACCAATTAAACTTCGCAAAATGAAGATTTTCGTCTGGACAAAGAAGAACTGGTGGTGGTAGCGTGAAGGACCTTATGGGTTCACATGGCTTAATGCACATACCCCAATCGCTTCTATTTTGCTATAAAGCCATCAAAGCATTTTCTTGATTGCTGGACTGTTTGTTTTCATTAAACTGGGGTCATCACTTTCGATCGAACTTCATTTCCCCATCACTGGAAAGAGATTCAATGGCACTGGCCACATACTCCGGGAGCTCCATATCAGAGTCCTTCTTTGCAAGGGTAGCAACCTTGCGCAAGGAATCCTCCTAAGACGAGGCTTCAGGTATCCAAAACACAGTAATAAATGTTAGACCCAGACTTGTCAGTTACCAAAGCATAAAAATAAAACATAATATTGATTAGTAGGTATTACAAGTAGGTACTTACGACATCCGAGGGTCCCTATGCTACTCTATGATCATTGTTATTTTTGTGTTTGGCAGGCATTTGGTGAACAGTGGTCATTTCTTGGCAGGGCAATAGTGATAAAAGGGTGGCATATGCCAATTTTGGCTCGCCAAAAACTATATATTATTTTATTCTCCTTGTCCCCACACCCATCTTACTTGCAACATAGTTTCCATGACATCTTTCAGTTTCTCTTCCTTACTTTTCTTGCGTTCGGGACTGCCAGCTTCTGCTCTTGTGCTTTCCACCTCGGTCCCCGGGAACAGTTGCCTCTTAATTTTGTCATTCTTTCCCTTGTCCTTCTTTCCCTTCTCCTTCTTTTCATTGTCATTCTTCGAAGCCTCAGCCATGGCACGTTTTGATGCCTTGCTGGCCAGCTTGAACGGGCTGCTTTTCAACTTTTCCTTCTCCGAGCCCTTCATCTTCGGGGGGGACTCGAAGTCATTCTGTGGTTTGTCCCCAAAGTTCTCATAGCTTTCAGCCTCACTTTCATCCTTCTTGGATCTCTTCTTGCTATCCGACTTCTTCTCCACTGGCTCATCCTCTCTTGGAGCTTCTCGCTTCTTGCTTGCCTTTGCTGGCTTCTCCTCTTTGCGATCCTCACCATCTCCAGGCTTGTGCTTCTTTCTCTTTGGCTTGGTGCTTTCCTCTTGGTCCTCATCCATTTCCTGATCCTCCAATCCTTCGGCCTCTGCAACATCTGTCTTGGGCACTCTGGTCTTCTTCACTGCCTTTTGGGGGTGCTTCTTGTTCTCATTTCTTCTTGTTGCCTGCAGCCTTACTTGAGCTCGCTGGTTCTTCCTCCTCTGGTGCTTCTGTGTCAATTTTGCTGCATCGACGTCCTCGTCCTTTGCCTCTTCCTTTGCCTCGTCCTTTGCCGCGACCACGTCTTGGTCCTTCGTCGGAATCTTCCTCTGCAAGGGCAATGGCTTTGTCCTCATCCTCCTCTTCTCCATTGTTCTCCTAATTTTCCTTTCGCAACCTCATCATTTTGCGCTGGGCCACAACCAAATCATCATTTGATGTGGTCAGCCCCCTCGTTTTGTACAACTCATGCATGAGTCGCTCAGCTTTGTCTTCTGTGGCTTTGTCCACAAACTTCTCATCTGGCAGCACTTTGCCCTTGTCCTCTTCAAAAGTGCAACGTGTTTCATTTCCTTTTTCATCATCAGTGTCTAGCACTTCAGTGAGCTCTTCGAACTTAGCCTTTTTGTTCTTTGTCTCCTCCTCATCTTTCTTTGCTTCTTCATCTTCTCCTTCCTCCTCGTCTTTCTTGGCTGCCATCTTCTTCACCTTGGAGTCTTTTGGTGATGTCTTTCGCTTCTGCACTTCGACAGCCTGACCTTTTTCATCATCTTCATCCTTATCCTCAGTCTTCTTCGTCTTAGGGGATGCCATCTTCTTCTTGGGGTCTTTGGGTGCTGCCATGCACTTCTTCTCTTCTTCAACCTCCTCATCCTCCTGTTCATCCTCTTCTTCATCCTCAAGATTCTTCGTCTTGGCGGCTGCCCTTCTTCTTCTTGGGATCTTTGGGTGCTGCCATGCACTTCTTCTTCTCTTCAGCCTCCTCATCTTCCTCTTCATCCTCTTCTTCATCCTCAATCTTCTTCACTTTGTGGGCTGCCGTCTTCTTCTTGGGGTCTGTGGGTACTGTCATGCATTTCTTCTTCTCTTCAGCCTCCTCATATTCTTCTCCATCCTCTTCTTCATCCTGACGCTTCTTCGTTTTGGGGGCTGCCGTCTTCTTCTTGGGGTCTTTGGGTGCTGTCATGCACTTCTTCTTCTTCTTCTCTTCAGCCTTCTCATATTCTTCTTCATCCTCTTCTTCATCCTGACGCTTCTTCGTCTTGGGGGCTGCCGTCTTCTTCTTGGGGTCTTTGGGTGCTGTCATGCACTTCTTCTTCTTCTCTTCAGCTTCCTCATCTTCCTCTTCATCCTCTTCTTCATCCTCAATCTTCTTCACTTTGTGGGCTGCCGTCTTCTTCTTGGGGTCTTTGGGTGCTGTCATGCATTTCTTCTTCTTTTCAGCCTCCTCATATTCTTCTCCATCCTCTTCTTCATCCTGACGCCTCTTCGTTTTGGGGGCTGCCGTCTTCTTCTTGGGGTCTTTGGGTGCTGCCATGCACTTCTTCTTCTTCTTCTTCTTCTTCTCTTCAGCCTCCTCATCCTCATCTTCATCCTCAAGATTCTTCATCTTGGGGGCTGCCATCTTCTTCTTGGGGTCTTTGGGTGCTGCCATGCACTTCTTCTTCTCTTCAGCCTCCTCATCCTCCTCTTCATCCTCTTCTTCATCCTCAATCTTCTTCACTTTGTGGGCTGCCGTCTTCTTCTTGGGGTCTTTGGGCGCTGCCATGCACTTCTTCTCCTCTTCATCATCTTCTTCATCCTCAAGATTCTTCGTCTTGGCGGCTGCCCTCTTCTTCTTGGGGTCTTTGGGTGCTGACATGCATTTCTTCTTCTTCTCTTCAGCCTCCTCATCCTCATCCTCTGCTTCATCCTCAAGATTCTTCATCTTGGGGGCTGCCATCTTCTTCTTGGGGTCTTTGTGTGCTGCCATGCACTCCTTCTTCTCTTCAGCCTCCTCATCCTCTTCTTCATCCTCGGCTTCATCCTCAAGATTCTTCGTCTTGGCGGCTGCGGTCTTCTTCTTGGGGTCTTTGGGTGCTGCCATGCACTTCTTCTTCTTCTCTTCGGCCTCCTCATCCTCTTCTTCATCCTCTTCTTCATCCTCAAGATTCTTCATCTTGGGGGCTGCCATCTTCTTCTTGGGGTCTTTGTGTGCTGCCATGCACTGCTTCTTCTCTTCAGCCTCCTCATCCTCTTCTTCATCCTCTGCTTCATCCTCAAGATTCTTCGTCTTGGCGGCTGCGGTCTTCTTCTTGGGGTCTTTGGGTGCTGCCATGCACTTCTTCTCTTCTTCAGCCTCCTCATCCTCTTCTTCATCCGATTCATCCTCTTCATCCACTTCATCCTTACGCTTCTTCTTCTGGTCTTCGGCTGGTGCCTTGAACTTTCTCTTCCCTTCAACCTCCTGTGTCTCTTCTTCATCATCCTCTTCTGTTTCTGGAACAAGGTCATCTTGCGAAGGCGACTCTTCGGAAACAGCTGGCACGTCACAACCCAGGCATTGGGAATCATCGGGAGAAAACGGGAGGGTGTCTAATTCATCTGGGTTCACCCCCTCAGGCACTGCCACCCTTTCTTCATCTTCAGACTTGTCTTCCTCCTCCAGGATCTGCTCATGCTGATCTTCTTCCTTCTCTTCATTGCTGCATAGCCTTTGTCAAATCCTGCGGAAGGCAAAGGCTGAAAAGGATCCCTTTCTTCATATTTTTCGTTGATCTCCATTTTTTTAGTGGGGGGAAAATATAAGGAAGAATGGTCCTGGCTGGAGGCACTTCTTCCTCGGGTTGCTTTCTTTTTGCCGTTCTCTGTTAGCATGCCAGTGACCTGCCAATTGCAGGAGAACAACCCAAGTAGATCTATGGTTGCGAGGTTTTTTTAAAGAGCACCCCCAGAGTCTGGAAATATGAGATGATCAATAGACTCATGGAAACCCTGACACTGTTCTTTGTTTTTTGGGGTTACTATATTTGAACACAAATTGAACAAAGTATGTGATGGCCTGGAGCCTGGACCGAATCACATCTTTGATTTGCTGCATTCCTTCGTGGCCACCCCTTGGTTTCGTATGAACACATGGTAGCTTTGGAAGAGATACAAAAACTATACAAATGCACAAAATCAGTCCACCACATATGATGGGGTTAAGTTGTCGACCTGCTGCCTTCCGCCTTCTGGAAGCGGAACATACAATAGCTTGCCATTGCACGTTGGACACCAGATTCCATTGATGCCCAAGCCTCAAGTAGGAGAAGGTTGGAATACAAAACAGGGCAACCTGATATGCAATTGTTTTATCATCTATGTTTCAGAGGACCCATTGGTAATATCTATATTTGTTTCATCGATTTACCAAATGCACCCCCGTATTTTTATACAGCCACAAACCCCAAACATATATCTGATGAACATACAACCCACCACCTTGCTGTGCTTTTCACTGATTAATTTCTGTTCCAGTCAGGGTACTCGATGCTCTGCCTTATTAGCCAGTTGCGGATTGAGGTTGAATGTCATCGAAGCCCATGTGAGGGCAGCCTCCCAAAGTAGCTACCATGTTTCATGCCATCCACTAGGAAGGACTGGAAAAAAAACGCATGCAGACAAAATTGCAGTAACCTTTCCTCGAGTTCATTATCCGTTGGAAGTTGGTCTGCAAACGAGGCCAGCATGGTGATGAGATAGATCTTGTTCTCCTCATGGTTGACCTGCATGATATTTGATTTGGTTCATCCCAAGAAAAAAGGTATAATGGATCAGGTCACCAGTCCATATCTATCTTAATTGGTACGTGTGTCCATTTTGAAGAGACATATGTAGGCCTCATATTCTCGGATAACTTCATCCTTTGAAAACCTGGTCACAAAGGAGAAAGCAGGAACCTCAGCTAGACAACTTCCACAGGGCCAAGAAAGATTTTGAAAGAACCAACCAGTATTCAAAATTATGATGCGGCTGGAAAGCTGCAGGGTCCCGCTCCCGAAGGCCAGCCCTCTTTCTCAAGAGACTTCTCCGCTTCGAGACATACTTGTCATCCAACACATCTATAAGAAAGGCCTAGGAAGAGAAACAAAAGGGTTGCTGCACTGGTAATTAAATACCCGAGTTGTTTCCACATCCCATACCTGCAAATTCTTGGTGAGCTTGCAGCCGAAGTGCCTGCAGGAGTGCCTTTCGGTCATCGGCATTCAGCCCCGCCATGAGCGAAGTGCGGAGCAAGGGGCTCCGCTGAAATCCAACCCTATAGGGGTTGCCAAATTTGATTACCCAGCAAAATTGGCCTTGATGAGTATAATTTTTGGGAAGATGATTAAAATATAAGTGTCATTTGGAAGTCAGCTGCCAACTCAAGTTTGAGCAGGAATAGGAGAAAAAGAACACACATAACAATCAATATGAGGCCAATGGACCTGGCTAGATCAAGTTCCCCAACTCACCAGTACCGCAAACGAAGCAAAACAGTGAGGCAAATAGTGGCAAAAAGGGGGGCACCTGGTGACGGGGTGATCTGCACCTTGGGTTCCATAACCCGCATGTCGCTCACCAATCCTTGGGAACCCAAAACAATGGGGTAATTTTATTTAAGACTTGTGTTATCGGGGGTTGCAAAAAATGGGATACATTAATTAATAAATAAATTATAATCATAATCCTAGCAGGGATCCCATTTTTTGACACCCAAATTGTTATCGTTATGATAATAAGCATGGGACCCGTCCAAGCTAGGCTTCTGACGTCGCTTCAACGCCTTTTTCATTTTCATGGCTGAAATTCCACCTTGGATATTGGACTAGCAGGGTCCAAAGATGACAACTCATTTCTTGAGTGACCGAACCCCCAATTTGCAGACCAGATGCTGTATCTTGATCATCATACCAGCGGGATGCGCCAGCCAGATCATCACCATTCACCAGAGGCAGACATAGCTGGTAAGAGTGGTTGGGAAAAATCAATACCCCACAAGGGCCAAAACATTGGAGATATGTGGGGTCCCATTAGTTTAAGATTGGATCCATACTTCCCCATTCTTTATCACTTCTCGTTGGACGGTTCATTAGGAATGATATGGTGGGATGCTGATTTGTACGAAACCACTGTATTTCACATTTTCCTTGGAGCCAACTGCATGGTGTACCATCACATGGTCCAAACAATCAACATCTTTACAACATATATCACTATAGAATAATGCTTCGGGACTTTAATTACTAAAAATAGACCTTATGTAAAGATCATTTCAAAAATGGACCTAGACACTCAGGGTATATATTATTTAAATTATCGCAAATAAATAATTCACCATAATATAAAATATATTTCCAAATCAAAATCTTAAAAATATTATTTCCATTTTGCGTTTAATTTTTATAATATAAATCAATAAATAAATAGATTATTATAAATTATTTTATCGAAAATAAATTTAGAAATTAAATTTCCATCAATATATAATATAAATAAATACATAATAAAAATAAAGCAGAAAAATAAATAAACAAAAATAACAAATCAAACAAAGAATAAAGAAAAAAAAAATCAGGAAGAAAATTACGAAATATTATATTTTCCCAATAATATATTAATTTCAAAGGGTCGAAAAATATTATAAAATGACAAAAATGAAATTATCTGACCAAATAAAAAGTAAAAAATTATGTAACGTTATAATACAAAATATATTTCCAATTAAAATATACAAAAAATCACATATTCGGACCACTTGTGGAAATTAAAATATCGAAAAAATATTCGTCGTTAGAGTGCATTTTTTTTTGCCAAAGCCGATTTAGTTCGCGACTAACGGCCGTTGGCCCTATCCTGCTGTTCGAATGAATATGGAGGGGCAAAATCAGGCGGAAAGAGAATCAATCTACGCAAAGATGAAATTTGAAGATAACATATAGTCTATAGTTATATATATGTTGTTTTTGATTGTTTTTGAATGTTTTTGAAGTCTTGCCTTTAAATCAAGTAAGTAAGCGAGGAAATGATGTCTGTTCTCCTCTATCTGGGATCGTGAGATCTGAAAAGCATTTCCGCTGATGCAGGCTGCAATTGCAGCTCCAAACTCCGGAAAAATACGGTTGGCATCTTCTAGCGCAGCAAGAGCTCTGACGCCCTGCAACAAGTTTATGGCGTAGGGCCAAGCTTGTCCAGCGCAAAAACATCTGATCCCTGCAGCTAAAGGCGAACTCCCCAAGAATACTCCACGCTCTTGACTCTGTGACAGCAATTCACCACAGCGACTCCAATGGGAATCCTCGACTGCAACCAAGCCAGCTGTGTAAGTTGTGTCTGTCCAATGTAAGCCGCATTGAAGGATTTCACCAAGCAAATTGATTGACAGCAGCCAGTTTTCTGCGGCACAAAGCCTAGCAACTGCGTTGAAAAGCACGGCGTCTGGCTGGAGACTTCTGGACCATCCAGCTTTAAACATCGCAACAGCTTCTTCCCAGCAGGTGTCCTGGCCTTGGCTTTATCAGATTGGAAGATGATTGGAAGCTAGTACTTTGCCTGAAAAATGCAGCATTAATTAAATGATACAAACTGGATCAAACTGGCAAGTCAGTCAACTGATTATCCTGACCTCTGGTAACGTTGTGCGTTTTGAGTCACACTGAGGAACTGACCAGAACCAAGCGCACTGTACATGAGGACATTCTGCCGCAGGCCACGGCTGTTGAGATTTTCCAGCTGCTGCACTGAGCGCAGCCATTGAGATGCCTGGCTTTGACCTTCGATTGCTGCCAGATACACCGTGTCTTCGTCGCAGCCGTTCACTGGTCTGGGTGCACTTAGACTCGAAGCAGCTTCCCAGGCGAAACGCTTGGCGCAGGCATCAAGGCAGGAGGCCCGAACATACTCCGTGTCAGCTGCCACAGCTTGGGCATTCATTGGAGCCATCTGTAGAACCGTCATGGAATGCCTCCATCGGTGCAAATAACCATGAGCCGATGCCAAGGCAGAAGCAGTCACCGAATCAGGTTCAAGAGATTTCTGTAAGAAAATCTGCGAAGCCAGCAAAGAGCTTTGCCAATCTCTCCGGCTGCAGCTGCACAACATATTTCCCAAGACCACATCTGTCTGCAAGTTTAGCTCCTCAAGGTTGATGCAGAGTTGCAGCAACCTGGCCCAGGAATCAGTAGCACTAGCCACTGCGTGAAAGCTGCGCAAATCTCTGGCGAAGCTGTTTGCAGGAATCTGCCGGAACACAGCAACCGCCTGCAACACACGGTGAAGAAATGTGAAGATTGATGGCATGAAATTTGGCTGTCATGAGGAGGACTAAGCCCTGAGGAAATTGGGCGATTGGGGGCAACCAGACGCAACCAGTCAAATGCTAGCCAAGTCGCAGGAGGTACAAAATAGGGCGTGGAGGATTCTCTCTCCCTCTCTCTCTCCGACAGGAACATAGGAACATAGGAATCACTAATTATCACGTACTTATGCCCGCACTCACGGGGTTCAACAGAGGTTTGCTACCAAGCTGGCTCTTTTGATGGCCCGGCCTCCCGCCACTTGCGAGCCTTGGCCAGCCCATTGACAGCTGAATTGAACCCTGACAGATTGGGACGTTGTTCCGTGTCACCTATTAGCAACAACACGTGTTTCCAGGAATGCAAAGGTCTTCCTTCCACACAGCATTGAATGCATGAATTGCGAGTGATAGCGTCTGACCGGAGGTTTGAGTCCTGCGCTCGCTGCATCTGCTGCAAGGCAGTGAAGCTGCACTCCCAAGTGTTGCACTGACCAGACACCACCACTGCTGAATTCAATGACACAGTGTCCAGCTCGAGCCCGTTTGATGCAGCAGCTGCAAGTATATGCAAACCAAACCGCCAGCGCTTTCCGGAACGACTGTCTGCAAGGGCAGTGTTGACAAGGATCACATTTGTCTCCAAGGTCATTCGTGACAAGTGGTGAAAGAAGTGGATTGCTCTGAACCACCCGCCAGGTTCCAAAGCGCGTAGAAGTCCGCCAAGCGTGATGACATTTGGCTGGATGAAGGACGCTTGCATTGTGTCCACCATGGCCAAACTATTTCTCCACGAGGAGGTGCCCCCCAGAACTGTCACAGCAGCATTGAATGCTGGCACGTCAGGCTCCCAGCACAGGCATTCCTGCAGGAGATCCAATGCTACCCTCCAGTCACTGCTATGTCCGAGGCGTTTGATTGCACCAGCCAGCCCCCACAGCTTGCCCTGGCGCACTTGCACGCCATATATGCTCTGCATTTCCAGCTTTTCCGCAGCCATGGAGGTTGCACAGCTGCTTTCTCATGACCAGGATCAACAAATGCCATCTTGACGCTAGAGGCTCCGTCAGTACCTTTCTAGACCATCGGGCATGGAGTCGGCCACTTGGCTGCCTTAGCTTGAGCAGCAACAGCTGTATTCAGCACAGCAAATCTAGGCTGACTGAGTCGGCAGCGGTGGCATGCAATACACATGCAACAACAAACAGGTCTGCAACAATTAATTCACAAGCGGTGGCCCTGAAATGTCCCTTCAGCATTCAAACGTCAGCGGCATGCATGTTCCTTTTTAATATGTCCATCCTTTTTCATCCTTTATCTGTACAACACCCTTGGGAAAATGCGGGCAACGGCCCGTTGAGTGCATTGGGCATCAAATTGTTGATAAAGTAATCAATCCGTGGTCCCACTTGCGGAGGGAAGCCATGAAAGATCGAAGGCTCAACTGGTGTGAGCAAAGCCTCGGCTCAAATCATGTCATTTCATGAGGGATTGGACATCCAGCAGGATTTGCTCCCAACATGTTAAACACAGAGAGGGAAATTGAAGGAAAATGAGGGAATTACAATAACATCTTTAAAGGATAATGATAAATGGATACAATAACATCTCCCATTTCCCCCCTTGTGCAAAGACTTGCGCTCAAGCATGCTTCAGCAATCTCCAAGAATGCAATGGCCCCGGCGCGATGCGGCAGTACCAGCATGACGACGAGCCAAACGCTCGAAGAAATCCACCAACCTGATGACGTGACAGCGCAATAGAACCCGTCGGATGAGTTCAAATGATGTGTAGTATGATGAATTATGGAAACATACGTGAACATGCGCTAACCTTTTGCATCCTTTTGGGTCCTTGGTCCCCACGGTGCTGATTCCATCTGGCAAATGCATTCCATTGGGCTCCATTGCTCTTGCCAATCGAATCAACTGCAAGAACACACTAAGGTCGCCAGCTTTGATCGACCTTCGAACACACGGCCACCACCAGCATCCTCGTCACATGACGGGTCTTGAAAATCTTGAAACATGACTATCAGATATCACATGATCTTCAGCGATATTGTGAACAACTCAGCCATCAACTGAATTCTATAATTTGCCTAGAATGACAGGCAAAGGGCACACCATAATCACCATAGCAATCCATAGCAATCACATATAATCACCATAGCACACCACAAATCCCTAGCGCAGCCAGTTGCGACTCCCAGGCGACCGGCACAGCATACAGCACGGTAAATCTGTCCTTCGCTGCCCTGTCTAAAGCTTCGTGACCTGCCGAGCTCAAAGACTCGGAAGTGACAAGTCTATGAAAACACATTGGAACAAGCACAGTATCAATAAAATGAAATAAATGTATATATATATATGTAATATAGTATACATACTGGTATGTATATAATTGTACATATATATATATATATATACTGTATACCAGAGAAATCCCGGAAAAAATAGAGAAATTAATCGTATAGAGGTTTTACCTACAATGAAAAAGCTGTGATATATCATGATATATATATAGTATATATCATGATGATTCAAGGTGCTGCTAGTAAATGCTATAGTTCAAACTCTATTCTGATCAGAACTGCCAGTGTTTGCAAATCCAAGCCTTGATCAGAAATTGCACGAAGGAAAAACCTTGCCCAGTACCATCTCTGTCTTGCAATTTCTGAGGCACTTTGGCACAAAAATGACATGTAGTCAATGTATATCAATGTAGACTCATCTCCCAACATCGGGCTAAGCATCTTATTCGCATGGCAACTTACGCACGATCAGAAAGTTCAGAAGCCATCTACAGTCTGCAGAAAATCGTCAAAACTCAAGCTGAGCAATCAAGAGTCTGCTTGACGCGGGAAAATTGCTGCCTCGTCTCTTTCTTGGCCATGGCCACATCTTCGTCGTTTTTTTGGGCTTTCTTTGTCCCATCATCTTCCCTTGCGAGAGCAACTCATTTGGCATCTCTATCAAGCTACCCTCAAACGCTAGAAGAACAGTTAGAACTCTAGTTGCCAATCTTGGGGGTAGTCTCAAAAGAACTAAAAGAACCATGTGGAAATTTGCAGAAGAGACAACTACGGACAGAGAAAAACCGGCCGAAAATGAACACCTCAAGATTTTGAAAACACTCTATCTTCATGTGAACGTGGAGTCTTCACTTTCTTGCTAGTAAGAACCTGTGCTACGTGGTATGCAGGAACCTCCACCTTGTAGCCCAAAACACTACAGAACTTTACAACAGATGCATTGCTATTCAGAAGGGCAAACCTTGACGTAGAAGAGTCTATTGTCTATTACCAAAACAAGTGCATCAGCCCATGAAGAGGACTCCAAGACCATCAGAAGTCAACCCACAGAAAAATAAAAACATAAAAACAGTAACTAACATTAATTATCATCCATCTCACATCATCTCACTTGGAGCTTTCTAAGGTCGGCTCTTCACATCAGATTCTCTCTTTTCGCTCTTCTCTGTGCGCATTGTGACAATGAAATCTGGAGGCAAAGGCCTCACCATAGAACAGCAAAGCCACCAGTGCGGCCACTGCAGTGAAAAACAATTGAAACACATGGATTCTTATTCCAGTCGCGCGAAACAGTCACACCGTCACACCAAAGTATACACCAATAAGTCAAGGCGGTCGTCCAAAATTTGTGGTGCCAAAGCGTGTCTCAGCTTCGTACCCAGAAATTCCGTCCAGGCCATATTGTGCTAAGCTTTTCTGTGCTTCCGAAACCTGACTTTGGCATACAATTCTCAATGACTAGTCCTTTCCGGCCGCCCATAGCCATACTACCGCTCCATGGAAGAAAACTGACCAGGATGTGACAGCAATGATCTAATCTCAGCATATCTCAGCCCTCTCCATGACCTGCCCTGAGCTTCCGGCCACTCTCGCATCGATGCCGATGAAAGGCGGCCTTGGATGGGTAGCCCACCTCTGACGGGTCACATGATCCGCGGGATTCGCGTTACTAAGCTGATTGCTGCGCTGAGATTGTATCTATTTGTATCTGCCCTTACGGGCCATCCAAAGGCGACAAGCACAAAGCCACCATTGACACCCCGGTCCGTCCATTCTGGGCTAGAAACCAAAGCTGGCAGCAGGCACCAGAACGCCAAAGCCCAGCTGCCACCTCAAACTCGTATACTGTAGTGAAATGCAAGATGACACAATCCGACTTCAGTGATTCAGCAAATGGTCCGAATTGCTGTCGCTGGCTGTCGCTTGGTCTTGAAAGCTTGGGTCCCAGCTTGAATCGCCTGCACACTGTACACCACATGAATCCATACATAGCAAACTGTTCCCGAGGCCCCGAGGCCTCCTGGTGAAAGTCATGAAATAGTGAGCTCAATATGTTTTATACCGGAGAAAAAAAACATCATCACAAGTATCATAAGCACTCTAACCATCTCTATCCCAATTTTGGGCATCTGGTCTGACACTGATAACATCTGACAACACCAATCCCACAATCATAGCATGCCACAGCCATACCTGAGATGGCCAAAGGCTGCAAATGCAGTCAGAAAGGCAATCACACACCTCGACATGCCATGAGTCACTCGGTTCGCTTCCTGTTGACCTGGTGCCGAGGAAAACATGCGGTTTCAATGTGGGCTTTATATGACAATTATTGACATTTTTTTATATTAAAGAGTATTGAGATGGTAAAATGCTCAAACCTTCCGCTGAGGATACTCTGCTTGGATCTATCGCTGGTGGCTTTTTCGCGGCCTCTCTTCTTGTGCTGGTCCGAGAAGCACCGTTGGCCAGCCTGTGGCAATGCCAGCACAGAGCCACCAGCCCGTTGTACGTAGCTTGCGCGTAGCAAGCGGTCCGCTTCAAGTCCCAGACATGCCGCTGACTGTCGCCACCAGGGTGCTAAAGCCTGGTTGGCCATGCTGGTTGTTCGTCAAGGGGAAAACTTCTCAACATATGATCAAAATATGTCAACATCATATGAGGAAAATATATTGAAAACCAAGGCTGAAAGCATCTGAAAGCCGCACTTTGCGTAACTTTGCTCCACTATCAACGAGGCAACCCCATGCAACTACTGTTTTCCGCTCTCGCGTCTTAGAAAACGAGTGAAGCTCCACCGTCCACATAAATGGTCTGGCCGGTCATGTACCTGCAAAAGAAACTTTTGTCGCAAAGGATGGTGCGACCTTTTTTTCACGAATCCAAACCCAAACGATGCACCATGCACCACTGCCCATAAGATCACATATATTCATAAATTCATATATCATATATCATATAACGCGTATGAGATCCATAAGCATCTGGCAGCCGGCAGCTGGCAGCTGCAAAGCAGCTGATTAAATGGAATGAATGGGCACCCAGTAGTGCCCCAACTATAGAATGCAGAAGATGAAACGCCGCCCGACACATCCCGAAACATCAAAACGGACCAAAATGGAAAAATGGAAAACACATGGAAGCACATTGACAAAGGACAAAAGTCCTGGAGAAAGTTGAAGCATGTTAAAGCAGTGACACCCTTCATATCTCTGCAACTAACTGCTGATACAATCTGATACAGAATAATTAACCGTTTTGGCCTCGACCTTATGCAGCATACCACGGCTTCAGTCAGGTCAACCTAGGCTTGGTCATCTCAACACACACACAGATATATATATATATATAATATTCACCCATAATCATACATAATTAACGTAATCATTATGCATGAGATATTATGAAATTACGGTAACTATATATGCTGTCCGCGGTGACCCACATCATCCCACATCAATATCATCAATAGCATTCCGCAGCCAATCGCAGCTTCGTCACAGGTTGCCCTACTCGCTTCAAAGGCGAATGCGCTTTCACTGCAGCATGCGGCCCGTCCCATTCCTCAGTCACGTGTCATACTGTGCCACCAGTCCCAGTCCACTTCCCAGTCCCACACAGGGATGTGCACGGAGGATTCTGCCAGGATTCTCCGCCGTGTGTGATCCGGGTTTCAATCAAACCTGGAGCCACACAATTCACTCGCACCGGTCCCTGGCTCTTTGCCAGCAACTTGGTCAAATGATTCATGGCCTTGGTGGACAAAAAATGACACACTTAAAGCATCATAAAACTCAAGGTGCTGATTATTTCAGACCAACTCACTTGGTTTTCAAAGCTGACTTGGTATGACTCATGTTGATCTGGCTTGTGTATGTACCGACAAGATCCTTCAGGTACCTACCAGAGGCAAGCATAATCTATCATAAAATCCTCTACAGTTACTTGTCTCGTCTTGTCTCGTCTCTACGTGACTCAACAGGAACGTCGCTGCTGCTGAGCATATCAATAATGATCTTTTCAAAATGCTGCATTAGGAGGGGGTGTCAGCTAAGACTGCTGCTGCTCTCGTCATGCCTCAGTTACAAGTTACAAAATGATACAGGATAGACAGGGCTTCAAACCATCTGGCGCCTTTTGGATAAGCATCCCCAGCACCCCCAGCACCGGATTTTTGCTGAGTTCCCCGGATGCTGCTCCAAGGTGCTATATGGGATGCTGCTGCCCATGGGTCTACCACCAGCAGCTGATCCAATCATGATGATCCCTCCATCGTCAGCTTTCTTCAGGAAAGGCATTGCCTCACAGCTGCGGTATGGTGCAGTGGTGCAGGAAGGTGCAGGATGCGGCTGGCCGCTGGGCCGCTGGGGCATGGGCTGCACGACTCAGCCACAGGGGTCCGAAGCAGTTCAATGCCTTAGCTTGCAATACATCTTGCGTTATGCCAAGACTCTGCGCCTCCTGAGAAAATGGATGACCTCCCAAAATTGGGACCGAATTTGAATGCTGAAAGCTTACATTTTGAGTTCTAAATGTCGCACGAGTCACGACACTTCTAGGCAAAACTGTGGAATTGAGCCATGGGGCGAAGATTTTGTGCAAGTACCTTGGCACAAAAAGATTCACTTGGAACTTGGAATCAGAAAGTCTGTTGGACGGTGTGCCCACATTGACGATATACTGACCGTGCTCGTTGCTCTGATTGCACTACAGTTGCTGCACTTTGCTCAGTGTTCCACGCGTGAAGTTATGGGGCGGTCACGCGAAGGGTGAACTATTCACACAGCATGTGAAATCTAGTGAAATCAGGGGACGCGAATACGCGAACAATCTATACAGGGTGCAACTACTCAAACAGCAGCTGGCCTGACTTTGTCAGTCAGCCAAGAGCGTTATTTGATCTTCATAGTTCACTGATCTTTTGAATGATGTCTGCGTGTTGGCGAGCATGGTCAGCAACACTTCTTGAAACTCGCTGGACCTGATGCCTGCCAGCGTCATCGACGCAAAAAGCTTGGTGGTGAAATTCATGGTGACGAAAAAGATCCGCGCGTCGCGATAAGGGACCAAGCCATGAAGCCGGCCAAGATATACCAATCCATAGATGCCAAAGACCACAATCAGGACGAATGATAGCAGAGGACGTCCAAGAATGTGACCTGATAAAATGAATCTCAGGAGAGGACTCTGATTGAGGGTGAGCACGAAAATCTATGAGCGTCTCCCATGTATAAGATGATATGACCGAAGGAAGTTTAGAAGTCAAACTTCCGACAATATGGACAGATGAAAAGCAGAGCAGGGAAGAGGCAGAGAGAAGAGGAAGATTAGAAGAAAGAAGCGTAGAAGAGAAAGAGTAAGAAGAAAGAAGATGCAGATGCGCGAAAAGGTAGGAAAGTCGCGAAACACTGTCTTTTTCCAATGATTTGTGGCTCCGGAGGGTCGAAAAGTAGGCTCGCAAAAGCGGCGGGTGCGGAGCCAGCTGGCCAGATGAGTGATGAAAAATTGCACGCCGTTGTGGCGCGAAGCACATTTCCAAGTCAAAATGCACAAAAAACTTCAGCCTCGGACCACTTTTGGAAGTTGAGATGTCGAAAAAGTGCACGCCGTTGTGGCGCGAAGCACATTTCCAAGTCAAAATGCACAAAACACACCAGCTCCGGACCACTTTTGGCAGTTGAGATGTTGAAAAAGTGCACGCCGTTGTGGCGCGAAGCACATTTGGAAGTCAAAATGTGCCAAACACATCACGTTCAGACCACTTTTGGAAGTTGAGATGTCGAAAAAGTGCACGCCGTTGTGGCGCGAAGCACATTTGGAAGTCAAACTGTGCCAAACACATCACGTTCAGACCACTTTTGGAAGTTGAGATGTCGAAAAAGTGCACGCCGTTGTGGCGCGAAGCACATTTCCAAGTCAAAATGTTAAAAACACCAGGGTTCGGACCACTTTTGGAGGTTCAGATGTCGAAAAAGTGCATGCCGTTGTGGCGCGAAGCACATTTCGAAGTCAAAATGTTAAAAACACTGGGGGTTCGGACCACTTTTGGAGGTTCAGATGTCGAAAAAGTGCATGCCGTTGTGGCGCGAAGCGCATTTCGAAGTCAAAATGTTCAAAACACTAGGGGTTCGGACCACTTTTGGAGGTTCAGATGTCGCTTCGCTTCACTACACTACACTACATTACACTACACTACACTCCACTACACACAGGACATTACACTACACTACACTCCAATACACTACATTACACTACACTACACTCCACTACACTCCACGACACTAAATTACACTACACCACACTACATTACACCACACTACATTACACTGAATGACACTGCAACACAGGTAGACAGGTAGACAGATAGATAGATAGATAAATAGATAGATAGATAGATAGATGGATAGACAGATTGACAGGTAGACAGCTAGACAGATAGACAGATGAAAGGGAGAGATAGATAGATAGATAGATAGATAGGTCGATTGATCGATCGATCGATCGATAGATCGATAGATCGATAGACAGATAGATAGATAGATAGATAGATAGATAGATAGATAAATACATACATAAGTAGGTAGGTGGGTAGATAGTCAGAGAAAGAGAGAGAAAGAGAGGAGACCTCAACCACCTTTCAGTCCATCAGTGGCTTCGCTCTGCCATCCCTGATTCACAACAACCAACCTCTCCTATAGGTTTCCTATTTTTGAAACTTCCGCCACCGCCTTGTGCGGTACTACTGGTATAATAT
>Ga0126342_10001472_pt1 | contig 33269 bp, 33 predicted proteins | sample Cyp1metagenome_FD_92528 | JGI IMG/M metagenome (GOLD analysis project Ga0126342, IMG submission 92528) | Coral microbial communities from Lord Howe Island, Old Settlement Bay, Australia - Cyphastrea 1 metagenome | ecosystem: Host-associated > Invertebrates > Cnidaria > Coral ...
ACCACCTTTCGGTCAATCAGTGGCTTCGCTCTGCCATCCCTGATTCACAACAACCAACTTCTCCTATAGGTTTCCTATTTTTGAAACTTCCGCCACCGCCTTGTGCGGTACTACTGGTAATACTAATTGAAAAACACATCGAATTGACTGACTCTTAAGTGACTCTTGTGTGACTCTTGACTCGCAGGTGCGAAGCTTGTGGGATGCCCATGCCACAGAAGAGCGTGGCTATTTGGAGCGCGAAGAACTCGAAAGCCTCCTTCGACACCTTCACCAGGCGCACAAGACATTGTGCACTTCCACACACATCAACAAAAAAACATCGCTTTCTTTGACCTTCAAATTTGAAGAGTTTGAAGAGTTTGAAGAGAGAGGGCAATGCTGGACAAATCAACACAGCACCTTCCATGTTTCTGTGCTAACGCAAGGGATTGTTTTGCGTTCTGTCTTGATCCAACCCTAGTCGATTTCCTCTGGAATACAACCTGCTTTCAGAAACTTGGTGGCTCTGGAGATCTTTCACAAGAAGCCATCAAGCGCTGTGCGGAAGAACTGCATGTCGATGAGGAGAGTGGTGAGTTGCGTCAGGAGGTCCATTTGGCGCTTGCTTTGGATATCGTATGAAACCCTTCTGTTAGAAAATCCGAATCTATTGAAACAGCCAAATTTTCCTTACGATTTGAGCTGCTAATTGCAAACAATGCTGATTGCATCTGGCCATCTGTGACCACCGTGGAAGTTTCAATTAAAGGGCTGCCGCCCACTGCTGCCGACCCTGCTGTCAGAAGACCAACTTGTGAGATACAATGAGACAGCGTGTTCAAGGGACACCCCAGAGACATTAAAAGACAAAATGTAACATGTTTGTAAACACATAATCTACGTGGGCAATCTGAAACAATAGCATCCCAAATCGCAAGTTGTTTGAAGATGGGATGCAGTCGCTTGTGTTTCACCGGATAGCGACCAAAACAAAGATTAAGTTAAAAAAGAACACCGTGGCGGTGAAGGACGGAAGGCTTCGAGCCGCTGCCCGGTCTGAAGGCCTAACGCCACTTTCTGAACGGTCTAAGAAGAATGCCAAGAGCAGCCGCCAGCTCGGAAAAACGGACTTTTCGCCACGCTTTAACAGCATGGCAGTGAAGGGCGGAAGGCTTCGCGCCGTTGCCCGGTCTGAAGGCCTAACGTTGCTTTCTGAACGGTCTAAGAAGAATGCCAAGAGCAGCCGCCAGTCGGAAAATGGATAAAAACGGATCCTTCACCACGCCTTGACAGCATGGCAGTGAAGGACGGAAGGCTTCGCGCCGCTTTTCCGAGCTGGTGGCTGCTCTTGGCAAGCCTTCCGCCCTTCACTGCCATGCTGTTAAAGCGTGGCGAAGGGCCCTTTTCTCGGAGCTGGCGGCTGCAGACCGGGCAGCGGTGCGAAGCCTTCCGCCGTGGCGAAGGGTCCGTTTTTCCGAGCTGGCGGCTGCTCTTGGCATTCTTCTTAGAAAGCCGTTCAGAAAGCCTTCAGACGGGGCACGCCGCTGCCCGGTTTGAAGGCCTAACGTCGCTTTCTGAACAGTCTAAGACTAAGAAGAATGTCAGCGGTCTAAGAAGAATGCCAAGAGCAGCCGCTAGCTCGCAAGAGCAGCCGCCCGCGCGGAGAAAAGGCTTCCTGTCGTCTTCCTCTTGGAAGGTGTTGTCTGACGCGCTCCCCCTGCTGCAAGCTGGGGTGGGCGGATTCTAAGCCAAAGTGAAACATGGTAGAGCATTGGTGTGTGTGTGTGTGCGGTGAGGTGTTTGGAAGAAGATTCCAGCACCTATGGGCAAAGAAGGAGATGCGTGGATCAGCTGGATCAGGATGTTTAAATGCATGCCCTCCGTGGGATGGGGGGGACTGAAGAAGTTGTCTTGGCAGAGTCGTTTGCTTTGTTTGTTCTTTGCCAGGAGGAACTTTTGGAACTCTCTCAAGCCAAGGCAGTGTTGAGGGTTTGCAGGATTTGATGTGACTGGTCCAAATTGACTCGTCAGAGCACTGCGAATACTGTAGACCACATATAGTTAGTCTACAAGTAAAACACCTGGGGGTTGGCAACAATGCAATCACCTCACTCCACGCACCCCTCAATCCACCGGTGCGATCAGCCATTCAGTCAGCTCGTATGTCAAAAGTCAACTTCTGTCAATCACAGAAACGTCCACTCATTCAGTGATTCTTCACTCGATCTATCAATGAATCTCATTGACCAACAAAACGATGCGTAGATCAATCAGTCTTTCTTCGGTCTTTCATCGTTGCTTTTGTTCCCAGCTCGTCCAAGATATCATGCTACTGTAATTTTCCCCAACAAGTTGTGCTCTAGTGACTGCTGCGGTTGTTTGGCAGGCCCAAGCGGCGACGAGTGAAGGCGATGCTCCAAAGAGGTCCAGCTCTGTGTGGACCTTTGCAGTGCAAGAAATTCAATTGAGTTACCTACAGACTCTTACAGAGTGCCTTCAACGAGTTATTTCTCTATGTTTCTCTCCTCTCAACTTCTGCTTTCTCAACAGGGATAGTTGTAGCTTTGGTTGTAGGATTTCTGTAGGTGTTGGAGGCCACAGTACTGCAGCAGAGGGAAACACTGACGTGTGCGCAGAATGCAGAAGAATAACAAAGTCAAAAAAACATAAACATACATTAAAATACTATTATATTGAATGACATTAAATTACACAAAATAACTTTGTTATTGTTGGGCATCAATTTCAGCTTGCCCTGGCCCTGCCAAGCTGGGATATCGTTTCGATTTTTTGCCGTCCAAGGTGAGCCCCTGGTTGGCTGCGATGCTGGACACCGAAGATAGACATTTTCCGGAGGGTACCGCTTGTTGGGCGTTCCTCAGTGCAGATGTTTTCACGGAAAACGATTTGAAAACGCTCTGACTTAAGATTCTGACAGCAGCATTTGCAGCCTTTGTCTCTTTACATCTCTTAGTGTTATCGGGCTGCCTGCACACCAGACTCAGCAAGTTTGGAGTTGAGATAGCAGATTGAATTGAGTCCATGCAACAGAATCATAGGGCTGAAGAAAGTGTAGACGCATCTAAACCATGAGCGGCATGTGAGATGATTCAGATGACACCCAAACTCCGGCAACTCTGACGTGGGTGGCATTGACGAACAGCTGCGATCCAAGGCGAGATGCGTTGATCATGACAGAAAAAGAAGACTTGATGAGTGCCATCAAGAAGGAAATTCCTGGACCAAGTGCAGGCACAGGGCAGGGCAAGCAATTCACAAGTTGAACTTCTGGAATTTCTGGACGGCTCCCCAACCTGTAGTATGCCTGACAAAGCTGCGAGCGAGCCAAGGCACTCAGGCCCGACTTCTTGTGATCGAGGGTGGACGTCAAGACGCTTCGCGTCTTTGCATCAAAGACACTGCCGGCGACATTGGTTGGGTGAGCATAAAGACCAAAGATGGACGCCCGCTGCTTGACAAAGACCTTGTACCCGCGTACAATGGTATGCAAGTCCGACTTCAAGGCAACAGACACAGAATCTCAGGACCTTCAGCTCGTGGAGCCTTCAGTTCGTGAACGTGATGATAATTTAATCGTATTTCCAATCATTCTTCAAATTTCTATTCATATCTAATCATGCTTCTTATTTTTTTTGTTAGTTTGCTTTGGCTTTGCAACCAAGGCTTCTTCGACCTGCTTCTGCTTGGTTGGCCTTGGCAGAACCTCAGCATGAAAAGGATGCTGTCCTTCGGTCAGTGCAACAGCTGTGGCAACAACATGGAGAAGCACAAGCGCAGCTTGGCACAGCTTTGGCGGAGCTTGATTTCTCCGAATTTGTTGCTGCTTGCCACAGATTGAACCTTTTTTGCATACTGTTTGCATTAGCATTTTTTTTACCGTATATTTATTTCACGTATTCATGTATCATCTCTCCAGGAGTCATTATTTTGCACATGACAGGCTTGCTGCAAGAAAGCTTAGAGATGCCAAGAGATGCAAAGGGAACTTTTTTATCTGCGATACCCCAAAATCCGAATTGCTGCGATGTTTCCAACCCGGCTGAGCTCAGGCAAGGCGCGGATCTGGCATCTGAACTCCTGGCAGCACACCATCAAGCCCTGCAGCAAAATGCCCAAAACTGGTGTCAAGAGCAGGACACACGGGCTTTGTGAAGCTGATGTCAACACCGCAGCTTTTTCAGACATTTCTTTTCATGGCACAATTGCCACTGAGAATCAATGTTTCTGTAGCCAAAAAAGCTCGAAGTGGGGTAGAAGAGATGGGGACGAAACCAGAAGAAGAAGAAGAAGAAGAAGAAGAAGGAGAAGAAGAAGAAGAAGAAGAAGAAGAAAAGGAAGAAGAAAAGGAAGAAGAACAGGAAGAAGAAAAGGAAGAAGTGTTGGAAACCGACATGATGGACCGTGATGATATTGAACTGCAGGAGATTGAGCAGTTGGAAGATGACTTAGATGCAGAGGAGAAGGCTTGCAAGGCTTCCAAGCGAAAGATCAAGGAAACCGAGCAAAAACTCGCAACGGAAGTGGAAATGTGCAAGCAGCAGGACACCTTGTGTTTGTGCAATCTCCATGACGACACCGTGGCAGTTACCTGAACCTTTCAAATTGGTCAGCAACCTTGCAGTTCCCAGTGACATACTGTGACACATAGTGACATACGGTGACATACGGTGACATACGGTAACATGCATCTCAGTAGTGCTCTACACACATCGGGTTTACCTTCCTGTTCCTTCCAGTGCTTTCCAGGAGCGGAAATTGAAGCCAGCCCTGCAAGAGCAAAGCGAATTTGCCCGAACAAAGACCCAGCTATTGGAAGTTGAAAGCGAGGCATTGAAATTGGAAAGATGTTTGGACATCTCTGCAATTGTTTTCTCACTTGATGCATCTTGGGCAATATATGCGATGCTGCTTCTCTGTTTCAGATTGAAGTTTCACTGTGTCGGTTTCGGCTGCTTTGTAGGCTGGCCGGCTGCGGCTCGAACTGGAGGACGCCAAGGCTGCAAGTCGACAAGAGCAGAAGGGAAAGGAAGAGCAGCAGCTTGATTTCTAGTTTTGACTCGCAAAATGAATCTGTTTGCTGCAGACGTCACACAGCTAGATATTTCACATGGAGAAAGATGTTCACCTCCATACTGAGGCAGGAATTTCGGCTGGCATCCATGACAGCAGCGATGCACGATGAGGTCAGAAAGACCCTTCTTACACCTTGAGCAAGAATTCAATTTGATTCAATCACAGAAATGCTTTACGAATTTTGACCTGATGGCCTGGTTCTTTATGGTCTCAATGTTGTACTCGTAGTCTCGTAGTTATTCTGAAGTACCTTTGTATTTCTTTGGTGTTGTGCCAGGTGAACAAGTCCCATGAACGGCTGGCTCTGAGCGAGAAGGCATTGACCGCAGCACAAAAGTCCTTGCAGATCTTCGAGGCACGCAGCGTGCAGTGTGATGCAGTGTGCAGTCGGAACCGAGGGGATGATGCAAGTTTTAAGTTTCTATCACTGCAGAATAGATCCGAATAGTACCGAAATCTTCGAATCTTGATGGATTACTAACACATCTAACATTTACTACTTAGACTAAGTGGCATGATTTGATATAATTTGGCAAGACTTGACAGTAGCAGTTGCACTTCGGAATGACCTCTGAGATTCCCCAGAGCTGATGAGGTCAAAAGTGCAGGACTAGGATTTTTTTTCCCAGTGCTACTGGATGGTCACAAGTCACAAGCCTACTGGTGTTGTGCACGTGGTGCACATACCGACCATGAGGAATCCCTTCCATAGACATGATGGCAATCTCAAATTGACACGGTTCTGATATCGGCGCATATTTGTATTGTATATGTATATTATGTGTATAAAACAAATATTTATACACATACACATACATATATTGTATTGATATTTTACTCCCTTGTTGTGCTTTGAATTGTATTTTGACATACTGTGAGATACTGTCAGATCCTGTGAGTTTGATGGCTGTACATGGTAAGAGTATGGGCCCCAGAGCGGAACATTCTTGAGGATGAGGAAGAAGGAAAACTTTTGAAAGCAGCAGACGATTTGAGGCGACACAAGGACGATTTGTGGACAAAACGATTTGAGAGGGTCTCGCAAGGTCTTCCATCTAAAACATCAACGGATCAATGAAGAAAACGAATCAGAGTGAAGTGGTTTCATCCGCATTTGTCTTAGTTCACACATCACACACTCACACTGCTGGTCTTTGATGGTCATGGTCATCCCTGGCCTCAGGACCATGCCAGAGCGGAAGCCGCAGCTCTTGACCAGTGTGAATTCAAACTGGAGACTGTTGAGAAACGTGAAAAGACCAGGTGTGATTCATACGACAGATGCAACATATGGCAACATTTCGCAAAAGACAGCAGAAACGGAATGAATCGGAATCTCTTACACGTGCATATGTGCAGGTCCCTCTTTGAAAACGTGCAGGTCGAATTCCATCACAAGGTGTGTTTGGGTGTCTTGGGTTAGTGCATCAAGTGCAACTTTCAGATCTTTCAGCATCATTGCGGAAATGTCCGTGATAACACCCAGGGTACAGATGCAGTTCCCATGCCACAGTGCACTTGGTGCAGGAGAAACGAACGAACGATGAGCTCCGTGAAGCAACTCAACTTCGAAACGAAGCTGCGCAAGCTGCTGATGAGGTCGTCAGAAACTGGCGGAGAAAATGGATCAATGAAGTTGACGCAAAGTCAATCTGAAATCTTATTTCCAAATTCGAACGCAACTTTCAATTGCTTTCCAAAGCTGGAAGGCCCTGGCTTTGCGCATCAAGTTGGCCAGAGAAGATCAGGATTTGTCTGCTCGGCAGGCTTTTTTGGTAGCAGCAGAACATCAGGCACACTTACAGCTGCATACATGCACGACTCTGAAATGAAAGACATTCTATTCCTGAAAAGGTGGTAGAATGTGGTAGTAGAACATAGATCAACTATCCACGCCTATCCACGCTTTAATTCCCACACCCTTCTGAGAACTGAAGCCAACTTGCCTGGAACCTTCTGGTGCTGAACATGATCCTGCGTGATGGTCTAGGCAGCAGAAAAGCTGGAATCTGCGGCAGTTGAACTGGACCGGGCAAGAATCTTGACCCAGGAGCTCAATAGAGACAAGGCAACTTGCAGCATAGTTCTGTTGGAAACAGCTAATGTACTTATTCTCTTCATGTTCTGTCCTGCTCCAGTCAACACCATTTCACATATGTATATATATATATATATATACACATACTGGAAAAGCATGGAAAAGCATGGAATAGCAGGTAATCATATGAAATAGATTGACTTGGTGATTGAGTATGTAGAATGATGCAGCTCAAAGATCAAAAGGATGCAGCTCCATGCCTTCAGAGCCTTCAGAGCCTTCAGAGTCTTTAGAGCCTTTAGAGCCTTCAATCGCTCAGGCAGAGGCCTTCAGCGAGTTGTCAGAAGCAAAGCGAGTGTCAGCGCGAGCTCGAGAAGAAAGGGAGCTGGCACACCAACAATCAATGGAAGCAGAGCGTTTTGGCAGACGTTATCGACCATTATCATGGTGTATCAATGTTTGAAATGTAGATCTACTGCAATTCTGTCGAATTCAAAATAGCTCTGCTACAATACGTAACTTGATGCCTAAAGTGCGACTTCCCCTGAGCGTTGGAATATGCAAAACACTCAAGAACTCAGGTCCCTAACGTACCTGATCCATCCAGATCCTGCGATCACTCTCTGTTGAATCTTTTGTTTGAGGATGGCAGCCTACGAGGCGATGAAAGCGTGCAAAGCAGCTGAAGATGATCGGACAAAGGCACGGCATCATGCAAGCGTTTCAAGTGCAAAGCACCCCTGTTTGGATTCTTTGCACTTTGAACTCAGGATAAAGTCTGCAGGTAGCAGGTAGTGCACTGGCAAATTTTGACTTCAGGTGGAGCACTCACTTCTTTTGGTGACAGAAGATCTGGAAAAGGCAGCGCGACAACATCGAGAGGGACAAGACCTTGCGCTAAAGGGTGAATCCTCGTTGCGCCAGATGCAAGCAATTGAAGCGCAGGTGGGCTGCTTGCATTGCTTTCCCGCTGTTTTTCCCCTTTCTTTCTTTCTTTCTTTCTCCCTCTCTCTCTCTCTCTTTCTTTTTCCCTATCATCCTGTGATCATACAGAGATGGACACATTGATGCTACATGCATGTTGGTGCACATACAGTGTACGGTACTACCATGCAGATGCATGTGTACTAGAAATATACACCACAAGTCGGATTTCTACAGCACAGGCAAACAAGTCTTACACACACACACAAAGCGAAGGGATGGCATTGAAAGAGTTTAGCGAAATTAGCAGTCCAAGGAAAAAAATGTTAATCAATATAGATTCTGTGCAACGGGCCATCGAACAGGTTCTTTTTGCTCTGCTGCTGACTCGACTTGCTTTCAAATGGAGCGAAGAAATGCACATGTAGAAAACATGCTTTAGTAATTCAGCATTTTGCGATCTGGAAAATAGCGCATCGAATTTGCTTGATTCAGGTGGCTCAATATAGCGAGGAGAACCGGCGACTGTCCCAAGCCTCTTGTCCTGCATGAGATGTGCTCTCCTTTGGAGCAACTTGAAAACCCACAGCATATCTCAAGCTGAGTGTTGATGATTGGATGGACATGGATGGGCCATGAAGAGAAATGTGAAAATTCACCATGCATCCCAGATCAAAAACCAGATTCTCGAAAGAACTACACAAAAGACGTATAAATTGTATGATGTAGACAAGAGGATTCCATAACTTCATCTTCGAATCGCCATTCCGCAACTCTTGCTCGTTTCTTCTCTCAATTCGTGAGGCTTTAGCCAGCGAGAGAGCAGCATGCACGGAATATCGGACTGAGAAGGTGGGATGAACTTCAGAAGAGGTAATTGTGCACCAATCAGCAAATATATAAATGCCAGTGCCAGTCTGGACACTTGCATAAATCATGAACAGATGAATGAAATCTGCATGAAACCTCCAGAAAATGAGATGAACGTCAAATAAAACCTTTCAAGACCTGCACAACTTGCAGAAAGCCTGCCTGAAACAAACATGATAGGCGCATGAAACTGATATGAAATCTGTGATGTCCGCCTGAATGAAGCTGGGGTTTGCGGAAAGTACAGTATCCGTGGGGAACTCCATGTAGTTCATTCGGGTGATGTCCTGATGTCACTCCGTCACTTTTTGTTGTATGACTTCATATGATATATTTAGTTTACTCTAGTTGTTTCAGCATCAGACTTTGCATGACCCTGACGATATGGTTGGCAAAGTTGACACATTTGGATGCTTGAACGCTTCTGAGTCTCACATTCGTTCGTCCTTTCAATCTCCCCAAATGCTACAGCTTCATTGTAGTTTGAACTGCTTGCACTCTCCTTCTGACTCACGGCTAAGCGGCCAACTTGTTCCATGGACATGTGCCAACAAATTGGAACAGTCTTCACCTGCATGAAGGTGAAATCAAACCATTGCATGATAGTAAGGAGATGTAAGGAGACTATAGTGACTATAGGAGAATATAGGAGACTTTATTTTCACAGTCGCTTCGGAGTGCAGTCTCCCTTTGGAATCTGCACAAGCCAAGTGTCCTGACCCTCAACATTCTCCACGAAAAAACCTTGTTGGTCTGCCGTGGGTAAAACCTTTTGACACGAAACCCGAAAGTCTGCAACATTTTGGTGTTTGATGTCTGAAGTGTCGACGATTTATCGCCGATGGCAGGAAAGGATGCAGCTTGAGCTTCGTGATTTGAGCCGTCTCACCCGTTTCGCATCTCCACGGACGCGTTGAGTTGGGAACCAAAGATGACTTGCCTTGTGCAGAAGTGTCAGTAACTGTGTCTGCATGTATTTGCATGTATTTGCATGTATTTGCTGTATCTGTTCAATACATTTCGCGTATCCTTACAAGTTCTTGTCCGTGAATCTATATCGCAAAAATTGGCCTTTGGCAGGCAGCTGCACAGCGAATCGGCAGCGAACCCCTGAGATTCAATGAAAACTCTTGAAGTCATTTGCGTTTGCCACGTTCACCAGTTTGTTGGCATAATTTTGTGCTTGCCATGGCCATCCTTTGCATGTGAAAGGTTGGGCACATGAGCTGCAGAAGCGCTCCGTGCCGTGCCTGGCAGAACAGCAAGAGGCTCTGTAGCAGCTGTAGCATTTGGTTGTCGAGTGATCCCAGAACTGTGCATTTTGTATCAATTTGTACCATAGTTAGAATATGTTGGAATGTAGTTGGGTTGCACAACATGGATGCAGTCTCGCTACCAAGACACCATTTCGGAAAGAGTTCAGATAGCTCAGACCTAAAGAGCAAACAATTTCTTCACGTCCGGACCTTCATGGCAACAGATTCTCTGGGTGATTCAAAAATCTAACATCGAGGGTTTGCTCTGCTAGGCCTAATCTTAGCCGGATGAAATGAATGCAATGCATAAGTTTTCAAGTTTGCAGTGAAAACCCTGGAGGTGGAGCGCTGCTATGCAGCGCCACCCGGTGGTGACCAACTTCGCTGTGGTCCTGCCGTGGACGCTTACGTGCTCGCTGCTGCATCTTTCTGAATGATTAAGCCTGATCAAACGTCAAATTTCATGTGTCTGAAGAAAATTGTGCCGCTTGTATGACCCTACGCATCAATTTGTGCAAGGGGAGCATTATCGAAACAAACACGCATGTTTAGCTGCAATGTGCCAGCTTAGTTTTTGTTGGGTTTGGTTGTAGCTTCCAGATGCTTCCAGCTCTTGGTAAGGATTCTTGAATGTGAAATCCAACAGGTCAACCTGGACCTCAAGTGTTTCCTGTCCTGGAAAAACCGATTCTCAAAGCCGAAGATTTTCAGGTACGCTGCGCGAAAGCGTGAGATCAGATGTATTTGAAACCTGAGTTTTTAAATGCAAAAAGCGCCTCTTCTGAAGCAGTACACAAAGGCCTTGATACCTTCAAGGATATCGGTATAAGGGTCCGCCTATCAGCAAGAAAAGGTCCAAGTCCTAATGACAATCTCAGTCAGGCAGTGCTTTTGTTACCTGCTGCGATGCGGCACATGGACTTGCTCGCGGCATGCTATCAATTTCTTAGTTGAAGCAGCGCCTCAAGTGCGTTCAAGCCAGCAAAATGAGTGCCACGGACAGAGTCTTGCATTGAGTCAAAGTATGTGAAAGTAGAGAGCAGACAAGTTGCATGTTCCAAATCTTGGATAGGGGCACGAGCTTGGATGAGTTTTCTTGACATGTAATCTCTGTGAAACTCGCAGAGCTCAAGAGGCACAAGAGATGTGTTGTCAAGGATAAACTGTTTGCATCTTTCTGCAAGGATTTGGTTTATATATTGGTTCTCATACACACGTTTCGACTCATGGCTCCTCTTGAAATCATTTTGCGATGTGAAACCTCTTAATTCTGAATGTTTCTCATTTTGGCAAAAAGGCCAACGGATTCCAAATGCAAGAGATAAACAGCTTACCCGCTATTAGATAGCCTGTCCAGAATGTAGGTGTGTCTCATACCGGCAGACCAGCTGGAGCGAAACCATGCCATGTGACCGCGCGGGTACTCAAAATTGTGCTGCTGGCAAAAAGCATAACCGAGCCAAGAAAGTCATCGAGTGACATTGAAAATCTACCGTGTGATTGCCTGGCCCTGTGAGTATCGGAGGATGTGCAAGGATGTGGTGTGGAGAACAAGTGAGTGCACCACTGGCTCGGAATCTGTCCATGTTACAATGCAAGCTGGTTTTATTGTCAATACTGATAGAACCGAAGGAATATTGTATTAATGTTGTCTTGAATGATTCCTTCGGCTAGAGCACAGGAATGCGCAGGGTCTCTTGTGAGTCCATTAATTGGAGCTGTGTTGATGATGGGTGTGCTTAACAACTGCAGAGCGGGCATCCCCATCGCGCCCCACAAGGATTGGTAGGGTCAGCTTAGTGAGATGGCTCAGTCGACCTTGAAGCCTTGGGTAGATCCGCAACAGTTGTGGCTCGAACCGCCCAGTGATCGAGTTCTCAGGGCCAAGGCCTCTGTTTTTTTTTTCCGACTTTGTGCAGTGGCAGGGTCGAGTTCTTGGCGTGCCAAACGCACCACTTGGCAGTGCAACCACATATTCGAAAAACGCAAACCAAATTGCCGTTTCAACTATTTTCAGGATTCTTTTGATCCACAGGCAGAAGCTTGTGGACTTCACATGGCGATCCTTCCAGGCCCTTTTCGCTTGCGAAGCCAGCTGATGCAAGAATGGGTTTGCTCAACATGATAATTTCCATTCATTTCCTATTTTTGTTTTGCTTCGAGCAAAGAGTAGCTCAGGGATTCAGATTTTCAGATCGCACGCGCACGAAAAGCATAGGTCGGGAATTGTGCAAAATCTGTGCCTTCGCAGCCCTGCATCAGGCGGTGGCCTGTCCATCCTGCTTGCTGCCGGAAACTCAAATTGGCGATAGGATGCCCTTGATGTTGGTTAGGCCCGGCTATAGGCAGTCGTGTGCACATCCGGCAGGAACACTGAAGTGAGACAGATGTTGCGGGTTTGCTTTCAGAGGTGAAATTGGCTTGCGTCGTTGCGAACAGTGCAGACTTTGAGTGGCACGGAGAATGTACTGACAAATTTCGAGACTTGGCGAAAGTGTTTTATTTGCCCTCCTTGCGACAGCCACAAAACAATACAAAACACGGGATTGGACCAAATAGAATGGACAGGTATCCTATGCAGCACTGCGATCCATCACTTTTCACGCTGCCCGGCCATGAAAAGCTCGAACTTGAGGCAAGCCGAACAAGTTCCCGGCGAATGGCGATCCTCAGCATTACAATGGCATCACCATCAACAGGACCTGCTTTTCAAACTCAAGCTACGACCGCTCCTTGGTAAAAGATGGTAAACGGTGGTTGAACCTAGAAATAAGCATTCTGCGTGCGATCCACAAGAGGACGCTAGCGGTAATCATGTGGCACACCCTTTCCAAACAAACAGAAAGTGTGGCACTCACTTTTTGCCCTGCCTGCACATCCTGGCGCTGTGCAAATGTACAGCAACTTTACGCAGATCTTGAGATGGTTTGCATTACGCATGAGTCTCGCATAGTCTCGCAGTTTGGGCCATTCCTCGTCAAAAGTTCTCTGCCGTTGGTTGGCTCTGAAAGGATACCAGTTTAGCAAGAAATGCTAGGAATATCAAAAAAAAATATCAGGTGGTCTGAGTGGCCCAAAGAAATCAGAATTTCCAGTTTAGCAAGTTTCTCCACTTCGCAACGCAGGTTACAAAATTGGCAACCCAGTCTTTTTCATCGGTGACTGGGGTGGCAGAGCACTTAGTACTTCAGAAATCCCGAGGACCAAAATGTCCCTAGAGTAGAAAAATATGTGGCGCATAGCAATGCGAATCCGAGGTCTGAATTGGGGCATCGGTCCTGTGCCTGCAGATCACACCAAGACGCACGACCCTTTCAAGCGTCGCATTTTGCCTGCACTTTGTGCTTGTTCATTCGCATGCTTTCAGTTTGGTCCAGCAAACGGTTTGACAGGGCTTCTACTTGTAGTTCAAACATTTTGACATATTTTTGCTTTGTGGTGAAATACATCATGTGACAACACTGGTTGCCATTTGTCGCTGCAAACATTGGCCATTCGCAAGTCTTTATGAGGTGGCTACAATTGGGCAGTTGATCACAATGCGCAGTGGCGCGTGTCTGGGGCGTTCAACGCTCGCGGCAAGTACAGGAATCCAGACTACGACACTTGGCTAGAATGGCTGGAGAACTACACTGACCGTGGATGGGTTTCTTCTATCTACCTAGCTACCTAGCTACCTAGCTGCCTAGCTGCCTAGTTACCTACTGCCTAGCTCTCTCTCTCTCTCTATCTATCTATCTGTCTGTGTGTTTGTCTGTCTGTCTATCTGTCTATCTGCCTGTCTGCCTGTCTGTCTGTCTCTCTGTCTATCTGTCTATTTGTCTATCTATCTATCTACCTATCTACCTATCTACCTATGTACCTATCTACCTACCTACCTATCTATCTATCTACCTATCTATCTATCTATCTTACTTATCTACCTTATCTACCTTATCCATCTTATGTATCTTATCTCATCTATCTTATCTATTTGTCTATCTGTCTGCCTGTCTACCTATCTATCTAATCTAATCTAATCTAGTCTTGTCTATTCAAATCTATATAATCAAATCTAATCTGTTCTAATCTATTCTATCTTTCTATCTATCTATCAATCTACCTCTCTATCTATCTACCTATCTGCCCATCTTTCTATCTATCTATCTATCTATCAATCTACCTCTCCATCTATCTACCTATCTATCTACCTGTCTATCTATCTAATCTAATCTAGTCTTGTCTATTCTAATCTAATCTGTTCTAATCTGTTCTAATCTAATCTAATCTGTTCTAATCTGTTCCAATCTAATCTAATCTAATCTAATCTAATCTATTCTACCTATCTATCTATCTATCTACCTATCTACCTATCTATCTATCTGTCTATCTATCTATCTATCTATCTATTCATTTATCTATTCAGTGTATGTCTAAAGACCTCCAGGATCAATTCCATGATCAATTGTGCTGGTTCCCTTTGGGTAATTGACCTATTGATTCTATTGACTCGAGCTTGATTCGAAGGTCATCAACGTGGGCGACAACTTTTATTGGGGTGGAGTGGACTGCCACTGTGGCAATATGTATCAGCGTTGCGACACCAAGCAGTGGAAGTGGATCTACGAGGAAATGTGGAAGGCTCGCGACAAGCACACTGTATAAACACATGAGCTCACATGTAGAAAGACCAGTTGGAAATTGGCTGTGTGTAAAATGGTCACAATTTGGTGTGTCTCTAGCCTTCATGCTCATGTTCTAGCCTTTAAGCCTTATCTTTCTTGAAACTTGCAGCGCATTGCCAGGGTCCAGGTATTGATGACAAACCATGGCTTGGAGTGCTTGGAAACCACGACTGGGGAGGCTGGCAGTTCAACAAGGGCTGGGTCGGGGACTCAGTGTCAGCTTCAGACATTAAACATTTTCAAGACACATCTACAAAATTCTACAAATCTATTAAGACATTTCAAGACGTATATTTTCAGTTCAATCTACCAATGTCCACGAAGTGTTTCGCGTGGATCTACAACTCATAGGTGCTCATAGATTCGACCTACAAAACTTGCCAGAGAAACTTAGACTTACGTCGCTTAAGTCGCTTTAGTCTCAGATCTTCGAGAATCTGCAGAGATTTGTCGCATCTTGGATCAATCTGTGCCTCCCAGGACCAGGTGATTGCATACAGCTGGGGCGGCCTGCCAGAGTCTACAGGTCGTTGGTTGCAGCCAGCCATCTATTGGGCTGCACCCGTACGCCTGGAAACCCAAAGTCTCAGAGACGTCTTGACCATCTTGGTATGATACGGTGACAGTACAGGTTGAGACAATGGACCGCAACATACCACAAACCAATACGCGAGGAGACAACCCAAGGCAATGCTCTCAAATGTCTCATGTGCATCCATTATCATACATTGCCATGAACCTCAGCAAGATCGCTTGATCATGTTTGATGTTTACATTGATCGACTGTACGATGTACTACAACACGAAAGAGCATCTTAGGACAGCATCCACATTCACATTCGTTCTTGCTATGAAACAGTGAACTCTAGCACACTGCAAAAAGACAGCGGAACACATCTCTCGGACAATACAACCGATTACAATGCGATGCATGCTATAGCACATAGTTGCTGTGTTTGATCATGATGCAGAACCTTATGATCTGTGGCGTGCGGCCACAGTCTATCATGTAACTTGATTCGGGATTTTGTGACGTGACATGACAATCTATGGTGAACATGCTTGGATGGACGACAAGAGCATGACTCTGTGGTGATATCCCGACATCCTGAAAAGCTGCTTGACATAGACAGAGGTTGGCTGCACATTCAACAACCCACATTCTTGCCACTTTGTTGGCCTCCCCAGAATCCCATTTGCCAGCGTTTTTTCCTCCGTCAGTGTTGCAATTCTACACGCTCCTGAAAATCTGGCATCAATGATTATATACACACATAACATATATATATGTATACATTGCAGCATCAAGAGTCTTCCAGTCATGAAACGCCTTGGTACATAGACACGCACATTTTGCCTTGGCAGCCACAGCTGCATCACTCATGGGCCAATCGCCGTGCAGCTGCGATCGCGGTCCCGCCTTGAACACCCAAACCATCACGGGAGACGACGGAAGCGCAGCGGCAGCCTCTGTCAGCGAAGCTGATGCTGGCGGTGGTGGCGGGGCTTCAAAGGTCTTTCAAGGCAATGCGACCTATGAAGGCGCATGGCTCAATGGTCAGAAGCACGGTCATGGAGTATTGATTGGGAAGGATGGAGCAAAATATGTTGGCCAATTCCAGAATGACAAGAAGGAAGGGCAAGGAGTCTACTATTATCCTTCCGGTGCAAAATACACCGGACAATGGGTGAATGATATGCAGGAGGGCCATGGCAAAGAAGAATGGGCAGATGGTTCTGTCTTCGAAGGTGAGTTCAAGGCTGGAGCAAAACATGGACGGGGCCAATTTATTTGGTCTACACTGTGTAGATACGAAGGCGAGTTTGACAACAATGACATGCATGGAGAGGGTGTGTACACATGGAGCGATGGGCGCGGCTATTCAGGCCAGTGGACCCACAATACAATGGCGCCCAAGGGCAAGATGTGGTGGTCTGATGGCCGTACCTATGTTGGCGAGTTTGTGGATGGCCGGAAACATGGCGAAGGGACATTGACTTGGCCAGATGGAAGATCCTACAGCGGCCAGTGGCAGGACGGGAAGCAGCACGGAAATGCAGTCGCGCAGACAGCCAAAGGCCTCAAGCGGCAAAGCGTTTGGAAGGATGGCAAGTTCGTGCAATGGACTGGCGGCGTCCTTGACGATCCCGCGCCAAATTAGGCATGTTCGTGTTGAACCGCTTGTTGGACTGAGCCGGCTCCTGTAGACTATGTAGACAGGCAGACAAATAGCCTGAGTTTCCAGAATTCACATGTTTCTGCAGCATTCGCAGCAGAACGAGAACTTGGGGCGGATCTGGTGAGCCATTTCAACAATGTGTTACATGTGCTTGGCCAAAGGCGTGTGTCTTGTTGTTTCAAAAAAACATGCAGCGTTTCCCGCCCATTGTTGAACTGGGCGCTGCGGCTCCAGGGTTTCACACGAGAAGATTTCAAAGCAAGCCTTTGATGCAAAAGAAAAATACATGCAACATCTCCGTGCACCGTATACATGCGACATGTACATCAATGTCTTTGCGCCCAGATTATCCTGGCTTCAACGTTGACTGGCTGTTTGTTGACTCCAACATCTTCGACGTCAGGCAGACATTTGCTTGACACAGGAAGCAAATTATATAATTGCTGCATGTCACATATGCCACTATGAACGACTTTGCCAGTGAAAGCTAAATAAAGCTAACATTTCTGCACATCTTTGTTGAGTTGCAGGGAAAGCCCATGGTGGGATCCTGAGCACAACATTTGCGGTGCTCAGCACAGTGGCACCTACGCAGGCCATTTTACGTCGCAGTTTTGGTACCTTCTTGAAACTGCAACATTTCAAGCCTTTGTTTGGTTTGAGACGGTTCCAGTTTTGACATCAACATCAATGATATATTTATATATAGATACATACGCACACACACACACGCACACACTTTTTGGTACTTCAGTTTGATGACCGGTTTTATTTTGTTGGATTCTCCTGCTGGCTTGCTGCCTTTTGCTGTTTGCGCTCTATTGCCACAAAGTAATCAAATCCACGTGGTTGGATTTTGCTTTTGCGTCCTTTTGCTGCTGTGCCATCCCTAATAGAATTTCATAAGGAACCTGAAACCATTCGATCGCATCTTGTTTTGCTGCTGTTGTAGCCCACCTGTTGCCAAAAAACAATTGGTATACTATCGCCGTGCCAATGCCTTTCAGATGGAGTTGAATTGATGCGAATTGGAAACTCGATGCACTGGAGTCACAATCAACCAAACAGGTTGCGCTCACGGTGGTTGCAAATTCGATTCCTCACTTCGCTTTCGAAACCGCACTGCACGATAGACTTGTGAGAAACACATGTGTCACATGATTGATCATGATTGGGATTGGGGGTGACTTAAACTTACAGAGCTGATCTCACCTTCTCTGGTGTCGTCAGGCGCAGGATGTGGACATTCCGGGCCGTACTCAGTGTTCGACTGTTCCAAGTGGTTCGGAGGTCTTTGGGACCGTCAGTCAGGCTTGGCTGCTTTCGTGGACAGCTTGTCTTGTCAAAAAAATCGTTACGTTACATGTAACGCAGGCATGAGCAGACATGATTTATATATTGAAGTCTGTTATTGTATATTTGCATATTACCATTCGCGAAGTTTTGGAGAAGTCTTCAAGCATATTGACTTTTTTTTCCCGTGTGCCGATCGGTCCTGTGGTGAGGCTGGCTCGATGCAAAGCTAAAAGAATCCGTTCAGAACAAAGTGGACTGGCAGTTCGTCGTCACCCACTTCCCTGCTTGGTGGGGTGAGGACAGGATCTGAAGAGCACTGAAAAGCCTCAGAGTAGAGTCGTGTTTTGTGCAGCCTGCGCTTGTTTTGGCGAGAGTGAATAGTCATGAATAGTACTAGCTTGTGAACACTAAGTTTGGCTCACCCAGATTTCTCTTGCGTTGCTTGCTTATATGTTCTTTTCAGGCGAGCTGGAAGTACCTGGCTTTTCAGTACGGTATTGATATGTTTGTGACGGGACACGTCCATCGTCAAGACTGCCTAGAGCAGTGGGATTGGCGGAATCAGTTCAAGCCAACAGCAACTTGACCGAACAAAGGAGACGGACCACGTCTATTCGCCTCAGCAAATTTCAGCAGCATTTCAACATATTCCTACATATTCCGATATATTCCAACCTTTTCGCTGTCTTGCTCGGAGAAGAGCTCCAACGCACAGTCCACAAGAGACACGAGAGAGAGAGAGAGAGAGAGAGAGAAACTGAGTCATGTGGAAGATTCGCAAAACATTCCCTTTTGACTCAGATTTGTTCTGGATAGTTCTACCTTTCCTTTTAAGGCTTAGTCTCTGTAGTATGTTCAAATTTGATGTACTGATGTGCACAAGTACGCATAGCTTAAGTCAAGCGTCCTTGAGTTGCGGCTAATCACGTAATAGTTGTCCTTTTCACAAACAACTTTCTTTTGCTTTTGCCGAAGGTGACAATCATTACCGGCGGCGGTGGTGGCATCACATCAGAGTTTTGGCCAGACAACAACGGTAACGACGACCAGTATGGCTCCTTGTTCATATTATTCTGTCATATTCTGTCCATAGTATTTCGGATTGAAGTCGGTCGATCCTGTCCCCCAAAAATAGTGAGCGTGTGACGCTCTACCAAAACGACCCGCCCTGCTGCATGGCAGCATCATTCCTGTGGCCATCTTTGAAAACAAAGTCCGAAGATGTGCAGTATTGACTTTGTGAAGATCTATCAACCTTTTCATACCTTTTGATTATGATTTACCCACGTTGTTGAACAGCTGTGTTGTTTGGATCATCTCACTGGGCGCATGGGCAAAATCAGTTATATAGACATTCAAAGTCCTTACCAATTTTGTGGACTATCAGTAATTTCAGTGATCAAACATGATCAAACTAAGGTTTTGTTGATGCAACCCTCTGGAAGGATAAAGTGAAGGTTCAGGTGGCCTTGAGTGTCTGTGCAGTGTTTTCGTACGTATGGAGGGGGTTGGAGGTCGATTTGAAAGATAGGTTCCGATGGTGCACTGTACATATAGATGATATAATGCATGTGAACCATGTGAGATGATTCATCCAATCACCATTTCTGTGGAAGTGGACTTGCTTGAAACGCCAGATGGTCTCTCATGGTGGTCAAATCCGCAAAACTCACGTCTTCACCAAGAGGGAGGCCCAATGGAAGCCAAAGGAATACAAAGGGTACTTTTCCATCCCGTCAGAAGAAGCGGCCTATGTTGCTTGGTCATATGAGCTCACATGTTTCTTCAGCTCAATTCCTTTGCTTTGATTTCTCAATAGGCATTTCCAAAGGACCGGGTCTAGCGTGAATGAGATCAAAACATGACAGGCAGAACCCATCTTCCCAAGATTCTCAGCAGGTTGTTTTAGCACAAGCTGAGGCAAAACTCCATCCCCCCAAGCCCAATCAGGCTGGGACCAGAGGTGACCAAAGGTTCTTGGCGGAGACGGGTTTAAGTGATCTTGGATGATCTTGGATGTTGGTTTTGCATGCTTTACTCAATCCCAGAAGTCGCGGGCATTACTTGCAAGCCGTTCTAAAGACCACATTGTTTTTGCTTGGACATACAAAAAGCTTTCGCTTGCAAGTGTCCTTGGGCTGGATTGCTAACCGTTTCCTCCAAATTGTAGCAAATTGTATCGAGATCGTCTTCTCCTTGGAAAACACTTTCGCTATACTATTTGCTCAAGCTATTTCTTGGATTCGTTTTTTTGCAGGAAAAGTCTGATGATAAAGACAAGGATGACAAAGACAAGGATGACAAAGACAAGAAGAAAAAAGACAAGGACCAGAGAGTGTTTTGCAGTGACCTGAATTCGAGTATTTAGAGTGATGCCCAAAGTTCAAGCTCAAGTTGGATGCACTTTAGGATTATCATGGATTATCTTTGCATCCAAGAACTCGAAACAGCATTTATTGAACGTTGGCAGAAGGTTTTCAGCCCTTCCGTTGATCAACTATGCAGACACATCCACCCATTTGTTATTCCGTGCTTTTGCAAATCATGTAGGATGTAAGTGTATGAAGTCGCTTCTTGGACTGCATGATATGTTTGTTTGATTGCCATAGATGCGATTTCATGAATAAGATTGATGCAGACAGCTAAAACAGGCCCAGCATTGTGACACTCTGTCTTCTGCTCAGGTTCACAGGCTCTCACAGGCTAGCTGCGGCTAGCTACCTTCATTGCTTTTCGATGCTTTCTGAGCCTCATTGCTCCGTACTGAACACCCTTAATGCCTGCAACCTTCGTGAAGGTTGGAGTGAAGCCCTGGCAATGTGAATCCAAAGGGTTTCATGTAGTTACATGGGTTTAAGTGCTGATCCTTTGCTGCTTGAAAATCTGCCATGATTATCCATGACATTCCATGACAATCCATTAATATCCATTACTATTCATGCTTCTCTCTGTTATTCTGAGCATTTGGAATATGCTAAGCTCTGAACCTGACAATACGAGACCATGCAAAGGACGCAGTTTCAATCAGTGCCAAACCTAGCTGTCTTGAGTACATGCCTCTGCTTGGCTGGCCAAGTATGACACGGGACGTGTTGGAGAAAGAGTTTGATTTCAGAGTTTTTTTGTTTAAAATTGAAGGTTGTGTTTAGTTCTGCGTGTTTGAGTTAGAGCCAGCTTGACGAAAGCCAAGCTTGTCTCGAGCAATACATATAGCAAGCGAGAATTTTGGATGCACACCACAAGAAGTACGGTGCTCCATGTCTGTCATGTGCAGCCTTCTACTGTTTTTAACCGCAAAACATGAAACATGTTGCTGCATTATCCTCAAGTAAGTTCGACAGACTACCTTGAACAGAGTGACAAAAGATTTCCTCTACGGCTCTGATGGCCCAAGACGTCCTTGGGTCAGAATTTGAACTCGCTTGGCGGAGGAAGAAAAGTGTAGCCTTGTCCCTCGCCTGGATGAATTTGACAACTTTGCATTTCTGGGCCACTGGGGCACTAAAGGCAAGGCAAATGGCTCCTGCCTAATTCTTCAAGCAGGTCTTCCTAAGCATTCTTTTCTTCTTTTTCCAAGGCTTGATACCAGCAGCGAGAGGCCTTCAAAGCCTCTTGAGTCCATGTTGCACAGATTTCAATGCATTGCAAGGCACTCAAAGCATGCTTCCGTGCATGTTTTGCATTACCTATATTTTATATTATGCATATCTAAATGCCTACCCTTGTCAAGCACAGTTGCTAATTCTCATATCTAGTCTAGTTTGTAGTCTGTATCCTGTCCTTCTCTGTTTTTAAAAGCTTTTCTAGTACAGCACCAGCTCCCATTTGAGATCAAGACTGTTCCTTGCTCAACCTCCTTGCTTTCCGCCACGTATTTTTGTTTTTCGTCCTCTTGGTTTTAGAAGCTCTGTCTCAAGGGCTTGCTGGTCGTCTAGGCACCACCATTGCCCCAAGAAGATGTGAAGCGAAGAACTGCTTGGGCAATATGTCCAAAGCAATTTGTTGCATTGGTTCAGAGAGTGAGCTGATGCAGACGGGTTTCTTTTTAAGCACTTATTTTCACAAGAATTTTCCAAGTCGAAGCTTACTTATTTCATTGTTTGAGAGCTGAACGATGTGAAAAGCCGAGTCTCGACTTGTCGTACCGTTCACTCACGAAGGCGATTCACTATAGATCTTGTAGAACACACTTAGCCCCATATTCAGCCTTTGGCTTTCAGCAGCAAATCTAGGCATTTGTGTGCAATTTGTCCTTGCGTTCTTGGTCATGGCGAGAGTCCCTGCCGCAGTATTTTGCCTTCTGGGAAGTTTGGCAGTGGTTTCTGCCCAGAGCGCTTTCGGATTTCCGGGGCACAGGCAGGTGCATTGGTGCCAGTCATGTTGAGCAGTTGAAAGATATTGAAGTTGTCTTGCCAGGAAAACCATGCGCGCCAAAATTTAGAGAGCTCATCACTGTGAGCGAGCGTTTTTTTTTAGTTTGCAGGATGAGAATTGCTGATATCCGAAGTTTATTCTAAAGAAAATGCAGCTTTCTCTTGAAGAATAGCAATCTTTCTCAACAAACACCTTCATTCAAAGAGTGCAACATTCCTTGACAAGAAGTACATTTCCTTTTCAATAGGTAGCATTCTATAGAGAAGGTCACTTTTCTTTTAAAGAGGCACTTTTCATTGCAAACAGATAGGTAGTATTTGTTGGAACGCAACATATTTGTCAAGCGAACATTTGATTTCAAGTGTGCATCATTTTACCTTACAAATACTGAGTACGTACATGTATATACTCACTTTAGAAACCACACTATTGATCGAACAAAACTGTATTTTGCAAGATGTTCTCTAAAAGCGGCAGGACATGAATCAAACAGATGCAGTATCACTTCAATGAAATTATATGTCCTGGTTTGGTCATTATTTTGAAGAAGTAATTCTAATCGACAAGAGCAGGCTTGTTCAACAGACACTGTTATTCAAGGATTCAGCATTTGTTGAAAACATCATTCCATTTTAGTAGAGGACTCAGTGGGAAACAACTGTTTCAACAAACACTTTTATATTGAGTATATATGCACGCTTACTCTCAACAACTGAGTGCATAGTGACTTTAGAAAGCATGATGTAGCAGTACTTGTACTAAATGTGCAGTATTGCGTTCCACGGTCCAGGACATTTTGCTTCGAACACATATATGTGTATTAGCATATATACGTATAATTACGTATATACATATATATATACATACATATATATATATATATATACATACATATACATATATATGTAATTACATTATTGTATTACTTAGAAACAATGAATAATCCTGTTCAAACATGATTGCAAAGGGCCGGGTTTTCTCTTAGCACAAGACATAGACCCTGTGGGAAACATTTGTTTGTTTAAACTTTTCAACAACACCTTTTCATCTTAGGCATGTGCTATTACTTTCAAAAAATGAATGCATACTGACCTTAGAAAACATAATTTAATATAATTTAGCAGTACTTGTAGATTTCTACTTGTACCAAACGTGCAGTATGCTAAAGCTCCCGAAATGCAAGCACCAATGTTTGGAGTCTGAGAGACACTGAGGTTCCCCGGTGTGTCAGACATATTGCGTTTTTTTTTTCTCCCCTTGTTTTGTTTTTTGTTTAACAGTTTTGGGCTGAAGCGGCCAAAACTTCGAGAAGAACAAACAAGTTTGGACCTATGGAGAGGTCCTGAGGAGAAGCTGGACAGGAGACATGGGGTCAGAGTTTTTTTTCCCCATTGTTTTCTTTTTTTTTGCATATTCAGCATAACCCAGATGAAATTGAAGGCAATGACGCCCAGACAATATTGACTATGAAGTTGACTATGAAGAGATGATGGTAGGTTTTCTTCTTCTTGTTGTGGTGTGTTTCACAGACAGGAAAAAAAATATACAGGAAAAAAAGGAAAAAAAGGCACGCGCGCTTTGACCTCTTTGGGGCAGAGGGGTGGTGGAAAATAAACGCTGGTGTCTTGAAGTTGTTGCCAAATTGACGACAGTCGTTTCATACACACACTGGTTGCTCAAAAGAATACAGAATCTAGAACTTCTTTTAATCCCTTTGGTTGAAAAATACATTTTGCATATACACCAACATGTGAGTTTTTTTCTCCATGGTGACAGTCCATTTGCAGTGTCAGCATTTGCAGTGTCAGACTTTGTTGACACGTATCCTGTGCATTTGCACGTCAGAAGCTAATATATATTATATATATAATAGTATGCATGCGAATGAATTGTGTATGAAATGAGCAACTGACTCGTGCTTCTTTCAGAAGCGGACTGGTCTTTGCAGACATGTGCGATTTGGACAAACAAGTGTTCCCTCCTAGCGCTTGGCATCTGGCACCAGAAAGGCCTAAGGTTGAGAATATCAGAGGCCTATGTCATGGCATTCTGGACTGTTGGGCCTATTTGGACCCATTTAGGGCCATGCTGGAACTATCTTAAAAGAGTTTTGCACCTTTAAAAAAGACGTGGACAGCAAAGCATTCTGCTACACACATGCGCTCCCCAGCTACTGTAAAACTGTTCTTGCTTGCAAGTGCTCGCGGTATAAGCGTGACGACAACAAGTGCTTGGCAATTTTGAGTTTTGGCACGGGCGGATTGCAACCTCCCCTTCATGCAAAACCTGTTTACTCTGTCTGGACCATCACTGACTTGCACAGTTGGGAAGCTGCCACTTGGGTTTCAGGTATCCATTTTCTGGCTTCGATCCCTGGGTGAACGCCAGAAGTTACGATCGCTATGCTCATGCGTTTGAGGAGCTTGACATCACGGCGTTATTTGGTATAGTATAGGTATGTTGTACTGTAAATGAATTGATGCCCGATGGTGCACTGATGCACATGGAATTGAACCACAAACAAACATGAAATGCATCATGCTTTCAAGTCTGTCGAACAAGCATTGCTCAGCATGATTCTGTTTGAGGAGCCATTCCTACCACCATGCCCCAAGTACCGTCCGATGGAACTTAGCGAATGGCAGGAAGTTGTGACACCTTCCGGAGGCAACATAAGGGTCATGATGGTCATGTAGACTGCGACTCATGATGACTCATGAGATCTCAACATACCACTACTCCGGACCCTGCTCCTCTTTGTCCCACGGTCATGTTCTTAAATACCTTTAAATTCACATTGTTAGTTACAAAGGCGTCATGTTATGAACTTGGAACAGGCGGTTCTTCCATGTTCCCTAGACATGGCTGCAAGATTCCATGCAGGTGCCTATCAAATGCATGCTGAACTTCCATGGGTTCGACCTAGTGACCGACGAGCCCAAATTTCGCCAGATGGATTGTCCATTGACATCCTGGGGCTGCGACAGGTTGCTCGGTGGACATTTTTGGAAGGATTTTGGGAAATCATTGTACAAGTTGGCAACATTAGAAATAGATAGACACAACAATAGAATGCAATAGGATGCAATAGATACAGTATATATATATAACTTCAACAAGCAGTGGCAAAACTTCAGCAGCTTTTAGTGGAGTTCACTATCACATGCCCAGATGCTGCCAGGTCACCCTGGTATAAACATAGACAACATAGACAGAATTAGACAGAATTAGACGTTTTAATTCTTAAAGCATCGGAATGCATCGGAGAAATTCGGAGAGCCTACTTGAAAAGGTCTGAATTCTCGACCCTGATTCATGATTCAGCCTGATTCTCGGTTTCTTTCCTCCATCCTTCACATATCTTCACATAAAGATGAATCAAATGTGTTCAACGTGTACCTTTTCGTGACTGTTGATGTCATGTATCAGGTCCCAGCCCGCGGACGCATGCGAGCACCTGAATGCCTACCACGTGGAGCGAAACTTAGTCGAGAGGCATGGCTGCAAGTTCCGAGATGTTTAAAAGGACTCCATGCCTACAGTTGTTGAGATGCAAATGGAAGAAACTTGATGAACATGACAGTTTGTCAATAGAACACCTGGGGTCTGAAAGGCCACAAGCCAATTCGCATATGCCACGAAATGTGCCCTGCAAAGTCTTGTTGATATGGGGCAGTTGGATCCGTACAGTTTTCTACGTCCGTATGCTGGAGAGGGCTTGTAAGGGGATATTATGTAAGGAATCACTTCTGGCACACAGGGCTTCTGAGCAGTCATCCTCTTCCAAATGATAGAAGTCAGGAGACGGTTCATGTTCCAGTCACACATTGACACGGTTCATGTTCCAGTCACACATTGACACGCTTTGCCACCATGCCGCATTCAAGTACACGATCTTGTGACTCATGGTTCTTCTTGTGTTACCATCACTGTCTTCCAATTGTACTGTATGAATACGTCTGATTGATGTCCTTGCTTGGCAGAGCTGATTTCAAGGACGGAAGGTTCGAGATCCTTGAAGCTTCAGTCCCAGTACCTCCTGGAGATGTCTCCCTGGCCACCGTGCAGCGAACTCGACACGGTCTGGACATCACTGTCCCTCTCCGTCATCTGCGCCTGAATAGAGTGACACCGAAGACAGGAGATCAAAAAGATCAAAAAGATCAAAAAGATCAAAGCGTCGATCAAAGCGTCGATCAAGGCGTCGATCAAAGCGGCCACGGCGCCCACGGCGTCCATCGAGGTCAACCGGACCAAAACGATGCAGCGATGCCACGACCGAAGCATTGGGCGGAGTCCAGAGCCACCTCAGAGGTGCCCAACGAGTCCAAGGTACGAAAGGTTGAAAGATGATGAAACTATTTGGACGTGGCACTCAAAGTTTTGGCAGAAAACATGTTTAGTCAATTTTATTCAGGAATACTTTAAAGATCTTTTAAGATCATCACCTATTACCTGTATACATCAGCGGCGGGGTTTGAACAAGCAAAACTTTGCTGGAAAAATGTCACATCTACTTGATAAGAAGGCCGCAGAACCCCGAGAATGAGCATGTTTGTCGAACGTCAAGTACTGTATGGTTCTTTGGTCGGCCTCCTTGATTGTTGAAATGCAAGCATATATAGTATGGATATATAATATGTATACGTATACCGCATACACATGAGAAATAACACCCAGATTGGCAAAAATTCGCACACTGAGGACAAGTCTTTACTCAAACTGAAAGTATCTGAAAGTTACATTTTTGACCACCCCCCAACGCACCTGTGATGTTTAATCTTGTTTCAGATTCGTATAATACTTCTTAATACTGGTACATGATTCATATATCCACATTTACACTTTTGCACACTTGCCTATTTTTTGCTCATTGCAGGTCTCGCTGCCACCCTCAGATGGCATCGAAATAGTTGAAGAGGAGTACGAGTACCCTGAGAAGGATGCTGACGCGTCAGAAGGCTGGGTAGACATCCGGGGTGAGTTCCAATCCTACTGAGACTACCAGTCTGGATTGATCTGAAGTTGCACGTTAAGCACACGTGAATAGTGTATATTTATGTATATTTAATATTGTGGTGTACAGCAAGGACCACAACCGGCAGAGCCTGACTATGCGCCGCCGCATGTACAGAACAGGATCAAGCAGGTCAGCCGGATGGAGGTAGAGAGGTAGAGTTCATGGATTCATGGACTGTGACTGCTGAACATTGCTGAACAGTCTCATACAGTCTCCATGTCATTCCATGTCCCTCATTTTTGTCGGCATGTTGCCAACCAGACCAAGGATGCCTCCAACTGGCATTCTTTACTCACCAGACCAGACTCGAAAAAAGACACAGTTTCACCACGTACTGACGCTAGATACATCTAGATACCACATATCTGATTAAAGGGTACCACAAGGTCAGGGCATGGGATTTGAAGGTGGGGTTGGGGATAGATCCAGTGCCTTGACTTACCTTGACTTAGTAGGCACAATTTCGGATCGAGTCAAAGAGACCGACTGAGCATAGAGACCGCCCAGTAGACTGAGCCGTCTCTAGGCTTTGCCAGCTCTGAACTCAGCGAAAGATTGCTCATTCCAAAAAGATCGGAGTGATTTTGAACTCTTGAAGATACACTGAGGGAATCTGATGGATAAGGTTGACCACCTTAAGTGTCAGGAGTATATCGTGCCGTCGCAGCCTGTTACCTGTTTGTTGAATCGTTCTCTGGGAAGGTTGACCTGGACATGGGAAAGAAACTCCTGCTTATTGGTTCTGGAGTGTCTCTGATTGCAGCGTGGATCTCAGTGTACTGGTAGCAGTCTGCGAGAGACATGTCCTGCCTACACCTTGAGCCCCATGCCCCATGCTATTTGTACTGACGTTTCGCTAGTTTATTTAGGAGCATTCAAATCGTTCAAAACCACAGATGTCGATGAAGCAAAGTCAAAGTTTGGAGATTAGGAGCTCCAGCTGAATGCATAATTTGTTTACATTATATCTGTTGACAGGATGGTTTTGCCCTGCAAGATTGCCTCTGTCTTGTTGTCAGTCTTGAGAGAGTTGATGTTAGTCCTAGTCCCATGCTGCCAGACAGTGGGCTATTCGATCTGCCTTTTCCTGCCATTGCACAAGGCCAGTACTTGAATAAAATTCTTCATGGATCTACATGGTATGAACTCAGAATGATTTGCCTTTGAAGCATCTTCCGAACATGAATATGAATATGCCATGTGCTGGAAATGCTGGAGCTTATTTCATTAGACTTTACGTCCAGGTCTATTGGAAGGCTGGGGGCTTTCTGGAGTGCGGAACTTGGAATCGTAGAGAGACGTCTTGTAAACGAACGACAAGGATGTCAAATCATGCCATTGGAATCGATTGGACAGACATAGCAGACAATGCAGACATAGCAGATATAGCAGATATAGCTCCCCTCACTCAGCTACTCAGCTCAGTGTGCCTTGACTGCATCTACTCTTGATGTGTCGCGCAATGACACACAGCCGCAGCTCATCTGACCGCCCAGTGCTGTGACAATGACGATCTATTCCATGAGCGTTCACTACAATTGGAAAATGACAAGAGCGCGGTACCAAGGAAAGTTGGAAAAGTTGATTCTCTTCCGACCAAACAGCAGCATGAAATATACGTTGCACTATGTTGCATTTCAAGCACAAACTAGATCTGATGAAGTTGTTCTGACCTGCAGAAGTTGCCCAAAAAAGATAAGAAATACGGGACTGTAGAGAGGTGCAGTGCTCGTCAGGTCAAGGCCAGAATATACACAGTATGCCATATGTCAGGACATATATCTCCACACGTTTATTGTCTTTTACTGCTCAGGCCTGTAAGATCGCCTCGAACTCAGGAAGTCAATTGCTTGAACGTCCTCCAACACTTTGATTAGGACAGGATGAGAATTTGCGATTTTGATGATTTTGATTCTGGAACAGAATTTGTGCCAATTGGAGAACTGTGCCTAGCCGTTTAGCCTTCCAGGTGAGACTCTTCACCTCCAAGAAAGACCTTTGTGACAAGGATGTAGACGGCGAGTCGGCATCCTCCAACGAATGGCTTCAGGACATGGGCTCTCCAACTACGAAGAATTTTGCGGAACACGTATGAAAGATCTGAGGAACTGAAAGAAGCCTTTGTTATCTTTTTTCGACATCAAAGAGTTTGCTCTTGCAGTCTTATTCACAAGCTGTCAACCAGGATTCATCAAGCTTGTCCTCAGCTCAGCTCGCTGCGCCGGCCACAACGATGGTCCAGCAAAGATCCAAAAACCTCCAAACACCTGCAACATCTGCAACCCATAACGAGCAGGAGCTTCCTTTCTCCGCCAAGTAATGAGCCCTTTCAACTTATCCACAGTTTGAACATGATTTGGAAATGGACAGGATATAGATAGCTATGTATAGAAAATAGAGGAGAAAAAGTGCCACGTTAGAGCTGTGGCCTGTTCATTTTGATGGCATGGAGAAAAAACGAGATAGACTCAGATAGACTCGATAGACTGCCATTCATCTTTGCTTCTGCCAACGACACTATGAACTCACAGACAGGTTTGTTGAGGTGTAGACAGGAAACTTTTGCCTGCAAGTCCCCAGAAATTTACTGTCAACTATAACCCAATTTAGCCTTGCTGCTTGCGGTTTTGCTGATTCTCCACAACATTTGACAACTACTCAAGCACTTACTGAGCCAAGGGCTCTTGGAGGCGCTTCAATGATATGTTGACACGGCCAAGATGATGGTTAGGCAACAAGGTCACTTGAAACAGAGAGGTCAGCATGTCCAATATTATCCGTTATTATCCTAAGATATCTTGGCTTGACGAGGACACTGAGGTGAAAGTAGACTAAGCATTGTCTCACTTCTCTCACTTGATCCTTGACATATCTTGACATTTTTTTCACATTTTTTTGTCATATCCCAAATCTGGGCGAAACGCGCTGGATCCGCCAAGGTGGTGCTCTGATGCAATTAGACCGATGATTCACGGAGCTTGCGAGGGTATGAAACATGCACGAAACTTGGGTCACCGTCGTTGAACATGCTCATAGCATCTGATAGCATTGCCATGTTTTGCATGTCTTGAAGTCTTCAGATATGGCCTCCTTTATGTCGATAGCATTCCAAGCTTGTGCAACAGCAGAATGGTCCTCATTCATATTCACTCCATCAAGGCCTACATCATGGGTATCCTGTTACTTCTCTTCATAATTGCGAACTTCATCATGCAGGCAGTGCGCAGACATCGGCTCCAAATGACCTTTTATGAAACAGATCAACACAGCAGTAGCAATGTCAGAATGTATGCTATAGCAATGTATGCTTTGCAGGGAGTTGGCCTGTTCCTCATAAAGGAATATTTGAAAAAACCCAAGAAGCAGCTCTGCGCTCAGAGTTGCCCAACATGTTGACAACAATGTTGTTGCATGTTGTTGTTACTGTTATTCCCACAGTTACATGATTGCCATGTCAGCTGAGGTATCGTGAGGTAGCCTTTTTCCTCGTACCTTGCTTGCATTCATAAAAGGTAGGAACTGGCCACAACGGGGCGTAAAGAGCATGTGGGAATTGACCACGCGAAGCAAATGACAATGGGCGAGAAGATTGTACTGGAATCAAAGGGTTCGGAAGGAATCAAGCAGAGTCGAGCGCCCTCACCTGTAAAGGCAGTGCCTGTTGAGCATGATGGATGACCAGATCCCCCCGGTAGAGGGATGAGAGGGATGAGAGGGATGGGAGGGATCGGGGTTGTTCTAAGCAAGAGCCCGTCCCACCCCTGCCTATCCAGCGGGTCTCTGTGTGACAGGAATTTCTCATTACTCACCTAAGATACCTAAGGACCTCATCGGCGGAGTTTTGATGCTTGTGTCGGTCGATGGCCTGGAATTTGGATGCACATTCACTTGCAAATTGCCAGTTCCCACGGCAGGGTCCACTCCGAGTAGGTTGCCCTAAACGCCAGTCTCCAGAATGGAAAAGCACTTGCTTGGAATTTGCTGAAACCACCGCAATTTGTCTAAGTTTGTTTGCAGTAGCAGCGTAGCACATGCAAACGGCTTGCCGCGGCACTGTTAAAGGTGATCCTGTACTGGCCAATCACTATCCTTCAGTTGGACAGCTCCGTCGGCGAGTTTGTCTCCCGTTGAGAGTTGTGCACGTCTTACATCATACTTATAAGGACCTGTGCAGAATATGAAGCAAAATTCAGCGAAATGCACATTATCCGCGCTATGCGCTATGGGTTCTTTAAAAGGTTGTGAAACCCTATGATCCCCCATGTATCTTTTTAGAGTCAAAGAGATTGTATGAAAATGTATGAAATAAATCCAGGTGGAAGTTGAGCAAATTTGGGACAGAACCCGGACGTTTGAAATTCTTCTAAAGAGAATCAAGGGAGATACAGCAGAATGTTTGGGCGTCGAAAGGTAAACTGAGAGCCGCCACCCTGATCTCCCCTTCAGAGGTCCTCTGGATATGAATTACTATTCTTATCCCTCACCACACCTCAATAGGACTCGATAAAAGCGGTCAGACTTTGGTGAATCCGAAACAACATTGTCACATTGTGCAAAAAACAACCCAATTCTTCGGGTGATAGCTTCACCATCACCCTGTTCGAAGATGTTCGAAGTCTACGGCACTTAGACTCAGATAATCTCAGATAGAGCGAAACGTTCCTTCACACACTCAAAAGATTTCAAGATTAAGTATGCTTCTCTCACCCGAAGTTGAGAGACCCTTCCAAAACAAGAGCAAAGATACACTCCTGGAAACAAATATGTTGAAATGCAGCAGATGTATTATGTATATATACAGATGTCCTTTTTCCAAGTCGTGGCAGGCATGCAGGTCTTAGCAAATGCTGGGTCCCTGCCTCAGCTTTCACGTGCAATTGCGATTCCAATGCGATTCCAATGCGATTGCAATGGAGCTTCGTTGTGCTCCACTGTGCTCCACTGTGCTCCACTGTGCTCTGCTGTGGGCTGAGCTGCCCCGCAGCCGCAGGGGTCTCTTCGGTCTGTCAGACAGTTGGTGCCTTATTGACGCAACGCATAAGGCATAAGGCATAAGCATTGCATCATAACAGGTCGTAACAGGTCGTAACAACAGCAACATGAAAACAATTGAAAACATGTGCAGTAACATCCAAGGCGCAGGAACCCAGGCAGAGGAATTTGAAGTATGGATTTAACCACCAGGATTGAATCACGAGAGGTAGCCCATGCTGATGAGCTTCGAGACACTTGACCTGCCTGGTTTGCTGCACACATTTGAGGTGTTGGCACATCCTGGGGCTACATCTTCATGTATTTCTTTATAATCATTCAGGTGGAACTTCTTCACATTGATTTTGACAGAGTCGAGGTACTCGTGGCTGAGCTGTCGGCTGTAGTCTGTAGTCACTGTAGTCATTCGTTCTGCGGACAGGTTGAGTCTTGTGTTGAGTCTTGTAGCATGTCGTTACCATTTGTCAAAAATAGTTGTTTAGAAGTTTAGTATTGGTTGTTGATAATTCATCTGGGTCTACTGTTTTTTCCTCTTCGTTATGAGGCGGCACGCAACTAAATTCGGCAATTCTGCAAGGC
>Ga0126342_10001473_pt1 | contig 33263 bp, 26 predicted proteins | sample Cyp1metagenome_FD_92528 | JGI IMG/M metagenome (GOLD analysis project Ga0126342, IMG submission 92528) | Coral microbial communities from Lord Howe Island, Old Settlement Bay, Australia - Cyphastrea 1 metagenome | ecosystem: Host-associated > Invertebrates > Cnidaria > Coral ...
ACAGATGTAGCACCACATGTATAGAAGCGTTATACATGTAGAGTAGTCATTGGTAGAAGTAGGTACTTACCCCTAACCCTAACAACAACCAGGGTCAGGGGATAACTAAGTACGCTGCTGACCCCGTGGCTCAAGTGCCCGTGAAAAGAAGGGCATTTGTTTTCTTTCGTATGCAAGGTTTGCCGGATTGGGGTTCCTCTTTTTGGGTCTCTGTTCCGTCCCCCTGTTTGACTATTTCTGGCCATATTTTGGGGGTATATCCTCTTACATAGCCCTGAAAAATAGGCCTTATATATGGTAGGTACCTCCAATTTAGGATCCTGGAATGGCCATTGAAGAAACTTTGTTTCCATCTTTTGTTTGGGTCTTGATTGGGTGGCAAGGGTGCAAGGGGCTTTACTATACACTTTTAATCCCCCATATATGTCATTTCAGGGCCACCAGCTATTTTTTCTTCACCCCGTGCTGCATTAACCCACCAAAATGTTTAGTAAACCCCAGGCTCCCTTCCCAAAGGGCAAGCTTCGTACAGACCAAGTGTTTAGTAGATGCCATCCGCTCTTGCCAAAACACAAGTGTTTCAACCACCAAAATGTTTAGTAAACCCCAGGCCCCCTTCCCAAAGGGTAATCAGTCCCAGTCACAGCCATCCAATGATACAACAACGTTTAAAGCTTGCTAAACTTTATACGTTTGTGCCACTCCTTATGGGTCAATCTGTGATGTTTGCTTGATGAGCAACTGTGTGAAGACAACAGTTGCTGGCCATGGAATGAAATATGTGGGAGGTGAAATCCAGGTGAAATCCTTGGTGTTTTACCCTGACACCCTTGCCACTGCCCGCCAGGGCAATCAAGACTTTTCCAATACTGCCCAAAGGCTAAAAAGCTTACTAGTCCTTGTGGTTTTTGCCGGGGTCCGTTTGCGGGGAGGGTTTTGAGGTTTATGATGACAAATACCTTGTAATTCAAACATCCGACATGTCATTGTTTTTTAACATGTTTGTTGTTCAAACACTACAATGTCCCACATTTGTTCAAAAACCAAAAAAACATGCTTTTGTATGCCTTTGTTGCGTCTTCTATTGCTCAAACTACTTTGTTATGGTGTTTTCCTGTTTCAATTCCCCTTTGTTTCGCGCTGGTCAAAAGATGGCAAAAGTCAAAGCGAGACACTAAGATATGGTGGTAAATATGGTAAATCCAACTTGATCCAGGTAAATGTGGTAAATCCAACTTAAAATTCCAACTTAATAGGGTAAATCCAACTTAAAATTCCAACTTTATATGGTAAATCCAACTTTATTCCAGGTAAATCTGGTAAATCCAACTTAATTCCAACTTAATTCCAAGCATTTTCCAAGCATTTTCCAAGTCATCACCAAAAAATGCCCATGGTCCATGGTAGGCTGTCCTCCAGAGTCGCCTGGATTCCATTCAGAAGGGCCTGGATGAAGTGGATTCCGAGGTGCGATGGTTGACTGCAAGCAGTAAGATCTGTTTGAGGAAAGTGGTTTGAGTATTCCAAAAGATCTTTAAAAACAGATAATTAAAAAAAAAACAGTTCTGGGGGTTTTGAAGATGTTTTCAAGTTAGATATCTGGCTACACATCGATTTCGGTGTCACTGTACCCTTGATCTTTCTATCCCCTCTCTGGGTATTGGGTATTATTGGGTACTAGGGGTCAAAATTTCAGACTTCAGGAGGCCCAAAATCTGAGTTTTAAACGTAATTTGCAAAGGGTAGATAAAGCCACGCCAAAAACCACCATGGTGAGTGGTTCCATCCATCCACAATGGCCAAGGGGGTCAAGTGTAGGAAAAGATATCATAGAAGAATCCCATCAAAATCCCATATTTCGAAGGGTATTTTCTCCAATGATTTGGCCAATGATTTCCTGGGCCAGGAAAAGGCCCGAGAGTCGGGCGGCCCAGGACTTTCCTGGCCAGTCGAACCTTGGTGTAGGGTAGTTCAGGTGCATGTCATACGTGTAAAAGCAACCGAAAAGTTGAAACGCTTGAAACTTGGGGAAACGTCACTGAACTTGCTTTTTGGAAACACGTTTTTTTTTTCTATGTTTTGTGGATGGTACTAAAGAATCTCTTGCTATAGTCGGGTTACTAAGATCAACACACAATAATCAGACTAATCAGGTTGTTTCCGAAGTAGGTTGCAGGGTATCTGGGATTGGTCATGAAATCTCGGAACGTGGCTTAAGCAATGAGAGATCAGTGAGACTCGACCTTCATGGCGACCAGGAATGAATGGGTCAAGACCCTGGCACCCTTGGGGTTCACCCCAAAATAGCGATTTCTAGATGTGTATCACCCACTATACGACGATTAATATTTTATAGGCATTGACCTATCTCCCCAAACGGAAACAATTGGTACATATTTAGCTATAGACCTAATAGTTGGTGAGAATCATGGTTGTAATGTAAATCAGGGAACGCGGTTTTTTGTGCTTAGCCATGGGCCCACTGGCGTTCCAAGGGATGAATCTAAAGTTCCCAAGAGGGCGGGCACAATGATGGTTCGAATGTTTGGCAACGCACATACCCTCTGGTAATTTAACATAGCTATTGAAAATCACCATTTTCAATGGGAAAATCCACTATAAATGGCAATTTTCAATAGCTATGTTAGTTTACCTACCAGAGGGTATCCATTCCATGTCAGAGGGGGTATCATCTCTAGAACTCCGGAGGTCCTAGAACCAATGCCGGTCAGGGACGGGTTTTTTTGGACGTATCCCAAAATCCTGAAGCCAGAACTATGCAGGCTCGGCAGGCAGAAGATGCCCCTATCCTGCGGATCCAGTGGGACGACGTGAACTTGACCTCCCACTGGCGGCAGATTCTTTGCGCCAAGCACCATTTTTCCAAGCCAACTTCTGTCCCTACTGTCATGTTTTTTTTTCAATAACACAACTATCTCAAACCACGGGGTTGAATGCAGGTTCCCTGAAGGGCTGCAGCCATCAAACTGAAACATACCATTTTTTTGACAACATAAAAAATCCAATGAGGAGTGGGTGTAACCCATGAGTGGACTAATCCCACTTGCCCTGCTTTCCACTGGAGCCATAATTTCAAACATAAGCCACTTACGATTCCTGGGGTGAACAACCAAGTACCTGTCATAGCCCAACGATGCCTCAGTTGTCACGAAAAGAGGCCCGACGTTGCCACGAAAAGAGAAGAAGTCAACCAGGCTGGTGATGCAGGGGCCAGGCCCCAGGAGCTGATATCGTTTTCTTATTTTAGGCGTTGTACAAAGGTATGAGAGAAAGAAGCCAACGGGGGCCACAGATTATAGATTTAGTGTGATTTATTAATCATTGGGAATTTATGAATGTAAACCATCCAGTTACTCCAGTTGTTGTTTTCTTTTTGGGGAACAGAACGAAAAAAACTTGACCCATACTTGAAACCGCGGCTGTGGCTCAAACTCAGGGGACAGCCACCCTGGCTGTCCCTAAGGAGGTTCCGAGGCTGTGAATTCAAAGGGCCGGGTGAAGGTGACCCTGAAAATCATCAAGTCTTTGTGAAAAAACGAATCTTCAAACCCTTTTTTTGGGCAGGGTTTATGAATTTACTCGAGGCAATAGTTTGCAGTACTGTACTGCAACTGGGGATATATATATATAGGGGTATCTAGGATGGGCCACGTGTTCAATGACAAACTAGCTAATATATGTGGTTCCAGGGTCTTGAATCACCCATGGATGTCATTTTTTTGTAAAGGATCTATGCAGCTTGGCCCATTGGTTGTATACCATGGACCCTCCAGTAAACGAACATAGCTATGGAAATCTATGGAAAATGGAGAATTCACTTCGAAGATTTACCCATGAAACATTGTGTTTTTCCTTAGATACAAGGATAAAACTCATATTTTTTCAGCTCTCGGTCGCATTGTGGCAGAAGGCACTTGAAACACCAAGCTTTGATCACTTTCCGATCTGCTGGGATCGAAATCGGTACCAAAATGGGTCGTTTCAGTAGCGATTTTGGTGGTCCTTAGAGGCCATGGTTGTTGGAAAGAATGGCTGCCAGGGTGCTATCAGATCCCAAAAGGCCTGGAAGGGCCAGATTTGGGCCATCCAAAATCCACAGGTTCAAAGCCTAAGCCTGGCAGGATGTGGTGCTGAGATTGTGGTCATGTGGTCCTGATTTAAGGAACTGATTTAAGGACCAGACTTTGGTTATATCCAAGAATATCACATATCATCCGGGAACTAACTCTGACATTATTCAGAGAAATTCTTTTGGTTCACTCCAGGGAGCGCAAGTGCGTTAGTATTGCGTTAGTTAACTCCAGTCAATTCAGCAGGGTAACAACTGGACCTTCCAGTTACATGAAGGGAAGTACCCCACTTATGGGCTGAAACACCAAGTATTTTTTGACAGTTATATGTTGGTCTATAACCCCATTTAACATAATTTAACATCAATTAACATATTTAACTATGTTCATAATCACCATAGACCCAACAGTTCAACAATTCAATGAGTGAAGAAAACTAAAGAATCGCAATTTAGTTCGTTGCGGCGCCACCTAACTATGGTTTTTAATCACCAAGAACCCAACCCTTAAACTAGTGAACAAAAATAAACAAAACAACTTAGCCACCACCTGTTTCAGTATTTGGATGGTTCCCTTTCTTGGAGTGTGCAGTTCCGGTTATAAGTGGATATATATATATATATATCCCAACTTATGGGAGCTATTTCACCATAGGTAATACCATTTTTTTCACCCCAACTGCAGCCCCAACTTGTTTGGATCCCTCCTGGCAGGTCATGAAAAAACTGCTTCCACTGTTGGCCTGTGCCGTGCTATGCGTGGCTCAGGAGGGGGCGCAGTCGGCCAGGTGTCTCCTTGGCTTCGACCTATGGTTTTAGGGTATCTGCATGTTTTTAATGATCTGTGAAATTAGGTATCCATTTTTTTGTTTTGAAATGATCTGTGAAATACAATGCACATATATATATAAATACATACCCTCTGGTAATTTAACACAACTATGGAAAATCACCATGTTTCATGGGAAAATCCACTATAAATGGCAATTTTCAATAGCTATGTTAAATTACCAGAGGGTAATATACATATATATACACACACACCTTTTTGGGGAAATGGATGTAGGGGTACCAATTCTTGGAGACACCCAGGATTTCGAGATTTATGTGTCAGCGTACAGTGTTGAGAATGGATGGGTTGCTGGGGGTTGCTGGGATGATGACATTACGAATGTGATGAAATGGATCATTCCCGAAAATTCCCTGCTGGGCTAAGCACCAGTAAGATTTTTCTGGACATGAATTCAAGGTGTCAATATGCTCCAATCAAGAATCTAATCAAACACACTGAATTTTTTTGGTTTGAAAGATATCTAAGCTTTGACATTTAAAGTGGAACAAGGGCTCCAGCCTGCAGCCATCCAGAAGTTTTCCCTGAGGAGAACGGCACCTGTTTGATCTCGGACGACGGTGCTGGTTGTGTCGAGGTAGGTTTTGGGAGGTTTCGGCACCCCAACTGGAAGTCTCCGGGAGAATTTTTGGGCTTTCACCAAACCTTGTGCGATTGCAACACGGGAGTTCTCCTGGAAACCTTGGGTAGTTGAGTTCTGTTTATCTAATGTGTTTTGCCATTTGTGTTAATACTTGTGTGGGAATATTGACCATGCAGGGTATCTTATTGGCCCTGGTGAAGGGTGGAGTTGTTTTTTAGAGGTGAATATCGGTTGGGCTACCAAACATGGGTCAGCAAACAGCACGCGGGTAGTGTTAAATGTGTTGTAAATCTTGGTTGTCAATGATTTTAGGCAGATGTAAAGCCTACAACAACTTGGAATTTAATCGACTAAAATTGTGATATACCAATTCTAATCACGGGTCGGCACTCCAAGAAGTGTTTATTCCATCCCCTCCTTGCCTGGTTGTATCAGCTTATCAAGATTGCATTGTTCAATATCAAATATTGGGTTAAAACAATAATAAACCACCCAGTTGGGAATTGTTTATACCTATTTATGGTGATGACTAGGGGATGGTTTACTAGTTATTGTTTTAACCACATTTTCATATCAACTTCTTTGCAGGTTGTGTCTATGTTTGAGTTATGGCAACAGAGTGTCTGGCAAGCCCGGAGTTACAGACATCCCTACCACCCTGAATCTGGGCGGATTATATCGACATATATCGACCTCACTGCCGCTCCCCTTAAGTTAGACCATGATTTCAGAATAGCGAAATATGTTCATGTACTGTATTCCACTGGTATCCAAACGTGATTCTATTGACAGGGGATTTGGAGATCAATGTTCCGCCAGGACCCAACCTGTGGGGCGGTTTGGATCAAAGATCGACCGTCGCCATGAATCTGCATGGAGTTCTTGAACCAGGTTTTACTAAGGAAAGTTGGTATTTAACATGAAGAATCACAATCCAAAATCTTCGAAGCTGAAGCACAGAAGCCAAGCATAGCCAAGCAACCCCTAAGTTGGACAAGTTGGCTTTCTACGAGGCAAACATGATCGCAAATGGCTTTGTCTGAAAATGTTGTGTGCCTAATGGTTCATGGTTAATGGTCAGTTTCCCTATTAACATGAACCTAGAACCATTGGGTTTAGGGAAACTATTATAGCCATGTATTCCTGAAAATAGGGTATTTCCCTATTATAATGGTCAGTTTCCCTATAAAAAATGGCTATAATTGGGGGTAGCCTATTTTCAGTTTCTATACATATCTATACCATGCTTGAGAAACCTTTCTTTTGCCTCCAATGGGATGATTATCCTCAGCTCCTCAGCTGGGATGATGGTAGATGGCAGACCAAGGTTTGGTTTTAAAGATAAACCATAGATATTTTGTACATTCCTTGGATGAACTATATATATATATCCCATATACTTTTTTTTTTCCCATGGATATATATAGATATTATCTAAGGGAGATTAACAGATAAACAAAACATAGAAAGGATAAACATAGAAATGATTAAAACATGCTCACCGTTCTCACACTGGTGCAGTCACGCCACAGACTAGTGACCACCCCCTCGCCTCGCGAGGCAAATCAAAGCGCCCATTGCAAAGTACAAGGCTTTGATCCTGAAAAATTGGGATGCAAAACATGCCGAGTTCTAGAGAAGAGGCGAAAGGGCAACGTGGCCTTGTGGGTTAAACGGTTAAACCAACCGGTCAAGGGTGGAAGAATGGGTTGTGTATGGTTGTGTTGTGTCCTTTGCTATAGTAGATGTGTGATACAGCATTTGGCAGTGCTTGGAAGAATCATTTAAACATGGGTGATAGTCCAATGCTATGCTTGAGTACTGGAAGTAGGTTGGAGAATCTGTTTGTCATGTTTGAATTCCCCATCAAGATAAAGGGAATCGCGAACAGTTTGCTTTGCCTGTAAATTGCGTACCCCCAAATTGGCAATTCATCATTTTCCCTTTGAACATTGCCAATTTGGAGGACCCATCCTCCATTTTCAGACTCCATCTGATTGGCCATATCTCCCATTCCCGCCATTATATCTCAAAAAAAAAAAAACATCATTCTTACCTGGTATCTCGAACACTCAAGCCGACTCATGCCATTCGGCCCGGGGTGCCGTTGTGTCCCGCTGAGCCAGGCTAAAAGAAGCTGCTGTGGATGCCAAGGCATTGACCTCCCAGTGTTTGGCGTGCTGCACTGAGGACGGAAACCACGGGAAGCAAACTGGGGATTGGGTAAAACATGGGATGAACAACAGTCATGATATTTGGTGTATCTACTAGTATTATATAATATATATATATAATATATAATATATATATATATATGTGTGTGGGCTTATATTTCGTCATAGAATTATGACTATGCTATATACATATAATATGTCCATTTCTTTGTTGATTCTAATCTTTATCCTCATATAATCGTTATCCTCACATGTACAGTATACTGTACGTATATTATTATAATTATATACTATGTTTTATACGATTTTTGTGCATTATATATACGTATATATCATAATGTAATTGTATAGGTTTTACGTTTGAATGCCCTTATCGTATCGTAGTGTATTGTGTTAATTGTCATATGTTATCACTATAGTATTTTATATTCAATTTTAGTGTACTGTATTATCATTATTATGTCCTATTATACTCTATAAAATATCGTTTTTTCAAACATAGATGATACTACCCAGCGGTTGTGAAAGCCTGGCTCAACTCAAGCCATGTCTCGGAGTCTCGGAGGAGCCAATTTTGGAGCTCTTTCCAAAGGCGAGACTTTTTTCCATTTTTCATGGGATTGATCTTGGGAAACCAACCAGCAACTGCAAAGAATAGGGACGTTTTTTTCTCATCTCACATGTGGACAATGGCCAAAATCTCTGGGGATACTAATTAGTGAGGATAAAGTGGGGATGTAAATTATGATGTAAATGGGATCGGTTTGTTTGAACATGAGAATTTGCTCTCAATTCTGGCTACTTTAAGAGACAAAAAGATGATTGACTAGTTTCGGACACACCTAGATGGGGTTCGGAAGGTGATGTTTGCCTTTTGGAACTTAACATTTTGGCATTGAGTTTATGTTTGGTGATGGTCAAGATCAATGAACCTCAGAAAAAAAAAAAAAAACGTTTTAGGTTTCTAGAGAACTTGTCCTTGTCAAGATGTGGTTGGATTCATGTCAGGGAATGATCAGGCGAAATCACATCCATTTGTGAAACTGGTGCTTAGTTCGCAGGGAATTTTCGGGAATGATCCACTGGCTAACATTCGTAATGTCATCATCCCAGCAACAAAAAAAAAACATCCAGCAACCCTACGTAAGTTTAGCACCAGTCAGTTTGTCCTTCATGGCCGCAGCCGTGAAACTGGGCACAATGGCCATGTGGCCATGGCTTCTGTGCATCACAACTGTGGCTGCGGGCTCCGAGTTTCCGGAAGTGACCACAACTGTGGGACGACTCCGAGGCATCTCAGAGACTTGCAAAAAAAGGGTGGAGGATGATCCCATGGTGGCGATTTATAGATCTACCCTCTGGTAAACTGTCCCAAAAAACGATGGAAAATGGAAAATCACCATTTAAGTAACATAACTATGGAAAGATCCGCCATTTTTAATGGGTAAATCCACTATTTTTACTGGGCCATTTTCAATAGCTTTTTGTATGTTTACCAGAGGGTAAGCCTACAGTTCATAAGTCCCCATTCAGTAGGTGTATCCCATTTATATCCATTGGGTGAACCAGCTGCAGTTAAGTGGGATGATCCTTCACGTATTGACCATCCAATTTCTTGGGGTGGTACATGGCCGACGAACACTCCCAATTTATGGTATTCTATAAGCACGGACACACGTGGTATAATCCTAAAAGGTTGGGTGCACCCCAAGTTCGAATTTTGAGAAAGTGAGGAAGAACATGGGAATTCAGGGCTGCCTCATTTTTGAACAAAGCTGCTTGTTTTTGAAATTGTCCAAGAAACCGGCCGGGAAGATACATATTAGACATATATAATTACATATATATATATGTATATATGTATATATGATCCCACTGGACCCTTTAAGGGATCCATGCAGTGACCAATCATTTGCGATGTTTGATGTCCCCTAGTTCTTGTGATCCATTTGAATTCTTGTCATTTCAGGTGCTGGATATCAGAGATTTGTACCCATCCCACTTGTATATTCGCTGTTTTCTTACTGCTGTTACTGCCCAAGATTGAGAAAAAAGGCTCATGCTGGATTTATCATGATTTATCTCCAGTGGTTACAACAAAATACAACAAATGTCGTTTCAATAAATTTCAATACACATATGATATGTCATAATGTCGTTTCTTAACTCCCATTTTTTGTCAGTCAAAGCCCCTCATTTGATATCATTTGAATGTTTTGTCGCCGACGTACATCTCTTTTTGTTGCTGGGAATAGTGACTATTTTGTTGATGACTAGGGGGGATATCTTTACTGTAAACACCCTGTATTTTAAAGTCAAATCCATTAATCTGGGTAAAATGGTGATGAAATGTTGGGTAAAATGGTGATTTCATGGGAAACTGGAAATGACATGGGTAAAATGGTGATTTCATGGGATCTGGGTAAATTATAACGACCGAACCCTGTTCTCCCGAACCCTGGAATCATGGTTTATTTCAGGGGAATCATCCCCAAATAGCCTTATTTATCAAAAAAAAACAGGTTAGTGAATTATAATTTGCCCAGATATATCATGAATTATCATGATATTTCACCATTTTGGATAGCAGTTCTTTTTTTTTGGCTGGGGAAATCATAAAGACCTCCAGGGGGGATTGCTATCGTGGGGATTTTTCAGCGTATCGATCTTCGCTGAGGGATTGGTGGGCTTAGCCCATCAATGGGAATTTCAGGATCCTAAAATGGAGGTACTGTACCATATCAGGCCGGTGAGAACATTCCATTTTTTCGGATTGACTTTTTTTTTTCGGAGGTTTTTTATTTTTTTTGGATTGTTTCTGAATTTGCTGGATTTCGTTTGTCATGTTTTGGCATGTTTTGGAACATTCTGGATTTTTTGGAATGTTTTGGAATTTTCTGGATGTGTTTGGAATGTTTTGCCATTTTTCGGAATGTTTTGTTTTTTTTTTTAGAATGTTATACTAATGTTTTGGAATGTTCAGACAAACCCAAATGGTTGAGACAGCAGTGGAAGATTTCAAATGTTTTGGGATTTGTTTGAATGTTTGAGAATGATTCAGAATTATTCTGATTTTTGGGGGAAGTTTTGGCATGATTTCTAATGTTTCGGAATTCAGGCATGTTTGGCGCACGGCTTTCTGAGTAGCCCTGCTTATGAGTAGCCCACAGGTCTCAAATGAATCTGTTTATTTTTTCCAGTACTAGTTGTTGAAAGGTTTTGATGGCCAACCATGATTTTGATATATGATGTTCTGTTGGGTAAAACATTTTTTTTCCCACCTGCCAGGTGAGGGACTCTAGGTTTTATTGTACCTTGCTCCTCATCCTCCTCTACGAAGACAGTAATGTTGATGTTTCTACTATCATTTCTTTTCCGTTGATTTTCTCATTTACAGTCAATGGATTGGTTAAAGGGAAAATCTACAGGAAACCATGGTTTTTACCATCAAATATAGGGGTTTCCTGTAAATTTTCCCATCATCCAATGATACAGATGATTTTCTGAGCGCTAACTCTCCATTTCGGGGATTTCCGGTCCTAGCCATGCCAGCCATGACTTTGGGACGCCTTCCCGGGACCTAGGAGGGCAATGTCCACGTCTTTCGTGGCATTCCCTACGCGCTGCCACCGCAGGGAGACTTGCGCTGGCGGCCTCCAGTGGCCTCAGAGCCCTGGAAGGGGCTGAGGGAGGCGACAGAATACGGCTCGCGCTGCCTCGCGGTGGACACGTGGCTGAATGAAATGGCAGTGTGTCAAAACCTTGTACCCCTGTAGTTCACATCAAAATAGCTGGTAAATGGATGTTCATCCCACTAAAAATGGTATTTTCATAGGTATTGATCCATACCCAAATGCTGGGAAGAGATTGGAACATGTGGAAGAAACATGGGAAGACCATGGGAAAACGATGAGACCATATAGGAGAATGTTGGAACATATAGGAAAATAAGGGAACTGGCCGATTTAGTTCGATGATTGGGATTTCCATAATATTGAAGGGTACTCATAAAGCAATCTACGAGAACCATCAAACAACAGAAGTCTTGAACATTCTTGAACAATATTTACTTGGGAGATGACTCCGGTTGAAGCCAACTATAATTAGCCATGGGCCAGTATGGGTCAAGAGTCAAAACCGTGTTGATTTTTGCATAGCTTACCATATATGTTTTGGACTGTTTTGGATTGTTTTGGGGTATGTTCATGTCCATAAACAACAGTTATTTTCTGTTGGGTGAAAAGAAGGGGTAAACTGATCCGATCATAGTGGGGGAAAGCAATAGGTATACTATTTCAGGTGTGTGTTTTTTTTGTGAACATATTTTGTTTCAAATATATGGTTCTTTGCCAAGAATCCATGTAACAGTATATGTGTACCGACGTTTATTCCAAAAACTCACTCAACATGCCGGTTTGTATACCAGGATACCATACAGTAGTGCGGATGTTGACAATGAGTCATTCATGATGCACTCTCTGAATTTCCCCAGGGTTCTTTTGGCGCCCAGGATTGGCAGAACCACTCGAAGCGAGAGGGTAGCGAAGATTGTTTGTATTTGAACGTGTACGTGCCATCAGATGCCAACCATACTTCAAAGCTGCCATGTTTCCTTTGGATCCATGGTGGGGGCTATGAATATGGTGCTAGCAATGAATACAATGCCTCAAAGTTGGTGACTGATTGGTGGTTTGAAATATGTGTCATTTTTATTTGCATTATTTTCTCCTTCCTATTTGGGATGATAGTCCCATACAATGTGCCCCCCCCAGTCATAAATTGGTTTATAAACCTATTAACTATAGTTTATAAGTATCATAAACCATATAGTTATTGGAGTTATCAACCAACTTAAGTATCTATACTCATATTTTTGTCAGGTGGGTTACCAACCAGGTGAGTTTTTTAAGTTCCCAGCAGCTGCCAGCCATTGTGGTGACCCTGAACTACCGATTGCATGTGCTTGGCTTCTTGGGCAGCGACATGTTGCGCCAGCGTGACCCGTTGCGAAGCACGGGGAACTACGGCTTGCAGGATCAACGTTTGGGCATCACAGCGGCACAAAGTGGGACCCCCGTTCGATAGCTAAGTTGGTTTATAACTCCAATAACTATGGTTTATGGTACTTATAACATCTTATAACTATAGTTACTGGGGCTTATAAACCAACTTATAACTAGGGGGCCCCACATTGCAGGTTTCGTTGGGGATTTTTTGGTTGGACGTTCGAATTTTCTGGAAACCACAGCAATGGGGGAATCCATACCCTCTGGTAAACTTCTACGTTGTTTGCTGTAATCACATGTTTGAGTGGATCAATCAACTATATTTCTATGGGCCATGTGAAAAATAGCTATGTAACATATTACCAGAGGATACTTTGTTTGACCATTTTTTGGAGCAAATCCAAGGTATGAGGTGGGTGAAGGATAACATCCAAGCCTTTGGTGGAGATCAGGTGGGAATGTGGTGCGAGCCGCAAGCCGTGGTGGGTGAGTGTCCAACCTTTTTCGGGACACACATGTTGTAAGTGGTGGGGTGAAGTATAAGCGAAAATTTCTGTGAAATGGTGCTGGGTCGGGAGATGTTGGTTTGTGTCGGGAGAAAGTAATTTGACATGCTCGTGAAATTCTTGCTTCATCTCGTCTTCAAAGAGTTGATATTGAACACGAACTGGCACTGGGATTGTTTCAGATCCCTAAAAGAGTCTAATCGATTACCTGACCCAAAGATTGCACCAAAACGACATGGGCTGCAATTGGGTTTGATTCGGTTGGATTAAAAAGCAGATACCCCTAAATCGGCTAAGAACATCATGTTCCCTACCGTTCAATGACCATAATCGGAGGCAAATCCTCCAGAAAAATCCAAATATCATGTTCCCCTATGAAATCTCTACTAAATCACCATAAGATCATCACCAAAAACCCCTAACATCTCCATGAAATCACCATAAATCGCCACTTTTTTGCCGGTCGCCTTTCGTTGGAGGCGCGAATCATGCTGTTTGGCCAGTCCGCGGGTGCAGGCAGCGTCTCGGCGCACGTGGCGATGCCTCGCTCCTCCGACCTTTTCTCGGCGGCGCTGATGCAGTCTGGAGGCTTTGCCGGGTGGTCGGCGCAGCACATGAAGTTGAAACTGGAAGGCACTGGAAGGAGGCAGTTTTTCTATGGTTTTCCTATATGTTTTCTATGTTTTCTATGTTTTTGCATGTTTTTATGGATACCTACCAATGTCATCAAACTTGGAAAATCCCCTAACTCAATGGAGAATTCTGGCTGTGAAAATCATCTATGAAGGGGCCGCGTTTGATTACCGGAGGGTACAGTAATTAATACTTGGCTTGGACTTCCATTTTTTTGAGTTCGAGAATTTCCAAATACAAACTTTCTCAGTTCGATTGGAATGATGAACCCCCAGTTGCTTCGAATATGTTTTTCCATCGGTTTTGCATGGCTAAAACCATTGAGTTTCAGACTTGGATGGGAGATTCACAGGAACGCCCAGTATATGGTGGGCGTTTCCGGCCCATTGAGGAAGGAATTTTGGTTCCAGCGCTTTATGAAGCAGAGTGGCTGCCATGATGTGCAATGCCTCGTGGATCTTCCGGCAGAAGAACTTCTGACTGCATACCTGTCATTACCCGGCAGGCGTCATCCGGGTGATTTTTCTCAGTCTCATTGAAGTGATCTTCCAATTAGGGAACCAGCAAGCTACTGAGCTTCCCACTTCACATGATAGTCTAGCCATATCAAGCCATTGGCGATGCAGCTATTGGTGTATATATAACATACGCATACTTATGGTGATTGGGGTGTTTTCTTCAAGATTGTCACACATGTTGTCAGGACTTAGAGGATCATTTGACTGAGTGATTAATGCCATCCTCCTCAAAAACCAAATACTCTCAGATGATATCCATTTGCACCCCTTATAGTTATACCGTTATACCAACCTTGAATAAGCGTAGAACAGTATAATTGATCAATCTTTATCACTAGATTTTAGTCCTTTAGGAAGCTTTTTCTTGGGGGCAAGTTGCTATATGGAGGTTTCCGATCCATGGGGGTACCCCCAAATCATCCAATTTAATAGGATTTTCCAGTCGAAACCATCCATTTTGGGGTACCTCCATAACTGAGGAAACCCCTAAGATTTTGCTTTTGGAACCTTCTTTCTCAGGGTAGAGTTAACCTGCCATGTCTTTTGGAACCTTTTTGCTCACTTAATTTAGCTTGGTGGCTCATCCCACAACAAGGTAAGTGGGTTAGTTCACCCTAGTTTTTTTTTGCTGGATGAACCCTACAAAAATCCCACTGGAATGACTGGGTTTTTCACCAAAAAACACAGCTAGGATTCCTGGGATGAGTCACCAAGCTGCCCTCTGAAAAAATCAAACATGGCCTGGAAAATGGGCCCATTTATCGATAATGTTACCCTCTGGTAAACTAACATAACTATGGAAAATCACCATGTTTCATGGGAAAACTCACTATAAATGGCCATTTTCCATAGCTATGTTAGTTTACCAGAGGGTACTATTAAAATTAAAACACCAATTTTGGATGATGTTCAAGGTTGATGACCAAACATTAGGTATGTTTGGTGTACTTTCATCCCATGACTGTGGTTGTTACTATGAAAAACTCACTTCGCCATGGCACCGCAGGTGTTGCAGCAGCAAGTTCGGAGATCCCACCCTGGCCTTTGCTCCGGCCATCGATGGGGTGGAGCTAACGGCGCATCCCTTGGACCTGCTGAAGCGTCAGAAGCTGGTGGTTTTTTTGGGGGGGCCATGTGGACATATCACCAGTTATATGATGTTACATGGACTATGTATGGGTTATAGAATCTATAGAATGTTGGTGCCCCCATTTACTACAAGGTGGTGCCCCCAAAGAATAGTTAAGTTGACATATCGCACAATCAATAGGTGAACTGTTGGTTTTTGGAGGAGATCAACCCAATGAAGTGGAGGATCATCCTACTTGGGTTATCCCAATGATCCAAATAGCTATTGAAAATGGCCATAGAAAGTTCGTTGATTTACCCATAAAACATGGTGATTTTCCATAGTTTTTTGTATGTTTACCAGAGGGTAGCAGTTATATCCATTCTGATTAGATTGAATCTTGAATCCATGTTGTTATCGGTTGAACACCTACTCAATCTATATATGGGTTTAAACTTGATTTAAATATGATATGGAAGAGGGATTCAACCAATGAATGAATATGGGTGTGTCTGAAAACGCGGTATTGGATGGTATTGGTACCGCCAAAGTGGCAAGTTGATCCCAACATGATCCCAACATATTCCAGCTGATAAAACTTGAGTTCCACATGTTCTCCCTTTTTTGTGATAAACAGGTTGACAGAATTCTATTTAAAATAATAGATTGAAATAATAGAGATTGTGATAAACAGGTTGAACCATTTTTTAAGACCCAGTTTATTTGGTTCAAGAGAGAATTTTCGCAGGAAATGGTGAGGCCCCAGAGACATCTGGTTGATGGTTTGATGGATGATTTCAATCCCAACTGACTACTGTAAGTTTTTGTTGAATGATTTACCCTCTGGTTAAGTAATATAACTATGGAAAATCACAATTTTTAATGGGTAAATCAACTATAAATGGCAATTTTCAATAGCTATGTTAGTTTATCAGAGGGTAAATCAATTTCAATTGTGCTTCGTGTTTATTTCAGCCCTTATTTGGATGATGATCCCAACTGACTAAGATTTTTTTGGAATGCAAAACCACCACCTAGGAAGGTGCAGCGCGTTCCTATGGTCATTGGAACCACGCTTGACGACGGGGCCAGATTTACTTTCAAGGACTATCAACTGAGCACTGCAGAGTTCTTGAAGTTGTTTGAGGAGAAATTTCAGGTGCGAAAACATGTATGTTTTTATTTCCCCCAGTGTTTGGCGCAAGAAAATCCAACTGCAGTTCCCAGCCCCCAGACCGACTCGCGCGCAAAAATGTCTCCAGGCATCTCGGGCGCAAGCAGAGCTTTATAGGTCTGAATCCCACGTCACAGTGAGTGGCTATGGTGAGGGTTGGTGGTCTGCTGAACGTGTCGTGAGAGATCAGATGTTCTACTGTCCCAGCCATCTGGCGCGTCGCTTGCTGGCGCGTCCCCAAGGGACCCAAGGGGTTTGCGAAGACCCCCCGGTCTTCGGCTACGTGTTGGAACACTCCAGCTCTGGCCCCATTGTGACACACAACACTGACTTGCCGTTTGTTTTCATGGACTTGCCTGAGCATGCATCTCTGGAGGACTGGGGAGTGACGAACGGAAATGTGGCTTCATCATGATTCATCATGAATCCACAGATTGCTTTTGTTTCAACAATATTGATGAAGGAATACCACGTTCCGCTGAAGATTTGCTGATTTTTGTTGGGTGTTCTAGTTGCTCATTAGCGGTTTGATGTTTTTGTTGGAAGCTATCGCTACAGGCACACATCTATTCATGATGTTTCAAAATCCGTAAGGGATGCAACTTAAAGGGAGAACATCCAAAAAATCACAGTACCAAAGAAAATGTTTTCTGCTGATCTTCTCTTAAATCAGCCCATGTTATACATGAAACCCCACATCCAGATCATATCATATATATATAATTATATATATATATATATACATATATATATACATATATATATACATATATATATATATACATATAATATATACACATACATATCCATGACATTGGTAGGATATTCTATTCCCATGTTTTTTATGGTTCAGAAACCATTTTTCTGAGGGTTGGTACTGGGATATGCATCACCAATTACGTGGGCTACAGATGCCTGGCGCTTCCAAGTAGGTCATCCTTCCAAAAAATACCCCCCAGTCATCGTCATTTTTCCATCAAAAATCACCATGAAATCCCTAATTGAATCCCATGAAATCACCATTAAATCCCATGAAATTATCATGAAACCATCATGAAATCCCATGAAATCATCATGAAACCATCATGAAATCCCATGAAATTATCATGAAATCATCATGAAACCATGATGAAATCCCATGAAATTATCATGAAATCATCATGAAATCACCCTTTCTCAAGCATCTTCATGCCCTGAGGAGCATGACTTGGCCTCCGACATGGCCAGGGCTTGGTATCGCTTCGCTGCTTTTGGGCAGCCAGGCGCTTTGGAATCAGGTGCCAACTGGGCACCGCAAACGGAAAGCACGGCGCCAGTGATGAAATTCCAGGCCCCTTGGGTCCCCTTCAGTCTCCTTGGGTCCCCTTGGGCCCGGAAGAAAATCCAGATTGGCCATGGATTTTTTGATATTTTTTGTTGGGTTTCAGTAAAAATCAGGGATTTAGCTTCCGAAGTGACAGATCATGCAATGATTTGGGCTTTGGAAGATGAGTTTCCACTCAGGGTCAATGCTAACATGATTCAAGCAGGAAAAATGCTCACAAATTTGGATTTAAGAAGCGAACATATGGAAATTATTTTTGATTTGACCACCACATATGGGGATTTGATGGGATTTGTATAATGATTCAACGCGGATTTCGCCAACAAAACAATGAGTTTCGCCATCAAAACAATTGGGATCATCAAGGCAAAATTGAGGGGATTTGACTTGAAGCGACCATCAAGAAAGTGGATTTCACCTGATTGAACCAGCAATACGTAGGATTTTGTCAATTTTCACCAGGGAACCTGGGGATAGAATAGAATATAATATGATTTTTATAGATTTTTATAATTTTAATGATGGTTTTTCTGGTTGACTACTCGAGTTCCTGTAGGAAGTTCCCTTGTTACCTGCTTTGATTTTCCGGACGCTGTGCCAGGTGAGATCGAAGGGTGGCTCTGCAGTGATAGATGGAAACGACCGAGATGCACAGTGTCCTGCTAGATGTTTTTTGTGTCTCCTGGTATGCCTCGAAAATTGGGGGTCACATTTGGTCACTAGAAAAACGGGTCATGAAACCTGAAGAATATCGTGTATTCGAAACAGTTTTGTTTGTTTTTTTCACACTTTCCAACCACAATACAAAATGTGCGAGGGATGATGTGTACTGAATTTTCAATATTTGGTCCTTTCGCAGGTTGGGTTTTCGTTTGAAGATATTGCACAATTCCCTGTTATGTTTTTTCCTTACAAGGTGGTGCCCCATACTTAGCTAAGTTAGCTTATAAGTAGGTTAACTGGGGTGTATGGTATGTACATACCCCATATTAATACGTATATATACAATATAATATAATGTAATACAATATAATATAATATAATATAATATAATATTTATATAGTGTATTGGGTTTATAAGCCAACTTATGGCTGGGCGCCACATTCTACAGGGATGGATGATCGACTCACTAAATCCCATGAAAAATCACCATGTTTGGTGCTTAAATCATCATGCATATATAAGGATAAGTATATAAATGTATCTATTATATATATATATACATACATAGAATATACATAATCAGTATATATATATATACATACATATAATATACATAATCAGTATATATATAGTATATAGTATATAATAGAAAAAAATATATACGTATATATATATATATACATAGAAAATTGAAATGGGATAGCCATCGTTTGTGGGGCGACCGACTCGAGGTGTTCCTTCATGCTGGACTGGATCAACCGCACGAGCCAGGACCTCCCCCACCCCAGCGACCTGCGGCCGATCCTGTTCGAGTGAGCCATCGGGGTGGACCACAGATCTTCGTTGGAGACATGAATGATTTACCAGGAAATGGTGAGGCCCCAGAGACATCTGGTTGATGGTTTGATGGATGATTTCAATCCCAACTGACTACTGTAAGTTTTTGTTGAATGATTTACCCTCTGGTAAAGTAATATAACTATGGAAAATCACCATGTTTAATAGGTAAATCCACTATTTCTATGGCCATTTTCAATAGCTATGTTTGTTTAGTGGACCCTAAATATTTTAGTGATTATACCCTAATTAACAGGATGGTACCACTAGATTAGTAACATATTAGTGTTGGGTACCACTAAATTGGGCACCACTATTTATGGGATGATTTTTAGGGGTACCCATTTTGACCCATAGCCATAGTGATGTCGAATGTGATGAGTGGTTGATGATTTCAATATTTCAAGGCTGTTTTCTTTTTGGTGGTTCGATCCAAATGGGATGGGGATCTTAGTGAACTTTGGGCAGGCTTCCAACCATCAACCAGTGAACAAACTGCAGTAAGCCTGCTGTGATTGCAGCTACTGCACGGCCGATGGCAGCCAGGCTGTTTGCGCCTGGTCTTGCCATGGCCTAGACTTTTGCCGCGCTTGCGCGTCGAAAGAAATTTGTGCAGGAAAACAGGAGATGATATACTTGATTGCAATCTTCAAACATACCCTCTGGTAAACTGTCCCATAACTATGGAAAATCACCATTTTTAATGGGTAATTCTACTATAAATCACCATTTTCAATGTATACACACATACTGCTAGTATATAGTAGACTGACACAATGGGGGATACATATCAGCATGGGGGTTTCTCAGCTGGTACCTCACAACGACCTCATCATTGTGAAACTGGCAGCTCTGTTAGAACAACGTCACCACGACGTCACTAGGAATGCTGGTCAGTAACTATCCCAGAATGTATGTTTTAGGAGGTTGGTGCGTTTTGATCACTTACCCCAAATACACATACGTATTTATATCTAGAATTATAAATTATATATAATACACATTAATACATATATATATATATATATATATGTATTTTGTATATTATATATATATTATTATATTATATCTAATATATATATATGAGATTAATTATATTATATACAGTATCACCATTGGCATGTTTTCTACACATATCATATGATGACACCCAGCATCTTGGCTGTCCAGCTCCAGGCTCGGCTCATTGCAGATGCCCAGCAGCAGGAGAGAGACCAGGACCGGCAGCGCTTGATCAATGGCTCGATGGGTTAATGGTGGTCAATGGTGGGAAATGTCAAAGTCAAATAGGTTTCTGGAATATCTTTGAGGTGGATTGTTGTTTATCCTGTTTGAAATATGTATACATACATAAATATATATATATATACACATACAGAATGATGTAGTATGATAGGTGTTTTGGGTCTTGAATCAGCTGTAGGATTTCTGTGGATTTGGAATAAACATACAGTATCATACAGTAGTGATATACTGTATAGCAATAATGATGATGTTACGCAATAGTGACTTGATGCGTATATATATATATATATATATATCATAAATTGGTACATATTATGCAGATGGGTCAGATAGGTTAATCATTTGCCAGTTGCACGAAGTTTGGAATTTAGCCGAACTATTCCATAGCGATGGGTTTGCCGAAATTGAACAAGAACATTATGAACAAATGGAGTATTTTCTCAGCCTTATTGCAAAATTGATCATGTAAAGATTATGGATGTTGGTAACTTCTAGCGAGATTATAGCTGTGCAAACTTGATAGACGATGATGAAGAGGAACTATCCTCAGAATGGCACAACAAATCACTTTGGGCCGCAGAAACCTCTTCGATTTTATTTCTGCCAGTTCCAACCCGCCAGTTCAAACTGCCCCAAACTACCAGTTGACCTTTGGTTGTGTGTTGTTGTTTCCTGGCTGATGGTCTCGAAACATGTCAAGATGTTGTTACCATTCGGGATGATGAAGGGACCCACAAAAGGATCAGAAGTGAGTACCTCTTAGGCCAGGACAAACCCAGATTCACCCAGCAGGGAGTGGGGCCTAGGTATCTCTGCCACTGGGTAAAACCTGGGTAGCCTCATAGTTCATATGTGAGCCATACTTAACAGTTGCTATCCTGCTACAGATTTTTTTTTACATATGTCGTTCAGGGTATTTTACAGTCAACCAACCACCTTATCACTGAATCAAATTCCAAGGTTGGAGGCTCCCCTCTAACATAGCCGCATCTGGGGGCCGTCCAAGACTATTTGATAATTGGATGGCAGAAAAAACCATTGAAACAGCAGTTTCCACACGTAATTTCTCCCTTCATGTCCAATTGTTTAGGGAAAAAAGAAGGAAACACACATGGGGGTTTCCATAAATGGTGGTACCCCTAAATCATCCATGTTAATCGGATTTTCGATTATAAACTCCCCATTTCAGGAAAGCATCACATGGATTCAACCTGTAAAATGTCTCTTGAAACCACTCTCCTCATAGTGGGACACCTGCTTCCCCACCGAGCGCATCCCCCCAGCGGAGCGCCTGAAGGACCTTCACGACTTCATTAAGAGAAAAGCTCCTGGCATCCGGAACCTGGAGGTCTGCACCTGGACAAGTGGCTTTTGTTTAGCAGGTTTGACGTTTGGATTGATATATAACCATATATATATATATCATATATTATTCTATTATATTATCTATAGTTTATGTGGTTTATGTGGCGACTTCACTGCGACTTCACTGGAATGATGGTTAGGATTCGGAGTAACTCTCCCAACATAGCCAAACATTTCAGGTCATTGAAGATTCAAGAACCAGCAAACATACCTGTTAACGTTTGATTGATGGTATACTACTGACTCAGTTCATGAGGGTTATCAAGCAACAAACACAACTGGGGCACCAGACTATGGGCTCGTGTGTTCTTTTTCCTGCTTCTTTATCTGCACAGGGCTTCGTAGATGTTCTGTTATGATTCAATGACCATTTTATATCTTTATCTCAATGATTTTCTTAATCAGATATTTGATATACCAACTTTAACCGTTAGCAACTTTATACTAAGTAGTATTTCACTATTTTAGCGTTTATGATAATGTAGCAACTATAGAAATCATTAGGGTGTGGTAAAATGCCCTGTTCGGGCGATTTTTATTTGAAGCACATCACTTGAAAAAAAATCGGTCGGAGATGAACTATCAACTTTTTTGTTGGGTGATATGAACGATTATGATTAGTGGACATTTACCAAACATTTACCAAACATTTACCAAACATTTACCAAACATTTACCAACCCCTGTTGGGAATGGGGCGGAACAACAGTTGGGACAACACTTGGGAGATCATGGGATGGAATGGGGTTGCAACTGTCCCGAGTTGGACAAAAAAATATGTGTAACATCTAGAGTTTCTAACCTACACATCCACAGGAGCAACTAGAAATTTCCAAGATCTGAGAAGACACACATGTCTATATATATATGTATATATATTTGGGTAAATTATAACGACCTCACAGTGACCTCACTATAATCATTAGTTAGTAAGGGGAATCATCCCAAAATGGCCTTAATTCAGGTTAGTGAATTATTATAATTTATCCATATATATATATATATCATGTTCTGTGACTCCCTGCCTAAGCGTTCTTTTACTTCCTTTGGTTTGCCCCTGGGAAAGTAACTTAAAGGAAGTGCAAGATCCACCTACAGCTGCTATTTCGAGACGTGATTTCGAATGGAGGCTATGTTTGAGGCTGGTTTTGTCAAACTAAGCATGGACATGAAGCAGCATGTAAATCTTGTAGTAGGATATGAGTATGGAAAATGATGTTCTTAACCAGTGGATTTTGTCTTCATCATTTTCAGGTACTAACCCATAGCCCATATTATTGTAGTGTATCCAATTATGATCAATTTATGGATAGTGGTATATATTCCCAATGATTCCCAATTATGGATAGTGGTATTTACTGTATATTTATATATACTACTCCAATTTTTTAGTGGTATTATAATTGGGGATAGTAGTGGTATATTCCCAATTTATCCAACCATGACCTCCCAGAATTGCTTTGGAAACTCCCCAAATCCCATGGCTGCCATGGTCAATGGCGAAATCCCATCCATTCCCATCCTATATGTAGCCATATAATGGCATATTAACCATGATTAACAGTATAAAAAATCATCATTGGCCCATAGTGAAAATATGTTGGACCATATTCACCATAGTATAACCATAGTATATTAACCATATGGTCCAATGATGGTTAACCATAGTTAATTAACCATCATTTTGTTGACAAAATGCACCATGGTCCGTCATGGTCAGGTGGACTACCAAGCCGGTTCATCCCCTGCGGTGGAGTTGGAGACGACGGATGGATCTGGACGTGTACTGCGTGCAGATGTGCGAGGCAGGTAGGATGTTGTACAGAGGCCATGCTATTTAATGTATTTAAGACTTACATAAGGACATAAGATTACTTTCATCCATGTTCCATGTTTTTCAATGTTTCGTTTTGTGCATTCTGTTTCATTCTGATGAATTTTAATGCAGATGTTCTTGTAACAAAACGATTGAAACGTAGGCAGAGGTAGTTGTAGGATAGCCCCGATCTCCAATGGGAAAGAGCCGACCACTTTTTGCAAAGCACAAATCACCAGAATTGTATCTGCAACAACACATTGTGAATCAATATACTATGATATAATGATATGCAATGTATAATGTGTATGCATATATCATAAATAGCATACTATATTATATCATACATACTATATTATATCATAAATCAATATACTATGATATGCAATGATAAGCCAACAAGGTGATAATGATATAATATGGTGTATACATAATGATATATACCGCAATCAATATAAGTTGCGTTTGCCAACAAGGTCCCGTGAGTTTGCCAACGTTTCAAAAGTTGTGTTCCTACCCGGCATGTCTGGTTGATGACCCCCCTCGACCAGACTTTCGCATTCATTTTTCAGGGGCTGTTGAAACCACCAACTAGGTGGTTTTGTACTATAAATGGATGGTTTAGTACCAGCACCTAAATGGATGATCTAGTACTATAAGTAAGTGACCAGTAGGGTGGCTCCAATGATACCACCTTTGTCAAACTTATCCCTCAATGAGGGCATGAATGATGATGCAACATGGGTCTTCAACCTGCTGGCAGATTGGAAGTCAGATCACTTGGTTCAGTTCTTGAACTTGCGATTGGAGGTGCGCTCTCTGTTTTTCGGCAAGAGATCCAATTCGCCCGTAAAAAGCAGAAGTTCAACCTGCAACAAGGGCGATTCAAGAGGCTTCAAACAAGAAGAACATGAATATTCAAATTCAATCAATGAATCTGCAAGCACTATGGATGGTACAGGTATGAGTCAATTTGTTTGGGGTCTTTGGGGACCAAAGACCAACGTGTTTGTCACCAAGCTAGGGCCTCAATATGCCTCAATCTACCGAGGCCTGGACCTCAAAATTTCTGAAGTTGGAGGTCCAATTCTTTAGGATGGGTTTCTGACCAATTATTAGATCAAACCAAGGTAGATGGATTTCCCCAAAAAAATGGTGGGCATGTTTTTTTAAAACATCTTCGATGACCCCTGGATCACATGGTAGAAATGATCAGAAGTTGGATGATTTGGGGCTGCCCCTGGCCTTAGCCATGGAGGTTTTGTTGGGAAAATCATCGAAGTATAGCCCGGGACTGTAGATGTTCAATTGTTCGTAGCTAAACCATCATGAATTATCTGCAAGTGTTTTTTTCCACAGCTATGTGTGATAACCAGGGGGTCATTGATAGAGCAAGTATTAAAATCCTCCATTTAGAGAATCATGTTCAACTGCTACGTCGAAGACTTGCTGCCCTCAGTCTGCGGAGAATGACATGGACGGCGGCGTGGGTGTCGCTGGAGCTTGGAGTGCAGAGATACAGAGCCTTGGGCATGAGATGAATCTGGATAGCCTCTGGTTAAAAGTGTGCAACGGAAGCCATGGCCCATTTATAGATGATTTATGATGGTTTGACCTTTCAAACATAGTGATTTTTCATAGCTATAGGCTATGAGTTAAGTGGCTGATTGGGGATGATTATAACCCACAATAGGAATATTTACTAACCAACATGTCATAGAATTGGATTATGGGAAAATTTACAGGAAAGCCCTATATTTGATGGTAAAAACCATGGTTTCCTGGAATTTTTCCCTTAAACCAATCCAGTGAACATGTGATGAGAAGAGAAGAGATGAATGGAGGTCCCATACGGTCCATGTATGGAATATTTACCTACATTCATTCGGTTTTTTTTGGTGCTAAATGTTGGTACATATTCCATGTATTATGGGAGATTATACCTATATAATATAAATATATATATATATATAATTCGTTGAGGTTTGGGGGATATCCCAACAGTATATTATGGTGCATATAATATGTAGGGATATAACCAGCAATGGGGGTAACCTGGCTGGTAATTGGAATTCAAACATTAATATTGATATAATATACACATTCACATTGCGTAACCCCTAAAACGATAGAAACACATGTCACCACTATTTTAGTAGGAAGAGGCCGCCAGTGACTTTTCTATCCTTTTTTGGGTTTCTACACTGTATATAAAATTATATGGGGACATGCCAAAAGATGGGATGCAATTCAAAATTAACCAGTCAAATGGTGGTTTCAGCAAATTGTAAAGTCACTGGAATGATGGTTAAGAAGGGTATATGACAGGAATCATGCTCAAATGTGTGTGTGTGTTTGTTTGTTTGTTTGTGTTCAGGTTGGTGAAATTAATTCTCCAGATGTTCATGGCTTTGATTTGATGGTTTTCAGGAGAGGATTTTTGAGGATGGTGGTTATAATGGTGAAAAATGGTGTTGATATTATGTGGATATACCCTCTGATAAATTAACAGTTCGCCATTGAAAATGGCCCAGTCGAAATAGTGGATTTACCCATAAAAAAATGGTGATTTTCCATAGCTATGGGACAGTTTACCAGAGGGTAATTGGATATTTGGGATATGATGGATGTAAGTGTATCTGAGATTCAGGAAGAAACAAGAATCCAGTGATGACAAAATCATGTCCCCCTGGACATGGCCATGGGGTAAATCACATGTTCAGACAAACCTATGAGATGGTGAACAATGATAAAAGACGGATGTTTGAAAACCGGTTCAATGACGGAGGATGAAGAATGGTGACGAGGAGATGACTGTGAGATCGGGCGATTATAGTTTAAGCATGGAACAATAGGATTTGACTATGAACAATTGGGGTTTTCATCGTGGTTTATTTGTGGTTTAATGATGCTGATATCCCTGAAAAAGGAGATCATACTGGAAAATTAGGCAAATCAAGAGGTAAATCACCAAATGTGGCTGGTATTTACCTCACTGGGATGATGGTGAATCATCCTTAAAGATGTCAAACATCAGATATCTTCAGATTATTTTATTATAACATATTATAATCATAGTTATAACATATTATAACCATAGTTATAACCATAGTTATAACCATAGTTATAACCATAGTTATAACCATAGTTATAATCATAGTTACCATAGTTATAGAGGTTATATCCCAACTTTGGGGGTTTCAAATACCATGCTTCTCGTCACCTTGGTGGCCGAAGAAACTTCGAGGAGTTGTTCTGGCTGACGCTTGAACCAACTGCCTGAGGCCGCAGGGTTTTTTAAGGGTGGATGGTTGCGAAATCGAATGAAAATCAATGGTAAAACATCTGTAAATGGACCATGAAAACCATTAGTTAATACTGGTAAATACTGATAAATGGACCATTAACTATGGTAAATACTGGTAAGTCATCCATTTTCAAAAGTTAAATCATCTGATTTTACTGGTAAATCATCTGGTTTTCACCCATGTTTCATAGTTAAATCACTGTTTTGGTAACCATTAGAAGTTCAAACAACTTAGAGATGCCATCGTGGCCAGGCCCGTCGCTTCATCAAGGAGCCCGGGCATGCTGACACCTATGTGGGGTTGAAGGTAGCGGCAGGGTTAGCCGCTACCCCAAAAAAGGAAATGGTGGTTGAACATATGGGAAAATCTGGAGATTTATGGGAAAACATCATGAAAACATCATGTTTTTGTTCAAATCCTTGAAATATGGTTGAGCATTTTTTTTAAATTACTATAGATTGGAAATTTGATTCTTTAGAATCTTTCCATTTCGGCTGGCTCCGCAAATCCAAGTTGTGGGAAACTCTTATCACGTTCCACGGTTCAACGTGGCTTCCCCATCGTGAGGTATGGTTGATTTGTGATCATGAGACTTGAGATTGTGCCTACATTTTTCATGAATCCCCAATTGCGTATGGGTCAGAATTGAAGGCACCACCGCATGTATTGCTGGTCTTTTCTTTTGGCAGTAAAAAGTAAAAACATGTAACCTTTGGTAAACTTACAAAAAGCTATTGAAAATGGCCCAGTCGAAATAGTTGATATCTTCCCATTAAAAATGGTGATTTTCCATATAGTTTTTTGTATGTTTACCAGAGAGTAAATTCTCCGGGAAAACACTCTGAGTCAACCATCTCGGCCCAGCCGCAGCTTCTTGTGCTGTCAAGGTGAACTTCATTCCCCACCACAACCCGGACTTGGTCTTCTTTAACCAGTGACCTGTTGCTGCGGTAAACTTTTTCGTGGGCTCTGAGGCTCCAACAGGGTATGTAGCCCTTATCAAAGTGTATTTGTATGATTAATGATATATATATATATGCGAATTGATCACCATTTCCCTTGTGAAATGGCCATGTTGGGCGGATGTTGGAGGTATATTCCAGTATTGCTCATGCATCAAACCATTTTTGGTGACGAAAAGCGCATCAATCATCCAGGCATCCAGGCATCCAGGCATGTCAGGGCCAACTCTTTGGACGTTTGGCGGATTGTAAACGGGCCAAGGTTGATGGATGGTCCAAGGCTGGTTCAATGCCTTGAGGCAACTTGAAGCCTTACACTTCTAAAATCCATGTAGATCTCGGCCAGGATTCAATAATGGATGGATTGTAGCCATACTATCGATGTGATTGTTTTGGGTGGATTGGATGAACATTCAAGAAACAACATTTGTCAGAGGGTATTCCTCACTATTGCTGGCAAAAGAATAAACGGAAAGCACAACCATTTATTTAGTTTGAATCACCATAATTGGTGATTGAAACACCAAATAAACATAGAAAACACATTTATGACTATTTAACTATTTTAGTGGAAACATATGTCATTTATATTTTTTTCGGAGGGCTACTATTACTATCATTTATACAACCATGTGTATTTGATTGGACTGGCACCGCTGAGGCATGGAGAGGAGATGGAGCGTTTGGATCTGGGGCGCTACAGCACTCAACAGAGTCACGACGGCGATTTTTTGGCAAGTTCCAAATCTAACGAGTCTGTTATGTGGATGTTTTATGATATATATATATATATATATTTATATTTATATAATAGCAACCCCCAAGAGAATAGAAAAGTAACATCCATCTAAATTTGCAATATTTTTTTGGGGTTAGTGTATAGTTACGTATAATTATGTATATATATATAAACAATAATGTATAGCATATAAACAATAATATGTTATATATATAATAAAAATAACAATAATAATGATTATAAAAATAATGATGATGATAATAATGTTAGTAATTACAATAACAATAACAATAATAATGCATAAGAATAACAACAATAATAACAACAATAAGACAAATATTATGATAATAATAATAGTTAAATATGGTAACCCTTATTTGTCAACCAGTCGAAGCAGGAAGGGATGACGCTGCAGGGTTTTGGGCACTGCAGAATTCGAGGTGATCATGGGCCAGCCATAGTTCGATGATTCACCTATGAAAAAACGGTGATGTTTGAATAACTATGTTAAGTTTACTTGTAGGGTACTATACTATAATAGATGGATTATGAATGGTGATGATATGGGTATGGATCAATACCTATTAATACCATTTTTAGGGGAATGAACATCCATTTACCAGCTATTTTGATGTGAACTACAGGGGTACAAGGTTTTGACACGCTGCCATATGATCAAAGGGAAATGGTACTATAAGCTCAAAAGATACGTTTTTTGCTCAAAGGATGATGTCTGAAGCGATGGATCACAGGGACACAGCTTGGGTACAGTTGGCTATGGGCTATGCGTCAAGCATTGGGGTGCCAATGGGCCGACAGAATCTAAGTGTTTGATACGTGATGATGTGTGTATATCATCCAGTTCCGGAGGTGGATCATTTTGAAGAACGTTGAATGTTGACCCATCCACATATCTTGCTGATTGAATGTCCAACAAATCTGCGAAAAAATGCGAAAGTTTTGGGTCCAAAAAAACTTGACCCAGCCCTGGCAGGGGGTTGGGGCCTTTTTTCAGCCCTGGCCGGTCACGCCTCACATCAAGCAGACCGCAGCAGACCCAGGATCCATGACCTGTTGGTCTCCAAGGGCTTCAAACGTTGGAGACTCGGGGGGCGGCCGTGCTGCTAAAGTGCCATGCACAAAAAAACCTCCCGTTAGATCATTTGAAAAAGGACCATCTGCAGATAAACCCAACCAATATTATCAGATGAGTTTTGCAGGAAACCTATAAGAGTCCTATAAGTTAGCCGTGTTAGAAGGGACTCCAACATGAACGGATTCAGTGTTAGACTTCCGTTTCTTGGGGTTGTGATATTTTCTTGTTGGGAAGTCATGGGCTTCGGGATTCCGGTCCCGGGCTCTCAAGAGTTTCCCATCAGCGGAGGAGTTGTCCGGCGGAAAACGAGCCAATCCCAGAGTTGAAAGGAATTTCTGCAGTAAACCCTCAACCGGTTGGTGGTTTGGAACATGAATTTTATGACTTTCCATATATTGGGAATTTCATCATCCCAACTGACTTTCATATTTTTGAGAGGGGTGGCTCAACCACCAACCAGTTTAAGTTTGATATCTGGTAATCCAACATTTCGCCATTGAACATGGCCATGGAAACAATATCTCCCAATCAATCACCATTAAATCACCATGTTTTCCAACATGACAAGCCATGTAGCCGGCGTAGCTTTTTGAACTTATTATATATATATATAGAGTAGGTTTTGGTTTCATCATTGAATCAATCACCCATTGATAGATGTTTTTTTCCCGAGCCACAACAACCTCGATTGATAGTGATCCCATTGAAGCATCTAGGTTGATCCCATTGAACCCCAAAAAAATCCGGGCGACTCTTTGCACCAGCTTCGTTGCCATTTTCATAGAACTGGATGATGGGAACATTTACAGGAAACCCCATCAAATTTGATGGTAAAAAGCCATGGGTTTCCGGTTAATTTTCCCAACAAAACCAATCCATTGATATTTAGTGGTAAAACCATTCATCACCATAGTTATAAGTATCATAAACCATATATAACAACCATTAACCATGGATATTCCCAATGGATCTCTCCATTTTCCATGCCATTTTTTAACCTCCGAGGTAAAGAAGCCAAGAAGTACCGGGGCGAGATCCGCACCTGCAGCGGCTGACGGTTGGATCAACTCCCCGAGGCTGGACGGCTTTCTGGGTAACGACCGAACCCTGTCCTCCCTCATTGGAAACCCTGGAAATCATGGTTTATTTCAGGGAAATCATCCCCAAAATGGCCCAACTATTCAGGTTAGTGAAATATTATAATATATTATAATTTACTTACCCAGATGACTGGGGATGGTTGAAAATAACCATGAAAAATGGTGATGTTGATTGGGGAATTATTGGGGATAGCCTCTGGTAAACGTTTAACTATGGAAAATCACCATGCTCATGGGGAATTCATCCATATTCATCCACTATAAATCACTATTTCGACTGGGCCATTTTCGCTATTTTGACATAACCAGAGGGTCTTGGGGATGGTGGTAGATCATTGATACTTGAGACACTGCAGGGTTGACCCGGTTGGTTGATCATTTTCCATGTAGAAAATGCAAGTGGAATATGTTTGTGCTTCAAAATGCTTGACACATCTCCCAGTTGAAGTAATGGATATCGATGGCAACTAAGGTTTTGTCCGGTTCAGAACCATCTGTTCAAGCGGTTTTTTTTGACACTGCCCAAGGCTTATCCGAAAGTATACGCACATTGATCCTCAACCAGATGACATGTTTCTAGATTGAAATCCAACTAATATAGATGGGCTACGTTATGAGCTAACTATATAATTAGTTGGTACCTGGGTTAAACAATGTGTTTTTCTAAGCGGGTGTTTGTCTGGGCGTATCATATCTATAGCTGAATTACTAAGCAGTTGAATAATCCATGGCCCAGCTATATAAGTACCATGTCAAAATACAAACCAATCCGATGCAAATCGAGAGAATTGCATTTTCAGGGCCATCGGAATAGGCATGCGGCATGCAAGCCAGGGGATTCCACGGGGACGACCATATCATAGCGTTTCCCTTTAAGCACATGGGGCAAACTAAGAATAAACAATCCCCACATATCAACAATATCACCAGACATTCATTTCAGAAACCACCTACAATTGGAGGCTTTTGGTATTGGGTTTACCAAATTACAGCAGCTAAACTCATCCAAAATTCATCGCTGGAATGATGCTTAGGATCCGGGAAATTCTCTTATGAAATTCTAGAGGTTATATCCCAACTCTTGTTTTTAACAATGGTGATACAGGATGGGCCCCCCCAGTTATGTTTGTTGGTTGATAAACCATGAAATAACCACCATGAACTAGTTCGTTATATCTACCATAAACCATAGAATTCAGCCACTTTATGCCACTTTTTTTAGTGGCAACTTAGCTATCGACTGGGGGCCCCATCCTTTTTAGCCTCAACTGCACCCAAATCGCCCAAGCTTCCAGGTGAGGCGATTCGTCTTGGGTGAAGGTAATGCTGACTCTTACGTTGGGCTTCGGTCTCTTGGTTGCGTTTTTGCCAGCAGGGTGGAGCCAGGGCCCGATCCGGTTGCGTTTGAGAAAACATAGGAAGGAACATTAGCTGATTCTACCACGACATTAATGGGGATTTTTCGTGGGATTTATAGATTTTATAGCTGATTGGTTTGTAGCATTTTGTAGCTAAGTTGAAAAAAAAATGGGTGAACTAGGGTTGTATAGGGTTGTGAATGGGGGATGTAAACTATAGTTAAGATCGATTTTATGAAGCAATCAGCATCACTGGGGGACCTCACCTTCAGCGCTTGGTATGTTGTTTTTTAAGTACCGCTGTTGGGGTGTTAAAAAAATAAGAAACATGGGTTATAGTAACTGGCTGATTGGAGATGATTACAGCCATTTCATTGGAGGTATTGCTGAAAAATCGTGCACTTGATTTCTATCGGTTTGCCTCCAAATGTTGTGGTCAATTTGAAGAATAATAAATGATCAGATGGTACCATATTCTACCAATTCAATGGTTCTAATTGGGGCATACCCCATTTTCAGACAAACATGTATGGGTACCCTGGTTTTCAAATAAATATAGTGGATGTTCATCTCACCATGCCTATGCTAATGGGAAATTTTGACACCTACGTTTTAGAGAAGCAAAGAATCGGGAATGTATCAAGATTTCAAGTGGTGATATCGATGGCCAATGGCCATTCCAGGATCCGAAAAAATTGGAGGTACCGATTCCATATATAAGGCCATGGGCACGGGTTTAAAAATGAAATCAATGGGGGGACGACCCGTCTGAAATTTCAATTTTGGATTTCATTTTTCTTGCCGCAACTTATGAGACACTTTTCAAGTAAGAGAAATTCTACGTTTG
>Ga0126342_10001474_pt1 | contig 33258 bp, 27 predicted proteins | sample Cyp1metagenome_FD_92528 | JGI IMG/M metagenome (GOLD analysis project Ga0126342, IMG submission 92528) | Coral microbial communities from Lord Howe Island, Old Settlement Bay, Australia - Cyphastrea 1 metagenome | ecosystem: Host-associated > Invertebrates > Cnidaria > Coral ...
AGGAGGAGCAGGAGGAGGAGCAGGAGGAGGAGCAGGAGGAGGAGCAGGAGGAGGAGGAGGCAACTGACATAAAATCTAACAACCCTCACCTGGCAGGTGGGGAAAAATCCATTCATCTATCAATGGATTGGTTTTGCTGGGAAAATCTGAAAACCGGAAACCATGGTTTTTACCATCGAATATAGGGGTTTCCTGTAAATGTTCCCATCATCCAATTCCATCATCTAACATTCATCTACTAGTAGATGGCATGACCACTTGACCTGCCCGAAAATCCTGTCACGCAGAGTTCAGGGTGGGAATGAGGTCCGAGCAAAGACTCCGCTATCCGGCTGTAATCCATCTGCTTTCCTGGCTGAATCGCATCACTGGTATGACTCACATCCCACCAAATATGGAATTTATTTGCAGGCCTTCTCCTATCCCCTGGTTGCATGCAAGATCAACTTCATTTATGGCCCAGATTCAACATTTCTGAATGCGAAATCCCTGGAAAACAGACATTGACTGGAGGAATAGGAAAGCTGCTCTGAAACGCTTGGGCATTAACCAAATCCAGCCATTCCTCCCAGTCCGGAGAAAACATGACCACTGTTCTCCAGAGTTTCCTACAAAGTAGCTCTTCTAGGACTCTTGGATCTCTTAGAGTAGTGCTCAAATCTTCATGTTCGCTTTAGAAGATTGGCAGCGAGCTTCAACCTGATCTGTCAAAGGAGATACCCCAACATTGCATATCTAATCAAGCAAATGATAGAAAAACATTGGAATTTGGGGGTTGCAATATTTGAGACAGCATGTGACACCCCCCATGCATCAACACTGATTCCTGTTCCTTCTTTGATATATCATAATGTATCCTGATGTTTAACAAATCTAAACGATTTCATCGATTTGAACTCAACAAATGAAGTCCGAGTCTGAGTTAATCATGCCAGGCATGCAGCTGCACAAACCAGGCTTCTGCTCTCTCGAGGTTACCTTCCTGGTGACTCTGCAATAGAACTGGCTTGTCATGATGTGTCATGGTTTTTTCATGTTTCTTCTGGCTTTGCCCTCCAAGCCACTGACACTTGTCCCAAAATGTCCCAAATTCAAGTGCTTCCGATCGTTCTGCCCCTGTTCCAAAAACTGTTGAATAGTTTTGTGGTTTTATGTGGTTTTGTATATCATATATACAATCATCCAGCAACACATTGCCATATATTGCCATCAGCCTCTGCAGCAGCTGTGACCATGCCCTTGTACATGGCATAGTTGGGCTGTAGACCCAAAGCTGGGAGACAACTCATGAGCCTCCCCAGCTCAGCTGGATCAGCTGGTGGCAAGCTGGGACGTGAGAACCACAGGCTAGTGCGGCTAGTGACACAACAGCAGTTGTGTTCCCTAAACTGAAGGAAACAACTCAACAGAGTCTCTGTAAATGTCGAATCTCTTGAATCTATGCCCTGCCTGGTGGCACTGGTAAAGTCCTTCTTTACCTCTAACAAGCCTCAAAGAATCTAAGCGGTGTGCCAGTATCATGGTGGCAACATGACGACTTTCTCTTCAGGTTCCCAAAAAATATCAGAATTGAATTCGGATACTCATCGGATACTCAGGATACTGAGCATATGCCATTGGGAAGCTTATGGGAAGCGTATGCCAAAAACGTGGCAGGTTCATCTGCTCAGCTCCCAGGGCTCCCAGCTTCGAAGCATACGCTTGCAAGTCTTCAGGAGAACTTTGGGAGCTGACAAGAGGATCCTGAAAGCAGTGGAGGGTAAATCCCATGAAATCCCATTAAACCACCATAATATCCCATCAAAACCATCAAGTTTCCCGAAAAGCGCACCTAATTGTACTGCACTCTGAACCAAATCTCTGAAAGAGACATAAGATGACATTTTTGTGTGTCAGATGATCCTTAAGTGGGTGAACGAATCTGAGTGCAATTGACTGAAAAGTATACTTGCTTTCAGATACACCATATTATAATGCTATTAAGTTGTGTCTGTAGATAATATAAATTATACATATATTAATCTATACACAATATTTCCCACTTGTCCAAGAGAGAATTATGCAATTACAGCTCATGGCAATACAGCCACCATCAGCCACCTGTTTCAAGATGTTCCAAGGAGGCTTCTGAGGTCTCAACTTCAAAGCCTCCTCATAGTCGCCCGCATTCAGATGGCTAATGACCAGGAAATCATAGGTCGCCCTCAGCTGACAGCTGATCGGCTCCAGCTCCTTACAAAAACTGCCACACATTCTCTGAAAAAGGAAAAGCAAAGATCATAAAAAGGACCTGCTCGTATTAAACACGCCAAAGGCTCGAGGACTTTCTGGGGCTCCGTCTTCATTCGCTTGAGATTTCAATCTTTTCCGTCAAACAGTACTTCAACTAGTACTTCAACTATCTTCAACTGGGTATGTCTGAAAATGGGGTATACCCCCAATTATAGCCATTTAGTAGGGGTAATGATCATTAACCATTGGGTGTAAGGGTACACTATTTTCAGACAAACCCAACTATCTGCATGCTGCAGCATGGTTTCTCAATTCGCACATTGGTCGCCAGGAAAGTACTGGAATTGCGTGAAACTTTCATCATGGCAGTGCCGACACTGCCACCTCCTTCTAAAAACAGACTGAAAATTGGGTGGCTGATCAGCTGTACTATGCCGCTATGCGAGCAACTTTCATTTATAAGTCGTCGCTTAAAGATGCTACCAAGAGGGTCACAAAGCATTGAATGCACTTGGGATGTTCACTGAATCACAAGATTCACCATCCTTGAGCTTTGGGTCTGCCAGGAGGCCTTTGCCTCTCCAGAGCCAAATACTCAGCTAGTGTCCATGGCTGCCACTCAAGAGTGCAACAAAAGCGATTGGAAAAGGATAGAAGATGTATGAAAATGTGAACATTGAAACGACGTGCAAACGGCAGCAAGATACACTCTTTCTGTGTTCATTCAGAGCTCTACGAATCAGCATCAGGACTGCTTACACCTGAATGAATTCGGCATCCGGCGAATGCACGTCAAAACACATTTCTGGGCCGTTGCTTGTAAGCTAAGCATGAGTCAATAACATTCAGCAAAGAACTCCTGGGATCTCCTGGGTAGGTATCGTAACATGTCCCCATGGACATTGTTGATCCCCCATGATCTCATTGAACATCTGCTTTCTTGCGCCAGGGTATTTTTCTCATCCAGATCGATTACCCAGGCAATGTGTCAACCCATTTAGATACTTCCTCAGATCCTGATGATGGGGCGGAAATTGTTCTTGGGTCTTCTGAATTTTCCTGTGGCGTCAAGCAGTCAAGATCAGTCCAGCAGCTCATAGTGGCAGCAGTTGTTCTCCCTGATGGCACCATTGACTGCAGCAGATGGGCACTCTTCCTGCGGCATCCCATGCATCCCATGGGGTCCCTTGTCATGGCCATGGTGCCATGGCCATCCATGGCCCGTTCCCGTCCTTGCCAACATTCCAAAGCCCAGTGAGGCTTGCGTTGGGCGTCGGTGGGATGATACTCCAGTTTGAAATGTTATCTACACCTGAGTCCGGAAGACCCGAAGACCCGGGCACTGCCGGGCAAATTTTGTTTTGTTCATTGAGGGGAAAGGACGCCAGCTATGTTCAAACAGGTTTGACCCAGGTGTCCCAGCCGGGCCAGTGATACCAAGATTGATGAAAAGAAACACAAACAATCAATTGGTCGCAGGCGCACTTTGCTAATCCTAGTTCGTCAACAAATCAAGTCAAGCTACGATGTTTCTTCATGATCTTTGTCCAAACGGCCCTCAGCCATCAAAGTCTCAGGAAGTGAGTTCCAAAGGTGGAATTGATAGTGTGAGCATTGACAGCCAACACCTACTCAAGGGCAAGTAGATCCAAAATCAACAAGCAACTCTTGCACGGTCTTGGATGCTTGCTCTCGCTGACATCCAAGCTAGAGTTGGAAATGGAAAAATGCAAAATAAACAACAGAGTACTTCCGCTGCACATCAGAATTGTTTCTTTGCCGTCAAGTAACTTGGAAGGACACTTTGGCCTGTCAGGTAAATGCCACATTTTGTTCATTTGGCCCTGTCACAGTGAAATTATGCAGTGCAAAAGTTCGATGTCTTTGTGGTGATGTAGCCAACATACCTGTCCAGAAATGGGGGTATACATGGTATACCCTTAATTTACCTCAATGTTAAGTTGGAAAATGATGATCAAATATATGGAAATTCTACCGGAAGCAGTTTGAAATTTACTCTTGGCATTTCTTTGGCATTTTGTTGGCATCTCTTTGGCACTAGGTGACTAGGTGAGCTCGATGCAATGTCTGAGAAACGCGGACCACCAGCCGGTTGTAAGAACGGATGAATCTGATCATAACATATCTGGTTGGTGGTTTGAACCCCTCTGAAAAATATGAGTCACTGTTTCGCTGTTTCGTTGGGATCACATGGGATCACTATTCCCAAGATATGGTTAAAAATAAAATTCATGTTCCAAACCACCAACCAGATAATATTGATTTGTCTGAAAATTGGGTATCTCTGAATCGCTGGGTTAGTCACCGAAAACACCCCTTCAAATTTGCATTTTGCTGGTATAGCGTGTGTCCCATTCTCAGACACACCCATATCATAACTCGCTTGTCCAAGGCAGCATCGCCCCACGATCAAGAACGGCCTGTGGTGCTTGAATTCCATAGGGTGGACGTCGGACGGAAGGAAGTTGCACTGCATGACTTCAGACGCAGGAGCGTTCTTGGTTCACCAGGGCCGTGGATGACCAGCCGAAAGTTCACGCGTTTTTTGTGGATCGCACGCATCAAAAAAACTGATGACTTGAATCCAATGGGATCCAAAGATTCTGACTATATGAATATCACCGAATATTGTGGCAGCTGGGTTGTAAGCGGAAAATTTGCGAAAAATGATGTCTGAAGTTTTTTTGTGCCAGTTCACACACCATCAAGTGACAAATATCACCATCTAAAATCACATCTATTGTTTTAGTCTATTGTGAAACAGCTCACCTAAAAACTTGCCTTCACTATCTGCGAAATGATTCTGTTGACAGTTTTTGCAACTTGAAAAGAAAAGACTTCATTGATCCAAATCGATCCAAATCTGGACGCTGATGATCCAAGCTGAATCCAAGCAGCCCAACTCGAATTGACGTGGTACTTGTTGAACACCTGTCAGGAACAAAATGCAATAACAAGATGAATAATCGTAATAAGAATCATTCACAATATAGAAATATAGTAGTAATATGTAATAATAGTGATAATGGCAATAATCAGAACAACAATATAATGTTGACTGCAATCATGTTAATTACTAATACAGTTGCATAATGCTGAATTCCTGCAGTCCCGCAAAAGACACCATTTCTTCGTGAGGAAGTCGTTCACCGAAAAAAAATGCAACGACAGACCCTGTGTAGAAAAGGGATCGAAGAAAGGAATACTTGGCTGTTGAAAATCCAGCCGAAGTAGCCATCCTCGCTTGCTGCAGCTCCACACTTGGACCCGACTCAACATGTTCATGTATCCTGCCTTTTGAAGATTAAAGTAGTTGTCCAACCTTAATTTCATGAGAGAGAAGATCTCCTCACACACTAGACTCGCCAGCATCAACCCCTCTCCAGTTTGTTTGAAAATTCATGATCGGTGCCTACAAACATCTACAAACAGTATCTGCTAAACATCCAGGCTGGGTGAATCTCTAATCGTCCCAGCAGCAAGTACAGCTTGCTCTGGTTGGCCAGAAAGTCGGGGGACAGCGTTAAACCATACCTTCAGGTCACATCTGAAAGATTCTGAAAGTCAGGCTTTGACAGGCTTTGACAGGCCAGAAGCTCAGCGAGTAGTGACCGAACCGCAATTTCGTCGCAACTGTGGGTCTTTCTCTCATGGCGAATGACGCAAAAAATAGATCGCCTCCACCAATGTGGACAGCCCAACGAAACTGCTTCATTCAAGTTGCTCTTCCTTGTCCATGGAAAACTGAAAAGCGATGGCACCTCAATGGGAAGGATAACAGCTCTAATTTTTAGATTTTGAATTGCAACTTAAACGCACTCTTGCCCTTGAGGACTTCCCCTGCCGTGGGCTGTGGTGGGTTTGGTGTTTCATGACTTGGGGATGAGTCGATTGTTTCAGTGCTTCAAGGTTCGAAATGTCCCAGCAAAATGTCAGGGTTGTAGCGACGCCATTACAATTCAGTGCCAACAGGCAGGGATTGAAGCCCGTTGTGAATGCAGTCTCACACGAGAAGAATCTTTTAGTGAAGTTTCGAGGATGTTACGAAAGTAGCTACAGTATACCCTGCCATGGAAAATCACCATTTCATAGCTAGGTAAACCATGGTAAACCATCTATTTCTATGGGCCATGGCTTCCATGGCAACAAATAACCAGATGGGTCCAGATGGGGCACCGCTCATCATTTCTCCCATGTCCTCGCCCATCAAATGCTTCACCTCTGGCCATGTGCGGCCACCGGGATACCTGAGGCGGTCGGGAGATGGTCGGAACACTTGCCATCGCTTGCCCTCGTTGCCATGGCGATTATATATGGCTATTGGTCAAAACCCTGGCACCTAGTGAACCCCAAAATAGCTGGAAGTTATGGATGTTCATCCCATTAGAACATGATAATAATAGGTTTTGACCCACCCCCATATGCGATTTTAGGTTCGATGTGTCCAGCGCCGAGTCACGGGCATTTGGTCTTGAAGGCTCCCAAGTTGCAGCCAAATTCGGTAAAGAGGAAGGGCACCTTGGCAGGCTCGAAATAGTCTGGCGTATCATGATGTATCATGATATGTTGATGATATGTTGATGATATGTTGATGATATGTTGATGATATGTTGATGATATATGTTGATGATATGTTGATGATATATGTTGATGATATGCTGATGATAATATGTTGATGATATGCTGTTTTTCATGGTGTTCCAAGAGCACGGGGGGGCTCTGGTTCTTCTGACTTTAGGGCAAATCAATGATTTTTGAACGATCTTGATGAATGAAACATGCCTCTCTTTTCTGGAAGACTGGATCCACCAAACACCCATGGATCTTTTCTGCGGCTGAAGTCGGCGCCGAATTGATTAAATTAACTCTCGCTAGAAGCTCAGGCACAGAGATGTCTTTGAAGTCTTTCTGAATCTCATAATAAGGCGAATACCTTGGAGAAATGGCATGAAATGGTGCTGGCGAATACCGGCCGCTTTTTGCATACTCGGGTCTGGACGAGTCAAGCAAATCACGTTTAGTGGATTCAAAAAACGAGAATTGCACGTGGTTCGTTCTGTGAAAAAAGACTCCGGCTGATCATAATGGATAATTGATAATAAACACACTTAAAAGGGATGAAGCCTGCTCCTGACAGCAAACTGGAAAGAGTTGACAGGGACTAACCTCATACCAAATTTGTCCGACAAATTTCAATCAGGTGGGAAACATGGTATACTTATGTACAGTATTAACATGGAGGACTATCCAAAACTAGTGCAGTGGGATGCTGGAAGTTGTCAGCTTTGCCCGCTCCAGGATATTCCTGTGTCGAGAACGGTGGCAGTTGCAGCCAGGGATCTACCCTCTGGTGATGACTAACAGTTTGCTATTGAAAATGGCCATTGAAATAGTGAGTTTTCCCATGTTTTCCCCATTAATAGCATGGTGATTTTCCAGAGTTTTTTGTTAAATTACCAGAGGGTACATGGATCTACGGCATTTCTGTGATTCGAATCATCCATGTCACGCAGTTGTGTCAAGTGCTTGCAGAAGGCGCAAGCCTGCACCATCTGCACCTTCTTGTGGACCATAATGTATTCAAGATATTCAAGCAATCGCTAGCAGCTAACTACCCCAGTAGCGCTACTGTACTGTGTCTGTACAAACAAAACCCGAAGAGACAGCCTGAAGCAGCTGGGTCATTGTGTCCAGAGGTTCCAATCATCCAATTGCAGGGTTGCCATCTGAAAATGCGATTCTTAACAGAACCAACTTCTGTACCGGCGTTTATTTGATCTTATTTGCAGATGGCAGTGTGTCAAAACCTGGTACCCCTGTAGTTCACATCAAAATAGCTGGGATTTATGGATGTTCATCCCCCTAAAAATGGTATTTTCATAGGTATTGATCCATAGCCAGATGTTGAACAAAAAATGCATGTCATACCCTCTGGTACTTTAACATAGCTATTGAAAATGGCCATTGAAATAGTGGATTTTCCCATTAATAGCATGGTGGATCTTTCCAGTTCGCTACGTTAGTCATTACCAGAGGGTAATTAGTTTGTTCACCTTCTCAATCTTACGGATTCCGATTCTCGCACCTCATCACACCAGGAGTAGACGTTGAGGCCGTACACGTCAACGGCATCATCCTTGCGCCCAGCTATGGCCAGCGGGCAACTCCCGGCTACAACATCTGAGATGGATGCGTCAACAGCTACAGAATCACTATCTATGGCCAAAGAAAACAAACACCGCATGCAAATAGCCGTGATGTCCAAAATTCCTTCACATCTTTACTTCCAAGACTTTCAGAAACCAGTAACAGATAGTAGCAGAATTATATAATTAGATTTGGATGGTTTTAGTAGCAACCGATCATATCAAATCGCTACAGCATATCTACAGCAGAATCAATCCTCGTCATCAAGCTCGCAGGTCAGATAGGCTGCGACTTCCCCACGGTCGCCTGAGATCGTGGCGATCGCGGCAGCGAGCTGAAACCATAAACGACACCATTTCATGCAGAAAATGATGGAAAATGATGGACATAAATCATTGTAATATGTAGTGAAATGGGATGAAATGGGAATAAATTCTAGAAATTCTGAATTCCCAAGGCCTTCATAAAAATCGTGAGACCATTATCACTCATGGTGGTAAAAATGTTTGAGAGGACAAGAGCTCGCTGAGCTCGCGCCCTCGGTTTCCTCGGTTTGGTATCGGCAATGCTTTCCGTTTCGGAAAAAGGAAGCCGTTTGCATTTCACGTCCTTGCTGACGTTCTGCTGTTCAAATCACAAGCGAGATCAAGCGCCTGCGCCCATGTCCACATCGGAATAGATCCTCAGCGCAAGAAATGCACCAAATATATCCAAATATTCAAGTATCCATCGCTCTTCCAGCTGGTTCTGTATCAAAGAGGTCCTGCCAGGAACCTTTCGTCAACTGTAAGAAGAAGGAGGAAGAAGAAGCTTCGCTTCCATATTTCATAACATGTCATTCATCAGATCATGACGCCTCTCGCCATGTGCCTCTGGCAAGTTCCTGGCAAAACAGAAAAAGGAAAAACTTCTGGCGGGGCTCAAAGGAACACGTCGCATAGTCTGCCCGCATTCGGCCTGCAGCGGACGGGTAGAAAGCAAACGCCTTCATACCAGGTACGAATAACACGGAAGATCCTTCCCGACAAATGAAGGTTTCCAAGGTTCAGCAAACCGCTCAGGAACTCTTACCTCATCTTACCTCAATGAAACTCTTTCCAAAGTCAGCTTGTGGCATTGCCTGACTGCGCTTTGCAGCATACCTAAGAAAACTGGGACTGGACTGACTGACCCTGCAGGCCTGGTATCGATGCACGTCGCGGGTAAGGGCTTTGACGCACGGAAATGCCGCCCAGCCATTCTTGTCGTTCTGTGCCTCGAGCATTGGGTCAAGCGAACAAAGCCAAGAGCTTCATTTGCGATGGCCAGCAAAGTGACACTGCGGTAAGGCGACTGCGGACAGTCTTTCTTCTTGTCCATTTTGTATCGCTGTTCAGGCATGACATTGGGGAGTGCAGGTGCTTTATGGTGCTTTCACATCTTTCACGTCAATGAAAGATTGCTGGAGAGGGAGACCCACCAAAAGAGAAAAACGTCACTGAGAATCTGCCGGAGTTGGATCAAGTTGCCAGTTCATTCGCCACAGTGAGCAGCAGTGTGTTGTTGTACCGGCTGAACTCCTGCACGACTTGCTTGGCAAAACCTGACAAGTGAGCCACGTTCTGAGAGCTGCAGCATATGTAGCTACCGAGAAAGAGCAAGGAGCAGCTTAGTTTAGTTGAGTTTTAGTTGATTCCGATTCCTGTATATTCAGCCGCACCCTTGGACATCATACGACGTCATGACTCCCACATCAGACCATATTCGCTCTGGACTCCACACAACCATGGCTCAATCGCAAGCGAAGGGCTGAAAGCGTTCACGCCAACATTTCCATATCCTTCGATCTCCTGAAGAAAATTGAACATGTGCTGCTTAGCTCAGCAAGTTGCAAGTGGCATTGCAAGAGAAAGAATGGAAAAAGCCATACCCTCCGGTAATTTAACATAGCTATTGAAAATGGCCATTTATAGTGGATTTTCCCATTAAAAATGATGATTTTCCATAGTTACGTTAGTTTACCAGAAGGTAACTCCGATCAGGACTGGCAGAGCTCATCCAAGCTCATCCTATCATACTTCGTCCAGGTCCATCTTCGTCCTGTGTGTAGCAATTGGGTGATGCAAAAGCTGGCAAATAGCCCCAGTCTTTTCCGTTCAGAGGCACAATGACCTGCAGCGCCGAACCGCATGGAGTTTCATACACTGTCAGTGCTGAAACAATCTGAAACAGAAAAAAACAAGCCATTGCCAAGCAGCATAAAGACCCAGTGAAAGCGCCTGGAGCAGAGCAAGACAAGACACCGTTGCACAAACAGAAGTTTGGCAAAATTGGAATTAGTTGGGCTCTGAACTATACTTTGAAAATTATTTGAAAATGAGTTTGGCTCATTTTTTTGGAGCAAGCGATTAAAACGATTCAAACTTGAGTCGTGCCACAATCCGAAGACATGGCGTGTTGATTCCACCAAATCTTCGAATATCTGCATCGTTTGGCTTGTTGGTCGCCGGGAATGCCAAATGAAAGACTGAGAAACACCTTGGAGGTTTCCCTACAAACATCTACAAACTGGTTTCATCAGTTTCATCTTAAAATCCACAAACAACGTTGCCTTCTCCATAAACTTGGAGTGATTGTTCTGCGGGTTCACGTTGTAAAGGCGAACTGTGTTGGCACCTTGAAGCCGCAACACACATCGCCAACAAGCATGTTTCAAAACTCTGCTCATTCCATCTCATTCCCAAGCTGCCAACCAAGATCTGCGATTGCCTCTAGATCGACACCTTAGAATGGCCAAATGATTCCAAGTCCAAAGCAGTCAAAAAAGCACGCTCAAAACTCATAAACATAAAATGTCATAAAATGTCAAGAAATTGAGCTTCTGCAGATTTCCACGGGGCAGGACATATTCAAGCCTGCGACAGCAAAGAGCCTTCTTCAATTTTCGACACATCATCGTGCCGGTCAGCTACTCCAGCCCAGAATTATTATGAATTAAGGCCAAGAAGCTCCAAACGTCTTCGTGCTCGTCGGCAATGACGTCCTCTGCTCACAGCTCTGTTTTGTTGGCACCCAAAAAAACTAATGAAACCGGATTCATTGAAATACCATCAATATTAATAATGGAATGATATGGTCAATAAGAATGGTTTTCTTGGCATTGAAGTGAATCCTGTTTCCCGTGATTTTTTATCTACCATCTGGTTATTTAACAGTTCGCCATGAAAAAAAATCACCATGCTATATAGCTAGGTAAACCATCTATGGACCATCTATATCATGGCTATGTTAGTCATAACCAGGTTGGGTATTACAAATGGCCCATTTATAGATGATTTTCCCATTCAAACCTCCATTTCTCATGGATTTTCCATGGCAATGGCACCATCAACTGGGAAACCTACGACGATTGCACGGTATGTAGCACGGCACGGTGCTCGCTCCTCGGTGTATGACCATTCACCACCCTTGAGACGGCCTGGAACGCAGTGGTCCTTAGTGGTTTGACGCGAACGCTGGTTATCTTTCTCCATTTTTTCTCACATGTCTCTTTCTTCTCAGTATTTCTAAGTTATAGTTATAGTTATATTCTAGTTATAGTTATAGTATGTTATAGTTAATACTATAATATGATATATGATGTTACATTCAACTACTTGACATTGTGGCGCAGGTGCAACTTTTTTCACCATGACAAATCGTCATGGCTTGCCGCCAGTTCCAACGCCAAGTCTCTGTCCAGTTTTCCACCTGCTGGAGGGACGAGCTAGGCATGGTATAGATGGCCCATAGAAATAGATGGTTGACCTAGCTATAAAATGGGTGGATTTTCCATGGCGAACTGTAACAAATAACCGGAGGGTACTCTCAAGTTGGATATTTATAGCATGTTAATGCATTTTAATGGTCAGAATAGCCGTTGTAATGCTGGTACTTTCCAGTCTCGCAGTTGGAGGTCTGGAAATGTCCAAAAGCAGCTCGCCACTGGTTTTATCATTCGAAATCCCATCAGGATCGTTGGCTCTATGCAGGCACAATCAATCTACCCTCTGGTAATGACTAACAGTTTGCTATTGAAAATGGCCCAGTCGAAATAGTGGATTTACATGGATTTACCCAGCTAGATAGCATGGTGGATCTTTCCATAGTTTTTTGTTAACGTTTACCAGAGGGTCATCCTGTTCATTATCTCTGCTACAAAATCTCTGACCATATTTTATCGCAACCCTTTGTACCCGGGCCTTCACATTCTGCCCAAAGGATTTGTCATAGTGTTCCTTGCTGGCAGATGGCTTGAACATGGACGTCGCAATGCAACGATTGTTGATTGACACTCTTGACATCACAACTAGACACCGCAAATCAAATGAACATCTGTGAAATTCCAGGTTGTTCAACCATTGGTCCGGTCCACTGTGTATGACCGGTCATCATCTGCAAGTTCCAAAGCTACACATTGCACACCATTGTGGAAGGATGTCAGAATCTCTGGGTTTCGAAGAAGCATCAGTTCCAATTCAGGCGCTGTACATGGTGGGGATTCGCACAAAATAGATCAACATAGACTGAGTAATGCCCAAATACATCGAAATACTACAAAGGGTTCCAAAGGACTAGAGAAATACGTCAGGATGCATCAGCTGGTCCAAAATCGTCCAAAGCTCATTACGAGGATTATAGGCCACGCCCTTCGCAAAGAATCGATCTCCAGTCACCTGGACTTTGTGATGGCGAGGAAAAAGGCTACAACACTTCCACCATGGAAACAGAAGAGAAATAAACAGTGAACAAACATTGAACAAACATGAAATATACTTGAACAAACAATATAAACAATTAAGAACCCGAAAATGATGCGATCATACAAAATGTACGGCAAGAAATGCGAAAACAAACCATCCCTTCTCGTGTGCAATTCATGCAAAGGAAATCGAACTTCGGTGCTGCAGCATATGACACTGTTCTCATCTTTTCTCATGCTCTGCCAGAAGGAAAGGAGGCGATATTGATTGATATTGATTCCGTAGCCACTTGCAGCTGCTGCAAGTGCTTGGACGGGATTACACTTTTCAAATCACCACTGGCTGGTGCAAAATTCTAGGTCTGCTCATCGTCCCGAGCCACATCTCCTTGAGAGGATGGGATTGGAAGAGAGAACAGCAATAATCAAGTCACAATGGCCCTGCCCACATGCTTCAACAATCTTCAACATATGGCAATCCATAGTACATAGATTTACATAGCTACCCATGACCATCGTGGCAATGTATGGCACTCCACTAGCCCCTTGCAACGCTTGAAATTTCATTTCCAGTTCGACAGAGCTGTGGACAGAAACCCTTTGATCATCAAAGTGGTCGGCATCTCTGCTGACTGACAGCAGATTTTTCCGCATCTCAGTGCTGGAACTCCATCGCCTCACTGCTCCATGGACCATGGGGACGATCAGTTGATATCAGTGTGTCTTTGCTCACGAACATCGCCGTTCTTCCTGGTCCATGATGGTCCATGGTGTCAACTCCTGTTTGGGCTATTCCTGCGTTTTTCGCTATGCCTACAAGCCACAACTACAAGAACTACAAGTCACACGAGTGGTTGGAACAACATGTGACAAGGTTTTTCCCCACAAGGAGAGTTGTCAGAAGGAGCTACGACGTGAACTACTGCCAAACAATCTGGATACCCTCTGGTAAACGTTTACATAACTATGGAAAATCACCATTTTTAATGGGAAAACTCACTATAAATTGCCATTTTTGATAGCTATGTTAGTCATTACCAGAGGGTAACATCTGAACAAAGAGGATCTCTCTCTCTCTCTCTCACCCTGCGGGTAATTTGATGCCAATGGAGGCACCATGATCAGCGAGGCTTCAGGAAAAGATGCCTCATCGCCAGCTAGCTGCGAGCGCCTTGAGCGACTGAAACTTCGAAAACTGAGACCGAAAGAAAGATAGAAAGCTGGGTATGGCGGGTATGGATCAATACCTATTAATACCATTTTAATGGGATGAACATCCATTTACCAGCTATTTTGGGGTTCACTAGGTACCAGGGTTTTGACCCATCCCCAGCTCAGAAAGCTCAGACTTCCGTAGACTTCCGTAGACTTCCGTAGACTTCCGTAGACCCCTTGAGTTTATCCATTTTATCCAACAGTTTCTCCAAAGGTCTGCGTTTTGCCGACAATAACCGAGGTTGCCAAGGCTGCCAAGGAGCTAGGAGAAGGGTCCAGCCAACACATAGACCAACTCCTGCAAAAATTGGTGGCCAGATATGGCCAGATGCTGTACAGCGACATGATTCGATGCGAATCAATACATCACAGATCATGACAGTCATCGATGCATCCTGAAGGTCATGTTGCAAAATGATGCAAAATTTTGCACCCGCAATTGAGTAAGCCATGCGGTCAACACTTCTGGATTCAAGCCGATCAATGAGCCACGAACACAAAGATATAGAGCCAGGCTAATTACTTTCCAGATTTGTGCTTTCCTGACAGAGTTATAGACCATTATAATCCCCATTAACTATAGTTATATCTACTATAAACCATTATAATCCCCATTGATAATATATATATATATTATAAATTAATACGTTTATAGCATATTTTCGCAGCATCCAGGTGCTGTCGCAGCACATATATCTCAAAAACCCGGCAGTACAAAAAAAACGATCATCCCAAATGTGCAAAACACCATGAGAACGCAAGTCACCCCAATGGTTTCAAACTATCTGGAAAATTATTAACAAAATGACATGTTTCAATATCAAAACACCATGTAAACGCATGATTCATGTATGTTTGGGTATTTTTGTTTGCAAAACTATAATCGAGTATGTAGGAATCTTTATTCCCTTTGAGAATTCTTGTATCCTGTCCTCCATCTATGACATCCTGGGTCAAATAGCAAGGCATGTTGTTGTCGTTCCTTGGCGACATTCTCTTCACAAACCTTTCTCCGAAAGATATTTTCCCCTCATTGGCAGCGAAGCGATTGTTTCAAGTCACTTGCAGTAACCAACAATGCTGCCGGCTACCTGGCGTTCCTTAGAAGCAACATGCCGCAGATTCATCTGTTGGCAGCTTTAGCTGAGATCTTGCAGGAAACTACAGTCGTGTCCAGAGAAGTCCAAACCCCCCGAAAAAGTATCTTACAGGCAGGAACGACTAAGCAATAAAATGATCCAAGCAAGCCAGCGGTAAAACCCTGTTTTCAGTCTCAGTCACACGTCAAGAGTATTCTTGTGCCAAGCTGCGCATTTGCAGGCATAAGGATAGTCATTGGAGAAGGTATAGTACACAAGGCTGTGAACCCTGAGCTGGTACAGAAAGATCAGAAAGGTCTGTGGATGTTGAATGGAATGCTTGCAAGGCTGCACTACTCAAGAATCTACAAGGGCAAATCCTTGCGACACATGAAAGCTGTAATCGTTGCAGACGAGCTCTTCTATCACATGAGCCACGATGCAAATTCCTAGCAATTGTTTTCGGAGTTGGCTTCTCATGTCTCCATCATCAGGCAAGAAGTACTTTACCAATCTGTACCACCAACATTCAGTTTTCTGACAGACCTTTGTCGCTAGCTCACCTCTTTCTGTTTCCTTGCTAGAAGTTGTGTCCTAGAGAATGGCACCAGGGTCCACCTATCCCTTCAACACTGGCTGCTAGGTTCCAGGGAAAATCTACTGGAAACTATGCTGACATATGCTGACTTGCTGGCCAAAATTGGCCAAAGATGGGAGATGACGGGAGGATTTCCCCTGGGACTTTGCGATTTCGAAATTTCGAAACCAGGTCACCCTGTGACACTGGCGCCCTCTCCAGGTGCAGTCTCGACCGCCTGGTGGAACTAACTCCCACACAGATCACAAGTCACAAATCCTCACTTTGTGAATTGCGAAACGCATCCGATCAACACTGTTTGGTGGGTTCAACCCCTCTGAAAAAATATGAAAGTCAGTTGGAAAGGATTATCCCATATATGGAAAATAAAAAATGTTCCAAACCACCAACCAGACCGAATTTTTGGGGAAGGCAACTGACGAAGTTGAGACGGATACTGCGGTTGGAATCTGAGGCTCTGATCACATTCTTCCCGTGAAACGCCGGAACGGCCGTCCTGGACCACGCTGCCGAAAGCTGTGGCGCTGCTTTCGGCGCTCTGACTCAAGCATAGCCTGCAAAAGCCAAAAATGCATCCGAGCTATTCCGAGCTCCGAGGTAAATTGTGCAGCCATGCCATGTGTAGCCCTCTGGTGAGCTGTGGGTAAAGCCATGGTAAAACTCTCTGGTGGAGCAGCCTACACTATTTTGTAGTTTGATTTATTGGGAAAACTGTGGGAAAACATGGATTCAGGATGATTCAGGAGATTTGTTTCACAATTCTGACTCACATCCTGGCCCCACACCTGATGCTCGCAACTAGCACAAGCGCTCGAAGAGGCGACAGCATATCGCCTCCTAGCAGGGTTGCTGGGCCAACCTAATCTGATGCCAGCAGGAGAACAATATCAAGGTGCTTCCGATTTTCAAATAGAAAACGGGACTTTACATACATGCACAAAAGGCGTGGGAATGGGAGCATTCAAAAATGCATTGAAGTCACTGCATGGTGCAAAGTCCCTGAACGCTTCAAAACGCTGCATCAGCAGGTTCTGGCAAATCCCCTTTACGAACAGGGATTTGCAACACCCCAAACGAAAAGTAATTAAGTTCAGCATTCAGCATTGGACAACAAAGATTATATATAGAGTGCATGATGCTGAATGTACTTCCCCAAAGGTAAAATGTGTAATGGGAGACAAAGAAGACAATGAGCGTACCCGCTTTTCCCTAAACGGGTTTCCTCTGTAGACCAGCAAGAATCGTCCAACTCCGCTATCTGTCCTCCTCAAGATTTTTCGCAAGTTGCCCAAGTACCGCACGAGACAAAGCTTTGTTGCTGACAATTTTCACGGTTCTGTTGTTCATTGACTTCTGGCTCATGTTGCTACCATCTCTCACTGCATCCAAAATAGTGGTGTTGCAGCTCTGCCAAACTCTTCTTTTCAGGCAAAAAGTTCAATCAGCTTGCAGAGTCCGCGGTTTGAGCCAGACAATGGCATGAACATTTTAGTTTTAAGAGTGGCCACTTGCCATGCCGCCGCATTGTCAACATTTGCTCTTCTTGTGCATAACTCTTGGTGTGTCTCTGTGTCTCTGTGTGTGTGTGTGTCCGCAAAGAGTCACGCCACAAGCCACATACTTTGGCCTCTATGAAGGGATTGGACACGAATAAATAAAAACCCTATCCTCCAAATATCCTAACACAAACGTCTTGGCATTGGCTCCTGATTTTATTGCATCTGACTTTGGAAACTGTCGACATTTCGGAGGACAAAGCTCACGACCATCTCTCCTGCCAGTACATCCTAGTGCTCATATGTGGAAATTCGATGGAGTTCAAATGAGTTCAATCCTCCCAAATGGATTACCCTCTGGTAATTTAACATAGCTATTGAAAATGGCCATTTATAGCGGATTTTCCCGTGAAAAATTGTGATTTTCCATATTATGTTAGTTAACCAGAGGGTATATGGATTCATAAATGGATGCAATTTTGGGACATCAAATCATCAGCTGCCGCAAAAAAGTCAAGTCACCGAGTCGTAGAGGAAGTTTCCACGCACGATGATGGGATTCACTGTCCTGGGAAATCTGATTTTTTTCAAGATCCCCAGGTCATCCCAGGTCCCATTACCCTCTGGTAAACTAACATAACTGGGAAAATCACAATTTTTCATGGGTAAATCAACTATAAATGGCCATTTTCAATAGCCATGTTAAATTACCAGACGGTATGTCCCATTGGTTTCAAGGTGTTTCAAGATCCCCAGTCATGGTCGACCATGACTAGGATGAAACAAGGGGGTACCCCCAGTTTTGTAAACCTTCATGACATGATGACATGACATGTGAGTTTCTAGTCGCGTTTGATGTGGTAGGTGGATGTAGGTGGTACATGGCAAGTGGAGAATTTGTTTGAGAAAATAAAGCCAGATAAAATGCCAGTGTCATCCGCAAGGAACAGGTTTTTACAGTATATGTTTTTATAGGTTTTTCACAGGGACACTTAGCTTGTCTTAGCTTCGTAATGTGCAGCTCAAGAGGCTTAAAACTTGGAGGAATAGGCGTTGGCGGGTTTGCTGGTAGAGGAGGCATCGGCCTCAGGGGCCACTGCAATTCACAGCCGAATCTGAAGTCAGTGGCCATTTCAGGAATATCCCCACAAAATATGGCCAAACATGTGGTACAATATGGTACAATATGGTACAATATGGTGGTACCTCCATTTTAGGATCCTTAAATTCCGATTGATGAAGTGCGCAAGCAGAGTAACGGCCCTGTGTACGGTTCGTTAGTCTCTTCCTCCTCTGACTCCTGCAAATTGGAAACAACAAATACCGGCGCTTGCAGGACAGCAGCGGCTAGTCCCACTTTTGAAAGTGCCAAGAAAGTTGCAAATTCCAAGCGAATCCCAAGTATAGAACAGCAGAACAGTCTGCGATAAACATTATAGACCAAAATCATCTGCAAACACGATGGTTTGACAAAGCGATACACATCTGCAAGCACTGCAAAAGTCCTCTTCTACGGATTCGTGACCATCGTCATCGTGATCTGCTTCCTCGTGATCTTCAGACTCTTCATCGTCTTCAGGTTCCTCCAGACTCAAGAGATCACCAACGGTGCAACCCTTTTGGATCCTTTTGGTGTGGCCATGTACTGTCGATAGGCACAGGCCCAGGCACCTCTGGAGTATTCATGTCATCCTCGGAGGGCAAGTCCTGAGTGCTGGCAACACTGGAAGGTGTGCGATTACGACGCAGAAACATTCCACCTGGCAGTGCCATTCATGGCACTTGGCACTTGGCACTCCTAAAAGTCTGGGACCAAGCTTTGAAGATCTTTGAAGCAAAGTGTCTCCAATGCCAGGAAGGCCAGGAATGTCGAAGTCGGGAAGACCAGGAGTGTCTCCAATGGGAAAGACATCCTGGTTCTTGGAGTCTTGAGTCTGCCTGGGTTTTCTGCATCGGCAAACGTGCCACATCGCGAAAAATACAGACTGTCAATGGATTGGTTTAAGGGAAAATTTACAGGAAACCATGGTTTTTACCATCAAATATAGGGGTTTCCTGTAAATTTTCCCATCATCCAGTTCTATGAGACTGGCAAACTGGGGGAGGTTGGAAATTACACCTTCTGACAGTCCTTCCATCGACTAGTAAGATCAACAGCACCATAGCACCTCTTTCTTTTTGTCCATCTTGGGAACCCGCAACCACAAGATGTCAACAAACAAAATCATGCCAGAACGTCAAGCTGAACCTCTGCACAGGTTCTATACACAAAGCCCATCCAAGATGATGAATGACAATGAGAGGTCAAAGTGATCACAAAGAGCATGTTTTAGAGCGAGTTATAAGATGTTATAAGTATATCAGGTTCAAGATTCCGCATGTCACTGAAACCAATATTCATATCATGTTCATCAGCATACTGCAGAATTGTGGCAGCTCAATATAGCTAAACTGAACCAAATAAGAAAGTGGCAAGCAGAAGTTCGCATGTCAGTGTTCAATGCACAGTTGCTTTGCAGCTGCCCTCCGCTGGAGTGCATGAAGTGCACAGTCGGAGTTGGCAACACATTCAGAGTCCTATCCGATTTGCAATGGCATTGGTCAAAGGATATCAAGCCGCGCATCGTCGCATCTACGGAATTCTACGAATCTCATTCCTACATTTTATACTGAGGCTCCAATACAAATTGAGGCTTGATGTGAGCGACAAGATTTCTTATGGGCATGTCATTATCTAGCAATTATATAACATATGATATAACATATGATATATAACATTAATTAATTGAATTTATATGACTACCTTCAAAACCTTTCAAAACACCTCGTTTCCGTTGTTTCCAGGATCCTCATGGCGAGTTTAACATAGTTTAACAAGCAATGAGTGAAGTGCTCCCCGTCCAAAGTCGTCCTCATCTAAGCGCGACTCGAGGGCCACAGAGGGCGCCAGGAGCACGACCAGGATCAAAAGGGACAACTGAGGCAGCGAATGTTTCAGGATAGCTGTTGCAAGCTGTTGCCAAGGATGTTCAAGGATGGGCAAGGATGGCGACGATTGATTTCGTTGGAAAAAAATATGGAAAGAGGAACTCACACCTTCACTCCTGGTGATGTTTGCATCCAAATCACAACAGCGTACCTTTCAGGATCCTAGCTTCCACACGGATTAGATCCAGTTCTCGAGCCCGATTTTTGCACACAAGCTGCTATTCCTATTCCGACAGCATTCTCAAGATTCAGATTTCCTCTTAGCCGCTTGGATGATGTAGATATATGTAGATATCAGGCAAATCCATCCTGCAGAAACTGGCCAAAAACCTCGCCCTTTCATTCCGGCCAAGGTACCATGATACAAAAGCGCTTTCTTTGAGGCTTTGAGATGGAAAGCTGAATGGTCAAACATGCACATGCAGATCACATGCAGCAATGCACCACCCTACCTTATGTCAAATGTATATTCAAATATTGTCAAATAAAGCCAAATGCCTCACAGATGGAGCAGATCTTTGTAGTACTCTTAACCGAGCAATCCCTTCATTGAAGCCGACCGTTCGGCCCTGTCCAGCCCTGTAGACGGCCCGTTTTTTACGCTGAGGACCAAGCCCATCTGGCTGAACCTGTGCCGCAACCACTCCAGCGGAGAATGGCATATTCAAATGTGCATCATGACCATCCTGATTCTGCATACCCTCTGGTAAACGTTAACAAAAAACTATGGAAAGATCCACCATGCTATTAATGGGTAAATCCACTATTTCTATGGCCATTTTCAATAGCTATCTTTGTTTACCAGAGGGTACATTGCATGCTCGCAACATCTCGCAACCAGCCTTCCATTGTCAGTCCATTCAGTCCATTTACAGCCACTGGCGTCACACCATGTCACACCTGCTTTTCCATGAAGCCCAAAAAGTTCTTTGCATGGGCTGGATGCCCTGCCGCAGCCATAGCCTAACGACTTGGGTCAATGGACCCACCAAATGAGCGAGTCTTATGTAGTACACATTTAGTACACTAAACATCACTAAACCAGCTATACAATGCTATATATTATGATATATTATGGAAGGGACATGGGGAGTCTCGGGTGATTTTCTTCCACAAAAATAGCGTTTCGGTATACCGATGATGTGGTCTGAGAAACACAACTCACATAGACCAGTTGTCCTGCCTACAAAACGAACTTGGTTTGGCAAATTGCAATGCAATAATAAAGCCATCACTTTGCCACTAGCGGCATCTGGTGGAGTTGTCCAACACAGTAGTAAAGCCATACACGACAAAATCTGGCCTCAAGCGCTTTGTTGTAAAGGCCGGCAGACAGCATTGTGCCTGTACACAGAAAATTGAAGTGTGCATACTGGGAACAACTAGCAGCAGGTGTCTTGTCGTGCGAAATCTGAAGGCAATCTGCACTCATCAACATTACCCGGACTTTCTGACCTTTCGTCGAAGCACAATTTCAGAGTTCAATACATTTCATACAATTTACCCTCTGGTAAACTAACATAACTGTGGAAAATGACCATAGAAAATATATAGTGGAATTACCCATTAAAAATGGTGATTTTCCATAGTTTTTTGTTAACGTTTACCAGAGGGTACAGTAATGTGCGTCCGGTTTCCTGCTCGTCCAATCTCTGGGTAGTATCATTGCTGAACCAAGTGTTCAAGCGCATAGAACCAAAAAAACAAAACCTCTAGACCTTCAAATGGCAATGAAGCGTCGTGCTGTGACTCGGGATATTTGATTGACGCCATCCAATATAAATCATGATAAATCATTGTAAGCTTCATATTGCTTGATTTATTTGATTTGAAGTAATATATCCCCCTCAATCCAAGCCCTGGCCTGAATCCAAAATATGCTGGTAGGATTTTTCCACGTCAGAAACATCGCCCGTTTCGGCATATCTCTGAAGAATCTGAGTGATCTCCTCCTGCAGTAGGAAATTGTTTCGGCTACCCGGGGCCAGTTCTCAGTCTTCAAGAAAGAGAAGACAAAGAGAAAAGGTGAAGACAGGTGAAGCATCAATAGACTGAACATCTTGAACCATGTTGGACCCAGATCTCCTGAAACAGACCTCTGGCGCTTTTTCATTTGTTCAACAAGATTTGCATGGCACTTTCGAAACAAGTTGCACAGAAAGTTAAACCTGCACGGAGACAAGAAGATCAACAAGACTGCTAAAAAGCAGATATCTACCTGTACCAGTCATCTATCTTGCTCCAACATGTCAGCAAAGGACAGGCAAAGAAATGGAATGGAGAAAGGAAACTATGATTTACCCAGAACTGCTAGCATTTAGTTTAAGGGTGTTTCAGGCTGTCAAACTGACCATAAACAGGACACTGCCACAAAGCCTCAAAAGATCTCAAAAGCGTTCAATTCAAGTCCTTGATTGGAGACGTTCCGTTAGCAAGCCTGCAAAAGTCCAAAGTCACAAAGTCAATCGAGGCTGGAAGTTCTGGAAGCCAAAGAAAACAGTGCGGATCCGTTCCCAAAGTGTCCAAAGAGTGGCATGCTACACCTCATCCTTGTAGCCACAAGAGCTGATTCTTGCACCCGGGGTGGTTTCAACCCATCCAAAATCGCTTTTTTTGGTTGATACACATTCAAGACATTCTTGTTTTTGCTAATAAAGAAAGGAAAAATTAGCAATAATTGATACACATAATTAGTCGGATCATGATTCCAGGAATTCCAGGAAGTAGACAGCAACTTTTGTGCAACGCTTGGGATCTTTCGGCCTGCCTCGTTCCCAGCTTCTCAGTGAGAGCTGACCGGAAAGATCGTGGCCGATCGCATCCAGGAAGCCTGGAACTAGTGGAATTCACCAGGCGATTCACCAACTTTGCCAGTTCTATGCAACTGGCCAAGGCTGCCTTGAGCCTTGATTCGCCATAATCATATACAATAATTATCAATATAATTAATATGATGTTTGCCTAATATTGCCCAAAGATGTTGGATTCTTCAAAGATCCCAAAGAAACCTTCGTTTTAAGCAACATCACCGCACCCCCCGACTGCAGCCCTAAGCCCTACGCAGCCCTACGCAGCGCACGCCATCGTTTCGCGGCGAATTCTCAGTCCGACTCACTGGTTGAGCTCTCGGAGCTCGAGTTGTCATGTCGACCTGGGCATCTCCACCTGGGGCATCCCACTGGGCTGAAGCAGTGAGTAGGTCACACAACATGTCAGTATGTCAGCATGCCACAGCACTATACAATGATTTATACTAATTGAAACTATATAGTCTTATATAGTCATTATATAGTCATTGTAACTTAAATTATAACATCCATTAAGTCTCCCTTAATTAATCTTGAGAGGATTTCTTTGGGCGCAGCATTTTGCACGCCTGGCAAAGTAGCAGATCAGGGCGTGGCGCACTGGGTCAAGGGAGTTGAAGGGCACGGTGAGGAGCCACAGGGCGTGAGTGCGATCGAAGTTTGGAGCTAAGACCTGGTCACAACCACACCAGGTGGTAAGGCACTGCTCGGCAGGCATGATGGTAAAGAAGAAGATACCCATACAAAAGCACACCATGAGCATCCACATCAGAGCAATGCCAACGTAGAGCAAGAAACCAGGAATCAGCAGAATTGCTTTGATCACTGTGTGACTTCGAAATCGCAGCTTATTGCAGCAAAAGCAAGTGCTGCAACACACCGTCAACAATGTCAGGGGTGAGATCAGCAAACATGCAAGCATGATCAAAAAAGCCAACATCACGAAGATCATACGAAATGGAAACGTCATGACTTTGAGGCAGGTGAAAACAAATCCTGGCGTTGTCGTTTCGGTAATGTCCGGAAAGTGATTGCATCCTGTAGCAGAATAATGATCCATGACTCCATCTGAACCGCCAATGATCTCTTGACCACAGACCCAACACCAGTGACACCTGCAGCTATTTTCGATACAGGTCATGTGGTTGCAACCACCTGTCCTTGCGGTGTGTAGTCCACACCTTGGGCATGGCTTCGTATCTGCTAAGGCACCATTCTCCATCTCCTTCAATTGTTTGGAGATCTCTCTGCTGTACTCATCACAAGGGCGACCAGCATGGGCATTTGAATGGTAGTAGCAAAAATTGCATCTGCAGGCTGGGCAAATCATCTCTGCACGGATCTCCCCCTGCACCATAGTTGGTTTACACATCTGCCCACATTGTGGGCATTCTCTGATGGTATCATCTTGGCGAATCTCTTTGAAGCGCTGATACTTTGCATAGGTGGCTGCATCTGTAAGCCGCAAAACTTCATCATCGTTAGCACGTGCATTGCAGTCACACATTGCCCGGCGGGCGCACGTGATGCTAAAGACTTGTCCTGACTCTACACGTTCTTTAATCCAGTGGCGTGTGCAGTCCCTGCAGCAGCCATGCTTGGGGTCACGACAGTCTCGGAAAACGATTCTTTCATGCAAAGGCAAATTCGATAAACATATCATACACTCGAAGGTTTCCACAGGTTGGCCAACCACCTGAAGTGCTGTACCTTGGGGGCCAGTGACTGCCAGTGGGCATCAGGAGAAACATGAAGAGAAGAATACAATCAGTTTAAAGATTGTGTCAGGCCACAGTATGCGTATGACCATGATTTTGTCACTCTAAGCAGTAAACAGTCAAGACATGTCAAAACATCAACAGAATCATACCCCATAGGATCCATGTATGCTATATATGGTAACATTTACCATCAATGTACCCCCAATGTTAGCATATATACCATACATAGATTCTATGGGTACTGAATCATACTCAACATACACTTCAAATGCCAAGATATGCCAAGATATGCCAAGATACGTTGGACTGCTTCCCATCCTTGACGGGCCAAGTCCCTTGATATCCCCCTCCCTAATTGAAGGTTGGGAGCATGTATGAAGTGTACTGGCGGTGCGCCAGTGTGCACCACCTGTACCGGTGCCCGCACGATGGGCGTTCCGCGCGTTCCGGGCGTTCCGGGTGGTCGCACAATCAACGGGGCGACTTGGGCTCTGTTCGCCATGACACAAAAATCATCAAAAATCTAAATCCCGAGCCAAAGAGCTGAACTGAGACCCAGTCTCCAGAAATCATCAGAAATCACAAGAAATCCCGATCCGTTTTTCTGGCAAGATTGTCACGGTCCGAATGGAAGCTCAGCAACTCTCCAGTCAAAATGATCAAGAGATATCAAGAGTCAATGCAAAAGGAGAGTCAATGCAAGCGTGAACACATCATGTAATGATTATATTGATTATATTGATATTAATCTGTGTGAAGAAACAAAAACAAAACAACATTTGCGACGACAACATCTGACAACTGACAACGGCCAGGCCTTGGAGATAACACAAAGCTCCAAAGACCTGTCGCTCCATTTTTGCACCAAACATGTCGAGAAAAATATGTTGCATAGGCAGCCAGAAGATTTTTCTATAAAGATATATGAAAACAATTATATACATATATTCATATATATATACATACATATATATATATGACTATATATGTCTGTTTCAAATCTGACGGAGAATTCCAGAGAAGAGGACCGCAGTGAAGTCCAAGTGATAACTGTCCAACTGTCCCATATTTTGATCAGCTACACGGTCAAAACCGAGGTCGTCACTGTGAAAAACGACACCCAAGAGGGCGAATCGAAGAGGAGCGACCTTTCAATGACCCAATGACCCAATGACCCAATGACCCAATACCAAGTCATGTAGGAGTAGAATTATATTTTTTTTTATAACATTATATAAATATAACCCATATGTATATATATATATATTATATATATATACGTATATATATTATACAGTCATCCAATGCGTCATGCAGTCCTTCTCAAATCTTCTCAACATGACTTGCTGAAAAGTTTGCTCATAGATTCAAATTTGGATCTGTGGAAACTACATGACATCTATGATATCTACGGTCTATACTACATGATACTACATCTGGTTGGTGGTTTTAACCATCTTGAAAAATATGAAAGTCAGTTGGGATGATGACATTCCCAAATATTCCTAATATATGGAAAAATAAAAAATGTTCCAAACCACCAACCAGACATGGTTGTTTTATGTTGTTTTTCCCCAAATCTACACCAGAATCACCAGACGTCCAGACTTCGGACCGCTCGCTGTGTTGTGTGGTAGGGGACCCCACTCGCCGTCGGCCCCTCTCAGTCTTGAAGGTGAGCATGGCTTGATAAGTGCCACTCAACTCTTTTTGTGCCATGTGTGTGGACACCTGTGAACTTCTGTGTTAGATCATGTCAGATCATGTTAGATCATTTTAGATCATGTTAGATCTGCACGGTGTTCATTCACGGTCTTTCCGCATTCAGATATTCATGATGGCAACTTGGATGAACCCTAATCTGATCCATATGAACCCATCGCGAGTGGAACATGGCCTGGTGATCAGTTGTAACTTGTGTCAACAGCTACGGTGCAAGTAAGACGGAGGAAATGCTGGCGGCCAAGGCGAAAAAACGCAGTGCTCAAGCATCATTGCAGCCTTACATTGACGAAATCACTGAAGCCAATATACATCAATATACTATTCTGTAAACTATTCTGTAAACCAAGATAGATGTCCAAAATCCATGAAAATCCACCATTTCTAGATCAATTTCCCAGTGAAAATATGAACATATGAGGGTTTTAGGAAGTGTTTTCCTACAGAATCTATTTTGCTTTACCCCAGGGTACAGATTGGTCATCGGGGCATGCTCCACAAGTAATGCTGCAACTCTAATCGCCCCTCATGGGTCTTGGCACTTGCTAATGTCTTGCAGGAGATAGAGGGCAAACTTCCCAGCAATGACTTTACAAAACTCTGGGATCTATATAAAGGATTATAAAGGATTCTTGTGTGGAGAGCAGTTAATGTGTAGAGTTTCAAAATGGGATGCAAGCCCTGTGCTTCGGACCCAAATTCAGTAGCTTGCAAGATTTGATTACGGTATGTAGGTCTTGCAGGCAGGTAGGGTGATGCTGACTTAAGCCTGCTTTTCTCTGGCGCTCCCACTACTCAGCACGGGTGCGTCCAAATTCGGGTGACACAAGCGCCATCCGATTCCGAACTTGAAATGAATGCGACACCTAAATACATGGACATACACAGAGATGACAAAATTCAATGAGCTCTCAGATGCTCTATAGTTATCTAAGTTATCTCTACAGATCTCTACAGATCTCTACAGATCTCTACAGATCTCTACAGAATTCTCAGATCACTTGGGTGCTCTTGTCATCTCTTGTCCAAGTTGAAGGCGGTCAAGCCGGAACGTGCCCGATGCAGTGGAGATCTAAAGCTCAGCATCGAAGATCGTTTTGGCTCCGGCTCGGTCGCTGCTGGAGCCTCTGGAGTTTCTGGAGCCTTGGCCAAGTCCAGCGCCTGGCGATGTGGTGAGAACCTATTTATGGTCTTAACATGGAGTAGATCCATCAAAATCCATCAAAATATATAACAATTGATTGAGTTATATCATAGTATATCCATCAAATTCCATCAAAATATATAACAATTGATTGAGTTATAATATCATAGTGTATCCATCAAAATCCATCAAAATATATAACAATTGATTGAGTTATATCATAGTATATCCATCAAAATCCATCAAAATATATAACAATTGATTGAGTTATATCATAGTATATCCATCAAAATCCATCAAAATCCATCAAAATTAATATAACAATTGAGTGTTTTGAAATACTGTGCGTGGTTTTATTTCATTAACATGTGCCAATTTTGGAGGCCCAAAATAACCTGCGAAGCATATATGATGCTTGCCCCTTCGTAGCCTTGGTGCCTCTTTACAGTTATTTGTTTGTCAAATAAAAAACCTGCAAACCTTGGGATATGGGATAATCATTCTGTTGCTTATAGAAGTTTCCATGTGTTTCGATTCTGTGCCATTCATCCTCTATCCCCGAAACGATTTTGAAAAGCACTCTGAAAAAAGTGCCATCACCACTTCGGAACGGCTCAAGAAAATTCAGCTTTCACGGATGGATCACAATGGATCATGGCTCAGCCTGCTGTTGCAAGCGTTGCAAGGCTTCCTCTTGCGACTGCACTTCCTCCATTTGCTTCCGCAAACGCTTCTCCAGTTCCTCGTTCTCCAGGTTCAACTGCTTCTCCTATTGGGCGAATTGAATAGCGCTTCCAAGAGTTACTGGTTGGTGGTTTCAACCCCTCTGAAAAATATTGGTCAGTTGGGATGATTATCCCATATATGATGGAAAATAAAAAATGTTTGAAACCACCAACCAGGTTATATCCTGGGAACAATCATATTTTGAACTCTAGCATGTGTGCGATCAACGAACAAAAGGCCAAAATGTAGCCTGTAGCCTTGCACTCTGCTGCAGGGAGGAGCTCTACTTTTCTTGCACGCATTGAGTGACACAATCCGTACAACACAAGTGGATTGAAGCCGCCTTCGCAAGTAGGAGCTTCAGTTTCAAATGTTTGAAGTCTTTAAAGTGGGCTCCAAACATATGAAACATATTCAAAGCCTCAACTTTATGACCACATGCTTTAGAAGTTTCCTCTGACCAGCGAACGCATCTCCTGTTGAGGTATCTTCTTTCGAGCCTGGGAAGGCCTGCAAAGCAGCACGCTCCAGTATCTGAATGCTTGGCTCCCAATCCCTTAGCTCTTGATCGTATGACGCCGGTTTGTTCAATCATGGTGTCACTGCAGGTCGGGGATTTGGGGATTTGCCTTTGACAATGCCTTGAACTTCTCCAACTTGCACAGCTATTTCTTGGTTGCAACTCAGATAGCTAGCCCCAAGCAGCGCATTACCCGAGCATCCAGAAGCCTCTAAGTCTTGCAGTGAGGTATACCCGAGCATAGGTCAAAATGGAGATACTATGTAGTCTACCCTCTGGTTATTTAACATAGCCATGGAAAAATGGCCCCTTTATAGATGGTTTACCTATTAAACATGGTGATTTTCCATGGCTATGTTAAATAACCAGATGGCTATACCAAAACAATTGGCAAATTGATGCAAATTGATGTTCATCCCATATGAAGATGTATTGACCCATGGTCTATCAATGTCTATCATCATTTTCCCCACTCCTAAAAATTGCCATAAAAATATGGTTGAGTTCCCCTTGTTGAGACAAACGTATATCATCTTGTTGGTTGTACATTCCATTATAATATTCCCATATATCGTCATATATATATAATCGTATATGTATATTCCATTACTGTATGTCATCCAATTATATGTAGCATATCTATTTGTCATTATACACCTAATATCCCCTTACATCCCCTATCTTCATCCCCAGATGTTTCCACAGATTTTTCCACCATCTTTTCCCATGACAGCCCTTCACCTGTCCAGCAGGTGCTCCAGCTTCTCGTGAAGGCAGAGTTGCATCTCCCGTTGTTCTTCCAGCAGTCGCAGCACTGTTGCCTGGGCCCGTTGCGGCCAAATCCATCAAACGGAGAATCTGTAGGAAAATTATCTGGTTGAAATGGGAAAACATGATTGTTGTGCTCTCTCAGATTTCACGTTTTGCTGAAATTGTCATAAATTCTCGACCCTTCTGGACCTGACCTGTCTGAGTTTCTTAAGCCAATCGGGTTTGGGGTCATGGTCGTTGATCTCTTTGTACCGGCCGATGAAAGACATCACTTCTCTAAATCCCCACAACCAGACTAGCATTGAATCCAAAGGGATGCTTCTGGAAAATGTAACAAACTAAACTGGACCGTTTGCTTCCCAAGGAGTTATTTCACATGCGCACTTCGAAGAGCTCAACTCCTTCGAAACATTGACAGATGCTTTTGCGACTGTGAAGACAGAGGAAATCTTCTCTTGTACATATGAAAAAGTGTGAAACTGTGTGAAACACATGTTCAAGTCTCATCTTGTCAACTTTAAATAGATTTAAGAGATTTAATGAGTTTGTCATCTTATCATATCTTACATGTGTATATATATATATACAGTGTGTATATATATATATATACACATTATATGTTTGATATTGCTATTACCTGGTCGTTTACCTGGTGATTTCGAAATTGCTCGTTGATACTCAGCGCGTGGCATCATCCATGGGCACCTCCTCCGGCACCTGATCCAAAAATATCCAAAATCACAGGGGAAATGATTCAGAAATCTTCACGGCTCCAGTTCTACCCTCTGGTTATGTCTAACACTTTGCTATTGAAAATGGCCATGGAAATAGTGGAATTACCCATTAAACATGGTGATTTTCCATAGAAATAGTGGAATGAGCCAGCTATAACATGGTGGATCTTTCCATAGTTTTTTGTTAAACGTTTACCAGAGGGTATATGTTCGATCTAAAAAAAAACTGGAATCATTCTGCTTCAGGTTTCACCATGTGTCACCTGTTTCAGCTGGTTTCCAAGCTGGCTTCCAACTTGGCTCCCAACCTCCGGAGGGTTGGGCCTTTGGGCACAGAGGATTTCTGAAAAAAAATCGTCATAGGATACCCTCTGGTAAACGTTAACAAAAAAATATGGAAAGATCCACCATGTTATTAATGGATAAATCCACTATTTCGACTGGGCCATTTTCAATAGCTGTGTTAGTTTACCAGAGGGTATTCAGAAATGTCAGTCTCGTTTGAATTCTTTTGACATGATCAACATATATCAGCATGATCTACTTCAAAGGTCTTTACACCTCAGCAAATTGTGCAACTTGCTGCTTTTTGACTGAGCCTTTCTGCAGTGGGCCAAGATTAATCATCGTCACTCTCTGCTACTTCCTCGCAAAGATGCAGGTAAGCACTAACGAAACGCTCGCAGCCACCATCTCTGCAGCAAAAGATGCACATGGCTAATACCGTGGCAGGAACATAGAAGAAGACTAGGCCGAAGTAAAAAGGCTGCCAACCAGAAAGATCTTTCGCTGCCTGCACGGGATCGCCCAGATGAAGCAAGGGTAAATCTGCCGGGAAGTCCAAATGGCCAAAAAGTGTTGGTGACTTGGTCTGGAAGTTTTTCGCTGCCAGTAACAATCCTTGATGCAGCTCATTTAAACCATCGTCAGCACCGTTGTAGCCGCCAACCATGCGACCTAGAGTTGTGACCCAGCCACAAAGTCCACCTGGGTCGGGGTCGGGCTCATCACACCTAGGGACTCCCAGAGTAGCAGCAGTTCCGTTTGGATTGATCCATGAGTCGGGTTCATCTGCTCGAGCAATGTCCCATGCACAAATTTCCCATGTGCAATCTGTGACATCTGTGCAATCTGCTCGAGGCACGATAGGGCGAACGCGGAAGCTGCATGAATTCCAGGGCCCCTTGGTATTCAACCGGGTGCACTTGTGGACATTGACCTGAAATGTATCAAACAGCATCCCATTTCTGGAGATCGCCCCATTTCTGAAGTAGAGACCGCGTGTGGAATCCTTCCACTCATTGGTGTCACATATACCGAGGCCCCGCATCGGAGATTGGCTAAGTTGCCAATACTGATGGATCGGTGACTCGTCGCTGGTGGACAGCGCGAAGATTGAAGAGAAGAGAAACAACCAACAAATTGAACTGACGCAAACGCATGGACAAACCACCTTTTCGTGCATCCTGCTGATAAAGACATTGGAAACAGCCATGAAGTTGATCAGGAATCCTCCGCAGAACAAAACGATCAAACAAAACAGGCACAACAAGCCAGTCATGCCAATCCCAAAATGGTTGTAGACGAAACCAAGATGATTGACTGCATAAATCACGACAAAATAGGGAAATAAGCTCAAGCACCCAAAGAGCGTTGGAGTTTCAATTTCAGGCGTCACGAAGGCTTCAAAGATTTGCCGTCTCATTGGCCACACCTACGGCAGTGTTCTGCGACGTGCTGTGCAGAGTGGTTCTTTGGCCGAGAAAAATGCATGAGATCCGACACCGTGAAGCAGCTCCGTCAACTTGAGAAATGGATGCCTTTCATAGTGAGCTATGTCAAGCTGTATTTCTTGAGGGTCGATGATCATTTTTCAGGTGGATCATTCTGGTAGGATGATCTGGATCCTCAAAACAAGCATTGTAAGACAACATCATGTTGCCAAGAATGTCCTTTAAACAGAGAAAAAAACATGAAAACCCGATCGTCGGGCTGTGTGTGACAGATACAAACACCCTATTCTCATCCATCCCAACAAAAAGTTCAAGCCTGTTGGTGAATTCAGTGCCAAATTATGCAATGGATTTCTTGGCCAATGGCCCCTCTTCACTTTTGCCATCTCTACACTCTCTTACCCAATGACGTTGTATCCGAATTGCTGCCAAAGAAAAGCTCAACGAGCCGTGACCCTTTCAGATACCAACATCCTTCTGCAGGGACAGTCATCCACAGGTGAAGTTAAGAAATCATAGTGGCTCAGAAAATTTGTGATTACCACATCTTAGCTACATGTTGTTACACCTGGATCTGGTTTTCCAATCCAACCAACAGAGAAATCTGAATATAGGTTTGTCTCAAAGTGCGGGATAACCCGATTTTTTTGAGACAAACCCACATGTGCCATGGTCAAAACTTGGGTAGATTGCCATGGTTTGGGGGATTGTCATCAAACAACAGAGATTTATGATGATTTTTACGTATACGTATCATGTGTATATATATATACCCTCAAAATCCAACTACGAAGTTTAACTTAGCATTTCTGTAGATTCGAAGTTTAACTTAGCATTTCTGTAGATTCGAAGTTTTACCACCAAATACGAAGATTTACTGAATC
>Ga0126342_10001475_pt1:0-27500 | contig 33241 bp, 21 predicted proteins | sample Cyp1metagenome_FD_92528 | JGI IMG/M metagenome (GOLD analysis project Ga0126342, IMG submission 92528) | Coral microbial communities from Lord Howe Island, Old Settlement Bay, Australia - Cyphastrea 1 metagenome | ecosystem: Host-associated > Invertebrates > Cnidaria > Coral ...
AAGAAGCCATTGCTGCGGCCGGAAGGTGCCCTTGAGCCATTGCTGTGGCCTTGTGGTAGCTTTTGCGTGCTGGGCGTGTTGGAAAAGTTCCACACCTGCGGTGGTCCCAGGCGCCGCCCCGGCGAAGGCCGGGGTCGGCGGATAATAGTATTGTATGATATATTGAATTATTGAATTCATTATTTTTCATGGATTGGTGTGACTCTTTGATTTTCTACTGGTCGACAGCATTTTCGTAAAAGACATCGTTGATGTTGCAGATGATTTGGACTTGCTGGTATCCCCAAATCGTTGCAGCCCGCTTGTGGGGATTAAAAGATGTTAAACGCATGTGTAAGCCAAACTAGCCAAACCCTCAGCTGCGAGGAACAAAGGCATCGTCAACGATCCCATCGTGCTGACGGTCTATGCTACTGGTGCACCTGATCTCACCTTGATCGATTTGTAGGGTGAGCCCAGTGGGTTTCGAGGTGAAACTACTTGATTATTCGAGTGGGTCAAGTGGGCCTCAATCAATGTGACACCCGAAGCCACTCCGGTTATATATTTGGTTTTATGTCCCTATTGAATCTCATGAAATTCCCATGAAATCCTCATTAACTCCTCATGAAATCCCCATTCAAGCTCATCAACTCCCGACTAGCTCCCTCCCCACTCCCAGTCGCATTCCAGGCCCGGTGTGACTCGGGTACCTTTGAAGGGCAGCGACCAGGCGATGGGGGCCCCTGCCTCGGTTCACTTGGCGTGGCGACCGATGGCCACGGCCCAGGTGGAGGACATTGAAAAGATCACTCGAGACATGACGTTGCACTACATCAAGGACACAACGTCCAAGGGATGTCCTGACAAGTTGCAGATGTATGGATTTCCACATAGATGAATGAGGGATGCATGTTTTTTTGGACCTGGGCACCTTTTTTTTTGGACCCGAATGATATATTTGCACACATACCTTTGGAAACAGGGGCAAGTTGTGCACTGTAAAATCTGTAAAGAACTCCTGTAGTATGCTCCGCGGTTTTGGACAGTGATCCGCCAGGATCCACGCACTATCATCCTGTGCGTGGTACCTGCCAATCAGGATGGTGCAATGCCGGTTGCACGTGTGGTTGCCTCGAGCTGTTTTCCCACGTTTCATAGTTAGAGCATGTTAGAGCACAGAAATGAGATGAAACGAGAACATGAAATGCATTCCCATCCCATGTTCTCATGAGGTTCTCCCATTTTTTTATATTTTTTTCAGCAAATGCCATGGCATTTCTCAAAACCCCACTGAAATATCCCGTTGGTTTTCTGTGAAATCAGACTCGATCCTCGAAATCCTGGAGGACATGTCTGTGTCGGATGCGCTTCAACTGGCCCGGCAAGTTGACCCGAACGGGGTGAGGCGCTGTATCTTTTAAGTTTTCTGCTTTTGATGAATCAGAGTGCATCAGGAGGATCCTGTGCTCATTGACAAGTGGCTTAAGTATATTTTTTTCAGCACATGGATGTCTTCCCCCAAAATCATCCTCTGAACGGCATGGATATGTTATGATATGTCCCAAACTACCCAGAAAACAACTTGGGTTTCCCATGGAACCTGGATTTCTTCGTTGTTCAACAACGAAAGCTGCACCAGATGGCACCTCATCATCCCTGGAAGGTCCATTGGAGTCATTACCAAGATTGACATCATGGATCAAGGCACAGATGCCGTCAAGATGTCACTGGCCTCAAGTGCTGTGGGGCGTTGGAGATTTGCCGGTCAGCATTGTCGTTGGTTTCTGTGCCAACTTGAACTATGTTCACTACTGAAATCCAAGTGCTTGGGTCGAATCCAATTCATTCAACAGGTGATGGTGAATCAGCAATGACCATAGCTGCAGCTCAGTATCCACGTTGTCCTGGAAATTAGGCAGCAGAGTGCAGTTATTTTGACAGCACCTGTCCTATGCGGGGGCTGTAAGAAACACAGGTTTTCAGAGCCAGGTAGCAACTCGTCGTGAGCCTCCGCCACTTCCGAGGCTACGAGGGGAAGATATCCCACTTCGTTGAAGCCTCGATTGGGGTCTGGTGGAGCTGACCATAGCCAGACCATGCTCATCATGATGGGTGAGTCGGTGGATTCTGGATATACAAGGCTACATTGAAACAGAGAAACAGCAAAACAGCATGATGCGTGGGGGCAGATTGAACCTCGGGGGAGCCTGTCTGAAGCGCAAGTTTTGCTGACTGTATGGCTGCACCACGAGGTCTGGGATATGTAGGTGTGAAAATGCGAAACCAGCAGGAGAACACTGGTGAGGGGAGAGTGTTCTGAGCATGAACTCTGGGGTGGCGGGAATGAGCAAATGGGAGAGAAGGGACATAGGTTCATGGCCAAAAAACTGAAGGTTTGGAATTTAGAATCAGTTTCTAGGTTTGTATCATGCAAATGCCCCAGGAATCTAGAGCTGGATTTGGAAGGACACTTTCCAGTTAAAATGTTCAATGTCCAACCGGCGCAGTCAGTGTGAATTGTTCCGTTCGAAGGACATCACCAGCAACAAACCAGTGAAGGTCTCCTTAAAGGAAGAAAGGCTCCTGCGTTCATTGCGGCGATGACAGCTGTCCCAGTTTCGCTACTATCATGCGGAGTTCTTGATGCCAGTGATGCAACATTTTGACTTATTTATGGGGTTGAAGTGTGACCAGCTGATTTCTACATCTCGACATATCTCGACCAACCAAAGTGCAAACGGATCTTCCTGATCTTACTGCCGGTGTTGCAGGGAGTGGTTCGACAATCATCGGCTTTACAACAAGCTGCCTCCAGGCCAGGGGTACAGCTGCGGCTAATTTCTGCGAAGCAGATCGGTAAAAGATGGTCCCCGTTTTTTTTTGGATGGTCATTCATGATCATTAATCCATTTGCATAGGGATTCATATACCATATATATATATATATATATATACATCCATGACTTTGTAACAACGACTGCCTTTTCACCATTCTCAAGCTTCATGCCCCCCTGGTTCGACGAGGTGTTGAGGGTTGTGGCCTTTGGTTCAGGTACTTCTTGGTTTGGTTTGGTTTGCCCGGCTCACTGTGGTGCATCCCTTCCCTACCTGTTGGCCCTGTTCCTTTCCGGCCTGTGTCTTGGGGTGGTGTTGACTTTGGGTTTTGGATTTTACCTGTCCTTCTGGTTTTTCCATAACTCTTCTGTCACTCCATCTCCACCTCAATCCTCTCATCGCCCCAGGGCTCCATCTAGGCTCCTTGCCTATCTGTATGAGCGCCCGCTCCATCCTGGTCAACGCGATTAGGAGCGCGGTTGCTAGCCTTCGGGCAATTGCCAGCAGTCTCGAGGCTGCCCTGAACGGAGCTGAGGCCGTATCCTCTGCCATTGCTGGCCCTGAGGCCCCTGTGACAGTAGCCTCATTGGAATTGGACTTAGAGGCATCTGCTATCTCTGCTTTTTCCGCTGGGGCCTCCTCTGGACCTTCAGCTTCCCGCACTTCGAGCCACGACGAGGTTGCTCAGCTTCTTACTGCTGCCCCTCCTGCTTGTCATCAAATCTGTGCCGCCTTGCAGTGCCCCCCTGAGGAGAAGAGAGCCAGGACCCAGAGAGCTTGGGAAGCTGGCTTGTGGGCAAAGGCCACTCTCACCGGTCAGATCGACCGTCCCCGGCCTACCCCAAAGCTCGACAAGAGGCCCACTGTCTACATCATCTTGCGGGCCCCCAGTGTCTCTCGCCCAACCAGGGTATGTACCTCTGCGGAATACTTCCAGCTCATCCCCAGGTTCACTCCAGAATCTGTCTCTCACTCATTCCCCTCGCTGGCAGAGGGAAAGGTGTATTGCCTGGCCGCTGGAGTTGATTTTCCTGAACATAGGTCTCAATGATGGATGCACCTGCGGAAGTGTTTCAGAGCTTGGAGGAGGTCCGAACTCTCGACCAAGGACCAGTCCCTACTTTTGTTGTGAGGCTCCCGGAGGTGGTGGATGCGGCGACGGGCTCAACTCTCCCTTCCACGGAGGTTTTGGCAATCCCTGTGCTCTCTCGAAGCTCTGGCATTCTGATGGCTTTGCCTGCCGGCTCCCTTCCCCCAGAAGTGGCTTATCCTGTGGATCCTCCCCTGCCTCAGGCTCTGATAGGACCCGTCAAGGAGATTTTGGTGACAGCCGCTGCGGACGACGAAGAGGGCCTGGAGAAGCCTTTGGATTCACAGCTCCAGCGCATGCTGGTGGACTTCGATGCTGCCATTCTTCCCAAACTGCGGCGGTTAGACCCAGTCACCGAAGGGCCAGGGATCCATTGTTTCTCGGCAGGAGATGTGGATATCTTTCCTTCATCCCAAGAGTTGCTGACCGCGACTTATGCCTGGATTCAGGAGGAGCAAGAGGGCCGGGTAGGCTACTACTCAGCTATGGAGGAGCTTCCCCAGGAAAACCCCAGAGCTGCCCCAAAGCAAGCAACAGCCAAAGCCAAGCACAAAGCAGCTACAGTTCCAAAGAGAGTCTCCACTGCGACCCTCTCTCAACAGCTGGCTTCCCTTGCCGAGTCCATCCCAGCCCTCTCTTCATCCTTAGTCGAGATGCAGAAGAGACAAGACAGTCTGGAGCAAGCCTTGTCCCGTCGCCCAGCAGCCCCTCCTCCTGCTCCTCATCGGTTGGATTTTGGTCAGACAGGTCCTTCCCCCAAGAGGGTCATTCCCCCTCCTGCCAAGTTCCTCGCAGCAGTTGGCCCTCCCCCAAAGTTGAGGAGTCCTCAGAAGCCCCAGAAGGTGGAGGAGATGCCAGAGGACGAGCCCCAGGGACTCTTGGAGGAGTTGGAGGATGTTCCCCCCGAGGAGCAACAACATACTGTGTCACAGATGTTGGTGAAGCAGCAAATGGCCCTCAACACCCTTGTGGCTCATCTGGCGAGCCAGGATGGACTTCACGATCTAGGGGTGTCAGGATCAGCCTCTTCGAGCATCTCTCTGAAGGGTTCGGCCAAACGAGAACGCCTCCTCTCAGACCTAGCTGCCAGACGCAGCGACTTTTTCTTGAAGGTTGCACAGAACGCCCACAGGCGTCTCAAGCCCGCAGAAGCAGTGCCCCAAGCCCTCGAAGAGTTTCCTCAGAAGGCCCTCTTTACCAAGTACTTGGAGCGACAGGGAGGGTACACGGGGTACCAACGAGAGCAAGGCCTCACCATGTGGCTTTTGGGTCACGTAGCAGACCAGATGCTGTTAGGAGATGTGAAGGGCGCCCAAGAGATGCTGGCTTTGGCGATGGTAGCAATAGAGCAGAGTGCAATGGACAATGGCAAGTGGGAGATAGCATGGGTCTTAGCACTTCAGGAAGACCCCCCCCAGCAGCTCTTTGCACACCGTCCCATAGCAACAAACCCCAGGCTGAGGGCCTTCAGCCCACTTTGCCCCGCCGACTGGGGTGCCATAGCTCTTGCCTACGTGAAGGAGCTGGATCTCCTCTCCAGCAGGAGACAGGAGGCTCTTCAAGGAGGCGGGAGGCAGGAGGAGGATGCGGCCGACTCTACAAAGAAGCCAAAGCAGCCCAGGTACCCTCGAAAGCCAAAGGCGCAAGGAGAGCAAAGCTCAACAGAGACCACATGAAGCAAGCCACATCGGGCATCACAAAGCTGAGCCCTTGTTCCCGCCGGATCAGCCCAAGTGCAGGGCCCAGTCAAGCTTCTTGGAATTTGGACTTTCCTTTTCCCTGTGAGGCCGCTGGACTTAGGGCCAAAGATCCGCCCCCCTAATTGGTCTTCCCTTCAGACCTTTTCCTTTCTGCGTTGGACTTCTACCTTGTGTCGCCAAGTGCTCCGCAGTTGCACGCCATTTGCCCATTTCCTGAGGCAGACTCTCCACATGACCAGAACGCCCGAAGAGGCTTCTGCAAAAGCTTTGTTCCCCATCCCCTTGCCTAAGGAAGGAGTCTTTACAGTTTCAAGCAGTGCGGGGTCCAGGGAGAGGCGGAGGAAGTCTTTTGACCAGGCTGTTCATATCACCGTGATGGCTTTGAATTTCTGGTATTTTGACTACAAGTTTCCTCCCCTCTCTCAGTTGACTTTGGCGCCCTCTCCTCCTCAGGCGAGAGTCCTTGATGGAATTCGGAATGTGGTCAAGGCTTTCGGTAGCTGTGAGGATACTTTCCAAATCCCTCCCAGTGGCCGAAGATGTACTTCTTTGATTTCCCAGCTGGCTGACCTAAGTGATTTTGTTTCTTGGGAGGGCCTTGCTGGTGCATCCTACTCCCGCGGTTTCAAAGGTTCCGAAGAGTCCCTGGCGTCGCTGGTGCATGTGCCTGTCGATAAGACTAGAGCTCCTGAATTAACACCCTATAGCAGCCTGAATCCCGACCGCCTGAAGATTGCTGGAAGTGCTCAGTGGGATCCTTCTTTCCACATGTCCGACTCATTATGGATGGCATTTTGCGAACCTGCTTCGTTGAGATGGACTGAAAACCAGAGGACCCCTGATGCGCCTGACTTGAACAAGGAAGATTATCAGGCAGTCAAGGGCTTGTTGAAGATTTGGGATGCCAAGGGTCTGCTTTTCTTGCGTGATGAACTCCTGCCAGAGGGCGAAGCTGACCTCTCCATGAGGTTCTTCAATTGCCACAAGAACTTGGATGTGGATCGCATGATTGGAGATCGTAGGTCGAGGAATTTTGTTGAGGGCACCATTCCAGGTGCTTCCCAGTGTCTTCCACCTGCTCTGATGCTGGCCAACTTGGAACTGAGGCCGTTTTGCGACAAGGCTTGCATCTATGTGTCGGATCGAAAGGATTTTTATCACCAGATGAAAGTCACCTCAGAACGTGCTGCCACTAATGCTCTCTGGCCTCCGATTTTCAGAGAAGATCTTGAGGGAACGTTTGCTTTGGCTTCATGGTGTGAAAGAAACTTGAAAAGGACAAGGTATGACCGTTTGAAGCATGGAGACCTTTTCAAGCCCGACTGTTTGCCAAAGCCACGGAAGCATCAGAACATGCCAGGCCTGTTTCAAGGTTGTTTTGCCAGTGTGCCCCAAGGTGACCACCTTGGTGTAGAGTTTGCCGTGGATGCCCATAGGAATCTGCTTAGGAGCCATGGACTTTTGCATGACCGTGAGGAGCTCAGAGCAGATAGACTTTTCAAGGGTAGGCACCTCGCTTCCGGTTTGGTCATTGATGATTTTTATGCTGTGTCAGTTCAACATGTTTCGACCAGGCCTGAAGCATCACTTGCTAGCCAGCGTTTTCAAGTTGCCATGAAAGCTTACAATGACCAGAAGCTTCTGGGTTCAGCAAAGAAAGATGTGGTAGGTGCCGACAAAGCAAAAATCACAGGGGCGGAGCTGGATACCTCCGAAGCTGTTCGGAAGCTGGGCATGGCCACCCTTGCTTCTCCGATGACCAAGAGGCTTTCCCTTGCACATGTTTCGCTCGAGCTGGCCAGGTTGCGTGTGACCACGGATCAGCTTCATCAATGCCTTATAGGAGGGTGGGTTCACTCCCTGCTGTTTCGACGGCCCATGATGTCACTGTTGGACGCAAGTTTTAAGCTAGTTGACAACAGCGACAGGCGTGGAGACAACCCACGTGTTTTGCCTTTGTCCCGCCAAGTTGCCCAAGAACTTGTGATGCTTGCGGTGTTATGCCCCTTCATGTCCACTGATCTTACGGCTTCTTTGTCTTCAACAGTGTTTGCCACGGACTCCTCTGACAGGAAGGGAGCTTTTGTTGCGGCGGAGGTGACCCCTGACACTGCCAGAGCACTGTGGAGATCAGGCAGGAAAAAGGGTGGATACACAAGAATGCTCAGCCGTACACAGGCCTTGCTTAAAAAACTTGACCCTTCGTTTGTTGAACCCTGGTCTGATGAAGAGGGCCCTCAAGCTGGCCAAGTTCCCAGACCACTTGCTCTTCGTTTTCATTTCTTGGAGATTTGCGGAGGTGCGGGAAAGGTTGCAGCAGCTTTGTCACGCTGTGGATGGACAGTTGGCCCCGTCATTGATTTGGACAGATCGAGGTTCTTTGATTTGAGTGATCTCAGGGTGATTTCTTGGATTTATCATCTTGTGGAATCAGGTTTGTTGGATGCGTTTATGGTTGAGCCGCCTTGCACGACGTTTTCACCTGCTCAGCATCCGGCGTCTCGGGGCTATGACCAGCCTAGAGGCTATGATCCCTTGGACCCAAAGACCTTGACGGGAACAACTTTGGCCTTGCGCTCCCTGGCATTGATAGACCTGGCAAGTGACTCTGGATGTCCTGGACTTCTCGAACAACCCCGCAGAACCAAGATGCGTCGTTTGGAGGAGTGGCAAAGGTTGTTGGAAATGCAGCGTGCACATGAAGTCTGGACTGCCGGTTGCATGTTTGGGAGCATTCATAACAAAGAGTTTGTTTTCCTGTACTGCAATATGGATGGGGAGAAGCTACACAGAAAATGCGATGGCTCTCACCAGCATGTCAGGATTGAAGGTCAGTACACGAAGAAATCTGCCATCTACACAGATGAGTTAGCTGAAGCCATTGCATGCCAGTTTGATGCCGCCTTGACGCGAAAGCTCAGGATTGAAGACTTCAAGGAGCCACAGACCGCAGGCCTTGAAAGCCCCCTTTGCAATGAGGTTTTGCTCAGCGCTAAATGGAGGCCGGTCTCTGTTTGGACTTGGAGGAGACCTATGCATATCAACATCCTTGAGACCCGTGTTGTTCTTGCCCTTATGAAAAGGCTTGCCCTTTCAACCCCTGGGATTCGTCAGGTTGTTGCCTTGGACTCAAATGTTGGACTTTCTGCACTTGCTAAGGGCCGTTCCCCGTCCTATGGACTTAGACCTTGCGTGCGAAAGACAGGGGCTACCGTTGTTGCTGGGCGTCTCTACCCTGCCTACCAGTTTGCCCCCACACGTTTGAATCCAGCTGATCACCCAACCAGTGATAACCTGATTCCAGAGCCTTCCCAGCAAGCATGGCCCCCTGAAGCTTCCCTTGAAGAGCTTTTGGATTTTGCCGAAGTCAACATGCTGTCCCGTCCGGCTGCAAATTGGGTCCGGCTTTTCACTTTGGTTCGGAAGCCTCCTTATGACTGGTTGGGTCCTGAACACAGTTGGCGTTTTGCCCACTTCAGTGTTAAGCACTATCCCTACGTCAGCCAGTCTGCCTCTCGCCTGGTCCCATGTCGTGTGTTGGACTTTGATTCAACTCTGGGTTATCCTGGGGAAGGTCCTCCCTTTGTCTTCGGTTCGACCTGGTTGGTTTGGATTTGGTTTGAACTTGCCATCGGTCTCTTCACGACGGTTGCGCAGTGGGCCGGGTGTGGTGTTGTCTGGACTTCAGGTCGAAGGTCTGTGCGTGCCCCTGTTAGGCTGTGGATTTTCGTTGGACTTGTCCTACAGGTTCAGGTAGGTTCATGTGTGAGCCATGGCCCTGCGCTGAGCTTTCGAAATCCTGGCGACGTTCGGAGGGCAGCTCTACGCGTCGCTGCAGACCTTCCGGAAGGGAGACCGGTTTTGGGCAAGACTCAAGTCTACAGAGACAAACTTTTGGCTGACTTTGACATGTGGCTTCAAGAAGATGGATTTCTCTGGAACAGTTGATTGGACCCGCAGAGCTGGACATTGAGTTTCTCAACATACAGCTTGAGAGGTATGGCCGATCTTTGTATTTGTCAGGACGGCCTTATGGCCATTACGCGGAGACAATCAACGGGATTTCAGGGAAAAGACCAAGGGTCCGGCGCATGCTGCAACAGGCGTGGGATTTAGCCTATGCCTGGGTCAGACAAGAACCTCCAAGTCATCACGTGGCGCTTCCTTGGCAAGCACTTCTTAGCATGATTACTACAGCATTCTTCTGGGGATGGTCAAGGGAAGCAGGAATTTTGGCGCTGTCCTGGGGAGGTCTCACTAGGATCGGAGAAGCTTTGACAGCCACCCGAAAGCAACTGGTCCTTCCTTGAGACATCGAGTATACCGCTGAATTTGTCCTGCTGCAGATCGATGAACCGAAAACAAGATTTCGTGCCGCAAGGCACCAGGTTGATCAACCCCAATTGATGGCTGTCATAGACCTGGCTTTTGGGCGATTGTGCTCCCATCAACGATTGTGGCCTTTTTCCGGACAAACCATGAGATCAAGGTTCCGAAAACTTTTGTCTGCAAATGGCCTGGATCGATTGCCTCGAAGTATTTCCAAGGGCCTTGACTTGGGAAGTCTTCGTGCTGGAGGAGCCTCTTGGCTGATGCTGGTGACAGACAACCCCGACCTCACGCGCAGGAGAGGCAGGTGGTTGACAAATAAAATAATGGAGATATACGTGCAGGAGGCGTCGGCGATTCAATTTATCCCACATCTGCCAAAGGATGCAAAGAAACAGATTTCAGATGGGGCCGCCATTTTTCCTTGGATGCTTGCGCATGTACAGAGTTTAGACAGGATGCAGATGCCACCAACCGTTTGGCCAATTCTTGTCCAGGAAGAAGCAACCAAGTTTGAAACGAATGGGTGAAGCAGTGGATTTAAACCGGAGGAAATAGTTGGGTGTTGTTTTGACACTTTTGGCTACAACGGCCGTGTCATTACTCCAGCTGCATGTGGAGAGAAAAGATGAGTGATTGGCTTGAGTTGTTGACTTTGTAACAACGACTGCCTTTTCACCATTCTCAAGCTTCCCAATTACCCACACCACCCTTTGCTTCTTCCTGGGGTGTTGTTTTGACACTTTTGGCTACAACGGCCGTGTCATTACTCCAGCTGCATGTGGAGAGAAAAGACGAGTGATTGGCTTGAGTTGTTATATAGTACATATATATATATACATATATAGTATATACAGTATATATATATATATACATCCATATATAGTATACATACCCATGGATTCCCATGAATTCCCGTGGGATAACTGGGATAACCCTGGGACAACCCTGGGACGATGCTGAGGCTTGGTGGGCACCGACACCCTCATTACGAAGCTTACTCAGTGGCTGGGGCTGAACATAGCGGGGCACCGACCCGACCACGGCGACTTCGTCGTATGACCCACGATGGGTATCCTGGTGTTCGTGGTTGTGGTATGAAGAAACTGAATTTTTGTATAGCGAAAAAATTGTTGCCGTGCTATTGAAACATCCAATTCTCGTGGTGGAACTTTCCCTAATGTTGAGCCAGCCTTTTTATGGTCTCGGTGTTAACCTGAGGATCGAAGAGACACTCTGATGGAATTTTATGTATATCATATTGCATCATTGAATTTTGAAGTCTACTGATGTATCATGACGTATCTGTATTGCAGTCTGTATACATCAACCCTAGATACCAAGGCTTTCACTCCCAGTTGCCCCAGCTGCCCCAGCTGCCCCTGAGGATTCTCTTCAAACACATTCGCCGTCGCTTGGCGTTCGCATTGCTTCAACCGCTGGATTTTATCGGTGGCGACTGCTGGCAGCTAAGGCTTTCTGCCTGAGATTAAGAAGGAAATCAATGAAAAGAGGAGGCGCCTTGGCGCCTTGCTGTGGAAGGGTGACAAAACCCTCCTGTCATTGATCTATAATATCTGTTTTCCCGAAGCCTGGAATCATGGTTTATTTTAGGAAAATCATCCCCATTCATGGCCGAACTATTCAGGTTAGTGTAATATTATAATATACCCGGACATATGTAATATAGTTTGACGCTTCCCGGAGCTCCACAGGGTGGTGCAAGATCGCCTTGAAGAACTGGGTCAGGACCTCAATTGACAACGGGGCGACCCGTTGTGAGTTAGATGTACCATGGGATTTAGCTGTTAATGTTGAGTGATTAATGGTTAATGATGGATTTATGAATGATCAATAATGATGGACAATCATGTTTACCTATGAAACATGGTGATTTTTCACAAACCGCAAACTGTTACGACTCAGAACTGCCAAAGAGTACGTACTTCAGGGACCATCCCCAGTGGTTGGAAAAAGTGTTTTGGGTAGCTGATTGCAATCCCATTCGAGCCAGGATGCGTTGTCGAAACGCTGAACAATGGAGCCTTAAACACATTTAGATCACCGGCCGAATGATGTCTAGTTGCCGGCCCCCTGTGTCCAAAAATCTTCCAGTGGGACAAATCCAACTATTCCAATTTTTTTGGATACCTCTGGTAAACTACCATAACTATGGAAAATCACCATTTTTCATGGGACAATTCACTATTTCTATGGCCATTTTCAATAGCTTTTTGTAGGTTTACCAGGCCGGGTATCTGATTTTTGGGAAGCGCTGGTTGTCACGTCGTGGAAGATCCACACGTTTTTCAGGCAGTGGCATCCCAGTGGACGAGCATGCGCGGGTACAGCTGATGTGTGGACACCCGCCCTGTGTGGCGATGGCTGGTTGGGGTGGCTTGGGGCATGCCCTCTCCAGCCAGTGGCTTGGAGAATCCCATTCACAAATCCATGAAAAAATGTTGGGATTTTCCAGCCATGTTTGATGACTGGAGGGTATTTGGTATTTCCAACCATAATGGCATGGTCCCCATTGACCTTGGCATATAAAAGTTGAAACCACCAACCAGATGGGTATATCAAACAGCAATCATGGAAGATACTGGCCAATGACCAAAACGGGATATTTCCCAATAGAGGTAAACAAATTAAACAAGTAATCTGTATAGGTTCACAACTCAGCCACCATCTAGTGCCATTTGAAAGCATCAAACTCATGGGCCGCCGCGGCCACAGGTGGACAATGGTCACTGACTACTGCGAGATGTTCAAGAACACCATTCGCCAGGACACCAAGAGATGTGTTTGCCACCCATCGTCGAACACATTCTGAGGTGTCCCCACAAATTGTATCCTTCAAAGCTCACAAACAAAAGTCTGCCTTTGCTAGTGGGAAGCAAGTTTGATGATGTTGCTTGCCAAATAGATCCAGTGGACACAGCTACAGTGAATCGCACTTACAGGCCGACTTGTGATCTGTGGAGTGGCTCAGGTGGGAAGTATGACCGAAAGCTGCAGCGCTACATGGCCAACCTGTTTCTGGGCAGCGTTTGGCATGTCTGAGAGCGTGAGGAATTCTGGTTGAGGAGTGGCCATAACTCCTGTTGGTTCGGAAGCATGGCGACTATTACAGTCCATTCAATGCACAATCCCTTTCAGCCCAGCTGGAGAAAAGGATGATACAAGGTTTCGGGACCCATTTCGGGACTTTACTTTCCACCCTGTTGCCTCATTGATGTGCATCCAAAGGCAAGCCAACTGTAGGCTTCTGAAACTGGATGAGAAATGCTGTGACTCTGACCACCCAACTTCTAACTTGTCTTGGGCATATTCCCCCCAATTTCCCCCCAGCAAATCCAGGGAAGTGTAACCAGCGTGATTCGTGGACATGGATGAACCGCGATGTGGCTGGAGACTTCCCCCCTGGTTGCAGCAAGCCTGTTTGAACAATTGCAGCAGATACTATCAGCAGATACCAGTAGTACACCTTTGAATGTACCAAGTATAACCGGTTTAACCACTTTAACCGGGCCATAAGTTAAAACATGTAGGGGAACTATCCACAAGCAACGGGACCAATTGGGAGCCGCAACGGGTCAAGTCTCGGATCCTCCCAAGGCCAGCGGGTGATAGCAGTGCCATGTCCGGAGGCTCCCACCTGCCACTTGGCGAGTTGATGTTCTGAGTGGTTTTGAAGCATCTTACTCTCAAAATAATACATGATATACATGTCTGATTACTGATGTGTTGAAAATTTTCAAGCTTTTACTTCCAATCCGAGTCTTGTGAACATTTGTTTTGTGACAGGCCCATGCTTTACTCGTGATGCTAAGGCGACAGATCATGAATGATTTCTTGGTGCGGTGCCAAAGTCTCCTTTTTAAGGGCATAGGTCTCACATTGCTGGGCAGATAGATGCCCTGCTTGGTGGAGTGAAATCCAGGATCGTTTTTAAGTTTCTTGCCCACTTAGTGTGAATACTCTCTGGGAACGCTTTTCTCATTTATATATAGATGGAACATGATGGAAACTTCATCGATGCGATTTTAGCCACAAAGCTACCGCAAGAGAGGTGGAAATCGCATGAAAATAGATCCCATCTTTTACAGGGTTATGTCTCCATCAACGATATGACACATGTACATCCCCAAATTACCATCCTTGGTTAGTTATAGTTATATTCATTCGTAATCAGAAGAAACTTGTGTTAAACATCTCCTCTATAGGTTTGGCATTCCCCATAATATATTAAATATATAGCTATTGGCCCATTGGACCCATATTTTTGGCTTAAGAACCTCCCCCCAAAGCCGTGGAAAAGCTGTGGCTTTTTCCCCAGCGAAGTTACCAAGGCTGACTACGTGGAGATCCCACTGGCAGCCGAGATGACGGACGACGACATTGACCGAGCCATCCGAATGCATGAAGGTGGGGAAAGTGGGAGATAGTGGGAGGGGGGAGAAGAACGACAAAAAAAAGAAAAGAAACATACTGGGAAAATGGGGATATCATGGGGAAAATATGGGAATATCATGGGTCAATTTATGGAATGATATAATCATTAATCATTGATGGTTATTTTTCTTGAATTTGAGAATTGTAGTGAAAAGATGTGAAGATGTTGAATATGGAATAGAGCAGTTTCAAACAGCCTGGCATTAGTGATTAGTTTGGGCGTTGGACTACTGTACCCGGAGATGATCAGAATCCATCATAACCCTAGCCACATGGGAGAAGGAGACAGGTGAATCTAGATCCCATGACAAATCGCAAAAAAAGGTAGTTCAATATGCATGGAGGCATTCCCACTACTTGGTACTACACGTTTTCTAGTCGGTTTTATATAAACAGCAAGGAAAGTTACAAGGCAGGAAATCAAGTTGCAAAGTCGAAAACATGTTGTTTTGGTGGCGGCTGTGACCCATATTGGAGCAGCCATTCGAACATTTCTTTGGACCCTCCAAACCACTGCGTTGATGGGTTGTGACGCATGCACTCGTACCCATTAAGATAGGTGGAACCGACAGGTCAGAGGGTGAAGATACTGTAGGTGAAACTCTACTAATCGGTGAAGCACCATCAGCAATTGGGAGATTCATGTGGATAGTACCTCAGTACCTCCCATCCATTGAGCAGTGTTCAAGACCCCTGGTGGTTGATGAGTGGTTCTGGGGGTTACACTAGCCGAGATTCTGGGATTGTCATAATCCATTCAAACAGGGAATGGCTGTGGAATTTTCATGAATTTTCCATACCCTATTGTGGACGTTCATCAGAGATTCACTGCAATTAGAAGATATTAGAAGCCATGACTCAGGGGAAGCCATTTCTTAAGCCACTTTGATCACCTGAAAGTTGCGCAACCAGTTTGATCACCGCAGGTGACTCGCTTCCGGGCTTTCCGTCGCCCGACACCTTTGAATACCTGGCGCTGCTTGGGGGCCCAACCGGTGGTCTCACGGGGGGTTCTCGGATCGCGTTGCGAGGCTCTGGGGTGAAGTTACTTGGAGGATCATCCAACGAATCGTAACTGGGTAAGAACCATATTTACAAGCCAATCACTGTACATTATGTATATACTACATATATGACATATATATGTGATAACCTCACTTAGTTAGAACCAGACTAAGTACTTGTGAAGTTTCTATCAGCCATTCTGAGTTATTTCCTGATTTTTTTAAAAAAACCTCTGGCATTGTAACGTAGCAATGGACAATGGTCCATCTAGTTCGATGATTTACCGACATACATCCCATCAAACATCCTGGAGGCCAACCTCAAAAACATCCCTAGTATATAACCATATAAAAAAAACTTATTAAACGATATTAAAGCATATTAGAGCAGCATTTTTCGATTGAACATCCCCATTGATATCCCATTCATATCCCACTGATATCGAGGCCTCACCTGCAGCGTATTGCCATCCCGGCAGTGGAGTGTGTGCACAACGTGGCTTCAGCGCTGGATGCCCGGGAGTCCAGTGGGAAAAGCCGACCGGGGACCCAACTGGGTGATGAGTTTCTTGGTTTACTAGCTGTAGATTTTTGCGGGGGTTGTAAGTTGGCGACCCCAACTCATCCCAAATTGATGATTTTCCACAGGAATAGCATGAAACTTCCAGTCATTGGTGGACCAAAGGTCGACATTTCAGACCCAATTCTTGTCAACCGTCAAGAATTCAGAGAACTACAGATTTTCAAAGACATGTTCTGCTCCAGCTAGAGGATCCTAAACCTTTCCGCGTTTGTTTGTGTTTTTTTCTCACTGTGCCACTGTGCCCATTTAATTTGGTCACTTCATAAGTTCCACAAGGTAAACATTTACCCTCTGGTAAACTAACATAACTATGGAACATCACCATTTTTAATGGGAAAACTCACTATAAATGGCCATTTTCAATAGCTATGTTAAATTACCAGAGGGTAACACACACATTCAACGTGCCTCCAACAACCCAAAGGCCCCAAGGCCCCTTGGGGAACCGCCAGGTGCTCTCGCAGCGCATGGCCAACGCCGTCTTCCGGCGCTTTCCGAAGCTGGCCGAGGTGGGAAAATCCATGGCACTGATGTTCCAGCCATGTTTCATTAGTGGAGGGTTATTGTTACTATTATTAATAGTAATATATATATATATATTATTATTGTTATTATTATTGTTATTATTATTATTATTGTTATTATTGTTATTAGACCTTCAATGAAACTCCCAAAGAACACACATACACATATATATATATATATAACACATATGGGACACTTGCTCCAGTTGTAGACTGGAAATTAAGCTCGAAGAATGCGAGTTTATCCGTAACAATGGTGGACATGGGTTTATCTCAAAACTGGGAAGATCCCGATATCCCAGGATTTGCTGTGTTAATGGGGGAAATGATGACAAACCATTGGAATTTATCGGATTGTGGGGTGGACAGACATGTGGAACCATGGAATACATTGCCACTCCTGTGGAGAAAGCCCACAGCAATGTAGAGCTTACACGCTCGAATCCTCTATCTAGCTCTGGTATTTAAACGTAGCTATGGAACATATTTATTTTTCATACTGTAGGCAAATCATCTATAAGTGGGCCATTTTCCAGAGCCATGTTAAATTACCAGAGGGTAGCTTTGGAGGTCAAGGGGATCTTCCTGGTAGAACGCTTCCTGGAGATGTCAGTAGCTTCACTGTTGCTGTTTGCCATCATGACATGTGCTGTTTGTCTCTCTACATCTCTCTACCTTCCAGTAGCCTCAGGCAACTTTATTGGAGATACCAAGGGGTTGCTATTGAAATGGGGGAGGTTATAGCCAGGCATGCAACAGCTTCGGTGAAAGCTTCGGTGTAGCCCTCATCCAACAACTGGTGATCCTAAGTTCAGCAAAAATTCGCACAGCCCAAGCCTTGAAATCCCGATTTATTTGTGTTTTGCAGGTGAGTTTAGAGATGACAGCCAACATCATTCAAGAACAGAAAGAGAAGACGCGCGTGGTGGTGGAACAGCAGGTTCCCATTGGCTGCAGAGCTTTTTTTGCTGACCTTGAAAAATGAGCGAATATTTATTTTTTCGGAGTTCACTCGGCTTTTCTTCCGTAACTTGACCATCATGAATCTTGGAATATCTTGGAGATTTTCGTCAGATTTTCGTCAGATCATTCGGTCAACCAAGATCTACTCCGGGATGGTTGGCGATCTCCGCGATCTCCGCGCAGGTGTCCTGTGCAGTGGGCTACCTCTTCACCAACGACCTGTTGGTGCCCCTGATCGGTGGTCACAATGGCTGAGGGGATGGCCTCATTGATTTTGGCGCTGTGGGACATTCCCAGTAATCATTTCCATTGATTTAAGGGGGAAAATCTTCTGAAAACCCTGACAGTTGGATGGGTTTTCCCATGGTTTTCTGTAGATTTTCCCTTCAACCAACCTTTCTGGAGCAAGAAAAATATTCGGCTGGTCGAGAGGCTGGAAGGTTGGGGTACGGTTTACATCGTGTGACCAAGGTCCTACCTGACTGAACATGGCTCCATGGAACCCATGTACGAGGATAAGGAGCCCGCCCTCCATGCAGCCCGATGTTGTGCCGGATGGGTTTAGGAAGTTTGTGGCTGATGTGAATTCTCCACGGAGATATTTTTGAGCATTGATACATTTCAGACATTTTCTGATTTATTCATGTTGGTGAGTCAACAAGCACCATGGACCATGGATGCAATATGATTCTCAGTGGTGCTTTTCGCAGCGACTCCGGTTCAGTGTGCTTTTTCTCCCATCCCAATGCCGGTCGAGATTCGAAGCTGGACTGCCAAACAGGGCCATGTTGCTGATCTGTTTGGTCATGCTGTGCTTCCAGTTGTTCCAGTTGCAGGAGAAAGGCCAGAATGGCCAGTTGGAAAGGAGGCACCCGCTGGATCCTACGCAGGATATGAGGGATACCTGGAATTCCATGGGCTGTGCGTTGGCGTGAATCAGCAGCAAGTGACCTGGAACTTTGCCGTGGTACAGCTCTGGCCTTGCACGGAAGGGGCCAATATCCAGTGGCTGTTTCAGGGTGACAAGTTGATGTGAAAGACAGACGATTTCAGAACGGCACCCTGCTTCAGATCTACGATTGCATTGACAATGACGCCCAAAAACTCGTGTCTCCCATTGAAATTGGGCACACCACAGGGCCACGCTACAGATTTCAGTTCGCGAATAAGAAGGATGGAAGCTACTTCATGGATGTCCCGGAGGCTAGTGCCAAACTGTGGAAGCAGTTGCAAATTTGGCAGGGCCCACTGCCCAGCCAGTTCTTCAATGCTTGATTAGGGGGTGTACTTAAGAGGGAGACCCAACCAGGGTGGCTTCCATGGAAGATTTCTCCTGCCAAATTGCAAGGGAAGCTCAAAAGAAATGGGTTTGTCTGAAAATAGGGTATATTCCCAATTATAGCCATTTAATAGGAATATCGATTTTTCTGCTTTAGTCCTTGGAGGTAGGTGGAAAACAAAGTGCCTTTCCATGTGTTGCAGTTGATGCTAAAGCGGCTTCGCTTTAGACAATCCGAGATCCGCCGGAGTTACCCACCAGACAGGCAGCGCACCCGTCATTGCTACCATCAAAAAACCGGTGGATTTTTGTGGATCTTCTACCAGCCATGTTTCTTTACCGGAGGGTGATGGAAAACTAATGAACACCACCTTTTTCTGTGTGCCACTGATACCTCCATTTTGGACTCAACTGACACAGCCATTACTTCAAGATTGAGTGCCTAGGTGTAAGTGTAGCTTCCTCGGATCACTCCGATGATTGTCTAATCAAGGGCGATGGAGAAGAAATCAAAGATGGCACTGGAACCTGGATCGGAAGATTATTTTCCTTTGAAGGCTGTTCTTGGAGGATATATTGCTATTGGCAGCATTCACATCATTCACTAAAGTGTGTCAATATTCTTGCGTGAAATGACATCACCTCTGCTTTCCCAGAATTGCTCAGTGCAGGGAAAATTCACTGGACCCCCCGTACTTCGGGATAGACTTTACAGGAAATACATCAGATATATTTAACATCAAGAATTCACAGTTAGAAACTATGTTTTTTTTTCGGTCAAAATATCCTTAGAACTTCCATAGATCCCCGAAATCCTATAGTTTCCTGCAAACGAAAATTCTTGAAATTTCTTTAGATCCGGCCCAATCTCATCGTTGAAGTTTGCGAATCTTCACCATTCTCCATGGACCAGGAGAAGCCTCCTTCGCCAGATGGTAAAGCCCAAGGTTCTAAAGAGGCCGGCCATGCCTTGGAACGGGCCAAATCGAGGATGACCAGCTGGTTATGACATTCACAGTTCGCGAAGTGGAAAGATCCACCCATGCTATTATGTAAAAAAACGGTAAAGCATCTATTTCGATTAGGGCCATGGTAACTACCATGGCGAACTGTTAGTCATAACCAGAGGCTAGTGACTAGTGATTCATGCGGGTGGATTTGCCGGAATGGCTCCTACACTGCCTATCTGGTGTCATCCAAAACCAAAGAGGGACCCAATTTGAAATCCAGCACTGCCACAGGTTTTCGAAATCTGAAATACTTTCAGGAGGATCTTTTGTCTTTCTATACCATTAGGTGTTTGGGTGTTCCTGAATTCTGACATTAATAGTGATCTTTAATGATCTTTACACCCTTTCTCAGTGTGGACGCCTGTCAAACCGCGAAGCAAGGATGCGAACAAATACCTCTTCACGGATGAACGGTTTGGGATGCTCAGTGATGATTTTGGTGGTGGAATCCCTTGGGGAAAACAACGAAACAAGGGCGGGTTGATCCATAGGTTGATGGACTATTGGATTTCTTGTTTGAGGGCATCCGAAATGAATACTATCTTCATAAGATATAGAATAGTAGAATATAGTAGATATAGAATCAGAAAGAATGAGTACTCGAATAAACCAAGGCTCTGTCTTCGTTATTCCATTGTGCACCATTAAAGGCGATGGGTTTTCTTGACCAACCAAAGCATCTTGTAGTCCTCCAGCTCGCCAGGTCCGAGAAGGACAGGCCAGCGAACTGGCTTGGTTCCCACGTGAATTTCAGGGCTTTAGGGGTGATTGAAGATCGGATTTCAGGCCTGAGAACTTCTACGGCTTGCGAATTCCAATACTAATCATCGAACCATGAATGTGCTGTGTTGCTTGAGTTCTCAAGGTTAGATTACATGGTGGGAAGTGGAGTGCCAAGCTCTACTAATTGTCTAGCAATTCTTGCTTGGAACCATTGGGGGCACAAGAGATGTCAATTGCGTCTTCCGTTTGAGTTTGGATTGCATTTCTGATAACTCTTGTTTAAAGTACAGCTGTCAAGCTGATGGTCTTGTAGCATCTTTTAGTCCTGTAGGCATGTTTGCATTTGTGTACTCCACATGCTTTTTCAGCCGGATTTGTTGTCTACATTCATTTTCCAAAGTGGGTGTTTCCACGTGCTCGGCGAGAGACATCAAAGGGAATGTAAGAGAGAAGGACAGAGCCATGGCATTATTAGACACACTGTACACAACAATTGAGGCTTGCAACACGAAATGATCTCGGAAGATAGAAAGATGCACACTCTTCCAGAATTCTGATTATGGGATGCAATGAAATCATTGATGTTCCACCAGTCGAACCATCTCCAAAGTGGCTGTGATAACCTGCTCTACTTGGCAAAGCTCCAGGATCCATCTTTCGGTGAGAAGGCAGTTGCAGCGATGAAGGTGGGAGATGGCTGTGATGCGGGTGATGGATGAATCCTGTGGAACAACTCCGAGAAATAGTCTGCTCAACTGGGATGATCTGTTGAATCTTTGCCTGTGTTCTCCATATCCGTACGCTGCAACAAATACTCGCCTTAGTGGGATCGCAATCTTTTTACACACACCAGAACTGAAGGTAGATAACTCAACTTCTGCATAGGGAGCCTTTGGCATCAGATTCCTGGCGCCGAATTTACGGACAGAGAAAACTCGCATGGGTGCAACATCTTGGCCGCTGTGGTTCCAAAAGAAAATCCCAGTGGGCTGCCGATGGCTGTGCCGCGCGTGCCGCTGCGCGACTACAACCGAGCCATTGCAAAGAAAGACCGCTGGGCAGAAGGCGTTGCGGTCGGGTTAGCTCCCCATGTTGATCATCTTGGTGAGATCGTGTGGTCCCAAAACCATCCTATAAACATCCATAAACCATCTCCAGTGTGACCTATTTTGGTGGTAAACATGTGAAAACCATCCCGAAATGGGCTGGTTTATGGCGGCTTACCACACTGGTCTTGATCTCATTGTTCCGGGTCAACTTGTAATCAGGGAACCTGCATCAAAAGCTGGAGGACTGCTTGACCAGGGCAGTTTTACAATGTGGGAGATTTCAAGGGGCCATGGGGGCCCAATCCTAGGAACATGTGTGACACCTGGCAGCTTTCTTTTTTATCGACACATATTTAACTCTGAAGTCTGCCCAAGATTTCTCATCTTCTTGCATATATTATTATATCACATATCATATATATATATATACATCATATTATCTGCGGAACAAGGAGGCTTGTCACGTCTTCAACTGCTATGTGTCACAGAGCCTCAACATCCTCCACTTGATTTCACCAAAGAGTTTTAAAATTTAATAATCAGTAGATCGTCAAATTACCTTTTTCGATATGATATGTGTCACTCATGAAAAATATTCAGAACTGGAGGTGAATCCGAAAATGGGTTTTTTTCCCCAGATCATCCAGAAATTATTTTCGGATTTTCCATGAAACAAACCATCCATCCATTGGGGCAGGTCTTCATTTGCTACGGAGGGTTGATGCACTGCATCTTCGAGCGGATTCTATGGGTGAAACTGAGTGGGTGAAACTGCATCAACATCTGGGGGCTTCACCGTGAAACATCTGGGGATATGATTGATACCCTCTAGTAATTTAACATAGCTATGGAAAACGGTCCATTTATAGTGAGTTTTCTCCTATTAAAAATGGTGATTCTTGGTTGATGATGATAGGGCCGATTTTTTGGGTCAGAAGTTGTAATACAGAAAAACAAATATCGGGGAGTTTCACGACAATCAAAAAAAAATGGGCCGTGAAGCGACAATGATGATCTGATCAGGGGATTATCCATTGGCTTTTTTGATATTGGTCAATTTGGAGAACAGATTGCTGCGATCAATAGTGGGTACATGGAGAGTAAGGAACCTGCTATGTGACCTGGGTATTCTATGGTATTCTGGGATATTTTGAGCTGGATAGTCTTGTCATGTCTTGTCACACTGCAACCTTTAATGCTACCAACCACATGGGAAGACGATCCGGAAATCACTAAGGCATTTCTGATGGCTTCATCCACCGAATTGTCCCCGTCCCCCTTTCTCTGATAAGGATGTGATTAGTTTCAATTCAGCCATCAACAATGGCATGAGCTGGTTGGTGGCACCCCTGCTGTTAGACGCTTGGCCATAGCTGCTTGTGGATATATCAGCGCATTGCCAGTGGATTCTGCAATTCATACTTTCGGTGGCCACTGGTTCTGCTTGTTCGATGGGCTAGTTTTCTTCTGGAGCCCTCTTGCTTCTGCAAAAAAGATTTTGTTTACTTGTCACTCACTCAGGATAACCTTTCAGTGAAACTGTTGGAATCAGACATCATCACCTACACCAGCTTGCTGACATCCTTCCAGAAACAACTCCAGTGGCACTTGGCTGCCAGTTACTTGGTCAGATCATTTTATGCAGGCACGATTCCACCATGTGGTAAGGTTGCCATTTCTGGGGCATACCAGCTAGAAACTCAATCGAGGAACCATGCTTACAATCTAACCATAAGTGGATCAACCCCGGTGCCTCTTTTACTGTTCATGGCCATTCACCTTTGACACCCATTATGTAGCAACCTGCAAAAAGATAGGAATTTGGTGAAATCCAATCGTCTAATGGTTAAACTTTTCAGAACTTTTCCATTTTGACTACCATCTGGTTATGACTAACAGTTCGCCATGGTTAGAAATCGATGGCCCTAATCGAAATAGATGCTGTATCCCGTTCCGAAAATAGCCATGGGTTTTAACGGGGCTTCCCATGTCCTACTTGGAATGATCATTGATCTTACCTTCGCACCTACTTAGGTCTCTTGATGCAGGCACGGTGCCATGCGCAGCAGCCCAACGTCATCACTTACAACGCCACGCTGAGTGGCCTGGGAGACGCCACGGTGCCTTGGTGGACACGAAAAGGCGCCACGAAGCGCAACAAAAATCTTGGGATGTTAATGGATACTAGTGGATATTAATCACCACTAATCAGAAAAGATGAGAAATAATGAGTGTTTATGATTTGTACTGGTGTTTTGATCTAGTTCATGGTGTTTATATCCTTTATCTATTGATATTTATTGTACCTTGATATCCAAATTAGTGGGATACCAGTATTACGAAATAGTGATTTTGCTACAAGTCATGCTGTGCTGTCCACGAAACAGAAAAAAAAACAACAGGCCTGTGCTGTATTTGCAATGCCCATACTTGGATATGTGGATCTGGTTGATGAACTACGGAGGTATAAAACCAAGCATCATGAGATACCCTCTGGTGAACTTTCACATAGCAATGGAAAGATCCACCATGCTATTAATGGGAAAATCCACTATTTCAATGGGCCATTTTCCATTGCTATGTTAGTTCACCAGAGGGTATCGAGTTTTTTTTTTCCGGATTTTTCCTGTGATCTTCTAATATTCAATCCCATAGGGAGGTGGGGTCAGAATTGGTTCCCCCTAATTGGATGTTTGACATCTGGCGCTCCATGTGGACCCAAATCAGTGGGGGTTCCTGCCATCTTGGGCAGTTATTGGTTGGTCACGGTGGCAACCCTACTGGGGGATAACCCCTGTCGATCCAATCTGAGTTTATACCCTTCAAGTACCCTCTGATAAACTAACATAACTATGGAACATCACCATTTTTTAAATGGGAAAACTCACTATAAATGGCAATTTTCAATAGCTATGTTAAATTACCACAGGATATAGTTTTTTTTAGTTCCTCAACTTTAGCCAGTCCCCTGAAATTTGAGTGAAACCAATGGTTGCCACCCTGCAGATGTCAGGAGTGGCAACGTGCTGCGGTGCTATTAGACCAACGCCGCGACATGCCCTCGGGCACAGATGTGGTGTCCTTCAATGCTGTGGCTCGGTCCCAGCCTATCCGAGCATCATAAAACCACTGGATTTGATTGGGGCTGCCCTGTTTTCAGACCTCGATGAGGGACTTCGATGAGGGATTGAAGGGTAGAAACATGGAAGGTAGGATTTCAACCTCGAACCATGGGTTCTTGAAGATGTTTTTTGACTTTGAGCTATGGGATCAAGATGGGAACGGAACTTTCTAAAATGGGATTGGGGGTTCTTTTCACGGTAGTGTAGATTTGTCTGAAATAATTCTTGATAGATAGTTTGTATTTCCTTCAAGAAACAACCCAACCTCCATATGTTGGGGAACCTGTGAGTCACTTTGATCTTCCTTGGAGGAATGCTCCACGTGATGGTGATGCAACTCCTATTTCTCACTTGTCACCCAAGTTCTGCGGATTTGCGGATGATTCTCGATCAACTCTCGAAAGGGTCCACAAGCACCCCACAACCACCCATGATTATAGTAGTGATGCAGCATCGATTGATTCTCCTCATGACCATCCTGCCCCATTGTTCTCCAACTTTTTCGTGAATTTTTCATCCACTTCCCCAGGGTAGTTTGCGGATCTCAAAGTATTATCCCCAACGACGATCCAGTTTTTGCAGATCAAAAGTCAGCCCATCTCGACAAGGTGGTGCCCCCCAGATAGCTACTGTAAGTTGGTTAAGAAAACCCCCACGAACTAGTTCGATAAATCCAAAACCCAACAGTTGCTGGAAGACATCATGGGTGTGGGTCAAACTTGGGTCCTAGCTGGTCCTAGCCAGACTAGCCAGTTTACCATTCAACATGACCAGAATCTGTGGTCCCAGGTGTTGCACAGCTACGAGAAGGCGTCGTGCTGGCAGGATGCTCTGCTGCTGCTGGAGGCTATACCCTACCCGGCCACGGCGGTGACCTTCGGCACGGTGCGGAGGGGGGATGGGGTTTGTTGTGGGGGGATGGGGTTCATTAATGAAAATATTACTATCAAATTACCTACCCCAAACTGGTGACTTTCCCTAGAAACCTGTTGAATTACCGGGTTAATGAATCCTTGCGTGGGGCGGCCTTTGAAAGTTGTTGAATTTCGACAGGAATCAGATGTAGACATCGACGCCTCCGCAGCCTTGCCTGCAGCCGCTCTGCCAATTGTTTTGGGAAGTGAAAATCGGCAGACACTTTGGATCAGCCATTTTCATCATTTTACCTCTTCATTAAATCATTCTTCCAAATGAAAATTATGTGGTTCGCTGTGGTTTTCCTCTCCTCTTGTGGCTCCTGTTTTGCCACCATGCTCTTGCCAGTGGCGGCCGGCTACCACCGGATATCCATCATTCCGTCCGCTTTCCCTCAAAAAAAAACCGGCACAAAATAGTGCCTGACTGACTGGATCTTTTGGGGAAATGGTACATCCCTGTCTTGGTTCCAATATTTCAAGATGCGAACCCAAAAATCAGATGGGATGTTTCTGAAAACTGGGGCACCCCAAAAGCCGATTTCATGGGAACAAACGACCCTCATCCATTGGACTTTGAGTTTTTTTCTTGGTTTTCTCAACATTCTCAGACAAACCCAGATTAAAAATTGGGAAGTTACATGAAACTATCATAACTTTCCTGTTAAAAATTGGGAAATCATATGAAATTGCCCAATGTTTCACATGGAAGAAACCTGGTCTCTCCACCCCTGGCAGGTGATTAGCGCCTGTGGTGCTGCATCGCAATGGCTTGTGGCCTGGCAGTTGCTGTTTTCCGCGGTAGGCCTCGAGACGAACCTCATCATGTTCGCCGCGTTGGATCTGGGGCCGATTTCTTCAAATGGCGATTTTTTGGGCATTTTTTAAACAGATTGCCATAAATTGGGGCCTATAGACCCTCCAATTTTGCAGCCTGAGATGGAAGGTGATGTTTTTTTTCTGGGGAAGGTGGAAAGACAGCGCTGTTTTGCTGCGTTGCGTGGAGTGTTTCGATGGAATTCCAGGTACAGTGCCCTGATCACAGCGTGCGGAACGGCGAAGCACTGGCAGAGAGCCGTGGCGCTGTTGTCAGAGGCACAGTTGAAGCCCAGACTTAAAGTGCTCTTGAATAGATATGGGTATGGATCAATACCTATTAATACCATTTTTAGTGGGTTATTCACATCCATAAATCCCAGCTATTTTGATGTGAACTACGGGGGTACTATTGGTTTTGACACACTGCCATATATCCTCCGGTGTCATCAAGCATGGCTGGAGAATCCACTATAGACTTTGCATTTTAAGAATTGGAACATTCTCAAAGTACAGGGCTGGGCTTTTCCATTGCCATGTTTGATCACCAGAGAGTAAGATGGATTTGCCGTAGCAGCGTAGCAGGTGCTTCACTTGCTTTTACGGGAGCACCATAGATGGATTCCAACTTGTTGATGGCGGACAATTCATCCAACATGCAGCAAGTAATTAGACAATAATTGCCAATCATTGGATTGGATACCCAATCCTGGAAAACTGACATGCGGCCTTCATGTAGAAGATGTTTCACCCATTGGACATGTTTTTTTGATTTATTCTAAAACTTTCAAGCCAAGTTCCAAAAAATTGTGGAATATTATTTTATACGCCCCTCGAATTCCTATATTAGGGTTTGGATTCAATCTCAATCTTTGGTCCCAAAGAGGGAATTTCATCTTAGGCCCAAAAAAATAGAGGTTTACCTATTAAAAATGGTGGATCTTTCCATGGCAATGTAACCAATAACCCCTCTTTACCCAACCGTGGTACCACGGCCGCGCCTAGGCGCAGCGTCAACGGATGCAGCTTGACCTGGTGGCCGTCACTGCTGCGGTGAGCGCCGGAGCTGAGGAGCGCCGGTGGCCTGGGGTTTATGGATGTTCATTTGCCCCAAATATGCAA
>Ga0126342_10001476_pt1 | contig 33235 bp, 34 predicted proteins | sample Cyp1metagenome_FD_92528 | JGI IMG/M metagenome (GOLD analysis project Ga0126342, IMG submission 92528) | Coral microbial communities from Lord Howe Island, Old Settlement Bay, Australia - Cyphastrea 1 metagenome | ecosystem: Host-associated > Invertebrates > Cnidaria > Coral ...
CTATGAATCATCAAGAAAATGGCCCCAAAAAATAGCATTGAATCAGAAATGATTATATCTTATTTTGGCCTTATTTATTTGAGGTGATGGTTTCTGTTTTGGGGTTATTTTCTAGGGGGGGGGTTCGGGGGGGGTGTTTGGAGCCTATGAATATATTGAGATGTTCATCATATGAATCGGAAGCGGTGAGTTGGGAACTATCCTGTTGAACCACGGAATAATCATCCAGCAATCTGGGTTTCACACGCGATGATCTGACTAACAGGTTCACCTACCGAGTTTGGGGGATGATCTGACTAGCTGGTTTTGATTCAGAGCCTTCTTGCCACCCTGCGATGCGCAACATCAGGAATTCCTCTGCTGGAACTTCTCCATGGTGTTTTAATCGCAGGGCGCGATTATCAAACCACCGCTGATGCCCTCCATACAATCGTGCATGGATATGATGTCCTGCCCTTTAAGAAATCTACTCCGTCCAAGCCCAACCGCACCACTCTGGGGCTCTTGGCAAGGCAGGTAAGGCATCAAAGATGAAGCTTAAATCCTTAGCAAGTGACGCATCCGAGTTACAGATCAACCTGGGTCAAAAATGGGTCCAACCGCATCGGATTCCCATGGTGGCTCAGGTCCAAACGAGGTGCGAAGGGAACTGCGTGGTGTGCAGTTGATAAATGTACAACCTGGCTGGCTGATAGGTGACCATTATGTCACTGGCGTTGCTTCAGGAAAATTCTGAAAACGTGAATTTCATAGGAAAAGAATGGGAAAAAAAAACATATTGGAAATCATTGGTTTCACAGAAATTATGCCGGGCTATGTGTTATTTGTTCATCATGGTCCCTTCTAAATGGCCATGATCATGATCATAACTGGGGGTATCGGTACCATTTTCGCACAAACCCACAGGGGAAACCTGGGTTCTTTTCTGTTCAATGGAGGCTAAAATTCCTGAAAATTGTGATTCATCCAAGGATCAGAGGAGATTTCTGCAGCTTTTTAGTAACCACCGTTCACCTGTCATCTGCGACTGTACGGTCGTAGCGACCTAGTGATTGTGACATATGGCTGGTGCCCCATGCACCAAATCACTCTCCACTGGCCTGAGAACCCAAGGGAAACTCACCAGAAAGTGTTCATGTATATTCTATATGTATAGATTTATCATTAAAAAGGGAGAATCATTATAATTGATAAAAATATTATAGACACATTAAAAAATGGATAACATATTCATTACCTGATTTATCCATTTTTTTTAATGTGTCTACTTTTTGGAGTCTTCCTTTTCACATTTTTGGATGATCGGATTGCGCTCAAATCAATGGATCAAAAATCCACAGGAATCCATGGTCCAAATATGGCTTCACCGCCTTGAAGCCATGACTTGCTGTTTCAGCGCTTCCAACTCCGGATTTCCATACCTGGTGCTGATGGGGCAAAAAAAGCTCCTGATTCTATCCTTATCTTCAAAAACTCATATATGGATATAATATGATGTGTAGATGTGCATAATAAATAGAGCTAAAAAAATATTGTATGCTATATATATATGTATATTATAACAATATATTGGGTAGTAGCATGTAAATAACAAGTAGATGGCTGTAGATATCTATCCAGATCTGTCCACAGAGTTTGCTACGCCCGCTCCAAGTGTCGCACTCTACGGTGATGGGAACCCGTTCGAGCGCCTGTTGCAACTCTAACCTCAAAGAAATGACGGTTGCGCGGTTGGTTGCGCTGCAAAACACAACTGGCTTTGGCACCTGATTTTGGGGGATGGATTCCTAAAAAAACAAGGATTCGAATGGGGGGCCAGGGATTTTCTGAAGCACGTGATTTGGAAGGGAGCTTAGTTTCAGACAAGCCCAACTGGACAATTGGCTATGGAACACTGCTTTTCAATGTGCCAGCAGCTGGGATAGGAGGGAATATGATCAGCACGAAAAATGGGGATGTGACTTATATATTTTCACATCAGCAAAGAATGGGTATAATACGACCATTACAAAAATCTTCCAGCATTTTCTGCGAAAGTAAATTATATATCTTAAAATATATATTAGGATGATTTAGGATGTGAACCACCAGACCTTCTAAGGATTGGCTTTTTTCGCACCGCCAACAAAAAACGGAGCCCCTTCCGAAAATTGGAACCCAATACCTCCTGACGTCAAATTGCCAGAAATCACCCCTTGGGTGAAAAATTTATCGATTCCCAAAAATGGCAAGTTTTATCAGGATGACAATGATAGAACTGATGGATTGAGATTGAAATCCAGATAAAATAAGAACATCTAAGAAGTATCAATCATCTATGAATCATAAACGTTCATAACCTTCTCCTTGACCGTTGACATCCGTTGACTCACATCTGCAGCAACACAAAAATACGTCATATCCCGTCTCCCAAGGCGTCAACTCCAAGTAGGTCTGCTTCCACGACAACCCATGCCTTGCAGCTCGCTAGCTCCAAGCGGAGAAATCCCCGAACTAAATCGAGGTGTGATTTTATCTATAAATCATCCAGGAATGGAAAGGTACTGAATCTTTGGAAGCAAGTGGAAGCCAATAAAAAATGTTCCTCAAATACACTCCAACCCCCAACGAAAATGCCCAGATTTCATCAGATTTCGTGTTCCATTACCTCCGTCGTCCCTTAAAAAACTGGTTGGTTTCTTTCGGGATTTCCCCAAGGTTAATCTTGACAATTCAATGACCATTCACCATATTGGTGAGTGTAATCCCCGAGCTAATCATGAACCAAGCATTGAAGTTGTCAGTGATATCCGCTCGAAAATCCCCATAGTTTGGTTAGAATCCCATCAAACAATATCTGGTTGGTGGTATACCTACCCCTCTGAAAAATATGGGTTCGTCAGTTGGGATTATATGGGATTATGACATTCCCAGTCTATGAAAAGTCATGAAATTCCATGGTTCCAGTCACCACCAACCAGATATGAAAAACCCATGAAAATCCCACATCAGCCAACCTTTCGACTTGAGCATTGGGATGTTTTGCCTGGTGCTGACTGAAGGAACATATGGGAACCATGGGGAATATTAGCGGCGAAGTAGTGGGAAGATATGGTAAGATCATTTTCGGCTGTGACATGGTGTGACTTTACTTGAATACTGTGGAATTGTGGGAAATTGCAGGTGATCGATATCAATTCAATAGAAAGATCACCCACATATCGCGCAAATTGGATGTGCTGGGTCATTTTACCTTGGCATCGCTGAAACATGCCACTTCTGGCCCGCCAGCTGTTGAAGTCTCAGGACTTGCCCAAGCTGGGGGGTTGTGGAGGCTCAACAGCCATGTCGTAGGGATTGTATGTGATTTTATTATATGTGAATACATATTTGTATATAATCATGTAGTATATCATAGTATCATATATATATGCCGTATAATCATCCCAGGCTCATGAGCTCTCCAAGAATCACTATGTCAAAGTAGTATATAATAGTATAATCTATTTCATTGCCTCCCAACCAGCCCATAGGTTTTCCGCACCTGTGTTCTCCTTTTCCAGTAGTTTTCATCGCTGATCCTGTTGTTTCACAAGAGGTCAATCTACAAAAACACACAAATGGAATCAAATGGATGTGTCTACCCGCTGATAATTTAACGTAGCTGTTGAAAATGGCCATTTATAGTGAGTTTAACCATTAAAAATGGTGGTTTTCCATAGTTATGTTAGTTTACCAGAGGGTAGGTGCTTGGTTCAGCCAACTTTACTGGCTCGATCAAGCTTTCTATCTGGGTGTACTGACTTCGAAACTTTCTGTCTGTGCTTAAGGTGACTCGCACTTTTCCGTGGTTGTTTGATCAATCCCAATAGAAATGCTGGTTGGTGGTTTCAACCAACCCCTCTGAAAAATGATGGAGTTCGTTAGTTGGGATGATGAACTTCCCAATATATGGAAATTCATAAAAGCCATGTTCCAAACCACCAACCAGTATGAGTTTGCCACTTAGTTCAGCCTTGAATGGGAACTTTATCCTTCCCCCAAGGTGCCACCGTGCCCAAAAAGCGACGTGCCTGAGTGCAGCCTCCGGCAAGGGCATGTCTAAATCCAGCATGGCATAAATGTCCTACGCGAAGTTTCCAAGGCTAGAAAGGTGCCCTGTCATGGCTGGAAAACCTCAGACCTGAAGAAAACAATTGGAGGAAATATTATAATCTATATATAATATTATATATATATGTAGAAAATTGTGAAAATATGAAGTGGCGACGACTGCTTTCCGACAGGAGCAATGGAAACGTTCATTCATATCCTTTCATAGATCATTTTCCCGTTGAGCATGGATGGGTTACCGCTGCCACGGTCGATGAATCTCTGATTTGGGCTGGAAATCAAGGAAACTTGGTGGATGAATCAGGGCGCTACACCCCAGTTCCGGCTCCCAACAGCCCAGGGTTGACATAGCAAGGCACCCCAATGATATCCATAGTTCCAAAGGTTGTTTCCACAGCTGATTGCATATCTCCAAACATCAAAAACTGAAAAAACTTCCCTGTTAGCCTGACGCTGGGGGAGAAACTCACAACCGCCAGCTTAAACGCTTTGGTGATTTCAGCTCACCAGCTCCCAGCTCCTCAAGCTGTTTTCGGCCCAACTTCGCCGTAAGGTTGTCATATTCTGAGCACAAAACAATGGTCAATAGGGTCACCCGAGGCCATGGAGGATGCAGGTAGAGACCACCATGGCTGACGTGCAAAATTTATGTGGAGAAATCCATGAAATTGAGGAGAAAGTGGGTTGATGAGAGATTGAGATGCTCTATCATCATTTTCTCATAAACACCTTCTGACTTATACCAACATCCAATCACTTGGATCATAACCATTGGTCCCCGCCAATCATCGTTGATCAACTCAAGTAGTTCGAGACGGACCATGGAAGTTCAACACACTTTGGACCGGCAAGCATCAAAAGACTATGGAAGAGTCCTGAATCGACGTGGACATGCTTCGCGAGTCCCAAAAACCAAAGAGTTCAGGAACTCACCAATGAAGCGATACACCCCAAACATCACCAATGGAACCAAGAAAACCTGTGGGAAGGATGAATCTTCAATCCGAGCTATTCTCGGTTTTCCTGCAGGTGTGGGTCAGAAATGGGTAGCAATGGAACCACAAAACTGAGGTGTGTGATGTTGAGTATTAAATCATATATAAATCATCCATTTCGGGGGGTTCAATAAGCCTGTGCCTTTGCGCGCTCTCCGGGGTCTCCCGGCCGTTGGGCCCAGATTGTGGGGCCCCAGACGCAGGAAGTTCTCTGCAATGCGCTGCAGGCAGATCTGGACCAAACTTCTGGGCCTTACCTTCACCTGGAGATCAAAGGCAGGGATTACTGGGTGATTCATGGGTCATTAAATGTCCCCATTGAACATCACCCAACCATTAGGTATATGGTCTATAATGGCTACTATAAGGTGATGTCCAATATACCCAAAATGGGACATTTACCAATCCCTGTGATTATTGGGGGATTATATAGTGACCATCATCATCTGGGGACCAGTGTATCATCACCTGGCTTTTCTGACTGGGATTGTTGAGCTGAATTGATTGCTGGGCTTGAGATTTCAGTTGGTGCTTCCGAAGAATAGACATTGTCTAGCTCATGTTTTTCTTGCCTTATGGCTGGGATGAAAATCCCATGAATGATTTCCTGGGACAATCAACTTCACCAACTTACTATTTTTTCTGGACACCCTAACCAACCAAGCTGTGTGTACATTTGTCAAACCCATTTGAACGTGCAGACTATCTGGGTTGGCTACCAACATGCATAATCTATATCGTGGCAAAAGCAAAAATAAGCCCCACCTATGGGTTAGAAAAAACACACAGCAAAATTGGGTATGGTATAATAGTATAATATACATATATATATATATACTTATATTTCTATATATGGTGTATTTATGGGTTTTTTTCCGCATTAAAATGACCATGCCAATGACTCTTCCAGCTCGAAATTTGTCGCAAGGCTTGGCTTGGCAAGGCGCTCGGGGCCAAGGTGAGTTCAATTCTCGAATTCTCGTGTTGATGAAAATATGAAACCAACCCAAAGAATCGGATTCATATATCAGTTAAATATATACATACATATCAGTTAAATCACAAAATGGATAGATAGATAGGATAGGATTAGATTAGATTAGATTATATAGATTAGATTAGTATAGATTAGATTAGATTAGATTAGATAGATAGATAGATAGATGGATAGATAGATAGATAGATAGATAGATATGATAGATATGATAGATGTGATAGATATGATAGATATGATAGATATGATAGATATGATAGGTATGGTAGACATGATGGATATGATGGATATGATGGATATGATGGATATGATGGATATGATGGATATGATGGATATGATAGATATTATATATATTATATATCTAGTGTTATGTTAGTGTTATTTAGTGACATGATGAACCATAGCTCATCATTCCCATTTACTAAAAGGACTTTGGTTTCATATCGCCATCATTCTGAAATTGTGGCTTAAGATTCTGCTTGCCATTCTCATCCCATGATTTACAGTAGTCATGATTGCTTGCCGATCTCTCTCCGATTTTTGCTTGGCCAAGATACTCAATGCCATGGTTTTGCTCACAATATCTGGGGTCAACCCCTCTTGCTTGTTGCTGACTTCCTGTTGTTCCATATCTTTGCTGTTTAAATCATGTGACAATTGCGTTGCTGTGGCCAAACCGAGCAATTCGTCTATCCCAATTGTGTGCAGCACGAATCCTCCAGTCCCCTGCTAAAATATGCTAAAATCATCCATTCGGCTTTGTTTGAACATAGGCTACCCATGGCTACCCCTACTACATCTACTAGCCTAGCATCATTTTCCCCAGCAAAAATGGCTGTTTTCAGAGGCCCGTCCCCTGAATCTCCCCTAATCCTAGCCTTCTCAAGCGCTCTGAAGCGGATGTGTTTGGGCTTCAGCATCCCTGGACAGAGATCGATGGCGTGGACAACTGTAACTGAGGATTCGAGCCTGGTTTTCACCAGCATTTTTTGATAGATGACTGCTGTTTGAAACGGAAATGACAAGGGACCAAGAATACAGTGCAAAAGAATCTAGAGTAATTATCATGCAGACTCCATATATCACAGCTTCTCAGCAGAAGTTATGTCAAATTTGGGTCGCAAATGAAGAGGTAAACTGGGGTAAAATGACCGTCAACCCACCAGTTGAAGTTGCGGTGCCACAAGTGCCGATGCCCAAACTGACCCACGCGAACCTTGCCACCAGCCGATGGGCTTGGTCAAGAGACACCAGAGAGCCTAGCTCTGTTTGAACCACAAACGGCAACCAGCAACAGCCGAAAAGAATGGATAGCATCACAGATCATCACAGTGTGCACCAACAATGATTCCGGATAAAACCAATGATTCATCCAGTTGAGAAAGAATATCAACCAGTGTCAACCAGTGTCGCACAAATGGCTTAAGAAAGATTTCAGAAAGTTTGTGTTCTCGGCTCTTCCTGTCTCTCCGGACGACACGGAATCAGCGCTTCCCAAATTGGCCATGTCCAATGAGAGAAGGACCCTTCAGGACTCCTATGTTCCTGCTTCACTTGTACTGTTAGTTGATGCCCCAGTCTTAGTGTTGTTGATGTTTTTGGTGTTTTTGCTGGCCAAATGCTACTCCAGCAGTGCCACTGCGTCCACTCTTTGTCTCTCCAGGCTCAAGCTTTGGACGAATGGATCGTCTGCACAGTGGTTCAAACAGCGCAATCTTTGCTGCCCCAAAAAAGGAAACAACCTGGAAGGGGTGCAAACAGTCGTCAAATCATGTGCATATCTGCATATCATCATATAAATCTAGATGTACACTACTATACTATACATATTATACTGGATGATAAAACGCGTGAACAGTTGAAGGAGGCTACATCTCCAGCTCTGAACCGACTTCGTAGGTCCAAGGTTGCTCGCAACACCCCAAATACCAGGGGAGAAAAGAAAGGACAATTCAAGTGGTCAAAGCCAAAGCATGTAAAATCAGCCGTTCCCCCCTGGTGCCTATCATTTATACATATTTACCCTCTGGTAATTTAACATAGCTATTGAAAATGGCCATTTATAGTGGATTTACCCATTGAAAATTGTGATTTTCCATAGCAAAATGTTAGTTTACCAGAGGGTATACCATGTTAGAATGATGCCATTGGCCATTGTTCCCATCGGTTTTTCAGCAACCCTGGTCACTTGGGAAGATTCTCCATCAACGGATGATACGTTGGCAGATCAGACAGCGCCGTCGTCTCTGGGTCTTTGTTGATCCTGGCAGCTCCCACAGGTTTTTTCACCCTACCGCCAACAAATGGCAGGCAAACCATCGAAAATTCAGGTCATATGGAGAAATTTTCCTGAAAATGTGGATAGCGGGGTACCCAAAATGGATGGTTTTATAAGGGAAAATCCCGTGAAAATGGATGATTTGGGGGTACCCCCTATTTTAGGAAACCTCCATATGGAGTTCGAGATCATTTTGATGGCAGTCTTTAACATGCTCCGACCACGCGTGCCGCACGGGTGAGGGCACAATCATAAGGAACTATCAACCTCTACTCTACTATGTGCCCCCCGGTAATTTGATATAATTAGCTATGGAAAATGGCCATTTACAAAGGATTTACCTAACATTGTGCTTTCCATAGCTACATTAGATTACTGGAAGGTATGACATATTTATCTACATGACTGGGTGTTGATTACTGCTTGTTTCTTCCAGAAATCTACCGTACAATACGTTGATGGCGAAAACAAATGGGTGATGACCCAAGAGTGGGTGTGTTCATGAACCAAGTACTGGTGAATCACCCTTTTGTTGGTGAATTACCATCTGGTTATTTAACATAGCCGTGGAAAGATCCACCATTTTTAATAGGTAAACCATCTATAAATAGGCGATTTTCCATGGCTATGTTAAATAACCAGAGGGTAACAGTGTTTCTTGGTCTTCATGACCATTTTCTTCACTTCAATCCCCCTCAAACCATCTGCCAATGATCATCATTGTCCCCATTAGATACCGCCATAAATATGGCGGTAAATCCATGTAAATTGATGATATCCCCATTACTACCCACCAAGAGACTCTGCAGCTTGAGTTTCCAGCCCCCCAATGAAGCTGCCTGAACTTGCCCCACTTGTGCTTCTCCGCCAGACGTCGCTTCTTGCCCGCACGCGCTTGGCGCTCGTCCCAGGCGTAGATCAACATACGTCCTGAAATCATGATGTATGATGTATTTAATACCCTCTAGTGAACTAACACAGCTGTTGAAAATGGACCATTTATGGTTGATTTACCCATCAAATTGTGATTTTCCATAGTTATCCTAGTTTACAAGAGGGTATGTCTTGTAGCAGAACCCAAAAAGATGCCGGAAAGTATTTCCAGGATGGTAGTTCGATGCTGTTTCCCCATCATTTCCAGTTTTTCGACTTTTCGGCATCTTTTTGGGGCTTGGGTTTGCATTGCTCAATGGATTTTGGGCAACCTAAGATCGACGCACTTGTATCACTTGTTTACCATCCAAGAAAGATATACAAATACTCTTATCCAAACACTATATAGTAATACGTATATAATACATAACAGTCACAGTCAATAAGTATCAAAATCCAAACATACTGTAGGTGATTGGAGTGGACATGGTTACTGGAGTAGTTGGAAATGTACCATCTACTGGCATTTCCAGTGAAATTTTGAGGCAGACCTCCTCACGCTTAGATCAAGATCTTGGCCGTGCCCATTGGTGCCCCAATGTCAAAACTGCTTGAAACTAAACCACGATGAATCAACGTGGATTTTACTCCCAAATCTCAGTTCATGAGAACAAACGTTCATCGCAATTGTTTTACCTTGCAGCCCGGCCCCCCCACCCCCGAATGGCAAATCTGCCACGTGACTGTAGCGTTCCGCAGAGATTTCTCGCGTCTGTCGCCGGGTAATGTGGTAGGGCCCAGGGAAGATGTAGGAGGGCAGTTTGGCCTCGTGCGCGGGGAAGAAGCGAAGGGAACTAAGTCACTTCAGAAAGAAGCTGGTTCTTCACCCCAAAATAGCTAGGATTTTGCATATTATGATGGTGTTGATTCCCTTCAAATATAACAGTACAGTTATGTACCATATTTAACACCTGCATACTATCCCCCCAAATATGGTACAGTATAGTTCCGAATAGCTGGTGTTGATCTATCCCAAGTTTCATGTAAGCAACAAAAACCGGGATTTGTGCAAGGAGAAGTCCACTGAGGATCCAGTTTGTCCTGAGCTTCCAATCTTTGCTGGTTCCTGTCCTGCATTTTTAGAGATGCTACTGAGCAACCCCGAAAAGGAAAAACTGACTTTGGTAAAATTTCGCTATATAGACTACATATATATATATTAAAATCATGATAAGTCTAGTTTTCCCCCCTCCCCCAAAAAAAAGAACAAACTTACTAAATGGGTTAGTCACTAAGGGGTCCCCCAATGGTTTGACATCATTTTGCAATGCCTTTCCCATGTTCATAGTGTATTAATGGGAACCTGATGATAAATCATTGTGTTTCCCATTGTTTTTTTGTGTCATCATCATCATCACCACCATCATCATTATCTTCCCATAAAATTATATTATTTAAAAAAATGCCATAAACACCATCATAATCATGATATCATAACCATGTTATATAAAATCCCATGGTTTTTTTACAACCCCTCCGCCCCGCCATCGAAAACCCGCCTCAGCTCGCTGCATCTGGTACTTGCGCCGCACATTCGCCAGTTCCCGCCGGATTTTCGGCTCCAGCGACCTGATGTTCGTGTGATGAAACGGTGGAAGAAAGGTGGATCGTTTCACCAGTTTTCACCCAAAAAAAAAAGGGTCAAATTGGTGGATGTGATGTGATTATGAATCAAAGAATTGTCAATTCTTTGATTCATCATCTCAAATCCACCAGTTCTGATGAATATCAATGATACGTTTCAATGATTGACGAAATTTGTCATGTGATTTTTCGTCACTCACTGGCTTGATTCCCATCAAATCTTGGGAGCTTCAAGCCTCGAAGAGTCAGAAGAATCAGAATTTGAGCCATGAAATTTCGCATATATTCTCATGACATTGCAGTAAAAGGATGTAAAAGGATGTAACAGGATGTAACAGGAATAAATTGGGTATTTAGTTATTTGAGCTTTAAACAGCGTGTATTCGATTGCATTCAAATATTGAACTCATTTGAGCACCGAAAAAATAAAAGCCACTAGGGAGGTGTATCGGATATCCATGGTCCAGTCTCAATTCTAAGGACTGGAACTGAGAAAAGTGTCCAAATATAGGGAAAGAACATATAGCCAAAGGATACAATATCCGGATAAAATTACAAATTACAAATCATTCCATAATAATTCACTGAACTGTTAAATAAGGTCATCTGATGTCATTCGCGGATGATTCCCTTATTACCCCTCCGAAAAACGGCTGTCGACCGGCTTGGGACCCCAGACATGATACCAGGCAGTTGAGGCGTATGAAATTTCCAGCGCAAGCGTTTGCCCCAGGAGTATTTTCCGCCTCGGAAATGGCTCTGGGATCCCCTGGATCCTCTGGATCCAATGGAAAGCCATGGGGACCGGCTGCCAGCGTCCAAACATGCCAGGGTCAAACTACTGGATGGTCAAAACTCGGTATTTTTGGTGAACATCTCAAAAAATGAAGAGCTATTTGGATCAATTTGGGACATTTAGATGTTCACCTCTCCATTTTGGGGGGGACAACGGTTTTTGAACCCATAACAAGACGAGCTGTCGCCACCCCTCACCCATCAAACCAAGCTCCACACGCACAAAGTAGTGCCAGCAATAACCTCAGGTTGAGTGCGACCACAAACAGGGCACCAATGAAATCAGGGGCACCCCTTGGATTTTTTGGTACTATACAAAGCATCTGGAATTTGGGAGGTCAATCACTTTGAGCCTATCTTGGGTGGCATTCAATGTGCCTTCAGCTGTGCCTACAATCAGCCTCCATGAGGAAAAACATCTGCACTGCCCAACTGGATACTGTCCAGCAGTCAGCAATCATGGCGGCTTGACAATGAATGAGCGGTCTGCGAACCAGCTTGTACCCCAATTCATAAATGGAAGGGACCCATCACTGTACTATATGTATACACATGTTCGCTATACATGATGCGTTATACATTGTAATTATACATTTTAATATATGGTATATTGCGCAGTATATATATATATATATATATCATATATTACACATTATATATTATGTATTATACCGTCCATCTTATATCATATTATGTTATAAGTATATGATATTATATTGTATTGTAGTGTAGTGTAGTGTTATAATATACATTATATTATATCATCTTGTATCCTATTATATTATATCATATCATAGTCTATTATATCAATTCATATTATATGATGTTATATTACATTGTATTTTATTTCTATCATATCATGTCATATTATATCATATTATATTATATTATACTATATTATATTATATTATATTATATTAAGTATGTTATATTATGTTATATTATATTACATCATATTACATTATATTAATTATGTTGTAATATATGATATTAATCATATTATATAATTGGACTGTAATATATTAGATTAAATATAGAATGTTAATTATATCAATTACATTGTAATATATTATATCTACAATATATTATATTATTATGTATATATATATATTATTTATCATTATGTTATATTGTATCATAGTGTATTATATTATATTATGTTATGCTAGATTATCTTATAATATTACTTTAGATTAATATGGATAATAAATTTAGTTGATATTCTGTAATTATCTATATTATATAAAGTCATATGTATACATATAATGTTAGACATGTATGTACTATATTATACATATTATATATATATATATCACAGACCAAATATCTCAACTGAATGGCAACAGCCCTAAGTACCAGACGATAGCTTCGGGTCCAGGGCCGCTTGTCGATGCTCGGCGCCCTCAGGAAATGCTTTTTCAAGCCCCAAAGATATAAAGTTTGGGCATTGGCGGGGTACTATAGTCTAGATATGTCTAGATAACTATAGTAAATATGACAACTGTAGTCCACCTTAAGACAGACAACTATAGTGATATTACTATAGTAATATATACCCCAAACAGATAGACAAGTAATTTGCGAGTATTTTAGTAGGATGTCGCTTTTCTACCTTTTTGGGGATTGCTATGATCCTAAAAAGACCGCACAGCGTTACGCTGACCAAAAAAAGTCCTGAGATTGTGGGGGAAAGGCATTCCAAATTCATGCCAGGCAGTGTGGAAATAAAGAAACTCGTAGAAACAGTCGATCGACGGACCCCTAAATGCCCAAAATCGTGCCAAAAATCTTCCATCAGGCGATCGATCGCCTTTCTTTGCAGAATGGAACCGCTCTGCAACCGGAAATTACCAAGCAGGATGCCAAAAAGTTTCAAGAAAAACCATGAAAAACCAGGGTTCCAAATGGAGAACGATCCAGAAATCACCAGAAATCCATAGAAATCCTGGCTCCCCCGGTTCCTGGGCTGAAGAGGTTGAATCACTCGAACTCCCATCAGCCGGGGCCTCAAAAACTGAGTTCGATGGGGATGGAGTCGTGTGCCCTTGAAATGGTTGGTTTGAGGCCAGAAAATATGGATTTGGCAAGGATAGGGACAGAAACCAAGAAGAACTTTAGGGTAGACCCAAAGTTAGTACCCTCTGGTAATTTAACGTAGCTATTGAAAATGACCATTTATAGTGGATTTTCCCATTGAAAATGGTGATTTTCCATAGCTATGTTAGTTTACCAGAGGGTAATGTAAATTAAAGAGACCCAGCAGGGGTTTAAGATTGTTGAAAGCAAAGAAACGGGGGGACATGAACAACCAAAAGTTGGACGCAGACTGTATGTTCTAGGATACCAAATGCTGACCCATACCCTTTGGCTTGCGGCTTGATACTGGATGTATTACAATATAAGCTTGATTGAGTACTATATCTTTTTGAGGATCGAGAGAAGAGCAACATAAATAACATTGGTGTGGTCCCAACTTCCATGAAGCCCTATTGTTGTTGAAGGTCTGGATAGCCACCCGAGTGAAACATATAGTGAAACTAGGTCCCAGATCCAGAGAATCAGAACTTCTACTCGTGATTTACTTGTCATGTCTTTGAGAGGACCCCAGAACTCCCTGCTTGGGCCCTGACGAGTACTTTGGCACCAGCTGCTCCACACCCACACCATCATAGGTGTTTTTCAAGACCTTGGACCCAAGATTTTGGGGTTGGGGCTGGGAACTGTGATTCTACATGTTGGGCATGTTGCATCATGTTTCGACCCACACGTGGTAATTTACACACTGGAATTCAATACGTCATATGTTTCTGGGGTTCCCCAGAAAAACGTGGTAAGGGTCCCCACTTCAATGGATACCTAGAGGATCCTGGAGGTGAAGGTGGATCGTTTGGATCGTTGGTAAGTCCTGGTGCCAACTGAGCCTCGCGCAAAGCCCGAGTTGAGGTACTTGTTACGCACTGTCACGCAATAGCCTTGACCATCAGACCATCAGCGGAAAATGCTGAGCTTCCAACACTGAAATCAAGGGAACCACTTTGGATCAAAGAACTTGATCCTTTCACTATCAACCAAAGTGAATTCAAACACATGCAGAGCAAGATTGGAAGATCACGGCGAACTCCCCACCTTGAAAAACTGCAAAGGTCTGTTGGCTACCTTGGAGAGAGAGCCAGATTCTTCGCAGAAACAAGTGATGTTACTATCTGAACAGAAGCGGGTGTCGGAAAGGATGGTACGAAACTGGCCATTTATGGCCTCTTGACCTTCACAAGAATTAAATACGACCCCAACCAGACAGCGGCCCCAAATGCATCCAAATACATGGACAAGATTGCCCTGAAACACCAAAAAAAAATATGTCACCTCAACTTTGTTGCCCTCAAGTTGTACAAGTTCATCCTAATTTCATCCATGTCCATATCCAAAGTTCATCTTCGATTCACCTTCCAAAAAGCCATGGCTTTCCAATCGGACCTTCGACCGAAACCCCCAAGGTTCCAGGTCCCCGAACGGCTCAGCTCATACTTCACCTCAACCAAGTCTCCAGGCCTGGATTTTTCAGATTCGGACTCCTCAAATCACCCAGGTCCAAAAAAAGGTGGTATGTTTACCATTGTAAACCAATTCCCAAATGGGTGGTTTATGACATTGTTTTACTCACATGAGATGGTTTCCTCATGAAATAAAATGGCCAAAAAATGGGAAGAAATGAGAAGAACATGTGGCCAAATTGTCTGATTGATGGCTGCTCCTTTTTGCTTAAAGTCCTTGGTGACGCCGGCAGCTACACGGGTTTCAACAACCTGAATGTAGCCACCTAATCCAAAGAAACTGTGGAAGGAAACATGTCTTGGATGATGGCATTCCGGGATAGGGAAATGCGGGTCATCTTACCTTGCCTAGCTTTCCGGAATATAGGTTTTTCCAGGGATATGTTGTGCGAGTAGTCATTACAATCCCATGACTGAACAGCTGACCAAGCACTTCTGGCCGGAAGAACCGGCTTCTCCGCCAGTCTCTGACAGTGTCATGGTTCTGGATCAACTCTCATTGTTCACCGTGAAATGAGGGTCATGTTGGATAGTTTGGTAGTTACCCCATGTTACCCCTACTAACTCACCATCATTTCTGTCGCAGTGAGGTCGCCTCTTGAGACAACACCTTTGACCCGCCAAGAACTTCCACATCCGCATGGCTGAGTTGAAAAGATCGCGTCAAATCGCAACAAAACTTGGACTGGGAACGGGATAGCATCCAGAAATACCAGAGAAGCACGTGTTCGAAAAAATCACAAGTATTTTAAGTATTGTCATCTTGCTGATTTACTGATTTACCATACTCCTTCCGCCCTACCACTAAACAACCCCCTTACGAAACGTTCCCCGCCTCACGGTGGGCATGGTGAAGGATCTTTGCTGCTTCATCTTCTCCACTTCCTGCAGATGGCAACCCCAAATGGATGACCCATAATTTGAATCGCATTTACCTCTGGTAATTTAACATAGCTATTGAAAATGGACATTTATAGTTGATTTACCCATAAAAAAGTCGTGATTTTCCATAGTTATGTTGGTTTACCAGAGGGTAATGGCAACTAAATCTACGATCAATGAATATCCATAAAGCATATGGTATGGGTATGTTGTTGTTTTTGTATGATTTTGTATGTTGAATGCTATGAATAGGCCCCCAAATAGTTGGTCATGGTGCCACCACTCAACGAATATCTCAATCCCATCCTCGTAAGATTTCAACGGGAGAAGGGTGATTCCGAACTCCCTAATCAGGATACATCTTGGATATATAAGCCTGATACCCGAATAGAGATTAACGGTTTAAAAAAACAGATGTTCTACCGCAAACAGCTATAAATGTAAAACGAAAAAATTGGTTCAAAAACGTCTTTGCTTCCGATTTTCTACTCTGCGCTTGGGATCCCATCGCCTGGAGATGCAGCTGATGCATCAAATCTCTACACCTCTGCGGGGTCATGGGATTTCCCACCTGGCGGCATCTGAGATCTGGGAAACTTATGGCAGGCTGGGAGTATGAGCCACTTGAATCATGTAAAAATCCCTAAGTTCGAGGCCGAAACCAACTTATCCACCTTGATCCTTGACATGAAAACTGTTTGAGTTGCTCAGATCATTCATCTAAATCGCTGAAGTTAGTAACAATTAGGATTCGTGACTGCACACCTGGGAAGAGAGCGGGAACCTCTTGCAGGACCCACCCAAATTTCCGAATCACAACAGGCTTTCACCTCACCAAAAAAAAAAAACTGGTGGATCATGCCACTAAAATTGGGGAGACCATGGGAGACATCCATAGCTCGCCTGATCCATCGGCGGCCATTGCCTCGGAAAAACCCATCAGTTCTTGGCCAAGAAACCCACTGCCTGTTGCAAAGAAATTGGAAAAAAAACGACTGTTTTGGTCAGTGTTAAACCCACCACCCAGATTTTTCTGCCAAATTCCATGGTCACAAAATGTTCATCAGATTTTTTGCCGGCACATTCACAGGTTTCATTGGCATCCCTACTTTGTGCCTTCCGCCCCCCAAAAAAAAACAGGAACCCTTGCAGGCGTGAACACGAATCCTGCGCGGAATACCAGGGGATCATTGCCACCACCTTTTTGGGGTGCATCTAACATTATATATCCATCGCCCTCAAGTGATAGTTCGCCGCCGCAAAAAAATGTTCCGGCAAGAGACCCCAAACAGTTTGGGGAGCAGGAAGTCAATGTGCCAGATACAAGCAACAGTAGCCATGGAACAGAAACAGATCAGGTTAGACAGTTCCGTAACTGCAGCAGCAGGAACTTGTTTTGGCACAAGAAGCAACGCTATGTCTACTCATCAGGACCTCATACCAGAGCCTCATACCAGGACATGTAAGAGACTTTCCAAAGATCGCCAACAAGGACCTTCTATATAGAGGATCTTTGAAGATCTTCACACAAGAACTTTCTCTGAGCACCCCAGAAGACATTTCATACAAGCACCAATGCAGAGCATCTTCAAGATCGTAATGCAAGGACCTCTTGGGGAGGATTTAACAGGATCTCCAGAAGATCTTCTCACAAGGACTTGGACAAGATCATGCACTGCAAGGACCTCTTATATATTTCACCAAGCACCTCTAATACAGTACATAGCATCTGCAAGATCTTCATGCAAGGACCTCTTAGAGAGGACTTTACCAGGATCTCCACAAGATCTTCTCATAAGGACCGGTGTAAGATCGTGCAAGGACCTCGCAGAGCATGTCAGCAGCATCTTCACAAGATCTTCTCATAAGGACCTGTTGGCGTTCACGCAAGGACCTCTGGCAAGATTTCATCACAGCATCACTTCACAGGGACTTCTACAAGGCCTTGGTCAAGATCTTGATTTTTTAGTCACCTCTGAGTTTGCACCCTGAAACGCTTGCAAGATCGTCATAGAAGGACCTTCCACAGAACTCAAAAGATTTCTTTACCAGGATCTAAGAGAATCAGATATCAAAGTTCACACCGCGCCGCAACGAGAGCGATCTGACAAGCAAAAAGTCACGAGAGGGTTGCGCGAGACCAAACCGGGAGGCTCATCTTGTGCGAGCCTGCGCAGTCGAAATGCACATGGACATCTCGCAAGGGCACTTTTATGCGAGAATTTACGGTGAAAAAACCGCAGACCAGATGGAGCACCCTGATCTAACCACGGCCTTTGACATTTACCGTAAGAACCCCTCAGTGTGGACACACTACCCTGTTTGGGGAAAATCTCTGGGTGCCCATGATGTAAGTCACGTTGGAAGAGATCGGAGTAAAGGAGAGCTAGCATGGAAATGTTGGAAATGACCTGTTGGATCTACCTTTTCTCAGGTGGAAAACCACAGAACAGATGATGTTCCCACAGCACGGTGATTTTCTCATGGATGTTACGTTCCATCCCTGTTTCGAGGCGATTTTTTTATATATTTTTTCACCATGCAATGTTCTTTGAGAAAAAAACATCAATGGTGGGATTCACAAGGACATTAGGAGTGGACCCGAACCCAAATGAAGCATGGAATATGATGGAATATAATGCCATATTTCGTTACACATCCCCTAGGCTAGTAAATATCATCCCCAAATGGTAGGTTTTGTTGTTGGGTTTACCACATTACACCAAACTATGGTCATCATTCGCTTACGTCTATACTGGATACAACATAACATTTAATATTTAGAACAAAACATTCTCATGACCGAACGGCCATTAAAAGGAAAGCAACATGATCATCGCCAAGGATAGCCTCAAATCCCAGCTATGGATAGATGATTTTCCATGATTTTCCCAGCTATGAAACTTTATTTTTTTTTGCGGACTTCGCAGCTTGCCACGTTTCAATCACCTTTTGGAGGTAACCGTAAAACCTGAGGTCACTGGCTTTCCAGCTGGACTATCCACAGTAAAGACCTGGCCAAGGTTCTGCCAAGGTTCTGACTTTTCCCAGAAAGATAGCCACAGAAATTGAGGGAATTGACTTGATATACTTTTGATATATGTTGATATATCTTGATGTATCCTGATAGTAAAATGCATTGGAAAAGTTGCGGGAAATAGTGAAAACATATGGTGAACCCCAAGGAAAGTGAATAGATTATATCAAGAAGAATGCAAATATGATCAAACATGTGTCCTGCTCCAACCTGGAAAAAAGCGTGTGTTTCCAATATTGCTATGGAAGCCATTGATGATTGGGCACCATAGGGGTCGCCGCAAGAGCGACCCCTTTCTGGTGTTGACCAACTGGACGATGGACTATCCTCTGGCTATTTGGCGTGGCAGTATTCAGTCATGTTCAACCGAAAATGTAGTACTGGTACAGAATACTGGTTGGTGGTATACCTACCCCTCTGAAAAATAATTAAATATGAGTTCGTCAATTGGGATGATGAAATTCCCAATTCCCAATATGGAAAGTCATAAAAAACATGTTCCAAACCATCAACCAGATGTAGTACTGGCTACAGAATTTCTGATCTTCCCATCAAAAAAATCAGCGCTTGGAAGTCATGTCCCATGACTTCGGGAAGTCTAACCATCAGCGACTCCCACAGATCTGAGGGAAAATTCATCAACAGCCAGAGGCTTTTAACCATCCAGTGCCCCCTTACCCTCTGGTAATGGCTGACATAGCTATGGAAAATCACCATTTTCATGGGAAAACTCACTATAAATGGCTTTTTCAATAGTTATGTTAGTTTACCAGAGGGTAATTATGCCAATCATTCACCAAAAAAATGCCAAGCCTGGATTTTCCAACAACCCTAGGCGAAAATGATTTTTTGAAAAGTGCCGGTGAGGTTATGCAGCAACTTCATGCAACTTTTATGGGAAGCCCGTTTTAAACAACCAGGATCCATTCATTTGGGGTTGACGTTTGCAGCCAGGAGCAACCCTGATTGTTGGTTTAAATCTCCGTTATTGCTGGTTCAACCATCTTGAAGCCATATTCCTATTGGTAAAAAACCTCCATTGTTTATCGTTTGATTGAATTACTGTGATACTTCAACATACTTAAACAATCTTAAACATACTCAAATGTACTTAAACCGTAAATCCCTGTTCCGGTTGGCTATGTAAACCTCCATTCTTATCTATGTCTGTTAAACCATCCCAGATTTCACAGACCTTCTCTCTGGCTCGCGAAGGTCGGGCGCGTTCACGCCTCCGTTCGGTGGGATAACTGGTTGGATCTGAATTCTATGAGTTTTCTGCAGTTTTTTTCCCCTGTCATGGGGCGGCTGAAATCCTGATGATCCACGGCCATGGGGATATACCAGGTCAGCCAGGTTGGAACATGATCCAACTTTGAAAGCTCGAAAGATCCAAATAGTCGTCATGCAGATGGATCACAACCCGGAATCCCTCATCAAGCTGGTTGAAGCCCCATCAGTTGTGGTCATAACAGATCATAACATATCATAACCACAGATTCTCCTTGAGGATCAGGTAGCCCTCATGTTGGATCATATCTTCCCATATTTGCCCTATGAAAAATGCTGATGTTGGGACATCCTGAACCCATCTCTCGGCACCCAGCCCCATCTCTCGCCCCACAAAGTGGCCAGCCCAGTCACAGCCATCTTCGAAGCACAGTGGCACAACTGCCCAGAGGTGACCTCGGCCAGTGAAAATCACCAGTTTTTGCTGAAGATTTTAAGTGAACACATATATGAACTGATTGTAGTTAAAATATCTTAAAATATGTTAAGCCTTTACTGTCATTTCTATGTACTTAGTTGTACTTCGATGATTTAAGCCATTTTGCAGTCAAAATGCTTCGTCATGAAAAAACCTTTCGGCAGTTCAACTGATGGTCCCCTGATCCCTGGATCCTCCGAAAGCATCCCCATGATCCATGGCGATCCAATGGAAAAGCCCACCATTTGGAGATCATCTTCCTAGGGAAACCATGGCTTTTCGAGATCTATGTGAAACTTTACCCCAGGCAGCTAGCGGCCTAGCAGGAGGCTAGCTTGCCAGAGAAAAATCTCATCATGATGACAATATATGGATATATATATATCATATGACAAATGATGGATATATATGACAATATGTGACAATGATGGATAATGAATAATGATCTATATGGCAAATCTTAGCAAAAAGGAGAAGTCGATAAGTCGATAAGGAGAATTATCCCGACGTTTATCATGAAAAATGGATGGTGAATCGTCAGTGATGATCCCGTTCTGGTAGAGCCCATTTTTTCAGACCAAGCCGTCTGAAAGCTTTAAGGCAAACCATTGTGATGGTGTGTATATATATATATTGGTATATATTATTGTATATTGTATATATTATGTATATTAAAATCATACACATATTATGTACTGTACTGTATAGTATAATATATATATACATGTATAATATTATATAATATGACCATATTATTTGCTCAAAATATATTAAAGTAGCCATCTCTTTGGGAAAACTCCCAGATGTTCAGGCTGCCGAGGCATGGGCCTGGTTTGAAGTCGTCCTTGAAATCCACCTGGCGGAGCATGAGGGGTTCAAAAAAGTCATGGGGGATCCCCAGTCGTGACCATGGGTTAATACTAACATATACTAACATGGTCCAAATGGATCCAAATGGGTTAAGACTAACATGGTCCAATGTTTTGGATGATTTGGGGCATCCCCATTTTCGGAAACCTCCGTATAATACGTAGAATGAAATGCATGGGAACCCCCCAAACAAAATGCGGATACCTTGGAGACCTGGACAATCTGGCTTCTCTCCTCTCCGCTGAGAGGAAGGGCAACAACGCCAATGTCATAGTGGCCGTTTCCAAAATCCAGATATCTTCCCTCAAGATGGCTTTTTGGATAACGGCATAATGGAAGATGTAGGGATAGTCCAAAACCAAACAACCATCTGTAGGGATATTCCAAAACAACTGATGTCATAATGGCCCACAATTCCTACAGATTGTTTTTTCAACTTCCACAAAATCCATATGGAACATCCCTGGGACTGGGGCTTCCAACATCCAGCAAGCGACAGCATGGAACCGCGCGCGGTCGGGTTTGGGGGGATGTTTGTTGAAGGCGGCTGAAATTAATATCGGCCTGATGTCCAGTGATCCTAACATATAACTGTAAATCCTAACTATTAGTTGAAAGGCTAGTGATTCTGGTGAGAAAAAAAACACATCTGACCTGGGGCCAAATCTCTTGGGCCGACTCCGCTGCCATGTTTCAGCGACATAGGTGGCATTTCTGATGAGTGTGTCGATGCGTTTGTGAGCGTGTACTCTCCCAAGGTGAATCATGGTTGCTCCCAATACCCCAATTACAAGGGGGCATTTTTCTGAATTCCCCCACCAGGTGGCTGTCATTCACCCATCATTGGCTCCAGCTACCCTGCTGACACCTGTGGATGATGGGCCAAGGGGTCCATTTCTCACATAGCCTGATAGCCCCATGTGACAGCTGTGAGACGCTGTGAGCCATCGAAGCTGGACAGATGTAAGAAATTTGGGCCATCTGCGACCCTAGAATCACCTTGATTCCAGACATGTCCCAACAATTCCAAGCCTATCTTTTGAGGATTCCACTTCAACTACCCTCCCAACTATATCAGAAGGTCATCCACTTATTATGTGATTCACTTCATAACCTCCAGTATCATCCAGTATCCACATTTCTTGCGCAGCTTCTGCCGAGCAGCTTCTTGGTCTTGAAAGTGGTTCATTGTCCATGTCGCTATTTCGGGATGGATGCAATACGTGGGCTTGTGTCCAATTGAGGAGCCCTTTCCGGCATCTCTGGTTGGCGGTTGAGCCCGTGCAAAAATACGTATGAGTCAAAGAACTAGATTCATAATCCCAAAAAGGGGAAGGAAAACAAAAAAGTGGTTGATATCAAGTTGAACTTGGAAACCACCAACCAGACCTCCCTGGGCAGTGCGGAGGCCGTCTTCCACAGACCCATGACGTTCGCCCCCAGCGCCAGTTAGATCCTTGATGGATGCTTACAATGTCTGATCAACTGGCCCTAGAGTCCGCGCCCCTTAGCACAGAAGTCCGAAAGTCGGAAGATTGAAACATTACCGCGCAGCAGTTGGGGTGCAATGGCCGCCATGGCAGCCAATACTTAGGATCTTAGGATCATCGTTAAGTGGCTATGGTCGTTGACGGTGAAATGTTGTAGGAATGTGGTTTCTGGGCCGCAAAGTTGTTTTTTTCGGCCTTGGGTTGTTTTTTCCCAGACCTCAAAGGTTTTTGGGGAACTATAGTACCAAGAGTACTGGCTATCATGTCTATAGAACATTACATGGGTATGGGTCAAAATTGGGTACCCCAATAACTAGATGGTGAAAAATCATACACAGACTAAAATCATCTAAAATCTGTGGTTTTACTGGGCTTCAATTTTGACCCATACCTACATAACAGGTGATTTTGTTTCTTGCCTTTCAGACCATAGAGTCATAGCACCAGGAACTGCAGCTGCAGGTCTCGGAAGTGTGCCTTCAGTGGTTGCCACTAATCTGCAGAGATCTTGGGAAGTGGTGCTGAGACATCATGGTTGATACATGGGTATGGGTCAATACCTATAGATACCATATTTTAGTGGGATGAACATCCATTTTAACCCAGCTATGACTTGGGGTGAACAAAAGGTACCAGGGTTTTGACATCATGGGATTTTGCCCATCTACCAACTGGTGCAGGATTTGGCCACCATCCACATGAAAAACCACAGTATTGATACTATGGGGCCACAATAGTCGATGAGAGGGAACCGTGATGTCACTTGCAAATTATACCAGGTAAAACATCATCACTAAATGTGCGGATCCCAAAGTGTCGATGCATGTCGATGCGCTTCAAGCAACTGAGTTTCAACAAAATGGATGCGATGCAGTCTGACTGCCATTTGCAAGTAGTGCTCCATCCTGATATTTGTTTGGCAGATAAACATGGTGCTGTTTCACATTCTTCGAGGACATGCACGTGCTGATCAAATCCCCATGTGTTGAAGCCAATCCATATCACATCCACAATTGTTCAATGATTAAAAGAAAATACAAAACTTTTGCAGATCAAATCCACATACCTATTGTATCAGATAGTAATATCATGTAATATCCAGATGTTTAGATATATTTATGGTGGGTAACATCGCCTTTTAGCATATGCTTAGCTTTTTAAAGATATCATTCTCCTGGGAATGCCAGCGTCAGCTTCGCAGCTCATCGCACGGTAAAGGAGCTATGTGGCGGCCTCAGGAAAACAAGGGTCACTTATTCGCCTGGAAAGGGTCACTTTTTTCTAACCAAACTGGTGAGGTTTTCCGATTTGAATCCAGAATTTAACCATATTCAACATGATTTAACTAACATAAAGATGGGACTCAACTCAAACTGGCCTTTTGATAAATAGGGCTTTTTAAAATCAGGGATGGGAGATGACCATTCGGATTTCAACCATCAAAGATTGGGAGTACGAAACGGTGCCCATGGGATGATTCCGACCCATGAAGCCATCCCCTTGGGTTTTTTTGGGGTTTCTGAAGGGAAGTGTAACTGTTCTTGGGGGAACGAATGAAATGATTCAATACGGATAATTAGAGGAAACTGCATTGAATGTACAGTACCAGAGTGTGATTTGCCCACATGGCAGTGTGTCAAAACCTTGTACCCCTGGTGAACATCAAAATAGCTGGTAAATGGATGTTCATCCCCCTAAAAATGGTATTAATAGGTATTGATCCAAAGCTACATGGGGATGCGGATAGAACCAAGAAATGCGGATAGAACCCGCCAGGGAATGTGTCATGATCAAACACCGGCCTGATCATTCAACCATCATGTGGTGAATAAGAAAACATGGGGAGACAAATGGCAGAAAGCAACCTGGAACTAAAAGAGCTCCTTCGATGTAGCAAAAAGGAAGGAAATACAGATGCGAAAGATAGGCTGATAAATTCGATCAGATGGTTTGCTCCTTTAAAAGAAGGTGAATTCCATAGCTATATTGAATTCCCAGACGGTATCAATAGTTGCTGGAGATTCACCAACAAATCTCTAGAACTAGTTTGCGCCAACTGGAGAATCGAGACCTGATTCTGATGGCTTAAAACAGGAAAGATATGTCGCCAGATCGAAAATGAGAGGAGCAGCCATCCGGAAAACCAATGAATTTTTGAATTTAGAACTGTGTAAATCTTTATAACATGTTATAATCAACTTTTCTTGACCGGCTATAGGCTTATTTGCTCCTATTGAGATCCAATGAGATTTACCCAGTGACTTTCCAGTCAGCACCAGGCTTCCCCACTTGCGATTCTCGTCCATGAAGCCGAAAACGATGGGCTGAGCCGGGGGACGTGTGATTCTCGCGGTGGCTCAGCTTACCCAACGGAACCGTCATGGGAGATCCCCAAGTCACCATGGGGGTGCCAAGTCATGGTCATCCATTGATCCATGACTTGGAAGATTTTTGTGGTACCCCCATGACTTAGGAAACTCCATGGATATTGGGATGTTGCCCTGCTCATTTTTGGGAATCCATGGTTGTATGTTCAATTTTTATGGGATTTGTGCACCCCCACTACCTACTTCAGACTCTTCGCGCCTCACACATCTATGGCAAAGGCACCTTGAAACTTGCAGTTGCCAAAGTAACCCAAGAGTAGATAAGAAGCCCAGTGGCTATTCTGGTTTATCCATGACTTTCCCATTGACATGCCCATTTGGGGATTTCCCCTCCAGCCACGACTGCGGGGACCCCACCGAAATTGGTGCCTTCCCAGCAGCCAGGATGGTCGGTGCAAGGAAGGATTCCTCGAAGGTCATGGGTCTGGATATGGCACCAACACTCCCTGAGTTTCTCTGATGTCTACCCTCTGGTAATGGCTGACATAGCTATCGAAAATGGCCCATTTATAGTGTATTTACCCACTAAAAATGGTGATTTCAACAGCTATGTTGGTTTACCAAAGGTACCATTTGATGGCCAGTTGGAAAAAAACTGGTCCCAAAAAAAGTCCAGACTCTGGCGATGTACAGTAGAAATGGCTTAGCCCAGCTCTTATTTTGTACATCCATGTGGAGATATTGAGGCTTAGACCATCCAGCTTTTGGAGTACCCAATCAATTCACCCCTGCCAGGCCCGTAGCTGCCGTAGAAAAAATCCACACCGGTTCCGACAAAAACCCGTCCGCGGCCAGTTGTTCCCGAAGTGAGGTCGGGTTGTCCTTGGGAAGAAATTGAAGTTCAGTTCTGTGAGATGTGAAAAAGATGGATGCTAAAGCGAAGTTCAATACACTCTTGTTGCTCAATCACCGAATTCTATCAGCAAATATATAATAATGTATATTTCACGATATGTATACTAATTATAATTATATGTATAATATGTATGTGTATGCATTTATTCAGAGGTTGTTCACCCTTGATCCACACCCTGCACTGCCGTTCGACATGGGATCATCTCTGTGGTGGATGATCCTTGTGGCTTCGAAAGAAAGCCCCAAAAAGATAGACTTGCCATAAATATGCTAATATAACATCTGGTTGGTGGTATACCTACCCCTCTGAAAAATGATGGAGTTCGTCAGTTGGGATGATTATTCCCAATATATGGAAAAATATTTTTTCCAAACCACCAACCAGATATGATGATATATGTAGACACAATATGTTCTATCCATGGATACTGTACGATATCCTGACAAAGAAAATCATGGACTCTTCCTGAGAAACTCAGGCGCCCTGGCGTGTTTGAATCGACTGGGAGACGACTGGGCTTCCACCTGAAAAAAGCGTATGTGTTTGCAGATTGTCGAGAAATAGAGCCTTGGAAGATCAAGGTTGCTATGTTTGTTGAAAGGATGCTATGTTTCAAACATGCTATTTCACTGGTTGCTGGTTTTAACATGTTTTAACCATCTTGAAAAATATAAATATGAGTTCGTCAATGGGAGGGAAGGATGACATCCTATATATGAAGTGGAAAATAAAAGCCATGTTTGAAACCACCAACTAGCCATTATATCCCATGATATCCCATAGAAATAGTGGATTTACCCAGTAAAAATAGTTCCAATCAGTGATCTCCAGGCTGCCACTCCACCACTCCCAGGCCCCGCCTCGAGATCTTTGGCTTCCACTGGTGACCTGGCCGCTCCGTTGAACGCTGACGTCCAGCCGCAGATTCTGACGGGTCGATAAGGAATGACAAGGATATCCACACACAAAAAAACAGCATTTTTAAGTAGATGTATGATGATGTATGGCATGTGATAGGTGAAAAAAAATCGTGCCAAACCGCTGGTATTAGATATTCATTCCTTGCAACAGACCGAGAGAGAGAGAGAGAAAGAAAGAAAGTGCATGATGTGAGCCGCCACAAATCAATTGGGTCATGTTGGGTCCATAGAAATTTGTTTTGGGAGATTTGGAGCAGTGCTTTGTAGTAAAGCATAGCTTTTCGCTTTCCGTCCATCCCAGGCCTGAGAGGTTCCTCAGCGCCTGGCAGTTGCGCCATGGATCGTCGAGTCTGACTCTGTTACTTTAAGGAGACAACCATTGATAAGATGTGATAAGAACAACTGAATAAATTCTAATTCACTAATTTATGACAGTTGATTAGAGATTCTGAAGTCAGGCTGTTTTGAGATACTGACCCATACTGACCATTTTGCTGATCAATGTACTATAATTCATTGCTTTTGTGTTTCTTATTTCTTTGCTTCTCAGTAATCAGTAATCTGTTGCATTTCCAGATTCTACACTTCTGGCAAAATGCGTGCACCACGGAGATAGAAAGATTGCCCACCCCAGCCTGTGTTTTTGCTTGTTGGCAAGGTTGGCTGGCCTCCCATGACCATCTGTAATACACATTCAATGATTCAGTGATGGCACAGGAAATCGATTCCTGAAGTCTGGGGATTTTTTGGAACAATCCCAACAGTCGTCCCAGTCTTTCATTTGGTGAACAACAAATCTTGGGTCTTAAATTTTGCCATGTTGGAGATTTGGGTGTGATTCAGAAACCAAAAAACTTGATGTGCTTTGCGAAAAATGCGGTTGTTCTTCTTTAAAAGAAACCGAAACCATCCCTGCCCAAATAACAAACCTCCGTCCCTGCCAACGCCTGGATTCAGCTCCGAGGCCGCCTTGGAGTGGAAAGGCCCCCAAGAAAGTAGCGAAGTTGTTTGATGTTTCGGGCATTAAGTCATTCTCCGTGGTGCGTAAATGCAAAACAGTGAAATCGTGAGAACCTTTGTGACTGGGCGTCAACCCGTGTGATTGCTAACCCATCAAAGGTATTGAACAAACCCGGGAAAAAAAAACTGCAGGAACCAGACATGGCAATTGTTCTTCCCCATTTTCTCTATATGAAAAAATCTAAACATGGATGTTTTGGCTGGTGGTTTTAACATGTTTTAACCCATTGATCCCTTAAAAATATGTTCAAGTCATCTCAACCAATCATCCCTTTTCTATGGTCGAAAAACCCAGTCGAAAACCCATTAAAATCGTGGGTTATCCCCTTCCGCCAGATGTCTGGCATCTGGCGGATTTTCCAGTGCCAGTGAAAAACCCTGGTTACACCTGGCGTGCCTGGTTGGGTCGTTGCCGTCGACTTTGAGACCTGTGCTCCCAAGATCTTCAGATCTCCAGGGGCTGAATCTTCACCGCGACTCTTTGTGTTTTGCATGAAAAATATCCTTCCAGTCTATCATAGTTGTTCATGTATGCAGACATGTTTAACAAAATGTGCAAATCCATGAAATCCATTCATCTCACATAGTGTCTCCCAACTGCTGCACTAGATGGTGGACATGCCACTTCTTGTCCTGCCAAACAGCGCTACTGTATGGCTCCAAAAATCATACCCAAGAACGGTTGTTTTCATCCTGGAAAATGATCACATCCATGGATTCCAGGACCGCACTCAGAAAGAATAGGTCATTAGGATTTATTATGGATCATCATCACCATCACCACCACCACCACCATCATCATCATCATCATCATCATCCCATGTTCATGGATGCAAAAAAGAAAAAACGTGTAACTAGCCCGTGACCCAACCGCAGGTTGAACTTCTGAACCCTTCAGGGCCGGCCTGCCATAGTAGGAATGGCTGGTACTCTCAGGCGTGGCAGAGTTGGTGTCTCCTGGATGAAACGCAACTGGAAATCGAAAGGATCTATCCAACCAGAGTGGCTATCAAAATCCAAATCAACTTTGGTTGGATAATGATAGGACATCATGATGTGTCATGGAAATCAACAGGTAGCATATAATGTATTATTACATATAAATAGTCATACTGTATATATATATAAGGTGCACCGTTCACTTAGAATATGCGTTTTTCCAATTATGCAGTTGAACTCGAACGCAACTCCACTTAGAATATGCCCCCATTTCCAATTTATATGGAAAAATATATAATGAATTTGTCTGGAAACATGAAAGAATTTATATGGAAAAAAATATGGAAAAGTGAAGAATTTGTATAGAAATGTGAAGGATTTATTAAGAAATATATATATATATATGGAAAAATGATGAATTTGACTGAACAAGTGAAAGAAATTGTATGGCAAAAATATGGAAAAGTGAAGAATTTCTATGGAAACGTGAAGGATTTATAAAGAAAAGTGAAGAATTTCTATGGAAAAATGACGAATTCGTCTGGAAAAGTGAAAGAATTTATATGGTCCAACGATATTCTAAGTATAGGTTTTTTGACGTCAACTGTATTCTAAGTATCCTGTTTCAAGTTCAATTATGGGGATGCCCTGGGAAGCCAAAATTTCAATTCCATATTCTAAGTGAACGGAGCATGTTATATATGGAAAATATTGTGGAAAGAAACATATGGAAAATCTCGGAAATCAACAGGCATGTCAACAGCCCGCCCAGCCCGGTCCGAACCAAAAGGGTCTTCCACAAAGGGGTCCCTGGCAGCAACCATGGATTTGCTGAATGGTGATCTTGATTTTTGACTTGTTAATTTACCAAATCAACATATGCCAAGCATCATTCCCACCTACGATGTTGTTACATTCACAAGTTTGCACCAACCCCCAGTAGGATCAAACGGAATGATCAAACAACCCTTAGTAGTAAAAGAAGAACCCCCAATATTCTGCGACTCCTTGACAGATGATTAATATCTCATGTCTCATTCAACCTCTGGAAATGTTTCTCAAGGCTAATGCAAGGTAAATCTGGCGAACCCACCATTTCTGCTGGATCTGTTTGGGTTTGTTTGAAATAGGGAACCAAAATCTGATTGCTTTTCGTAAGTTGTCCCATCAAAAGCTGCTATTTGGGGTACGTATACGTCATTTAGCAAACACACCCCAAAACTCATATTATATATGCATAATATATAGATATATAGTCCCAATGCCTCTTTATATTACATATAGTTTGCCCAACAAAAAAAAACTAGAATTTCGGAGTGAACCCAACTTTTCAACTGTTGAAAAAAAAAAACAAGACTCATCTAAACTTCCTAAACTCAACTTGGGGATGAGTAGCATCATCTTAGCTGAGTTTAGAATGACTTTAGTGCTTATGACTATGATCATCTTAGCTGATATCATATTAGCTTGTAATCATCATGACTGCCATCATCTTATGATCATCTTATACCTACCATCTCCGCCTCCTGGCTAGGTTTGCCCGCCATGCCCCGCAGTTTACTGCGCTCCGGCGAGCGCGACCTGCAAGGCCAAGGGGAGGGGTGATGACTCGCCATTGAAAATAGGGGATTGGGATGTATGTTATATAAATATTATAACCAAGAAATACATAATAATGATATTATATAACAATCAACTAGTAATAATAATAATAACAATAATAATAAGAAAAATGATAATGATAATAATAATTAATATATATTGACAATGACAATAATAATGACAACAATAACAATAATAGCAATAATAACAATAATAACAATAATAACAAGAGTAATAGTAACAACAATAACAATAGTAATAGCACAAATGGCAACAAAAATAAAAACTGTAACAAAATAAAATAGAAAGAATAATAATAGTAACAATGGTAAAATAATATAATTTGATATAACATAATAGTACATATATTATATAACAATATATAATAACCAATGAACATTGGGGTTCAATATGGAGTGCACATGGGTTGCAACTTCAGTTCAATCCTGTGCTGGAGCCTTGGTGATGTAAGTTTCCCAAATGCTCATATCCGGAACTGTTGCGACATTCACCCTAAAAGTGGCCCTTTAAAAATATAGTATATATGAATATAGTATAAGAATACAATGGACTCTTATCATTTTTGGTGGTATGTATGAATATAGTATAACAGTATAACACTATGCCCCGAATTTGGATACTTGGATTTGGTGGTGTAAATGTTGGCGGTAGAATTTTGGTGATCCAGATTTAGTACAACCATATACAGATTCTTGGGGTAGAGTTGCCAGGTACGTTCACGATTCTTGTGGGTAGATCATTTATCGGTTGGATGGATCAGATATCTCCACGGAAGATGTTGATCCTTTCCCCCCTTGCTGCGATGAAAAAACCCAATCTGTGGCGGAAGCGCGTCTCACCTGCCCCTCCCTCGATCGAGGATCCGCGGTCCGCTACCTGGCAGGGGGACAGTGATGAGGTGAGAGTCATCCTGGTGACTGGATCAGAACTATCCCATCCCCCGAATGTGAAATACCCCCACATGGTCCCCCCATATTAATAGAAAGCATACTAAACAAGGGGGTTCCAAGGGGTATTCAATGGGATTTAGGATTGTTTCAGGGGGAAGGGATTGCAACGTGGAACCTGACCAATGGGATCCCAAACATGAGGGACTACTAGTGGATATGCACCAATGTTGGGCTCTATGTTGAGTTCATGTGGGTCGTAAGAGAAACAACTTCAGGATGGTCAACCGTTTATGACCCGCTACTGATTGGGATGCCAATCTAAGTGGTCGAGTTGGCAAATTGGGGTCCCCCTCAGGTGCTGCTTTTGCAGCAGAAAGATTGTTAATGGGGATCCAAAGCAAACAACAAATGTATTGTATTAGCAACTGAAATACAGCGATGATTGTGTCTCCAAGAAGGACCCTTCAAAAGCACCACTCTTCACATGGAAGCTGCACAAATAATGCCGTTCCAAGTTGTAAACTTGGTTACATCAAGCCCGCGAAAGAGAGCAAGGGAGCATTTTTCAGAAGGGGATGAATGGCACAGCCACTCTCTGCGGCTGGAGGTCGCAACTCAACACAGATGATATGTGCATTGCCAAAATTCTGTCATACTTGAGTCATACTACCAGTACCAGTACAAATCCCTTCCTTTCTTTCTCCCTTACTTTCCTACTGACTTTCTGACTTCCTGATGTTGTCCCTTGTCGCTGCAGTGCATCCCCGAAATATCGCATTTCACCTCGGCTGGAAAATCCCCCAGCAAACGAGTGAAAAATGATCCACTTCTCAGCGGCTATGAGTCGAAATGGTCAAAAAGAAGACATCTTCTGGTTGGTGGTTTCATTGGATTGGTTTAAGGGAAAATCTACAGGAAACCATGGTTTTTACCATCAAATATAGGGCTTTCCTGTAAATTTTCCCATCATCCAATTCTATGGTGGTTGAGCCCTCCTCTGAAAAATGATGGACTTCGTCAGTTGGGATGTTATTCCATTCCCAACTGAATGGAAAGTCCTAAAATTCCATGGTTCCAGTCACCACCAACCAGTCTTCTATTTCTTCCAATAGTCATCATTTTTAGTCATCGAATGGTACACCAATGGTCCTGTCAGACATGGTGCTGCCGGGCACCTGCCGTGAGTCCAAAGGGCAAGGGCACTGGAGCCCCTGGAGCAGCGCCGCCTCCTGGATTTGGGTTGCGGAAGACCACCCAAAACACGACCAAAAACATGGGTCATTAAATGTCCCCATTGAACATCACCCAACCATTAGGTATATGGTCTATAATGGCTACTATAAGGTGATGTCCAATATACCCAAAATGGGACAGTTACCAACCCCTGCAAA
>Ga0126342_10001477_pt1 | contig 33230 bp, 21 predicted proteins | sample Cyp1metagenome_FD_92528 | JGI IMG/M metagenome (GOLD analysis project Ga0126342, IMG submission 92528) | Coral microbial communities from Lord Howe Island, Old Settlement Bay, Australia - Cyphastrea 1 metagenome | ecosystem: Host-associated > Invertebrates > Cnidaria > Coral ...
ATCCCAACTGACTTTCATATTTTTCAGAGGGGTTGAAACCACCAACCAGATTATTATTAACCATCATTAACCATATATTAACCATTATTAACCATATATTAACCATTGAAATCCCATTAAAATTATTTCCCAGATTTATGCTAAAACCTTCCGATTTGCCCCGTGGGGAAACCCCGCATTTGCCTAGGCCGTTGCCGGAGGATGAAGGAGAGCAGAGACCAGCACCTCCCGACGAGATGGAGGAGGAGATTCCAGAGGAGGATTGAAGGCACCCTTGGGGTTTTGGTCGGATTGTCATGGATTGTCTGTTTGTTTTTTTTTCGAAATTTGAGGTGATTTTATCCAGAAGAGTCAGGAATTATGTTTCTTGTTTAGATTTTGATGTGATTTGACATGCTTTAACCAGAAAAATGTGGAGTGATTATTCTTTAATCTGTCAACAAATTGGATTCAACCCACAATGGTGGGATATTGTGTATCTACCCCTGAGAGAATGGAGGTTTCACCAGCCAATTTAACACTAATAGCATGATGATTTAGCATGATTTATGTAGAAAAAAACATTGGGTGATTTTCGTGGTATGGTGATTTCAACCTTCAAAATTGGCTATTTGACCATAACAGGTTTTGATTTCAACTATACTGGCATATCATCGAGATATCATCCATAATCGATGGGATCTGTTCATCCATAAGGGGGGCTAAAGCTGTGAGTTTCCCAAATGTGCAACTTTAGCGGGGGTATCATAGTGATATAATAAGTAGTCAGAATATCAATCCAGAAGGGTAGATGATGGGATATACAACCAGCAACATGACGTTCTAACTCTCAGCAAATGCCTAAGTTTTTGCTGGGAGATCACCCATTGAGTAAGTATTGGATGATATTCCGATATTCTGGGTCGATGGTGATTTGGTTGATGTTGGTGGTTGATGGTGTTTTTTTTTTATGAGATTTCATCAATGGGTTAGTAACATAACTATGGAAAATCACTTTTTTTAATGAGAAAACTCACCATAAACAGCAATTTTCAATAGCAAATGATGTGAGTCATAGCCAGAGGGTAGATGTTATTTCAACAATCGGGAGTGTTGGATGGAACGCCAAAACTGTGAGTTTGATTCTCTGTGTCATGGAATGATTGCCTACAGTAGCACCAAAAACTTACTGGTGCTTAGTAGGGATTGGATGGGAATGGGGGTTGCTGGGATTATTATTAATTGTTATTGTGGATCATTATGATCATTCCCTCCTTCCCTACTAAGCACTAGTAAGAAAAAAGAGATACGGAAGTAGTAGTGTACCATGATCATCACATTCCGATCCTATGAAACATCCCTATTCTATGGTCCCAAATATGTGATCTCATCCCTTACTTTTACCATGTTTTTGTGGGGGGTGGTGTTTAATTTTAGGGGGAAGGCATTCATAAGAATGATGTTGCTGATTTCCCATTAGATCAACTAATCCCTTAGTAATGATGAGTAAATGATGATTAGCCATCGAATTCCCTCCAGTTTCAGGCCCATTTGGAGTCCTAAAATGGGGATACCCCAAAACCATGGGTTTCAAGACTAAAGTAGTCTGGTTTTGGATGATTGGGGGTACCCCTATTTCAGGAAACCTCCATTTGATGTTGCTGCAAATCGTTCCAATCTCATCACAGCTTCTCAGGACATTGTCCTCGCGCCAATGCTGCGCGCGTCGTGGGATCGCCGAACAGCCAAGCTAGCTTTAGGAAAATGGATGAGAATGGCCCATTCATACAGGATCTACCATGATTTACCTATCAAACATGCTGGTTTTCCAGTTCGCTATGTTAAAGCACCAAAGGGTAAGTACTGAACCATAATGAATAATGATACTGGAACATGGAACAAACATAGCTTATATTCAGAATCAATTTCCCTTATCTTGCAGAGTATCTAAGATTAGCCATGATCCTTAAGAAAATTGGATGAAACTTGTGTAAGTGATGGAGACTTGTTGGAGATTAGCCATACTCTAAGACACATCCCCATCATATAAGATAGCCATCCTCTAGCTTCATCTAATATTTGTGATCCCATGCCAGGGAAAATTGGATGAACCAGTCAGACATCTCCAAAATCTCGACCCGGCGACGCAAGTAGGACCCAACTAAGTTTCGGCTGGATTGCCATTTTAACCAACTAAGTATGGTAGATATATCATGATATATCTATAGAATTCTACAGATATCTATGGTTCCTATATTCAATGGCCATGACTCAGGAACCGATTTATTGCAGGTACCTACCATATATAAGGCCTATGTAAGGGAATATCCCCAGCAATTCATATGGCCTTATATGGTACTAACGTGCCTCCATTTTAGGATCCTGAAATTCCCATTGATATATGTTAATTTTATTTGGAATGACTATGATCCCCCATCACTAGGTTTTATCAGGGATAGGAATCTATGTCGTATTCCATCGTTAGATGGGCTCATGAAGCAACAAATCTTACGGGCGCCACGACATGTAACTATCCCAAGTACCTCATGGATCCATATGGAGGTTTCCTAAAATAGGGGTACCCCCAGTTCTCATCTATTTTTAGATTGGGATGATGTACTTGTAATCCAAAGACCATGAGAATCTGGATACCCTCTGATAATTTGTTCCATAGCTATTGAAAATGGCCATAGAAATAGTTGATTTACCCATTAAAAGTGGTGATGTTCCATAGTTTTTTGTATGTTTACCAGAGGCTACTTCCAACAGGTTCCAGCGATCTCTCTGAGCAAAAAACATGTTACCTCCAACACGGAGGGTGAGTCGGAAGACTGGGTCGAAGCTATGGAAGGCGCAAGGCGGAGTTGAAGAAGCTGAAGGGATTGGTTGATAACTATCCCAAGTACCTCATGGATCCATAAAGAGGTTCCTACCCCCAAATCATCCATTTTAATAGGATTGTCCATTATAAACCATCCATTTTGGGATACCTCCATTTATGGAAACCCGCATATGAGGAGTTGAAGAGGTTAAAGTTGGAAGGTAATCCAGAAACTTTGTCGGCGGAGTTGAAGATATGGACATTGGACAAAGCACGGCTTTAACTATCCCCATGGATAGGAAGTCTTTGGGGCATGATTTGGGTGGTTAATTAAGTACCTTCTCAGGAGGTGTTTGGATCCTTTTGGATCCATAGGGTACATGGGTTTGTCTGAAGATGAGGTATACCCCCACATGGCCATTTTAAATAGGGATAATGATGATAATCCCATGGATTTAGAGGCTGTTCCCCTAAATTTTCAGACGATGAAACCTATAAAATACCCTCTGGTTATTTAACATAGCCATGGTATTGATGGCCCGTTTATAGATGGTTTAGTTATTAAAAATGGTGATTTTCCATGGCTATGTTAGTCATAACCAGAGGGTATCCATAATTTTTATGGGAATCAATATCCATCTACATCCCTACATCATTAGAAATCCATATAAAATCCCACTTTTTGGGGGGGTTCACCAGGGTACCAGGGCGAAGTGTCCGCCATGGCTACATCGCCTCCGGGTAAAGTCACATAGCGAACTGGAAAAGCACCACCTTTTATAGGTCAATCATCTATAAATAGGCAATTTTCCCGTAGTTATGTTATAAATAACCAACTAAGTATGGTATATAGATATATCATGATACATCTATAGAATTCTACAGATATCTATCGTTCGTATATTCAATGGCCATTTCAGGATCCTAAATTGGAGGTACCTACCGTATGTAAGGCCCATTTTTCAGGCTTATGTAAGGGAATATCCCCAGCAATTCATATGGCCTTATATGGTACTAACGTACCTCCATTTTAGGATCCTGGAATTTCCATTGAAGTTATGTTAGTTTAGTGGAGGGTAGCTCTTGTTGATTGAAATTCCATGTCTGATGGCATTCGGAATTGTTTTTGGTAGTATGCTGATCTTTATGTATCATTGCAACATCCAAGATTGGTAGTTTCAAACATGTGTTTGATGCATTAATGAATGTAAGAATCAAATTACTTAATTACTGGTTGGTGGTTTCAAACATGTTTCATTTTCCATTTCATATATGGGATGTCATCCTTCCCATTGACTTTCATATTTTTCAAGATGGTTAAAACCACCAACCAGATTACAATATTTCATGATGTTTGATCGGACATTCAAGGCCAAACTCGCGGGGAATCAAGATGAAGTCTGACTGTTTTCTTCCATTTTTTTCGGTCATCAGATTTTTGCGTAGCGAAGGACATCTACCCAAGTAACTGCAAGTTACACTGTAACTTGCTTACATATGCTTACATCAGATATGGATACCATCTGGTTATTTAACATAGCCATGGAAAATCACCAGTTTTAAGAATGGTAAACCTCTATAAATGGGCTATTTCCCATGGCTATGTTAGTCATAACCAGAGGGTATCTGGTCATTTTTAAGTTGGTCGTTTCACCGCATGTTAAATCATGGTGTGACCTTTCGAGTTCATCACGTCAAACGTCCTCGACCTTGTGGACCGGACCCTAATTCGAGTCCAAAAACCGCAAAGTGTCACCGCGAATTCGTAAGCAGGATTTGAAGCAACAAAAATGTCGCTGGGCTGCTTGGGTAATCCCCTCCCCCTTCTATGAATACTCTCTGGTAAACAAACAGTTTGCTAATGAAAATGGCCTATTTAGTTCGTTGATTTACCCATTAAAAATGGTGATTTGCCATCGTTTTTTGTTAGTTTACCAGGCCGGGTATCTCCGAACCACACCCCTGTGATCAGATGGGGGTGTTTCGCACGATGGGATTCATCCATCCATAGGGCCTGATTCCCACCAGAATCGGAGCGTCAGAAGTTGCGAGATCGGGGCCCCTCACATTCTTATATACAGTACTCTTATAATATCATATAGATTATGTACTTGCGCTGTCTTTGGTTTACCACATCAAGTGCTGTACTATTCTTCATCTATACTGTACTCTAGTACTGTTTGTTTTGTCAGTAGTTGCGAAATATGTTTGAATCCAGGTTTGATATATGCATTGTTCATCTATATGCTCAATCTATTTTATGGGTTAGCATGTGCTTATACATCATATTTATATAATTTATATATATATATATAATTATATATACACATACTACATGTAGAGAGTGTGGAATGTATATATATATATATATATAAATATAGATACACAAATTATATATACACACATCTACAAATCTATAATAAGATATACACAATATCATAGACTCATATATATATATACACATATACACAAACATACATACACAATTGAGATCCAATATATATATATATATATACATACATATATATATATGTATATATGTATACATGTATATATTTGATTAATTTCATATGCATATCCATCATATCTGTGATGACGATAGCAGTAGCCGTCAGGCATCGCCTTGGCCAAGCAGCAGCGCATCGATCGACGTTCGCTGAACTCGGCCTTGCCCTTGGTCAGCAGCCACGAGGCGTCGACGAAAAGCGGTACCGTGGCAGATTTCTAATATGGGTATAGAAATGTATAGAAGTTATTGGGGTTTATGGTGATTTAATGGGATTTCATGGGACTTTATGGTGATTTAATGGATTTTAATGGAGTTTAATGGGACTTTTTCTGGTGATTTATGGTGATGTTTCATGGATTTTAATGGTGATTTTTCATGGGATTTACTGGTACTTTAATGGGATCTACCCTCTGGTTATGTCAAAATAGCGATTGAAAATGGTGATTTATAGTGGATTTTCCCATTAAAAATGGTGATTTTACATAGTTATGTAAACGTTTACCAGAGGGTATAGAAGTTATTGGGGATTATGAACTATAGAAGGATATTGGAATATAGTCCAGAAGTTTTAGAATAGGGTATGTTTAGATCCGGATGTTCGGTCGTTCAGTCCCCACTACAATAGCTATGAAAATCCCATGGGTTTTCGGTGCGGAAAAATCTCATTTCCCCATGACAATGGCCGTCCGGGGAGAAGAGCTCCATTGTCATATTCTCGATGAAGTATATCCCAGGATGCCAGTTCAGTATAGTTTTATTACATGTTTTTTACCAAGAAAATCCAATAAAAACTAGTTTTATTATATATTTTTTTTACTAACATAATACTTATAGTTTTATGATATGTTTTATATATTCTATAGTTGGATATCCTATTGTCTCTTACTAATTCTTAGATATCCAACTATACCAGACACTCGATGTCCATTAAATTGTTGGCTACATATCCCAGGTCAAATTGGTATGACATATATCCTATTGATTCCCATAGTATCTCGATATAAAAACAAAACCCATGATAGGCTCAATTCACTATAAATCACCATGGTCAATCGCTATAAATCATGATAATTTCATGGGATTTAGCCTCTGGTTATGTCAATTTATAGCGATTGATAGTGTGGTGATGGAGTTCGTGGATACCAATTTTCCTCCTGGCCAACCATCATTAATGTCAATGTAAACATACCCACTTGGTGGCGAACTACCCACGGCTCGTGGCCATGGGATATAACCCCAGTGATAAAAACATGGGATAAGGAGCGGGTTAATCCACTTTTTTGATTGGGGATATAACTCACTTACGAGCAGTCGGATGAACCACCAAGCATGTTTGATAGTTGAAGCCTCTACTTAGATAAGCAACCGGAGTCGTTAACTATAGTTGGTAACTAGGTGCTAAACTATGATTTCTACCGGTTGTCTTGGCCAGTTTCAAAAAACCACTCAAGAAACCCAGGGCCGTCGAAGTCCTTCTCGTTAGAGTGAGGGGTTATGATAATCCAGTCATATAGGGAATATCCCTATAATCTCCCTATAAATTAGAGTATAATGGGGGTTTTAAGTCCAGTTATATATGACATATCAGACATATCTCAACCCATATGCTCCATGTATGGAATATTTACCAACATTTGCCCCAAAAATCAACCAGTTTTGTAGGTAAATATACCAGCACCATGGAGCATATGGGCAATAGTTGCGCCCAAAATTCGGAGATGTTGGCATCGACCAGGCCACCATGAATGAGCTCCACTCCGCCTTCTTCGACTACGCGTGGCTCGGGCGGCCTAACAGTATGGCCATAGTTATGGCCCAACAGTTACCCTCTGGTTATGTCAAAATAGCGATTGGAAAATGGCCCAGTCGAAATAGTGGATTTATCATTTATCCATTAAAAATCGTGATGTTCCAGCAAACTGTTAAATTACCAGAGGGTAACAGTTTTTTGTATGGATGATTACTGTTAGTTATGGCCACGAAAATAATGATGGCCATAACATAACAGTTCGGCCATAACAACTTACAGTTAGTCCATTCTGGGGCCATTTTCACCATCTTTTGGGGGGGTCCTAGAATGGGGGTACCCCAAAAATGGATGGTTTACAATGGATGGTTTAACCATCAATGGTTGAATTTGGGAGTGGAAAATGCATGGAAAATCACCAAAAAAAGACCATGGGTTTCTGAAATGGTTGAAGAAAACTGAAATGGTCGTTCATGACTTGGATGATTTGGGGGTACCCCCATGACTTAGGAGACCTCCATTTGGTGGAAAAACTGACCCATACCCAGAATGGAAAAAACCCTGAGCTTCTGATTTGTTTTTATCTACGAATCTACAAATAGCCATGGATTTGTAGATGATTCTTCTAGGAAACCATTTACCCTCTGGTAATTTAACATAACTATGGAAAATCACCATTTTTGATGGGAAAATCCACTATTTCTATGGCCATTTTCAATAGCTATTTTGACATAACCAGAGGGTAGGAAAAACATTGACCCATCCCCATCCCCTATTGGAACAAAATCTACACATGGTGCCATTTCTCCATGGTTTTCCTTGGGTGCCATGGTCGTTGCACGGTGACCCCACCAGGTCATACCACCATTGATATGGAACTAGAATGGCCAATACAGGGATTCCCCAAGAATGCTGGGATTGCCATACCACGCATAGCATGCTTTGAGCATGGCACATATAGGTATATGAGATATCTTATATATATATATATATATGTATGTATGTATGTTTACCAATATTCTTTATATTAGCCCAAAGTTGTTTTTTGAACCAATCAACAACAGATTTCTTGTCAAAGCTCAAAGTAAACCAACCAAACTTGGGATTTCTTGCATCAAACTGTGTGTTCTCTTTCGCGCATTGTGTTTTTTTGTTAGCCAGAACTTGGGATAGGATCCAACCACGGGTAGATCATCCCCAAAAAAGGCTAGATGTTTATCCCAACGTTGATTGTGAAATCCGAAAACCCTTTGGTAAACGTTTACATGACTGTGGAAAGATCCACTATTTTCAATAGGTAAATCAACTATTTCGACTGGGCCATTTTCAAGTTCGCATACTGTAAACGTTTACCAGAGAGTAATTCTTGGCTATACATCCCATGATATCCAATGATAAAAACCCATATCCTATATATTCCCATAGTACATCTCCAATATATTCTCATGGTCTTGAGTTGTTCAAATATAGCCCATCACATCCCAGTATTATCCCCAACCGTGAAGCATATCCCTATACCCCAACTGGTTGGTGGTTTGGAACATTTTTCCATACATTGGGAATAATCATCCCAACTGACTTTCATATTTTTTCAGAGGGGTAGGTATACCACCAACCAGCCAATCATTCCCTTTGTTTCATTTGTAGAATCCGTATTGTTCCTAGATAAATCACCATAAAATGGTTTACTACTATTTCTAAGAGGTAATCCCTGTGTCAATCCACATTTGTCGACAGAGAAGCTCTAAACTGTCGCATTTATTGGACATATCCAAGCCATGAAAATGAGTCGTTATGTTCCCATATTTTCCCAGTTGGAAATCCACTGCTTGGGAATCGATCTGTGTTTTTTTTCGATTCTGGGATTCCTTCAGCAAGTCAAGGTATGAGTACCCTCTGGTAAATTAACATAGACCCTGGCAGATAGGGGTTGGAAGACTAGTTTCCATTAAACATTGGTGATTTTCACGGTCTATGTTAAGTTACCAGAGGGTATATCCCATGATATCCCGCAGATATTTATCCCAATGAAGGCTTGCTTGTATATCCCACGCGTTGGCGCCCATGGTTTTCTGAAAATTCACGGGGCTTCAGGTTTCACCATATCCTGCTAGCTGATGTGGAATTCTTCCAAGTCAAGGTGAGATTGGTGTCACGGTGAAGGTATACTGCTTGGGTTTTTTTCAAAGACTGGATCACAGATAATGGATATCATCTGGGTGATTTTTTTCGTGACCTCACTGTTTTTGGGTCACTGGAATTATGCTTAGGATACAGCCTTGTTTCAGGTTAATTAATTATTCAATCTGCCCTGATATGATGGTAATATCATGGAATACCACAGGGTCCAGGGTGGTGGCTCAGTTTCTTAGCTAGGTTGGTGCAAAGTTCATGAGCTTTTCAAGCCTGGATTGATCGGTTGAGATGACGAATATGTTTTAGGATGGATTGACACATGTTAAAACCACCAACCAGGTATAGGGAACGTATTTGTTTGTTTTAGGGGGCTTACCCTCTGGTGTCATCAAACGTGGCTAGCTGGGAAACATGGGTGATATATTATTTTGTTTGTTTCTTGGTTCTTGGGCAATCTGTCACAACCAATGTCTTGACAGATTCCAGCAATTGTTTTTGAGGGGACAAATCGTCGATGTGGTTTTCGTGATCCAATCAAATTACCCTCCAAAATCATCAGCTCTACGGCTAGAAAAAATCGATCAAAAATGAAGGAGTCATTGGGAAAATCATCTATAGATGGTGGATTTTCCGTTGCTATGTTCCATTTATAGATGATTTTTCCATTATTATTATTATATATATATATATACGTATATATATATATATCCATCATTCGGCATTTTTTATTGCCACGTGTGATTACCGGATAGTAAATTTGCTGTCAGGAATTGTGGGTCATGTTCTCAGGTGGTAAAAAGTGGCCCCCCTTGAAATCTGCACTGCCCACGGGCCTGGCAGCGTCTTAGATTCCGAATGGAGGGGCAGGTTGTGTTGATGTTGATCTTGGTCACCCAACAATGACTCCAAATCAAAGAAAATTAAGTTTAAGAAAACCAATATCTAGAATTAAATGTTTGATTCTAGGTTAAGATTCTAGATATTGGTTTTTGAGCATCAACCAATATCTAGAATCTTCGCCAAGTGATATCGAAATCTCTACCCTTCCCAATGATGCTCATAATGTAGCTGCAGCGAGAGCAGTGGAGCACACCAAAGAGGTAGAGCCTGAGTCTTCAAGGTGATGCTCCCCCAAGAAAACTAGTTCGATATATCTACATAATCTACATATGGAGGTTTCCTGGAATGGGGATACCGGGATACCCCTTAAAATAGATGGTTTATTTCATGGAAAATCTGACTTAGGAGGATTTGGGAGTATCCCAACTTTTAAGAAAACCTCCATGAATATCTACCCATATATCTATGACTATACCATAAACTCATAAACCACAAGCGAACTTGGCACCAACTGGACGGTTTTTTTTTGGATCTGGGGAGCCTCTTGAGCACCTCTTTGGGCTTGACGCTATCTCAGCGACTGAATGTCAAACAGATCTGGTTGGTGGTGACTGGAACATGACTTAATAGTGATGGTTAATAGTGGTTAATAGTGGTTAATAGTGGTTAATAGTGGTTAATAGTGGTTAATAGTGGTTAATAGTGGTTAATAGTGGTTAATAGGCTATAAACCAACAACTATGGGAATATTATGGTGATCTGATTGGTGGTGACTGGAACATGACTGGATTATTTTTCCATATATTGGGAATTTGACTATCCCAACTGACGAACTCATATTTTTCAGAGGGGTTGGTATACCACCAACCAGAAATGCTTCAGAAGCTGACGCTATCTCAGCGACTGAAAATTCTTGATGGGCAATTGATGCCAGCATTAGATTCAAACTTTCCCCCAAGGAATTAGTTCTTGCCCGACTTCAAGGTGCTTACTGTAAAACATCGAACCAACCCGGGGCCCGGCTTCAAGGTTTGAGTCATCACAAGCCAAGTTCGTTTCGTTTCGGCATCAGGTTGTACCCAAACGTTTACAAGATGGAAAACCCATGGACAAACACGACATTGATCTACATTGCTGCGGCTTTCCACAGCAAAGTTCTGTCGATCCCTCTGGTCATTACAGTAATGTGGGTAAAACCATGTCTGGTTGGTGGTTTGGAACATTTGGATGATTTTTCCATATATTGAGAATAATCATCCCAACTGACTTTCACTCCATCATTTTTCAGAGGGGTAGGTATTTGAAACCACCAACCAGATATATTATATTATTAACCATCATTAACCATATAATAACCATTAATATTAGCCGTTAATATTAATAGTATATGAAACCAACCAATGGTAGGTGGCTCAACCACCAACCAATCCTGAGTTTTTTTCCGGCATTTGGGCCGCCCAAATGTGATGTTATTCTTGGTTATTGTTTGTTATTGTTGGTTATTGTTGGTTATTGGTTAACTATACATATGTTAAGTATGTGTTTGTTGTGGTTATATGTTTAACTATGTGTTTGTTGGTTATTGTTGGTTGATGTTTCCCCATAAATCAAACCAAATTCCAAACGCTTCGCCAAGTTAAGTCATTAACCAATTTCTGGATAATTGATTGCTTGAGTTCCCGTTTTTTTGATTGGTTCTTATTTACCACAAAAGACAAGATAATAACCATACAATATGCATCAACATGCCATCATGGTGTTAGGTTTGAACATTTTGTTTGAACATACAAACGATAGACTAACATAAATTGAAGTGTAAGATTAATATTAAGAAAATATCCAACCATCCCCATTTTATCATCAATTTATATCGGTGGTTTATGACATTGTTTTACTAAAATTATTAGGGCTATTATAGGGATATTCCATATATAACTGGATTTACAGGCCATTGTATATGGAATATCCCTTATCCATATGATATGCATTTAATATCCCTACAGTATCCATATGATATCCCCATATGTTCCCTAGAATATCCATATAATATCCCTATAATATATGGGTTTTACTCACATTAAACCATCTGAAAGCACCGAATCTCAAGGGATCGATCGGCAGGAAACTCCCGTGGAGCTGCGTCATTGGGCGCCAAAGGGGAAGAAGGACGGCGATGGATTTTCGGATGTCTGGATGAAGCCACTAGCCATGGAAAGATCCACCATGTTTAAGTTCGGTAAAAATGGTAATTTGGGATGGTTTATGGCATTGTTTTACCCACATTGTTGGGGATAGTTTTCCAATAACTATGGAAAATCACCATGTTTACTAGGTAAATCAACGAACTAAATGGGCCATTTTCAATCGCAAACTGTTAAATTACCAGAGGGTAACTAATCATGAATGCTGATTCAACCTTGGTTAGATACTTTTCGTTCTTTACTCTTTTGCTATCAATGGTTTCTTGTACTAACCAGCTAAAATTTAGTTTGTTTTGGCCGGTATTTGAGATTGACCATGAACGGGCTTTGAATATCTGTGAATCTGGTCTCAATCTTAATGGGCGTTTACTTCGCTACTAATAATGTTTATAACGGGCTATGGAAAATAATGATCATAATGTGCTATATATTTATCTGGTTGGTGGTTTGGAACATTTGGATTATTTTTCCATTCAGTTGGGATTAGTGACCCCAACTGACGAACTCCATCATTTTTCAGAGGGGTAGGTATTTGAAACCACCAACCAGTTTTTTGTTTATTTTCCCATGGGATAAACCGCCACCTCTGGGGATGTGGCTTGTTGTTTTGCTGTTTTGTTTGAAATAAGGTGTCTTAAGCAAACCCAAGATTAATTATCTATGAATTGGTATTTATGATTGCCACTGTTTCTGGAGACTATTAATAGATTATGATTTTCTATTAACTATAATGAACCATTTATGTATAAATATTGATATTTTGTTCAGGGAATTAATAGCCTAATAGCTTGTCTTAAGGTGATCATTTGATATAATATGAATACCTGATAGTGGGTTCTTAATTAGCTATGAATCAGGTATCAATATCAATGGCATAGTTCAAGTATTGCATTTGTATGAATTATCATTCAGCCAGCAACTAAGGGGCTATCAATTCGCTATTAGCGTTTTTAATGGCACAATTGTTTGGAAAGTGATAACCGGCTATGAATCGGTGAGATATGATGGATATATTGGCTATTCACGTGTTCTGTAGCATATCTGTAGCATATTCACGACATCTAAAAATGGGATATTTCTGTGACGTGGATCAGGATTTTTATGATCGAAATTCCCGATGAAAAAAAGGGGACGCCTGTTGGGATATGGTCCATTACCACGGTTGATTTTTGGAGGATGAGCATCCATTTGCCAGCTATTTTAGGGAACAGAAAGGTACTATGAATTTGATAGCCACATGTCGGCTGATGTGAAGTATGTACCATTCCATTTAGGAAAACAGTTGTAAGCCAGAATGTAGCTTGCCTATGTACGTCACTTTCCTTGTTTGTAGTGCTGTTGGTGATGGCTAAGAGGGTGATTCAAAGGTGACCAAACTCCATAGTGAAAGATGATGGGAGAAATCACACTTCATAGGGTGAAGCCTATGTTCTTTTGTCTTCAATTCATACATGTAGAGCAACATAGAAAGATAATCCCTTCCCCCGTTCATATCAAACAGTCCAAAGAAATCGTGGTAGGGGATGCAATCAGATATGACTGGGGACCATGTTGATGCTGTGTTTAATCTTAGGGGAAATTTGGGATGATTAGTGATTTGTGAATCCCATAGATTATACTCAAATATAGTTTATCATTTAGTGATTAGTGAAAATGTGGGATCCCTTCTGTGTTGAATCCCATAGTTGAAGGGAAACATTGGGATCCAACTCCCCCAAAGCAGGCCTCATTCAGAATGGATGGTGAAGATTCGCCAAAAGAAATGTATTTTTTTTATGAGTCCTTAAGCGAAATCATACTACTGTGAATGGAAGAAATCCTGCACCAGTTGATAGATGGTTTATCCCATTATTTAAAGGGTTTTAACCATCCAAGGTGGTGCAGGATTTATTCCATCCACAGTATGATTGACTGATGATTCATTGTTTTAATAATCACTAATGATCCTGATAAAGCTTGTGATTAATGATATTAATGCAAATGTGGGGCCGTAAACGAAATCGCAAAGTGCATTCATAACTTCAAATAACGATGGCTTATGATACTTGTAAATATGGTATTCATGGGCTGAAACTAAACCAACAAACATCACTGCGGGGCCACACATTGAATCAGAACAGGTTATAAATCAACATAAGAACCTCTGTAGTTAACCTAGTTCTGTAACATTATAAATCAATTTAAGCTACCCTCTGGTTATTTGTTACATAGCCATGGAAAATCACCATTTTTAATAGGTAAACCATCTATTTCTATGAGCCATGAATCTATACCATGGCTATGTTAAATAACCAGATGGTAACGCTAAGATCATAAACCATAGTTACCATAGTTGCTGGACTTACTTACACCAACTATCGTGATTAGTCATGAGGGTTTCCATAAATGGGGTACCTCAATAGCTGGATGGTTTATTTCATGGAAAATCCCAACAAACAAATACAACAAAATGATGATTGCTTGGGGTACCCCCCATTTATGGCAACCCCCTGTATATACCGGTGATGATGCTCCTGCTTCGCAAAGAGTTTCTGGGGCAGGACAAGAAGAGGACCATCCGGAGCAACCTCCTGTGCCCTGGCGTTTGAAGCACCAGCGTGGCATGAAGAAATGGGAGGAGAAGTATGGGAGAAATCTGGATGAAGGATAGTACCCTCTGGTAATTTAACATAGCAAACTGGAACATAGCCCATTTAGAGATGATTTGCCTATTAAAGATTATTAAAGATGGTGGTTTTCAATAGCTATGTAACAAATTACCAGAGGGTATTTCTGATGAAGTTATGTTCTTCTATCGTTTGTATGTCCAAAAACATGTACATACCGCACACGCAACAATGGCAGATTATAAGTTGTGGCAAATCACAACCAAGCAGCAACAACAGGGACTTAAGCAATACCCTTTGGTAATTTCACAGTTTGCTATTGCAAATTGCCCATTTATAGATTGTTTACCTATTAGTCATGGTCATGTTCAATAGCTATGTTAAGTTACCAGAGGGTATTTCTGAACAAATATGTGGATGGGTCAAGACCTATTGCACTGATTGCTATTGTACTTGAGGGGATGAACATCCATTTGCCAACTATTTTAGGGTTCTTCAGGGTAGCGGAGTTTTCACTCATGCCCATATGGATACATGAGTGCATGATTGTTAGCTATGAATTGTGGGTTACCCTCTGGTAATTTAACAGTTTGCTATTGAAAATGGCCAGAGAAATAGTAGAATTTTCCATGACACAAATGCCATTTTCAATAGCTATCCATGGAATTTTACTAAATTGAGCACCATTTTTTCAATAGCTATCAATTGTTAATGGAAATTGTCCATATAAAATGATCCCACTTATAGTTGAATTTTCCATTCTTAAATTACCAGAGGGTACTAACTGGGCTTAGCCATTTCGAACTGGAATCATCCTCCAAGTAGGGGGGGCCTAGGCCCAGGGACTTGCGTTCTCCAGGGTTGCACCACTTGGGATTTCTGGGATGATCCTCCAAGTTTTTGAACCATCAAAAAGATCGAAAACGCAGCAGAATCCAGTACCGAAAGGCGCGGTTTTTCAATGAACATAATCTTTTTGATGGTTCTGCTATATTACATGATATTACTTTTAAGGTGTATATGTCATGGTGTTTTTATAAAAAGATATTAACCATAATATGACATGACATTACTTTTTATATATATCTTTTTGGGGATTACGGATTATATAAATAAGTCCCTATATATTATAGGTTTGTTTAAGGTGTTTTTTCCCCGACAATCAGTAAATGGTGATATTCTTCCCTTACCATTTCTTCAACTTACCATCCTTGATCTCTTCCGGTTTCTTTGGCTTTCATGTCATACAATGTGGTGCCCAGGTTAGTCAGTTGGTTTATAACTAGTATAACTCACGGGATAATACCATCTAATTCAGCAATTCAAACAAATCAGCCACAAAACCAAAGCTGGTTGGTGGTTTGGAACATTGTTTCCATTCAGTTGGGAATTTCATCATCCCAACTGACGAACTCTAATATTTTTCAGAGGGGTGGATATACCACCAATCAGATAACATGTTTTGATTTCATCTACTGGCAAGATCGTGGAGATATCATAATCGATGATGGGATCCGATCATCCATAAGGGGGGCTAAAGCTGTGAGTTTCCCAAATGTGCAACTTTAGCGGGGTATCATAGTGATATAATTAATAAGTAGTCAGAATATCAACCCAGAAGGGTAGATGATGGGATATACAACCAGCAACATGACATGGGGCAAGTCATCCTACAAGGTGGTGCCCCATAGTTAGCTAAGTTGGTTTATAAGTCCAATTTCACTAGGGTTGATTAGGGGGTTATATCTATAGTTAATGGGGATTATAAACCAACGTTCACATCACTGGGGTGGCACCACCTTGTAGTGATTATATAGTGATATTATAATACTATTAGTGAGATTATATAGTTACTATAGTTATGATATTATAATGCTACTAGTGATAATATAATACTGCATAGTGATATATAGTGATATAATATAGTGATATATAGTACTAGTGATTATACAAGGTTGTGCCCCCCCCAGTAATAAGTTGGTTTATAAACCATAGTAAATATTGATATATTTACCATAGGCTTTCAACCAACTGAGCCACTGAAAACTGGGCCGCGCCCTCCGTTGGAAAACCGAGGATGCACAAGGCGCCCTCCGTTGTCGACTCGGAGACCTGGCGCGAGGAGAAGAAGGCGACCTCGGTGACCGTGGAGGCGCACAAACGCGTTTGACACGGCGATGGGGTCCCTCAAATGTAGGGCGTCATTGTCTAATGTAAATCTAATTAATAATATATTATATATATACTATATATACTATATATATATTAGTCTAATATGTATATGTGTCTTGTATATATAATATGATATATTATATATAATATATAATGTATATATATATCGATCGATGGATGGATGGATGGATGGATCGATCTATCTATCTATCTATCTATCTATCTACCTTTAGGATCATAAGATTTACCTAGTGAAAAAAACCAACTTAGCTATCGACTTGTGAGTGCAGTTCAGTTTATAGGTGGGCAAGAAACTGAAGTTGGAAGGGTTATATTTCAGGTTTCTGGTGATTATATATATATATATATCCAGGGTTTCGCCTGATTATAACCTCAACTGCACCCCAGGTAGATAGCAAAGTTGGTGCAAATACTGTAACTAGGTGAATCGTATATAATCTATGGCTTTTGGTAGATATAACTTTGGTTGATAAGATTTAGTGGTTTTGTAAACTGGATGAATCATGATCCATTTGCTCCACTTGATGGTTCATCCCACTGAGTAAGTGAGTTATAACCCCAATTATAAGTGGATTAACCCTACTTCTCCATACTTATCCCATTTATAACTGGGGTTATAACCCATTTACTAAGTGGGATGAGCCACCAAGCACGGTACTGGAATATTGTTCTCAACATTTACCAGCAAATCTCCCAAATGTTGGTAGATATACCAGCACCATGGAGCACGTGGGTAATGGGCTGTTTAACTGGATGGGTATTATATATACATATTATGTTTTTTCAGCTATAAGCCCAAACTTATAATCATCTTTGCTATTAACTGATTAATCATAGATTAATCATAATTCTGATTTATACAAGATGGGTCCCCCCTAGGTAGCTAAGTACTAAGTTGATTTTCAAATTGGTCAACTATGGGTTTATGCTAGAGATAGCTAGAGTTAATGAGCTTCATATTCCAAGTTATAATTGGTGGGTCCACCGTTTCACCAACCTTTGGGCATATCCTGGTGATTCATTCTTAACCTTGGGAATGTGCTTCAAATCAACAGGCCGTTTCATGGGGTTCAACCTATGGGCATGTCGAAAGGTGAGGGGGTACAACCAGCAAGACACATATTTGGTGGTTCATCCCACGACTCGCAAGTGAGTTATAACCCCAATTATACGTGGATTAACCCTACTTATCCATACTTATCCCATTTATAACTGGGGTTTTAACCCATGTACTAAGTGGGATGAGCCACCAAGTAGATAACCAATGTCCGATTCGTACCATGGGGATACAGTCGGATAGATATTGGTCAACTAATCAGATTTGGTTATCTACCATGTCTATCCGATTAGTTGACCAATCAGATGGGGATACAATTGGATAGACAACCAAATGCTGGATTTGCTCTAGAAAATGAAGGTTTCAGCAGCCATTTTATGGGTAGGGATTTAGACATGAAAAGCACAGTTGGAATGATCGTGTACTGGGAGAAAAAAAAAATGACACTTTTAAGCAAAGTGTTTAATCATATTTCGACAAATTTCTGTATGTTTCAAATGCGTGTTTTCCATGGTTAGAAGCTAGAAGCATATTTTGGAACCATACCTCTACATATTGAATAACAATATTCCTTCTAACCACATCAGGGAACTGTATTTGTACATATATTCATATGTAGATATTTCTCCTATGGTATATTCATCTATATTCATCTACTTTCATTATTTACATATACATCTATGTTCATCTATATGTATTAAGTATAGTATATGCATCTATTTATATGTAAATGTTTATATTCAGTATTCTCTATATATAAATAAATTATATTCATCTATATATATATATTTATATATATAATGTGGAGCTATCCTAAGCCATTATATAACGATACTAGAATGGTAATATATTGATATATAATCTATATATAATATATGCCTATTCTTAACCATCATTAAGCATATGATAACCATATATGAACCATTATTATCAGTATATTGACCATATATTAGCCATTTATGGAACCCCCCCATGTTGTTCTTCAAAGCCGCCAGGTGAAACCGAAGCTCAGCGAGGAGCAGCTGAGTTGAATCTGCGGAGTGGGTGAAGGGTAGGAACGATTGGCTTAGTTTTGAACCATAGATGGTGATCTAACCAACAAACATGATCAACCAGATATAGCAATTGGATGCAATTGGATATCTTTACATATTAATTACTGATATTACAGATATAGTCACTGCACATATTTACAAACACCGTATTTTAGACACATAGATCTGGGTAAATTATAACAACCTCACTGCGACCTCCACTGGAATGATGGTGAAATTATCGGGAAACAATAGGGAAATCATCCAAAAAAATAGCCGAACTCTTCAGATTAGTGAAATATGATCATTTACCAAGATAGATGGTGATCTAAGCAACCAAAACCATCAAACATGCGGATATGACTTAGCAAAACCATGGATTTTCCGATGTGTCCTGAATTTCATGTGATTTGCGGTAACTGTCGTATTTTCTAGATGGGAAACACAATGTTTAGGAGAATCGATCGGGAGATGTTCGTTTCCAGGGACCTCGTTAGCGACATAAATTGAGACAGTTTTGAAAGGGACTCCTGAGGAATTTCAATGCGTGATATTGTGTGGTTTGTTGGTTGGTGGTTTGGAACATTTTAATAGTGATGGTTAATAGTGGTTAATAGTGGTTAATAGTGGTTAATAGGCTATAAACCAACAATAATATGGGAATATTGTGGTGATCTGGTTGGTGGTTTGGAACATTTGGATTATGTTTCCATTCAGTTGGGAATAATCATCCCAACTGACGAACTCCATCATTTTTCAGAGGGGTAGGGTTCAACCACCAACCAGATATGATAACCATATATGAACCATTATTATCAGTTCGTTTTCCATATATTAGCCATTTATGGAAACCACCAACCAGTTTGGGTGGTGAACGATTTGTTGATGATTTGTTTCTATTGACCATCTCCTTGTCAACATTTTTTGTCGCGCAAATGAGATCATTCGCTGGCTCTGAAGCCTTAAACTTGTGTTTTGGATGCCCACATGAAAATAGATCTATGTTTTTCTAAATAGATCAATGTTGTGCTAAATTCCTATCGTCCGCTCTAGGGTCTTGTTTAACCTTTGGCCCTGTCGAATTGGCCCCAGATTGTCCATGGCTGTATGTGTTGACAAGGTTTCATTCGTTGCGTCCTCATCTTCCTCCCCGCAGCAACATTCGCCTCCCGCTTTTCCGCATTGCCGGAGCTACAATTTTGGTGGTGCTCAGGCCACCAGAAACCGAGACGGTCGTCGGTTGGCGTCGGTGAAGATCTGGCCAGCTCCATCCTTCGATACCTTACTGGCTGCGCATTTGCCAGTCCGTCGAACTCATAGAGTGAACGGAATCAACAGACCAAAACTCATCAATGCACAGTGGCAAAAGATAAATTGCGAGATTCGATGTTTGGTAAACATTACCCTTCCCGTAAGGCAACTAATTTATATGGCAACCCACCAGAAGCGTGTATAAATCATTTTCCAAAGGTTTCCCCATGGGGCTTCCACAACTTTGTAAACGTTTACCCCATGGTAAAGGAAGGTTGTTGGGCATGAACCACCCACCAGGGTGCAGCAAGTTATGTTTGATCCTTGAACATCTTTAAATCTTTAAACCCACTGGATCTGTGCTCGAACGGCAAAGTTCATCGCTTATATCCCGGCCTTTGGTTGTTTGATATTTCCAAGCTTGATAAACCCTTGATGCTTAAATGTTTCAGTCCCTATTTCTAATTTTCTGCGGAGAGAAATACATTGATCTTGCTGGCGACCAAACCGACTCATTGCTGATTAAACCCAAGGTTGTGCGAGTAAAAAGACACATTCGCTGGTTCAGTATGGCATTTTCTGGCTAAAGATGCTTGTTTATTGCCAAAAAGAACAGATTTATACGCTTCAATGGTGTTCAATCCTAAGTAATCCCAATTGAAAATAGCCATTCGCTGCTTAAAGCACCTTAAAACTATGTTTCATGTTCACCCCTATTATCTAAGCGTTAACCGCCATGACCACCACGCGGCAATTAGCTGGTTGAATTCTATTTGTTGTCTTCAGCTGTCCAAACAGGCCTTGAAGGTCAACAGGTGATCCCGGTATATCCTGGTACACATCCAAGTCCAGGTATATCGATTTCATCTAAGGCAGGCAGGTTCGATGATGATTTTTTGCTTGTGAAACAGACATGTCTGACTCTGAAGCCTACGTTTGTGACATTTTGATACACTTCGGTACTCAAGCCAAAATTGTCTGACTGGCTTGGTTGTGGTCAACTTGAAGTTGTTCTTCCCCAACCTAGCTCCCAAAGACCATGACGCTGCTGCTGAAGATGCAGCGCTGCGCGCTGGTACCTTGGATGCAGCAAAGCCATCGGCGTGCCCCTTTAGAGGTCTGCATCCAGCGAGCGCCGTGATCGTTTGTCCCTTTGCCAGTGGCCCAGCATGGTACACCCATCGGCGTCTCGGACTCTGAAAAGAAAGACACTGATTTGAGCAGGTTCGGCCTCAAAAGAAAATGGCTTCTGTGAGGCGTGCCTGTCGGGGTATCACGGTGGTGAACTGGATTCACCGAAGTGGCCTGCAGTGACATTGCAATCTTGGTTAAAGTTAAACCATTGTTTTGCAGGGTCTGAATCACTTAAATCTCAATTCATCCCAACTCAAATAACACTATGTTGCTTAAAATCCTTCAAATTCCCCAATGTTTCCTGCTTAAAGCCATGCTTTCCCTCATGTTTCCCATGTTTTTCCACATGTTTCCCATGTATTTCCGCATGTGTCCCATGATGGTTTATGTTTTCCGATGTGTCCCACATGTTTCCCACGTTTTTGCACATTTTTTCCGAGGGTTTCATCATTCAACAGCATCCACACCGTCGCTGAGGCAGCTGAATGCCGAGTTGCCGCAGTTGCTGGCAGAAGCGGAACAGCTGCAAGCTGAACGCGTGCCTGGTGTTGAAGGGGTGGGTGGAGTGCAGGACAAAGATAGGGACTTAGATGGAATATGAATGGAATATACACGGATTCTTATGTAACTATAGTTCGTGGATGTTTACGGACTATAACTACAATCAATGGGAATAGCACTATAGTCCCAAGCAGGAATTTGATGGACCGACTGGATAGTAATTGGCAAAAAATCATGACCAAAGAATGGATGTACCTGACGTCTATTATTTAACTGCGGATATGATGGGGATATGATTGGTGCTACAATTGTCATGATGATTCGTAATGGAATATGTTCATAGAATCTACATGGGAACATAGTCCGAATTCACCATATGTTGTTGTATCTTGTCATGTTTTACCATGTTTTACGAGAGATTTTGCAATGTTATATTACTATGTTTTTGTATGAAACCATCTGTTTTCTTCTATATATTATGTGTTTACAGTATCATATCATATTTTATCATATTGTAATATCCACACGATGGTTTTATTGAACTTCCTCATCTTTGTTCGAAGTTTTTCCTGCAAGGATGATCTCCTGAACCGCTTGGAAGAGAAAGAGGCGCGCATCCGTCGCCGCTGGGTCCATAGATGGTTTACCCGTTGGTAATCAAACGTGGCCAGCTTAAACTATTAACTGGTTGGTGGTTTCAAACATTTTTCCATAATATATGGGATGTCATCCTTCCCATTGACTTTCATATTTTTGAAGGTGGTTAAAACATACCCCTTCACATTTCCTCTATAAACTGGGTACCCAAGTATCGTTTAGAACGATAATTTTAGTCAGCCCAGGTGTGTACACAAAGTGTTCAATAATTTACGAAAAAATGATTCTGATTTTATAGAAGGCTATTGGTAAACCATTTGTAAGCCAACATGTGGCTTATGACCAATTCAGGGGGACCCAGGAACCTGATTTTATAGAGAGGCTATTTTTGGCATGGTTCTGATTTGTTGGCCCATAGATTATGAATTTATAGAGGGGATGTTTTTGATACAAATTTGGTGTTATACGTAATCGCCGCATCGCATTAATATGTTTATATTGAAGGTGTTCAAGTCAAACAGCACTGAATGATACTGGATGAGCGCATTGTGATGCATTTTGAACCCACTATAAAATCAAAAATCCAGGTCCACCTTACATCGTCATGCCTGCCAAGCAGCTCCACTATAAAATCATAAATCAGGTTCCCCAATATTGAGCATCCACATGGTTAAATAGACTTTGTAAGACCACCATTTTGAAAATGAGTGGGCCAGGTGGATGACTTTAAGATATTCTAAGGGGAAAAAGGTGTTCCAACTCTAACCCTGTCCCTAGATTTTATAGAGATGTGGTTTTTACAAGCAGGCATTTGTAACTATGTGGTGCTCTCTGTTTTCTTGTTTTTATAGAGACGTATTTCTTGCAATCTTATTTTTCCTGATTTTATAGTGATTATTTGTGTGCACCCATATGGTGGAACCCAGGTACCTCTATAGAAGGGGGCACATTGGGTGACAATTGAAATTCACAAGGGGATGTTGAAACCACCAACCAGATTAACTTTGGAATTCAGTGTTTTCTCCTGGTCATGTGAATTTCACTGTTCTGCAGAGTTTGTACTTCAGAAAGGCAGAATTCACTTCGGAGCTTATACTCTGTGCATGTCCTATCAAAATTCAGGGAATCAACTCTAAAGTTAAATGTGTCCATGCGTTGTCTTTGATGGAATCAATTTTCTCCAAATTAAACATGGGCACTGCAGCGGTTGTTTTTCAATTTACTTTGGAGTTTAGTTGTTGTTTGGATGTAACCTGGTGGCAATTCAAAATTTTACCTCTGGTAAACTAACGTAACTATGGAAAGATCCACCATTTTCTAGCTGGGTAAATCCACTATTTCGACTGGGCCATGTTCAATAATTTTTTGTAGACATTTACCAGGCCGGGTAACTTTGTAGTTTTGCTTCCCAGCTCAAAAGTGAAGCGTCCCCTTGGCGCTTCTTTGGCGCAGTTGCTGGAAGAGGAGGTGTGGAAGAAATTGTCAAAGAATACTCTGTACTTGTGTGAATTCCAAAAGTTGGATCCTCATGTAGCCAAGGTTATCATCGATGTTTGGGGAATAGATGCATGTTTGGGACATGTTCGAAGCCGCAAGAGACTGGTTCGAGAAGCAGCAGCTGCAAATGGCCGTGGACATGTCAAAGCGTGTTACAGAAGAAAGATGGTTGCAACATGAAGTTTCCATCAGAATCGTGGAACGCCGTCTTGCTTCAAAAGGCTTGCAGAGTCAATACACCTGCCGACAGCAACTGCTTATTAATCGCATCTGCGTGTTCGGCGGGCATTCACATCGACCATTTCGCTTTGAGGCAGCAGGTGGTCAGCTACTTGAGAACATACAGCCGTCTCGCTTCCAATAGTTCGACATCCAATGGGCTTCCTTCAGCCGCTACTGGTACTTAGAAGCTATGTCGCGAGGTGGCACATGGGGAGACGATCTCTGCGTGATGGCATTCTCCCACTTGTTGCTACGTCCAGTGCCTGCACTCTCCAATGAAATGTTCGGCCTTTTTTGTGAAAATCAGGATTAAGCTAACACAACTTGGGAATTAAATAGTAAAAAACACGGATAAATTTCCACAAAGCAAACTAGCACACCGGACAAGTGGAACCAAAGGTGGGATTGTATCGCGAGATGTTTTTACATGTAACAAATGTTTGGTGTTTTTGCTGGGGAATCCCAGTTGTGATTGTTTTGGTGTGGATTCCCGGTGAATTATCACAATTTTCGGTGGTTTATTTTATGTCCATTGGATGTCATTCATATTCCATTAACATTTCCATTGTATAAATTATATGTATTTCCCATCTATGTGACAGTCCCTGCTAAACCAACGTTAGTTTTCAGGAGAAGTATACCTATGAAATCCCTATTTGGTGGCCCATCCCACTAGCTAAGTCGGTTAGTTCACCCCAATTACAAGTGGATTAACCCTACTTTTCCCATTGAAATCACCAGGGATATAACTTACTAAGTAAGTGGATTATACCCCCAGTTACATATGGAATATCTCTGTTTTTATATGGGATTCTATGGGTTATAGATGGATAATGGATGTTTTTATCCACGGATCCCTTTTTCGTGGGCAGTGACAGGCGGATATCGAGTGGCTTTTGGAGATGCTTGATGGGGAAGAGGAGGTTCCCGTAGATCGCGGAGGGATACCCTCTGGTAATTCAAATGTGGCCCCAAGAATAGATGAAGCTCTTGATATGCTAGCCCCAATAATAGACCATACCCTCTGGTATATTAACCACATATTAGCCATCATTTACCACAGGGTATATATAATTATATATATATATGGATTTAATGGAAAATAATTGTGTTTAATGGGACTTTTTCTTGTGATTTATGGTGATGTTTCATGGATTTCAATGGAGATTTTAATGGTGATTTTCATGGTGATTTCATGGGATTTACTGGTGATTTAATGGGATTTACCCTCTGGTTATGTCAACATAGCTATTGAAAATGGCCATAGAAATAGTGAATTTACCCGTTGAAAATGGTGATTTTCCATAGTTTTTTGTATGTTTACCAGAGGGTAAGTCCTATGAAGTGAGGTACTGTGGTAAGCCATGTGGAATGTTGTTGAAAACAGGCACCATCTAGTGGGTGGTCTCCACCGGTGGCGTTGGATCCGAAGGTGCTTATCAAAGCGAAAACTCTGAATGATAGGTACCAACTTATTCAACACCTGGCCAAGTCGTGCAACGATGCTATGGAAGAATTGTTGGCCGAGGACCTAAAGCCATTAGGCTCATGCCAAAAGTCCCGCGTTGTCACAGCATGGATTGCAAGGAGCATCTTCATCGACCTTCTCCAATCAAGTCAGTTCTTGATGGCACCAATAGGCTCAGTGACGTTTGAGACGCATCTCGCAACGCTTCAAGCGTCGCTTTATCCATCGGTGTACATGTATCATGCGGGAATGAAGAAGTTGTATGCCGGTGCGAGCGAAGCGGAGTCTGGGTTCAAGGATGGTCGGTTTTGGGGGTATGATTTAGAATGATTGTATTGCATAAATTAGGGTATGTCTTTACGGCATTGTTTTTATCACATTAACTGGTTAGAGACTCACGGATGTGAACATAAATCATAAATAGGAATAGCAATAGCGGACCTATTCCGATTTCACATCAGTATGTGCTCCGCCGATTACAAGTTGATTTTATGCCAATCTGATTGGTTCTGATTTTCAACATTGGGTGAAGGAACCCTACATGTTGGTGAAAAAAATGGTTTTCAGTTTTGCCTTCCACTTCAGTGCATCAACTTACTTGGGGGTGAAAAAGTTTGAAGGCGGCTCACATCACCATCTTTGTTCACCGAGTTATATTAATTGAATATCCCCAGCTATCCCCCGGTTACATTCTTTCGTGAATTATATGTATATAGCAGCCCAAAATTAGATAGAACAATTGGAAGCCAGGGAAATCTGTGAAAACTATGCTGGTTGGTGGTGTGGAACATGGCTTTTATTTTTCCATTCAGTTGGGAATGTCATCATCCCAACTGACGAAGTCCATCATTTTTCAGAGGGGTAGGCTCAACCACCAACCAGATATGAATCATCTATGCCATTCTGTGAAAACGTTTCTATCTTTTTGGGGGTTGCGACAAAACTGGGTTATTGACCGCTTGCAGGAATCAGGCACTCCCCCCATTATAATCATTATAACTTCGTTTACAGCCCATCTTAAATATGCACATATATATATAATGGGTAAATTATAACGACCTCATGAATCATGGTTAATAAGGGAAATCATCCTCAAATGGCCTTATTTCAGGTTTCAGGTGCTTGCGGGGAGGGGGCCGGCCAAAAGGGAAGATCGGTGGGCCTTATTTCAGGTTAGTGAAATATTACAATTTGCATCAATTTACCCATGTATTACTATAGCTCCCATTGTGTTGACTGCAGACCGTGGAAGTGGGTTGCTTCGCTGGCAAGACGATAGGGATGGCAGGGTTTTTGTTTCAACATTTGCAAATGTCAAGACAGTGGGCTGCTACAAGCGACTTGGTGAACAGTAAACCATAGTAAACCGAAAATCACCACATGTCAAGACAATAAAAAATAGATGAAAATATACAGGTTATCTTGAGTGAAAGCATCCAGACTCGTCCAGATCTTTGATTCAGGCACTTTGAGGCAAAATCCCAAAGTACAAGGGTCTCTTTAGGGACAGCCATGTAAGCATCTGTAAACATGATCAGAAAAGATGAGAAACATGAAGAAAATGAAAATATCGAACAACATTGACAAAGAGAAGAAACATGGTGAACATTTTGAAAACTGATCCAAAGCATGGCTAAGGGATCAACGGAGCAACGAAAAAATGGAAAATCACCAGACGTCAGGACAGTGAAAGAATGACAGGACAACTCATGAGGTCCAATGATAAAAATGCATAGCGCTTTACTCATGACACCGAATGAACAAAACGAAGAAATAGGGCGGAAAATCGATGATGTTAAATGATAAAATACAGAAATGGTTGGGAAAATTGTATAACATCTCATGATCAAATGACATAGGTTGGGAACATGGATGGAATCGAATGATACCAATGAAGGATCAGGCCGGGAAAACGGATGAAAACGATGGACAAAATGAATAAACAGGTCGGGAAATTGAAAACAAAACCCATGGGAGCATTAGGAAATAGGTTGGGAAAACGGATGGAATCAAGTGATATATGAAGACACAGGTGGGGAAAACCGATGAAAGCGAGTGATAAAATAGACAAGTCGATATAAATAGATAGGCTGGGGAAAATTGATCAATTCAGTGAACTCATACAGATAAAATGAAGAAGTAGGTGGGGAAAGCTGATGAAATCGAATGATAACACGAAGAAATAGGCGGGAAGAACCGATGGAATCTAATGATCAATGAAGAAATGGGTGCTTCTTTGAGATTTTGATTTTGTTACCTTTTTCTCCATTTGCTGTCCAACTGTCTTCCCACATTTCCCAATTTCAACAGCTGTTTTGACAGCGAAAGAAATAGCCTATCTTGCGCTTGTTGATGTAAAAACAGGTCCCCAAATGTGAAAAAAAAAACACTACAAAACATGAAAACATGTTCCTTTGAACTGAAAGTGACTGCTTGCGCGCCAGCGATTTCGTTTTACCAACGTGTCATTTGAGGTAAAAGGATGCAGCCAGCATGTCAAGACAGTTTGCTAGATATGGCTCGGGGAACCCCCACCGCTGTCAAGACAATGGAACCTATAGTGTAGATACATACACCTTTAAATCCGACAGCTAGTGTATAATAAGCCAACTTACCTTTCATTTGCAGGGCCCTTCCTGTTACTTGTCGGTTAATAGCAATCAACCAACAAAATTACATGTTTTCTTTTCAAAAGTAGTTATGCCCTAATTTACCTATCACAGTTCAACTTCATAAATCAATGTTTTTTTCCTGCTTAAGTTCCCCTTTAATTCAATTTAGTGGTGTTTCGAGATGCCCATCCAAGTAGACTTCCCGTCAGATCCCATGCGATGACGGCGCCAACGTGAGTGCCGATCCGGCGACGATGCCAGGGGAGGTGGTGTCGCGTTGCTGACGAGTAGCAAGACTTTGCCAACATAACTGGTTGGAGGTTTCCTAAGTCATAGGGGTACACCAAGGTTTTCCAACATCCATTTATATAATAGGATTTTCCATGAAATAAACCATCCATTTTGACTACCCCCTTTTGTGGAAACCACCATTTGTTTGTGTTTTTTTAACCTTACAACGATTATACGTATATTTGACACCATCAATATACCAATATCAGTATGTTTAATACGATTTACATCGATTTACACATTGTATTATTTATTTATGTATATTAACTTCAACTGAAATGATTGGTTGAGTTTATAATTATATGCTTCAATTGTTGACTTATCCACAAAAATGATTCTGATAGGTATGATATAAATGACGTAAACGATCTAACCAAAAAAACATGTTGTTTGCTTAACCATGGTTAAGCAGCAACAATAGTTAAGTGTGACCGGTTCAACTGTTTTTGTTTAATCATGAAGACTAGTGACTAACCCGCGAAAAGGATTTTGAATAAGCGTTTCATTTGTGAAAATTGTGATTTTAAGCGGCAAAGAAAAGTGAGCCAGCAAAACATTGGATCATTTTAAAGGTAACCAAGAAGAATCACGTCTTCAACAAACAACAGTGATTAAGCCAGCAAAAAATGTGGACTTGATCACCAGATCGTGAGGGAAGATGATATAGTCGGGGGAAGTTATCTGCTCCCATGTTTTGTTTCAATTTGGGCATTTTTTTTGGCATTCCAGTCTTCAAATCCAATATGGACTTGTGCAAAATCACACAAAAGTTGTCATATATTGACATATATTGACTCATAAATAACATTTAATAACCACAATTTCAATTCTACCCGGCATTTTCTCAAAGATATCTATATATATAACACACACATATATATATATATTATTTTAACCAACAACCGTTTTCTTGGGGGTTACCAGTAGTTTGCCTGGAAAAAAATAGCGCCGCCCAACAGATCCACCTAGATCTGCCTGTCACTAAGAGAGTGACTCGAGGGCCAAGCAATCCATCGGCTGATTCGGATTCACCGTAGGTTGCAGAAGGACATCCCTATGGATATATACGGAGGTTGGAATATGAATCAATCAATGGATTGGTTTAAGGGAAAAATGACAGGAAAGCCCCATATTTCATGGGAAAATCGGTGGTTTCCGGTTAAGATGTTCCCTGAAACCAATCCATTGAATCAACCAAGATAATTCATAGAGGATTAATCAACAAAGGATTAACCAATAGATTGGAACAATGGTATAATATCATCTGCTTGGTGGTTTGGAACATTTGGATTATTTTTCCAGTCAGTTGGGAATGTCATCATCCCAATTGACTTTCACTCCATCATTTTTCAGAGGGTAGGTTCAAACCACCAACCAGATTATTATTAACCATCATTAGCCATATAATAACCATTAATATTAACCATTATATAATATTAATAGTATATTACCAACCAATGGTGCGTTTTACCATTTAGTAGTGGACCAACAGAGGACTAACCATTGGTTACTGACACCAAGGGTTCCCATCCAGTCATGCGAGATACCCCGCTGGATGCAGATTGGTAATGGAAAATCCGCTTGGGGAATCTACAGGGAATATGTTTAATTTGGGGGGTCCTGGATCGCAGATCCACGTTTGGGTGGTAAACGGATGTAAACATGACTTTGCGGCGGTTACCTACATGTCCACCATCGTGTGGAGATTTTCACGTAAAGAAAGCATCGGAAAGCCTCAAGGCTCAGTACTGCATACATCTTATGGGGAATGAGTGATCCATGTGAGTTTTGTCAATCTGACCATGATCACTTTTTATTCCTTCACTGATGCACAGAGGATTGTTATTTGCTGACAAGTATCCCTCAGACGCCATAGAAGGAGCCCTGGGGTAAACGTTTAAAAACCATGGTTTCCCGGGTTTCCTGTTTGGAAAATGATCTACAATGTGTGGGTTTTCCGCATGAATTTGTATGTTTACAGGAGGGTAAGTAGACTAAACCTAACCAACCTAACCAGCATGGTAAATACTTCTAAAGGGTAAACATCCCATTTTGCACAGGGTGAACGACTTGGAATTATTAAGTGTTACAAGATATTACAATCATCCTCCCCAATTTCTGAGATGTTTGCCTCAAATGCTAGCTTTACTGATTGGTGGTTTGGAACTTCTTATTTTTCCATGTATTGGGAATAATCACCCCAACTGTTTTTCATATTTTTCGGAGGGTAGGTATACCACCAACCAGATATGATACCCGTATATGAACCATTATTATCAGTATATTGACCATATATTAACCATATGTTCAGAAAGAGCACCTGAGCTCAGTTCAAAGTTGGAGGTTCCAGATTCAGCCGAGTGGAGTGCCCTGACTGATTTCCGCATGTCTCACCCGTTGATCGGCGGGTTGAAAGAACGGCCCACTGATCGCATTGCTTAGCTGCAGTGAAAAATGTGGAGCCAGCCAAGGACGCGGAGCCATATACCAGGACGATGGTTGAAATCCCATAAGAATGATGACCTGGGGCATGTTTTATGGCCTTTACGGTTTTTTCCACAATAGTTAGTGCTGGTTGGTGGTTTGGAACATGAATTCCATTTTTCCAGTCACTTGGGAGTTTCATAATCCCAACTGACGAGCTCCATCATTTTCCAGAAGGGTAGGTATACCACCAACCAGTAGTGGTTTCTTGGGAAACCACTGGGTTTTCCGGATTTTGCTTCTATGTTTACCTCAAGGCAATAGTTTTTGCTCTCGAAACTGGAGACTTGATTTGAGTTTTCAGTAGCACGGGGATTCAATCTGTAACCACTATTGAACCAGCACAAATTCGGGATTTAAGCAGAAACCGTTGGAGAGTTCCCCCCCAAAAAAAAGTTATTTAGAACATGGTATTACTTGGATGTCCAGTCATCAAGCGTGGCTGGGAAAGCCCCAGTTTCGTCAACACGGAAATCACGAGAACATCTTCTGTAGGAACTTGTCGCTTCGCCAGAAAGGGGGCCCAAAGGATAACCTTGGATGGTGGATAAATAAATGAATTATATACATTTATAATATCACTATTATATATATATGTGTGTGTATTATATTATATATATATATATGCATACATATAATACATATATCAATAGTCAGATGAGTAAACCAACAAAGCGGTAGCCTTCTTGCATCTTCTTGCAGCAATCCAACCATGAGTAAATCAACTGGGAATACTGTAGTGGGGAGAGCGTAGAAAATTTGGATGAATGTGGTAAAACACCTGGGCTGCAGTTCCTTTTTCAAATCAGATTATATACTTGGCGGTTCATCCCACTTAGTAAGTGAGTTTTTAACCCCAATTATAAGTGGATTAACCCTACTTATCCCATTGATAACTGGGGTCAAAACCCACTTACTAAGTGGGATGAGCCACCAAGTAGCTAGTTCGTTCGCTAGCTTTCGAGAAGATAAGATCAACTCACTGTCGGAGAATCTATCGAACAAGGAGCTCGCTCACCCCCGAGACATTGCCTAACAATCTTGGCATATGGCTACAGCCCATCATACAGCCCCTGTTACCAGTATATCAACATATCAACCGGGATTCACATGACTGTTGCATGTAATTACCCCTCTGGTAAACTAACAGTGTGCTATTGAACATGGCCATAGGAATAGTGGATGTTTGCCCATCAAAAATTGTGGATCTTTCCATAGTTATGTTAGTTTACCAGAGGGCAAATGTCAGTAATAGTTGGTTTCATGGCAACCAGATCCGGTTTAACAACTGGCAATGTGTTGAAAAAACATCGCCGGTTCTGTCACCACAGTTGAAGAGACTTGGCCTTCAGGGACATCAGCAAGACAACACTTCGGTTTCTTTGTGTTTTCACAAATGAAAGAGATATGGACTGACATGCTAGAGTTAAAGTGTTTTTCTGTTGCAGGTTAGGTCTACCTAAGGTTAGACAAGACAAAGATCAAGTTCTTTTTTTGGCAGGGTCCTGTAAATTACCTAAGGTTCACCGGTTCATGCCATTCTTGGTGGTTATCTCCTGGTTTCGGCTCAGTGGGTGGGGGAAACATCCCAACGTCCCCAGTCGCCTCGCGCGGAAAGTGCGAGGCACCTTTTTTGCCTTGGAGGATTTAATTCTAATCACTACTAACATTGAATGTTAGTAGATGTTGATGTTTATCATACTAGTTTAATATTAGTACTTAAGTAGCTCATTTAATAAGACTAGTCAGTAAGGTTCCGGTTCGCGGGGTTGAGCCGTCTAATGGGAACTCTAGATTAGTTGACCCCTGAATTCATGATAGGGGGTTCCCGAAAGGGTAATGTTTCCCTAAGTGGTACCCCACCCAAGGAGTAGACTAGGGTTTATCCGGGGATATAATAGCACTAACTATCTAGGATAAAGTTGGGTTACCAGTAGTACCGCACAAGGCGGTGGCGGAAGTTTCAAAAATAGGAAACCTATAGGAGAGGTTGGTTGCTGTGAATCAGGGATGGCAGGGCGAAGCCACTGATGGACTGAAAGGTGCTTGA
>Ga0126342_10001478_pt1 | contig 33229 bp, 32 predicted proteins | sample Cyp1metagenome_FD_92528 | JGI IMG/M metagenome (GOLD analysis project Ga0126342, IMG submission 92528) | Coral microbial communities from Lord Howe Island, Old Settlement Bay, Australia - Cyphastrea 1 metagenome | ecosystem: Host-associated > Invertebrates > Cnidaria > Coral ...
AGGAACCCTGAATGAGATCACGCCGATCTCGTGGCTCATCACTGAGGATGCACGTGCACCAGAACCCATCTGGCGCATCCCAGACCTTTTTGCGCAGAATATCACAGTGATCTGGCTTGTACGATCCGACATCCTTGCCATGCCTGTATACCATCCAACAGAGCCTGCGGTGACCAACGACATGCAACCGCATGGCAATCTGATGAATCTGCTGCAAGCACAAGAAGGCATTGACTAACTGAGAGACAGCGATCATGTTTTTGCACTTTTGATTTTCCTGACTTTTCACCATTTTCTCCATTTGGTTTCAGCAGCCTATTTGTTTCCGTAAGAGATGGAACCGACGACAAATGAATCGTCGCTGGCTGGCACAGACCTTGAGCAGGCATAAAAGGTGTGTAGGAAAAAAAAAGAAAAACACACACACACACACCCTTTTTATCATTTTTTTTATTTCGATTCCCTTGTTGTGTTGGTTCTGCCCAGGCGGTTGCAAACGATCAGGCTCTAATTCATTCACCCGCCTGAAATAATGCTTTTCGGGTCTCTTCGCCATAGTTGGCTTGGTGGCTACAATAAGTTGGGTCTATGTACATCTATTGGACCCCTCTGAAATGAAACCAATACTGAATTGGGTTTGGTATGGTTTGGTCGTTTTGATCTCGTTATGATGTGCTCGGCTAAGCCGAATGTAGTATCATGCACATTTTGGTTCAAGGCTCATGACACCTACCCAGCGGCAAAAGAAAGTCTGTGAGTATGCTCTGTGCTTGGGCTTAGCAACGAACAAGCCGAGCTCGGCTGGCAGAACTCCATGGTCAACCTCAGGTAAACCTTTAAAAGAATCCTCGGAAAGATATGCCGCAGTATCCCTGCATGTTCCTACACAACATAGCTTAAACATCAACCAATAAAAGTTCAGTCATGGTTAATCTTAGATAACCTGCAAAAAATCTGTTGCAGAAACCCAAATTTTGACAGACTTCGGTGATGTTGGGTGTCTTGCTCATGTCTTGGTGGTGTCCGGGTGGTGTCTTGGCGGTGTCCGGGGTGGTGGCTTCGTGGTATTGCTGGAATGGTATAGATATGTTTGATGAAACTGGCTCGCCTGTCAATACCAAATTGGTGTCAAACCTTTGCTATTGGGTTTGTATGCTGACATATGCTGACTTAATTTCCATGGACAATTTTTGGTGTGACTTTTTGCTTTGTATTTCTCGCATTAGTACATCTAGCTTACCCAGTTTCACCTACGCTTCACCAGCTAGTGTCCCCAGGTGTCTCGGCTATGCCCCATGTCATGGTGCTTGTTTCAACCCAGTTTTGTGGGTGAATCGGCCATGGTTCTGGTTGTTTGTCCAACCATTCATCATGATTTGCCCAGATATTTGCCAACTTGCTGGTAGGATCCATATGTTTTTTTCTGCTTATATAAATCATATACTAAAATTAAATCATATAAAAAATATATGATCAAATCTGAAATCCACTCTGAAGCCAAAATGCTAGCAATTCACCATCCGCGGTCATGGCCCATCTCAGCCCTGCACGGAATGCTGAAGTTCTTCAGCTTCTTGGCGACCCATGGCCACCAGCTTCCGCAGATCCGTCAGCCACCCAAGCCTACAGTGCCAGGACCACGACAGTGGCAGAATTCTCCGACTGAAACACCTTGTCTCTTTAGACGACAATGTGATAATGTGGTTTTAAACTGTTTTTCAGCATTTCCAAGTTGTTTTTTCGAGGTCGTTGGTGGGCTTTTCATTGGCTTGGATGTATAAATTCTTGGTACCTACCAGTTGCTCATTTCTTCACAAACTTGTGGAGAGCAAACAAGTTTGGTCACTTCATGGGTGCCCACGGATATCTTACAAACACACACACACTTTCACAGTCTTTCAGCAAGATTGATCATGACATATCATGACGAAAAAACGATGCAAGTTTCATTGATCCCTTTATCTGACTTTCTCCAAGATGTAGCCAGAGTTTGAGCATGTCACATGCTGTCACGGTGGACTCCCCATGGATGCCTCTCTGCTAAGGATTCAATGCCTGCATCGCAATCGCCTCGACCAGGCTGACAGGAACCGGGGACCAACACCTCTTGCTACCCTCGGATTCACATGGTACACCCATGAATGATGGGTATCTTATGTATCTTGAGAGTCAAACGGTTCATGTTAGGACTCGCAAGAGGCGATGGACAGACCATCCAACGTCGTACGAGGCCCAGGAATCCCACCTTGATAGAACACGTCCTGGCAGTCACCTGGCTCGAGGTTGGGGCCTTGTTTCATCTTATTTCTCCATTGGACATGGAGTCACTCAGGGCCCTACGCCTTGAACAATTGTACGGGATGGGAAAGAAGACCATAATATAACATCTACGACATGGTATCGGATCCATGTTCAAATGAGTTGCGCCATCGATTCTAGCTGAAATGTGCTGAAATCAATGAAACAGGGCTCGCTATTCTTGAAAAATAGCAAGTTTCCTTTTTTTGAGTTCGTGAAGCCAAAATTTGGGTCCCGAAAGACATACGTAGACTAAAATACATAGATGGCACACAAAACTCACTGATGGGGGTTGAGCCATCTACATCAGCGTTTTCTCGTTTCAGACCATGAATTTCGGGTCAGGAGTATAAGGCGCAACTCAAAAATCGGTGCCATCCACTCTCACCCCGGAGTAGTATATTTTGTCACGAAAAAAAACGGCCAGTAGATTTTGGAAAGCACTCTTTATCTTTTGTGTGCGAGGTTTGGTGAAAGTTGGCATTTTCCAGGGAAGTCTGGACTGCTCAAATCGTGTAACAAGGAACCCAGCTGGGAAATCAAACATCCAAAGAAGAACCCTCACCAAAACACAGTGATCGGAAGAGATCAACATGGTCCGACCACATTCTTTTGTATTTTGGGGAAGCTACAGTATGCTACAGCATCATCAGGAATTTCATGGAATTTCCCAATCTCAAGATGTCGGAGTTCAAAATGCTTCACACAGCTGCCATGGATGGCAACCACGAACCCCAAATCTGGCTGAGCTCTGAATCACGGAACATGATCCTGGCGATTTCTTTTCCCCCGTCAGTGATTTTCAGACAATTGAGGGATTTAACATGATTCAACGTTTTTTAACCACGCATATCCAGGATCCACAAATCCCATTCACCTGCTTGGGCGACTTAAAATTCTCTAGCCATCACCCAGCCATTCCAAGCCCTGCGCTGTCGAATTGGTCGAAGTTGAAACCATTTGCCAACTCTTCGCCTCACGACACAAAAAACGATCCGATACATGGATTCTATCATCTATGGATCTATAATGATCATTAATGATCTATATCTATATCTATATCAATATACATCCATCCATCTATCCAAATTTCCATACAGTAATACAGAACAGTATATTTTCCCTCAGAAGTCACGTCGTGAGTCAATTTGAGGACATACTGAGCGGTCGTGCTAAGTCATCCCTGCCCGTTCAAAGCCACCATCGTGCACGGGCACAACCAATCAGGGAAAAGTCAGCCATATCTGCAAAAAACTACCCTTGAAGAATGAACTCTGGTTGGGCACATGGTTTATGCATACATTCTATCACAAATATGTTTTGGAACTATTTGTTCGCGCACACACACACACAGGTCAAACCACATATCTCCTTTGATTTCAATTGGTGTTTGGGCAAAGAAACATAAGCCCTACCTGTGGGTAGCAATAGTACATCTACCAGGGTATCAAAATTTTATACCAGGGTACCTCAATGGCTTGCATGCAGAAAATTTGTGGATCAAATAATTGCCAGGTTTGCTATCAGCTCTCACTGTTTGAGGGCCTGGGAACCACAAATGGACGGTTGTCACTCAAGGATCTAGGACAATCCAGTTTTCAGGTACCAGTACCCAATGTCTCAAACTCAAATGATGCCCAAAACTATCTAAGATCAATTTAAGATGCAGAATTTCCGGAGTTCTGTGTGTGATCACTCTTGATGGTCGTACTTCCTAGTTCAGATGCATACGCATATGTCATTGCAAGTCCCATCCTGCCAATTCCAGGCAATTTTTTGGATGCTTCCCTAAGACCAACTACTTTTGTGTCTGGTCTGGTGATGGCTGGTGGCATCTGAGTTATCCTGAGGCTCTGGCACGAGCCAACTGCTTCTCGATTGATCAACAGCCTAAATGCCACCGAGGCACCATGAGGCACAAAATGGGTGTCCCCAAATGTGGCGTACTTTCAGTCATACTTCAAAATTGCGCCTTTTACTGGTGAAATATTGATAAATGAATGGAAGTTGTGGAGAAAGTGCGTATACATTTGGTGGTACACGCCGCGAAATCGGGATATCTGATATGGAGTATTGTGCTTCAACTGGGTCCTGGCGGGTGGGACGAAATCGGAAAGGCACAAAGCCGTCCTCCATTGCGGTATGTCTTATTTGCTGTATATATATATATGTATGTATTTTATTATATATATATATCTGTCTATATATACATATGATTGCATATGTACATTTATACATAGTCCTATATAATTATATAAAATCACACACACACACATACGTAAATTTTTATATATACATACGTACATACGTACGTACATACGTACATACATACGTAATCATACGTACATACATACGTACATACATGCGTACATTCATTCTTTCATCCATTCGTACATACGTACCATTACATTACATTACATTACCTTACCTTACCTTACCTTATATTACATTACATTACATTACATACAATTATATACGCAAAATGCGCAAATTGCGGGTGTTGTTTGCTCTCAACATGGTCAACGTCCAGCCGCAATTTGCCAGCCGTGCCTTGGAACATGCTCCGGCGTGAGGCTCAGCAGTGTGTTGAAGGGTGACACCTGCAATGAGGTACCCATGACCTGCGCGCGCAGTGATAGATGATCAACAATTTTTTTGACCAACCACTGGACAGTAAAATCATCGGCAAGAAAATCAGATAGGGATCCCAAATGTTACATATATATATGTAAATATATCTATAATTCTATACATATGTATGGCATGTAATTCCCAAAGTGGATTTTTTTTTTTGGGTGTTCCCCAGGATCATTGGCTCTGATCTTGCAAGTCTGCCTTCACCAACTAGCCCAATGAATCTCAATGATAAGCCTCCACGTCAACGTCAGGATGGAGCATACAAGCCATTTCTGATCATATTGAGGATATGATATTGGTGGGCTTCATTAGGGATATGATACTGTTGGGCTTACCACATTGCCACTTCTCTCCCTTCTCTCAGGTGCAGGTCCACTTTGGGCAGAAAACCCTGGTGCCATGGTCATATATGCAAGTGTGGGATATAGCTTAAGTTGGAAAAACAGCACTCCCTCAGTCACAGAGTCAAACATTTTCTGCCTTGACTTCGTCTGAAGATTCTATAGGTTTGTGAAAGGTTGCATTTCAACACTGAGTTCTGAAGACGCAATGTCAACAGTTGGCTCCGCAGATTATATGATGACATAATGTATTTTTTCTTGCTATGTTGTGTGCATCACAAGATCTTCAACCCCCCCGAAGCATAATTAATGAGATAAATTGGAAGGACATTGAATCACTGGGCAAATCAAAGCAGGACACTCATGAAGAACAAAGCATACGTGAAACCAAACTTGAAGCATATACTGCACGAAGCCCCACCTACATGGATTTCCAAGTTGCAGATTTCAGAACCAAGGAACCCCAGTCACAAGCCATGCATCCCACCAGGAAGCCCGACAATCAGCAGATCACACTTCGCCAGGTCCGCCTTTTGCAGCTGAAAGAAGCGTTCTGGAAGGTCTTCGCCTCGGTCAACACCAGACTCCGCAACGTGTTTTTACGCTGCGGGTCATGGAACAAAACATCAAACGAACTTGCAAATGACAGGAAACCATAGGAAACCAGGAAACCGAGATGGGCAAATAGCATCAAATAGCAACTGAGCAAAATGGCCCACGTTCAGTTTTTGGCCAAACTCTGGGTGAAATCTGGAGAATCTATGAGTCATTTATCCCAGGTGCCTTGAGGCCCTTGATTTCTTGTGCCCAGAAACCGATGGCTTTTCCAAGATGAATCCTCTATGCGAACCATTTTTTTTGGGGAAAATGGTCTGGACCCACGCCCCCTTTCACCTCGGCTTGTATATATGGGCATGATTTCAACCACAAAATTTTTGGGGATGAATATCCAGAACTACATGCCATTATGGTGTTATAAGAATTATTGAAGACCAGAACGCGTCTTTCATATTCGATCCTGATCATCATTCCAGGTAAGAAATGGAACATGGCTTCAACCTCGAAGTGGTGTTGTTTAGGGCTGGTGAACAACTCACGCTAGGAATTCAACTGCGATAGAGTTTGAAACAATTCCATAAATCGGAGGGAAATCCGACCGGGACTTTAGCTTGCAGCCAATGCGGAGCCACAAGCTCTGAAGTATCAAACTGATGGAAGTAGCATTATCTAGCGCCACATAATCAACACATAATTGTAGAGTTGACAATGTTGAGTCTTACACAAATACCCATGGAAACCGTGCTACTACGAGCCACATTTACACCATGTAATCTCCCCTGATCTTTATGCATGGGACTAGGTCAAACGCGGGTACGATGGTGAATGCTATGCACAACAATGACAATAAAAAAAGCCTGCCACGCCTGACAAGAACAATAGGCCCTACAGGGCACATATATCGTATATCTTCTTAGACAAAAGATCTCCTTCCAGTCAATTCCAATCACAGTCATAGTAAACCCAAATCATCCAAAAGCAACATACCTCTGGTATCCCCTTGTAAGTTCAGTTGTTGAAGTCAAGTGCTTCTTGCAGCACTTTCTGGTTAACGTTGCTACCCCACTCCATGAGCTTCCCGGCCAAAGAAAACGATCTTAGGCTTCACCAACCCACCATGATATTCGCGCAGTTCCTGTCAGACCACATCAGCGACTACTTGGGTCGTCCCTACTTAGACGAACCAACTCTGCAAAGCGTGGCAAATTTGAAGTGCCATGAAAATTTCAAATCATGTAGATGTTCAATTTTTGGAAACCAATGCATCCATACTTTCATGGTGTATCTAGCCATGTGGTCATCGCTGCAGCCGCACCTGCCATCCCTCGTCACCAGGATCATGTAACGCATCTTGCAACTCCTGCAGCGCAGGCGACCATCCAGGGATCTGTGGCCGCCCCAAAATATCGGCCAATCAGGGTGCCATGTCCAACGGTGACATTGGAATTTGAGTGAAATGAATAATAAAAAATCAGGGATCCATTCGAAGTGTTACATGCGATACAAAAAAACACTTTTGAATCTGAGTGCGATATCGAAACACCGATGTTTTTTTGGTTGGGACATCGATGGCTGACCAATGACGACACCGCCAAGTCAATCATCTTCCCAAGTTCCGCATGGAACAATAGATATGCCATTTCTACCTGAATTTTAGCGCCATGGATACTAAAGTAACCATGGATACCACACACTTTTCTGAAAGATGTGCAGTTTCTCAAATGATATCAGTTGTGTTCCCATGTTTCATTGGCACCCACAAAGAATAATTTTGACTGTGACCAACCCACATGCCCACCTTTAGCTATACTCACCACCTATGACTCCTCCTGCGGATGCCAGGTGCTCTACAGAATGATGACCTATCACTACCATTCCTGACCGTCTAAATTGAAGGCATTTCCCAAAAACGGTACAGTCCTTGAGACTTACATCCGGCAAACAGTGACAGTTCTGACATCATTGTTTTGTTGGGGACTCCTTGGCTTCTGTTGGTTGTGAGTTCTTCCAACTCCATGCGCATGTTGTAAATGATACTGTCATTTCAATTTATAATAGTATCTCATTTTGGCCCAAAAACGGGGGGAACACTGGGTACCAGAGTATGTATGTATGTACATAACAACCCCCAACAGATAGAAAAGTAAAGTCCGACTAAAACCATGAGACATTGACTTCCTACTTTTATGAAAGTTATTCTATATCATTCGCTGTTTAAAACTGCTGTCATCACATGTTGGAATCATGATTAGACATCCAATGATAATTATGCATCGAACAAATGATGTATAATAAGAAAACATATCATTAGTAAAAAATGTATATCCTATCTTATAACGATATATATATATATATTGATGGTATGTACAATAGTAATAACTAATATATCGACTAATAAGATATCAGAAAATATCAGTATATCTATACCCATGTATCTATAACTATATCTATACAGTAATATATATATATATAATACATACATACACATACACACCAAATGATGTTTGAAAGCTGGAACCATCACTTTATCCTTCCCTCCGCTCTCCGTGATGTCCACGTCATAGCTGGAGGCCAGACCCACGTTGTCATCCACCACGTGTGCCGCGTCGAAGTTGCCATGGGCAGCCACCAGGAGGTCAAAGGGGATGCCGGCCTGGGCCACGAACCTACCATGCTAGGGGTTGTATATATATATATATATACATATGGGTAAATTCTAATGTGTCACAAACCTGAAATAAGATGACATAAGGCCTTTCGGAGATAGTTTCCCACCATCATTCCAGTGAGGTCACAGTGGATCGTTGTAATCTACCCAGATATATGTATATTATGTATATATATATATTTTTTTTACAATTAATCCCAGCAATGGATGATCAGCATTGATGAGCTGGGGGCTGGACGGGTTTTGGGGGAACTTGTGGTCCCCGAATCTACTGAATGGTAAAAGAATTGAACATGTACCAATGGAAACTTACCCACTGCGTGTGAACAAGGGATGATGGCTCCTTCAGATAACAATGATCCGTGGCATCTGCAAAAAAGACACTACCAAGTTTGGGACAATTATGGGTAGACATACCAGCACCAGAATTGTTTATGTAAGTGTAAGGAGTGTAAGGAAAAGAATACAGGAAACCCATGGATTAGTGACTCTTTTTCCGGTGTCTTCCATCCAACCCATTCAGCTGGATGATGTTTCCATGTGGCCATGGCCACTAAGATCCAGGCAGCATGCTCTAAAGAATCGATGTTCTGGGTGTAGCACCTGCATCGATGATTTTGGATGAGTAGATTGTCGAGGTGAATCTGATGAGACTCACAAGCGAGAAGTCAAGTAAAAGCATCCAGATAACCAAAAATATCATGTCTATATATATTAATATATATATATACATACATACATACACTGTAATATTACAATCAATCAAATCGCTGAGATTGAAGTCAAGCATCAACTCATTAAAAATCGGCTTGATCGAAGTGCAATTTACGCAGGTGAATGTTTTTTCAGCTGAATGTTCCCAACTTGGCGCACTGTTGATCACTTGCTTAGACTCTAACGTTTAGTGGGGTGTGTGGCAGACCATGGCCCAAAAAGCTGAACATCCAGGTGTATGTCTCCAATCCATCTAGACATGTTTTGCCCGCTTTGGCATACCTATTTAATCCTATTAAGTGTGAAAAACGAGAATTGACCAGTCTCCCCTCCGGTGGAATATGTCTTTCTTTTGGTGCCAAATCACCAAATCTTCCAATGGTTCACTACTAGAACGGACCTGTCCATCCCAGTTTCCAAACGCTGTGCCAAGGCATTCAGACTCCATTTTTAAGGTTTTATGGAACCATGTCGGAATTGCCGTATTAGCAATACATTCCCAATTTTGCATTGGACTACTTCTGTGGCCTTGAACATAAGCCCACATATTTGCCCGCTGCCAGCACTGCAAGTTGTTTGAATTCAATGTGCTGTGCACACCAAGGGTCACAAGCGAACTTCCACAAAATGGGGATGGGTCAAAGCCATCATTGAATTTCCCACCATTGGTGATCATTGGTGGATGTTTACCCCTCCTATTCCGATCTCCGATCATTCCAAAGGTGACCCATCGCATTCTGGGAATGTTCCCTTGCTCCAGCACTGCCACCAGCCACGGGTGAGAAGTGGATAGAACGACAGGACACATCGGCTGCCAACTTTTTTCAGTCCCTACCTGGAGAATCCTTGCAGAAAACGAATAGGTCATAACCCTGCTGATATCACAAGTCCAAGCGGTGTCATCCCAGGGAAGAGCTAGAATAGAAATGAATAGAACCCCAGTCACTCTTTGATCAGTCATGCAGCTGCCCTATCGGTTGTCTCGCCATTGTTTGTTCAACCTCGCGTTTCTAAGTTGTAACTGTTGCTGGGATGATCCAACCACTGCTTCACCGGTTGTGGGGTAACCATTGGCTCAAATTTTTCGGTCCAAAAGATTCCAAAAGCCTGCTGTTTCGTAGCCCAAGTCCGGTATACTCCGGTCATCCAAGCCTCATCAAAACATCAGATTCCAATTTTCCAATCACAGCAGGTTGAACAGCCTACGGGTACTACTCCCATCCCAGATTTGTCGCTTCAGACAGAGCCAAGGCGAACTGCCACCTGCTGCTCTTCTCACAGACGCGCAAGGTGCTCTTGTAGCTCACGCTGTCGGGTGTCACCTGCCCACGGATACATAATATGTATATGCTATATCTATATATATATATGTATATATATATATACACATACACATACACATATCTATATATGTATATATATATATAGGAATCTAAAACTGTATAACATTTAACCCCCAAAAAGAGGTCTTCCAATATGCTTTTCCTCTTGGATCTACATGTTCACCTTCAGCAACTGCATCCCACCTTCAGCTCAGGCATCTCATAGAACAGCAACACGGCACGTTGCCACTGACGACCTTCATCCAAGCAGCTCAGGAGGCAGCTGTGACTGATGGCATCTGGCTGCAACTCCGCCTGAAATGGGGCTTACCCAGCTTGCTTAATGGTGATTCATTGGTGATATAATGGGGATATAATGGAGATATAATGGTGATTAATGGTGATCGAATAAGAATCTAATGGTGATATAATAGTGATTAATGGTGATTATATTGTATAGTGGTGTACTCTGTGTAGGTCTTCGAGATGGGCACAATTTTTAAATCACGCCCCAGTTGAGTTAGCCCAAAAGTACCCTCTGGATCTTTCTGGCAGACAAGCATAGCTCACTGTACAATCTTAGTTTTGGGTAAATCATCTACTTTCAAAGGGCAATGTAGTAAACCTCAAACGACCAAACCACACCTCTTACAAATTCTAGTCCAATACAGTCCAATACACATTGAATACATGTTCATTGTCTTTGAATATGTTTGTTAGGTAAATCAACGCAAAAAGGAAACATTTCTGCCAGATTTTCCCAGATCAAACTTCCCAGCAATCAACCCGGCCTCAAGCATCTGCTGAAAGAAGTGAAGCGCAAGCTCCCAGTGTTGAGACTTCTTGCAGGAACTGATGCTTGCCTTGTCAAAATCTATAGGACACCAGGACTTTTACCCCCAAATATCAATACATCTCGGGATTTCTCCCCGATTTTCCCTACCAATACTGGGAGCGAAGGTTTGGTGGTTGAGGATTCGCAAAAGGGGTGGCTGAAGGAGACGCTAACATGCTTTTTTTTGATGGCGGTCAATTCACCCTGTTTTTAAAGCAAAATAGCTGGTCAATGAATGTCCAACCACTCAAAAAACCTCAAATGAGGTCCTATGCGGATAGTTTTTACATGTTTTTACAATGATGCTGTGTCCTCTAGCAACCTAATGGTGAAATGGACAAAACCCAGAAAAGTGTCCCATTTATAGATGCCATTAGATGCCTTTCCGCGATTGTCCGACTAAAACCGTGGATTCCACATTGCCATATTTCATTCGTACAGGATATCAGGATATCTTCGATCCTTTCCTCGTGAAATCCAACAACCTCAAGTGAATAATTCCAGAACTAATCTATTTGTGATTTGGTTCTGATGTTTCTTCCAACATCCCAATTATTGTCTGATTCTTGGTCTAACGTATTTCTGCAGAACTATTTTCCCAACACCATTCACCAACAAATTAATCAGCCAAGTTGCATTGAATCCAATGACATCTGGAAGAATCCTCAAATGCACATTGTGACATGGGGTCTGCAGCCAAAGTCGCCAATGATGCAGCCCAACTTTTCTTTTTTCTCCCATGTTCTTTCCCCATTTCATCTCACATCAACTCTCTTCGGCAAACCCGTGGTGAGTCTTCACCTTCAACCACAGCTCAACTCTTTGGAAAGCTTGGAAATCACTAATAGATCGAGTAGGTAAGTTGCCATCACTTCCGCAACCTTTGACATATCTGGGATGGTTGATGGGTTTTGGGTCCAAGTTGCGTTGCTTATATCTACACCCATATTTGGAGAATTCAATGATTTCCTACACTAACATTAGTATCGTTATTTGGTCTACCCTCAGCTGCTCTGAGCCACTCTATCTCATAACATGTGTTGAAGGTTCCATTATAAGTTATAACACCCAGAAACATCCATTCTATTCTAAGCACCAGAAGAAACCATTCTGACCCATTCTAAACCCCATTTAAGTTCACATAATCCTTTTTCAACCCAACCCATTCAAACAGCAAAAACCATCAAAAGTATTGTACAATTCCCAAAGGTGTCGATCGAACCGCCCATCCATTAGATCCCCATTAAAACACATTAAAACCTTAGATTCTTAGATCATAGAATCAGCAACTTGAACTTGTGCACCTTAGACTCATCAGAACCTTAGATCCTTAGACCCACATAAAACCCTAGATTCTTAGATCATCATGTTAGTAAACCACCCATATTTTCATGGGTTTATACCACTTGGGGATGGTGGATCCTAAAGCAATTTGCCAAGCCACTCCTCATCTTGCATCTGCTCCAAGAGTTCCGCGGAAATCTGCCACTGTCCATCCTTCGCGCCCGCGCGGATGGTGGCGTTGAAGGTGATCCGGTCGGGCGGAAGCCCTTGCCTTGGCAGTTGAGCTGGGAAAATCTACAGGGATCCAATGGGATCCATGGTTCCATGGCAATTTCTCTGGGAATTTCCATGATTTTCCATGTTGTCTTGTTTTGCAACTCCTGGGCTCCTGGAATTCTTGCCTCAAACCAGCCCGAGAATGGAACTAGCTCTGAATCCTCAAACAATAGCAGAATACATGCCATTTCAATGAGAGTCTGGTATTAATGATACCCATTTTGATTAGTGCTTTGAGGGTCTAGATTATATTTATGATAAGTTGTTTGGCAAAAACTGGACATTGCTTTAAACAAGGCACCTGGAGAAAAAACACTCATTAGCTCTTATTTGTACTCGAGCGTGACACATTTCTCCATCAACATGTTAGTTAGGCACATCAAGCTACCGAACAAGGTCTATCCTACCCTCTGAGAGCCAACCGCCTAAGATATGGTTGGTTTCTCCATCCCAACACTAGCTGCATGACAAATTCAGAACTCCAGGTGACCCAGCTCAAAGGTCAGGTTTTGCCGAACCCGGCATTATATAATACTTTCCAACCTTTAACAGGATTGCTCCAAACTCTAAACACACCAGATACAAGGGGGGTTCAACTGGGCTGGCCTTGTGGCTATCATTTACCATGGGTTGGAGCAACCCGAGTTGGGGATGGATGGGGTGGACAATTTCTTAGTAGAAAACACAGCGCCATGTCCTCATGTTGCGGGGACCTTTCGGCATTGCTCAAACTGACAACCCGTGGGGTGCAGCCAGTTTTTGGCTCCGAGACAAGAAATCCCCTGACTGGTCTTCATTGGAACACATGATTAAAGAATGCAGCTTCAACCCTCAAACTGTTCGTTCTGAGAACATGAAACTCCAATTCGCTTTCTCTCAAATATCTTCAATTATCCTGCAAGACCGATTTTTCTTCTTAAAAACCAACGTGTTTTCCTCCAACAAAATTCCACACACAGTCCAGTCCCTGAATCCTGGTGGAGTAACTTGTACATGGATCTCAAGATCTTCAGCGCCATGGCCCACCTGCCGTCCTTTTCACATGCACTGATGGCCGCACTGCAGCTGATCACGTCAGCGGACACCTGCCAGGTGCTTTAATGGCTAGTCATGTTGAATAATATGATATTTTATGTATGCATATGACATATACATAGATACAATCACACACACACAAACACATATAATCACACATACATATGTATATATATATATATATAAAATAATATAATCACATAATGGATACTTTGGTTAAGATCTTCGCATCTTCTGACTGTTTAGCGGAAGAATGGGCTTGTTTGAGTGCATTGTCCTACGACATCTTACACCTTTTCCCACCCTAAAACCTAACCCTTAGCCAGGCAGTATCTCTTTATACCAGGGATATCATCTGGAGAATTCATATTCAATTCACCGGATTTAAGGTGAGTCTTGCTAAGTTCAAGATTTACAGTTTTCGTTGCATCGCGACCGAGACAACCGAGATCGCTCTGGTCCAAATGTGTTCTCGGAATTTCGAATCTACCCCACCAAGTATCAAGGTTGGTAAGGTCATTTGAAGATTTGCCCGTATGCCCCATATGCGTTCGCTCCAAACTTTTGTAAACCCAGAGTGTCCGGTTGCTAGGTTCATACCTTCTAATTGCATCTAATTGCATCCTCCATCTTCTTTTCATCATTATAAACTTCATTCACTTTTTCGAACCTAGATGGCCAGCAATGATGCCATCTTGGGAAGAAATATACCCTTGGCACTATTCTGCATGATTCACCCAGAATCGCTGTGAAACATGGATGCTGTTCTCAGCCAGTGGGAACTTGAGGGTCACATTTCTGATGAAATCACCACCTATATAGTGAGTCAAATTCAGTCCTCCCTCTCCACACATTTTCCAATCCACTTAGCAGTTTGACTCAGCATAGCTCCAAACAAATCTGTGGTTTTCCTCTCTTACGACATCTACAGTAGCATCATGGTTGCCATCTATGGGTGGCATCTATGAATCTATGGCTACCCATGACAACACACACAAGTCGTCACCTCCAGCTCCTTCATCTGCGAAAGAAGTTGCAGGGCCATCTGCCATTGCACACCTCTGCCACAACTGCTGATGGCCGCGTTATAACTCACCGCATCGCCCATCGTCTGCTGTCGTATGGCCTGCGGAGATCTTGGGGAAAGATGTGATCCAAAGAAAGTTGGCACATACCCTATACTTCGATGATCTTTGATGCTGATTATATATGATTATATATATATATATATCACAATTTGTCTATCTCTTTGGGCACCCGAATGTACAGGATGTCCAAAAGAACATGGTCATGAAAAAAGAACATGGACGTCTTGCAACCAGTTAAAGCATTCCCAGCCTCTAAGAGAACCAACGCCATCTGCCATTCTCCGCCTTTCTCACATGCACTAATGGCTGCACAACAAGTTACCTCAAGTGCACACTGGAGTCTACTGCTGGTGTTTCACTGAAATCAAGGCATATCAAGTCCTTCCAAGTATATCAAGACGTGAGCGGACGTTTTCCAATCCACAGAAAGAGTCGATGATTCCCAATACAAACATGCTTTGAATGCATTAATTTTTTTTACCACCCAAATCATTCGGTTTTCCTGTCAATTTTCCAGTAGGCTTCAAACCTGTGCGAGGGTTTCTGCAAGCAAGTCACGTAATTGGGCTGAAGGTCAAGCTCCTTCCAGAGACAAAGTGACATCAAGTTGTGGGTGGACTGAAAAGGCCACATCCCTAAGAAACCATGCAAACAATATCAAACAACACAAAGATGCTCCGGATTCCTATGGGTGTGTCTGCAAATGGTCAAAAACACACTTCTTCATGTTCTATCTATTAAACTTTACATATAGAATCACGTGTGTGTGTATATGTATTTATATAAATAAATAAATACACATAATCACACACACACACACTGTATATATGTATATATATATGTATATATATATATATATGTATATATATATATATATATGTGTATGTATATATGGCAGTGTGTCAAAACCTTGTACCCCTGGTGAACATTAAAATAGTTGGTAAATGGATGGTCATTCCCCTAAAAATGGTATTAATAGGTATTGATCCATACCCATATATATATATATCATTATGTAATTAATTTATATATGCATATTGCGGTATACTCCATTGCATACAAATATAGGGTTTGCACCAGTTCGGTCTAGCTCAATTCCAGTAGTACGCCCAATTCCCACAGAACTAAGCCATACGAAGCCCTTGCTGAAGCTAATGGAGATTTGGAACCATGGCCGACCGAGGACGTTCCCGTGGAGTCTCCTGCAGCTCTTCCAAGAGCTTCACAGCGATTTGCCACTCCCCAGCTTTTTCGCAAGCAGAAATGGCGGCACTGAAGCAAATCACATCCGGAGACACCTGTCGAGCTGCGTCCCAAGAAAGAAAAACATGGTGATGAGACACTGCATGTGAAACATAGGTGGAGTTTGGACATATTTGAATGTTTTCTTCGGCAACCTTTTATTTCCATTGGTTGGAGTGAGGTTGAGCACCAGCAAAGTTGGATTTTCAAAGCATATTGTTTGCCCATTGCATGCGCGCATTTCACAACATAAGCACGATGAGACAAGTCACAGTGTTAAAGTTAGTCACATAAAGTAAACAAACATCACTACTATATCATGAGAAATCGTTTTTATGCTATATGATGTGCATGATGTCTATCCATCATATTCCATCACAAAGAATCAGTATTTAATACTTCTGTTTATGTCCCATCATAGCATGTGAAGGACTCTCTTCCACGAGAACTAGAATATATATGTATATATATGCTGCTGCTTATTCGATTGGCAAACGTCGTCGGAATGGCCACTTCTCGACCACATGGCAAATGGACCTTCCTTGACCCTCAGTTGATCCATAAATATTGGTAAAAATACAAAAGATATGAAGATATGGGGTAAATACCAAATTGCAAAGGTAAAGTGAGGGTGTAGGTTCAAGTACCATGGGCCCAAACAGGAAGTATCAGCACAACTCCACCTGTTACGGTACCTTTTTTATGGTTGACAGACTCATTTGAAGGCTGATATCACCTCCAAATCGGCATGCCCCAAGTTGGAACCTTGCTGAATCAGTACCCAGATCCGAACAGTGACTCCTACCCGCCCTGCAGCCCAGAGCTGTCTAGATGTCCGTCGCTGGATCTGTTGATGTTTGGAATCCCCCAGCATCTCATGATCAATGATGTCGCTTGTCGAAAGATACTCAAAGGCTGCTTTGGTGTCCCATTTATCATCATTTACTCATTTGTTGTGAAAAACGCTTGGGGATACGGGATATTAATCAACCAACCACCGGGAACATTTATGTCTCTGACCCCAAAAGCCCGTATTTTTGTTAAAAGGGTGTTGAAAACAAAAACTAAAGTGGATCTTCGGAGTCAGCAAATCAGAAACAAATCATGATCATCTTGGCGCTGTTGATCACGCTCGGCAGAACCACCACCAACATCTAGTGGCTATATGCCGTATCCCCGTTTCATTGTACTGAAAACGACCAGTTCTCAAATCTAGCTTTCCACGTCGTGTTTCTGATTCTTGATATTGGCTGCATCTGCATGTCATGGTTTAACCCATCATGTCAACACCCCATGTTGCTTACTCATTTCCCAAGCGATGCACCAGTTTAACCAACAGTCTCCAAAACTTCGGTAAACACACCAGGCAATAGACAATTCCCGAGGTGTGTTCATTTATGGTCGATTTCGCCCCGAAACACGCTAGCTTTTGACTTTCAAGTTTGGTTGCCAGAAGGTAAACCAACATGTGGGGGAAACCACCTAAATTCCAGTGGTTTACACATCATTTTCTCACTTAATTCACAGTTCTTTTTGACGTAACCCGCTTTCCTATTGCCGTCAGGTTATTTAACGTAGCTATGGAGAATCACTATTTTTAATAGGTAAATCATCAAAAAACATCTATAAATGGGCAATTTTCCATGGCTATGTCAAATAAGCATAGGGTATATCGGTATATCATGGTATATCCCCATTAAATCCCTATGGTTGACGATGAATTCCCATTTTTTCATGTCCCTTGGCACCTCCACTCGCAACAGCTCCAAGGACTTCAGCCATTGCTGTCCCTTGCCACAGGCACTGATCATGGCGGATTGCAGAATCACATCGGGCGAGAGATCAGCACCTGCTGCTGGGTTTTCCCATGGTTTTTCCCATATCTTCCCATCATGACTTCGATCTTCCGGGCGGGTGGCATACATCGATAACATCGATGAGCAAAAAACGAGTTTTAGCCGGTGATGGAAAAAAAGTTTTTCAGCCACTTTTTGCTGTGCATTTGACCAACTTTACCACCAGTTTAGGCAGTTTAGGGTTGGAACTTGGAACTGCTCGGAAAGTGTGAAACATCCCAGCTATAGTAACTATATTTGAGTAGTCGGGGGTCGGCTACAGACTGTGAACCTCTGTAATCATTAAACATACAAAAGAAATACAAAAAAAATACAACTCCAAATTACAAAAAAATACAACAATGATGAGGAAAAATCATCAACAAAAGGAAAATACAACATACATTGATGGATGCGCGGTTTTGTTCTTTGACGGCATGTCTAAAGAACGAAAACAAAAAAAAAGGGACAAAGTGCAATCTGTGAAGGACTGGAAAAATACAAAAAACATACAAAAATACAAATTGCATTTTTGGACGTAATGGATAAAAAATACAAAAATACAAAGTGTATGGTTTTGGATGGTTTTGGGCTATTTCGACGATCCAATGGAAGTTTTGGAATTCAGGATTGGTACTTGGGAGAAAGTGACACATTGGGCTGCCTGGATGTGTCAAATAGCCCTTCATCAAACTGGCAAGCCTTGGGCCCACCCAAACAAAACAACCAGGATATAGTACATCAACTTATCGTATCATAGCTATCGTTGTATGATGTTCTATGGGTAGGGGTGGCAATTGTAGCATTCGTATTCAGTTTCCGGAAATATCAAGGTGTCAAATTCATATCCAATGGAGGCGTAGCTGGAACTCTCACGGGAACACCACAGGGGATTGCTATATTGCTGGGTGTTCTCCTTGTGGCTGGATAGAACATGGAAAATGGATTGAACATGGTAGAAGTAATTACCCCTGGACTAGGCAGCAAAATCATGTCTGTTGGCTGGATACGTCCCCAAGTTGGGAACGACCAAACAACATTGCTCTATTCTTCGGGCAAGACCCTTGTGTGTCCGGGCTGTTGAAAAGGGATATCGTATACACTCTTAGAGGCACCAAATCGCAGATTAGTGGAATTTCCAAGAAGTGCATTGAGGGCAACCTCAAAGCAAAAAGACCCAATGTTGACAACACCCACCAATTTCACAGAATTTACCCCATGGGCCAAGCCCAACAATATTTTCCCAGTTGAAATTGGTTTAACTTTACTAACCCCCTTTCTTTGCTTATCTTTACAACCTCCCAACATGGTTTTCGGTTTCTGCTGATTTCGGCCCAGGAACTGCACATCTTCTCAAAGAGGCGCAAGGCTTCTGGCCACTTGGCGGCCTTTTCCAGGGCGCTCATCAAGGTGCTGTAGCAAATGAGATCCTGGACCAAAAGTCCCAAGGGTCCCAAGGAAAGTGCTGGGGATCGTATTCCAACATTTAAGGGGATAGGAAACACAACTGGATCATACTGGATCCTCAAAGTAGCAGAAGCTGGGTAAACACACCAACATGTTGAAACATGTTGGGGTTCAACGCAATTGTATTCTGGCATCTGTATGCTGCCGCGAACTCTCACCAAGGGGTTAATCTGCAGGGGAAACATGAATTGATTTGCTGAGAATCACCTGTCCTTCAATGGATGTTTCCCAAACATGGGCCTGTCTCCGCCAAGAGCGAAGCCACAAAGTGACTGGTTTCAAGATGTTTCAAGTCTTTGACATATCCATTCTTTCGAGACCATTTTGCTTGATATGATATGCTGCTATTGGTGGTTTTCGATTCAATTTCCCCATGTTTCTTCGTTGTGAAATGGTGGATGAATCTGATGAATCTCACTGCCTTCAGGACATGATATCCAATGGACTAATGGACCCACCACGCCACAGAATCCATGAGACAACAGAAATAAAAGGCAGGACACAGCATGGCACAAATTCCTCCATCAAACATTTGAAAGATCATCCTTTGACCTACCTAGCCAAGATCAACCAAGATTTATCCAGATACTACGTGGTCGTTCTCGTCTATTAATTTCTTATAATTAACGATCATCCAAAAAGGCTCATCCTTTTGGTCATTTAGCATAGGTGGCACACCCAGAATCTGCCATGCGTCTGGCTTGTCTGCGGACGCAAAGACTTGCAGGGCCAACTGCCACATCTGTGCCTTTTCCAAAGCGCTGATGGCTGCGGAGTGGCAGACCACATCACGGACGATCAGTAGTTCGGGCATCTCCTGACATCAGGAAAACCATGGGTTCAACCCGAAAAATGATGTTACTGGTGGTGATGATGCTGCTGGTGGACAAGAAATCGTTGTGCCAAGTTAGTTGTTGCCATGAGGTATGGCTCACAATGAGGCACCATCCTGTAAAGCAACAGGCTGATAAACTTCCACTATTTGCTGCAGGAAAATGGGGTGACCCAAAACCAGAGGAAACCACCAAATTTGCATTCAGAAATCCAAGATCCTTCTGTGGAAAATTGTAGTTTTGTAAAGTTGAAACTCAGCGACTTACAGTTTTTGCATGCATTTGCCTTCAAAACAATTGGATTTTTCGACCAGCCCTCGCAGGTTCCCAACCCGAACAGCTCCTGATAAAGCTCCCATGCTAATTGCCATTGGCCAGCCCGTCCACAAGAACTGATCAATGCACTGTAGTTGAAAGCATTCGGAGAGACCTGCCATGGAAAAGCACATGGCTTTGTCCAAAAGTGGGGAATACCGCAAAATTGCTGTCAATTTTTCGAACCTGATGATAAACCACTGGATCTTGTAGAATTCTTGAAATACCCTCAGATGAACTCTTGGCCTTGCCATCCATGCGCAGGCATTGAAATCATGATTTCTTGGGAATCCTTCCAATGCCTAGCGTTGCCGTCAACATGGGGCATGGCGCAAGAGATTGATCAATGCTAGATACGGAACAGTATTAGGAGCCAAAAATGCTCAGCCATACCCCACCGATGTCTGACATAGATCCATGCAGAAAAAAATCGTTTATTTCAAACCTGGCTGGTCTGGTGTTGTCTGAATTGACGAAAAGGTATGTCAAGCATCTAAGGTCCAACATGCGCTCTGAGATCAAACAACATCTAATCTATTATATATATATATATTCCTGTTCCACAACATGACACATCAAACACATTGTATGATCCATGTTGATCCATGTTGATCACTGATCATTCCACATCTCATCTGTTCTCGTAAACACTTACAAACACCACTCAATCAACATCTCAACCATATCCATCCCCAGCATTTGTAGGGCTGGGCATGACATATTCCACGATGAAGATATCAACATAAAACCATTCACCAACCATTCATGCGATTTACATCGATTTACCAATTGACCCTAGTATATTCGCGAAATACAGCCTAATATGTGCTGGATTCAATTCCATGTTCTGTGTGTAACTTCATGATTAGACATCATTAAACATCATGAAACCATGTGATAACCTATGACAACCTCCAGTTTTCCCAGTGGTTCCCAGCGGTTTCCGCACCTTCATGACTTTCATGGAGCTCAAAACATCCAAGGCATCTCGCCAGAAACTCCGCCTAAACGACAACGCCAGTGATGCTTGGGATCCCAATGTTCTTTTTCCTAAGGTTTTTGACGACAACAACAGCAACTCAACGTGAGATCCAAGTGGAAACACGGACCAAACAGCATGCAGCGATGCAGTCAGGGGGAGCATGTTGACAGGTCTTTGGTAGCAGCTGTCAAGAATTTTGAAACGGCTTGGTTTCTGAAAATGACCAGTCAATCTGGTCTTCAAGGTTCCTTGATTTTCAATTCATGCCCATGTATCTATCTGAAACAAAACAGTGATGTGTCGAAATTCACCCACTTGAAATGTTTTGGTCGACTCTACACCATGGAACATGGACCAAAGTCTTACGCCCTATGTTATCCATGTTTTTCAATCCATCTGAACATATTTCTTACAGCACAAATAAGCAACTAGAGTAAATTCACCTAAATCGATCTAAATAGTGCATCAAATTGAAAAAAACAAAGATCTGGAGATATGGCTACCAGTATTGGTCAAAACTCCGGCACCCTTGTCTTCATACCAAAAGAGCTGGGATTTGTGGATGTTTATGCACCCCGATTTACGTAAAATTAGAGGTTTTGATCCATCCCCATATCTATAGTAAGACCATCTATATCCATCTATTTTTTACAATATGATACTATGAATATAATTATATATATATATGTATATAGAGAATATCTGTACTATGTATAGTTAACACCTGCCATATCCTGGGCATGTCCTGGCAATGTTTTAAGATCACCATGACGTGACTGTGACCGCCTGGCACATCCCGAGATGCTCAGGGAGAAGCTCTGCAGCTGCGCGTCCGAGTGTGCACAGATTTCCTGCGACTCCAAGCCGATGTGGGAAAGACCATGAAATTGGATGGTTAACCAGGGTAAAATACCCACATTGATGGGTACACACCATGAAAACTAGCTTCTCTCTGGCATCTATTCTGGCATTCAATCTGCCATTCTTTCTGGCGTTCTATCTGGCATTTATTCTGACATTCTCTCTGACATGGCCCTGCCGGACCTCGACCGCGAGCGCCAGATCTATTCCGGCAGTGCTCACTGCGATCTGGAGCTTGCGGTTGAGGTCCGGCAGCGCCCACTGAGATCTGGAGCTCGCAGTTGAGGAAGGATGAAGAGGACGAGGAGAAGGAGGAGGAGAGGAGGAGGAAGGAGCAGAAAGTAACTCTGATAAAATCTAGAGACCCTCACCTGGCGGCAAGGACTATATGGGACTCAGCAGCAGCTGTTCAATCTGTCCTTGTTCAACACTGTCAGAAAGGCTCCCAGGATATCGCTTCGCTTCTCATACAACAGGTGCTTGATCAACTTCTGAGCCTTGAAGGCCGCGGTTGTTTCTGATCAGTTCCGGAAAAGTCTTTGCAACTTGGGTCAGCAGGGAACATGTTCATCCCGGGAATGGATTGTTGGTTAGAGTGATGGTTGGAAGTTATATGGTGAAGTACCAGAGGCTGTTTGAGATTCCTGAGTTACAGTTGACTTTCCAATTTTGGATATTGGCAACTTACTAACTGCCATCAATGTATTGTCATTTGTTCTGAATCCAAATGACTAAGACATTCCCTGTCATGAACCCATGAACTCATGAGACAGACAAACAACTTATCATTGATTGATCTTACAACCAACATCAATCAAACATCTATTGGTTAGTATTTTTTTCCGTTAAAATGAACCCACGTCACCCATAAAGCCAACCGTACCCAAAAATGCATTATCTATAGTGGAATAAACATGATCGCACAAATGGTACAGCTTATACCCAATTTAGCCGAAATACACATAGTCACACACCTGAATTAAGGTCATTTTGCTCTTTGATCCCCCCAAGCATCATCTACGGTTTACGTGAGGTCAGTGTAAATCAGACAGTCCATTTATTCCGGATAAATTATGACAATTCACCAACCTGAAAAAAGGTCACTTAGGTAAATCATATCACCATTACTAACCGTTACATTTCCATTCATATCCCACTAATGAATGAATCACGGAATTGATAGCAGTAGTCTATCTCATTTGCTAATATCCAATTAATATTCCATATCCCATTGATACTAATGGCATTTCATTTACATACACACATATAATCATAGTATCCTTGGGGCCCGGAAAACGCACCGAACCCATACATATATATATATAGAATAAGTCGATGAACAGCGTCACCACTGGGTGGCAGCGCCTGGTCTCTACTGAACGCCTCTGTCGAAGTCTGATCCAGGAGAATCTGAACCTCCTGGGATATCAGCCAATTTCAACCAAAACAGCGGGATAAAATCCAAGCTTTTCAATATACATATGTATATATATATATATGAGATTATATGAGTGTGTGTGTGTGTTTGTGCATGATGTATGTATATACATTCACACATTTAGACACATCTTTTATATAGCACGAACAAATCCTCAATGAACCTTGCAAACCATACTTTCACCAAGATTGACCCCAAAAATGAAGGCCAGAAATTGTGCACCATGGTCCCGGCCATTTCTGTACATGGGCCAGTCACTGATCATCAGGGATAGTTGGTGAAGCTGCAAGCAGTTTTGGGGGTCCACGCCCTAAAAAATGGACCCGCTACGAGGCAAAAACCAATCAGCTACATTTGGCATATTTCAATACTTTACAAATTATTTTACATACACCAGTCAGTACTGTTTCTGCTTTTCTTCTAGTTCCTGCTTCTGTTGATGTTATCTTTGATGTTTCCAGCTCCCCATGACCGGACCGATGAAATTGAACCATCCCCCATGACTGGTCCTTCTGACTGGGGAAGCGCGGAAGCTTCAGCAAGGCCTTTTTCAAACCTGCGGCTACAACAGGAATGCATGAAGCGATTGACCCGAAAAATCGCCATTGAAAATGGTCATGTTGCCCTAAGATGTGATTTTTCAAAAAACTGGTTTCGGTTAGCACAAATTGGAGGCCCGGGTCCTATAGGCACTTCTAAGATTGTAAGCAAGGGGATCTGTGCCGAGATCTATGCAGCTAACCTGTGATGGACATGCGCCAGGTGTGCAAGCGTGTCTTTGTGAGCATTTGCATTCCTTAGTTGTACTCCGCAAAAGACTCACTTGCAGCGGGATTTCACGTTTTTTCATGTCCTCCATTTCTGGATCAAAATGAATCTACCATTCATCTCGCAGTTGAGTTTCCATTGCCATGATCTCAAGTTGAAGCCATGGCAACGCAAGCGATTCCTTCTGGATCTATGGCGATGAAGCCCAAAGATATGGCCTCTTGAGCCAGAGACCATGATTGCATGCGACTATTTTTGCAATGTTGATATCCAGCATTTGCTGGCCCCAAATCTGAACATGCTCGGAAAAACATCAGGCTGCAGTCGTACCCACAGTGACCATCATGATTTTTGGCACATTGAATATCCAGAAGAAGCGTTAAGATGATGCAGATTCATCTCAAACCATCCTGGTCGTTGCATGCATTCCGCCGTCAAACAGTTCATTCTCAGATATTCATCATGGAACATGATTCAAATTCCTGCACCAAAGTACGACAAAAACCATTCATCAGGAACAGTTCAGCAAATTATGTGGGATATCCTGCTCAAAGGCCAGATGGCTACATTCCCCACTTGAGCAGTACACCAAACCCTTGGTTTGATGGGGAGGATCATTGCCCATTGTGGGAACCCCTACTTAGGAGTCAATCAGTAGAGTCCCTGGAAATGGCATGACATGGCTGCATCCCCTCTCACGGCCAAGCCATTTTCCTCAGCAATCCAATAGACAGAGTTTCAGAGAGACATGACTGGATAAATCGTGTATTCACCAAGCTGAAACAAGACCTTTTGGGGATAGTTACTCTTACTAACCAGCATTTACAAATATCTACAGAGATGTCGCAGCGAGGTCGCTATAATTCATCCTGATATATCTTTATATTCAATTCATTTTCAGATATTCTCACTCTAGTAATCCCCAAACAGATGCCGAAAAGTGTTTCCAGGATGTTATAGGCGATGTTTCCATCATTTCCAAGGATTAAAACTTTTTGGCATCTTTTTGCAGGTTCCTATCTATCTATCTAATCTAATCTAATCTAATCTAACCTAACCTAACCTAACCTAACCTAACCTACCTACCTACCTATCTATCTATCTATCTATCCTCATCTATCGATATATAGGGGTTTCTCAAAATGGGGGATCCCCAAGTCAACGTGAGCTTACTAAGTCATGGTCATCCATGGATGACAACTAGGGGTACCATGACTTTGGAAACCTCCATATATCCCGTTGGATCACGGCCAGAGCCTCTGCAAGATGCCTTTGTCACTCAGCAAGCGGATGAAGTAATGACAAGCCCTAGGCGGCGTCGCAGATCCACTTTGCTTCAGCTTCGACCCGAACTAAATGACCATCCAAAATAGGTTCTTTCACTGACTTAGACCTCAAAATGTCGGTGGTTTTCCATTCAATTTTTGTGCTTGCTTCGAGTATCTAAGTCCAGACAAGTCAAGAAGCATGTGAGGAGATGAGCTATAGACTATAGACACATAACCGGTAAAACTAGATAAAACATCTGAGCAAGAATGACAAATGCAAAAGGGTATGTTCAAAAATAGGGTGCCCGGTACCCCATATTCCCCATTGCAATTGCTCAGCCGAGCCACGTTGGAGCATAGTTTCCAGGCCACATCTCCCGGCAGAGTTCATAGAAGGCATCCGGATGCTGGCACGGGGAACCAGCATGGCTCAGATAGACAGAGACCTATTGGGGACCAAAGATAAGGATCATCATTAGAATATATCAAAATAGTTTTTGCAATAGAAACAGGTTGAGATACTTTACTTGGGAGCCTGTAAAGAGCCTGCAAAGACCTTGGGGTTCGACTCTTTGATCTTCTATGTACTTGCTGCAAACGCTGGCGCAATGTTCCGTCTCAAAGGACTTTGCCCCAGCTGATTTGTCACTGGCAGGAACTCAGGGAGGTTCAACATTTCACATTGAAGAGGTTTCCGAAGCTTTCCCAAAAGCCCGGCTTCTGGCAAATGCAAAACCATAGCGGCCCCTACAAAGCTAAGAAGCGTTGATGACTTCCGGGACGCTCAAAGTATTGACTTTAACCATACCTAACGTCCTCTCACTCTCCCAAAAGGGGCATGAGATGGCATGAGCAAAGTGCAAATGAGTGAATGGATCTGGTGGAATTATACCATATAACTCACCCGAAACAGGCGATATTGGGATGACGCCCCTTCACAATCTACAGTGACTGATATGCTTCAGAACTAGGTCATCTTCGTGGCTGAATGTGAGGCCCCAAGGCCGTTGCTGGTAGCTCATGGACCTTCGTCCCCCAACCGGTCCATGAAGAAAAAAACATGAAAACCAATCGGACCTATCCCCAGTTGAGTTTGAAAAAACATTTTCCCTCCTTCTTTCTGGATCCTGCCTTCTGGAAGTAGGTCAAATCGAAAATCGCTTCGGCTTCAGGTAAGGCAAAGCCTTGGGAAACTGCGTGTCGTGAGATTGGAAAGTCCACATGTCCAAGGCCTGTGCTCCCACCTCGACTCTTGAAATACTCATACTAATTTTGCCTACCCCGTTTTTGTTTCCTGAGGTCACTGAATGACTCAGTATTTAAATTTGACTGTCATTGAGAAACACCCCCATTGATTGGGGTTATAGCCTCGGTTATAGCCACATTTGGACCAGGTGGGGCACTGCCCTGAGCAATGAGGCTGTAATGAGGCTGTGTACTGAGGCCATAATGAGGCTGTAATGTGGCTGTGATGGGTACGATGACATAATCAACAAACTTGCAATAGTGACCGACAATCATTGAGTCGAAATCTGATATTTCAATTGCTGACAGGTAAACAACATTAAACATCATTAAACAACATTACACAACATAAAACAACATTAAACACGTTTAAACAACATTAAACAACATTAATCTACATTAAACAACATTAAGCAACAAACAATATAATTTTGGATATTTTGAGCAACAACAATTGATTAGGACATGAAGCAACCATATCATCGAACAGAGTAGCACCGATCCTTGGTTCCTCGCCGGGTTTCTGGGCGGTGCTGATAGACGAGAGAAAGGATTATAGGGACATGATGGGTCCATCAATGACTGTAGGGGAATTATTGTTAGTTAATTATAGGGAGTCAATCATGTCATCATTATAGGGAAATACCTCACTAATGAGGTTGAAGAGTCAACTCCTATATGCCCAAGGAGCTGGGTCCCTATTTCCAACACTTTCCAACTCCGTACGCTCCATCTTTATGGGAGCCACAGAGCTCCACCTTAAAGCCGACCTGGCCGCGACGACCCCGACCCCTCTGGGCCAGCCACGTTGCAGGTTGTGGTACAAGCCCGTCCCAGGTGACCTGCGGGAGATGTCCATGGATGTTGTTTGAATCTTGACCAAAAGTACCAGGATGAAACACTCATTTGAATCGTTTGTTTCATTTGAATTATTTGTTTCTCGTGTGGTGTTTCAGGAACCAACAAATGAGACACGGGTACCAGTCATCTGAGTCATCTGCAGTATCTTTTTGGGGGTTTTGGACACCATCCCTGAACCATTCCACTTAGTCTTGGTGGGTACTTGCGATCCCAAACCGGATCTGATTTCTTGGGATTGAACCTTCAAACATCAAAGTTGAGATTCTAAACACACCAAATTCGTACCATTTATAGCAATTCCACTGCGGGTACCCCACAATGAACCATGGGGACTTGAACCTGACAATGGGGAGAATCAGCGATGGACTCCAGACCCTGTACATTGCCATCGTGTTTTGATACACCAAGAAATCACAACAAAACTAGAGATATGTACATTGCCGTGCATTGCCATACATCGCCCCATCATTTTGGTATTTTGAATCATTCGGATGTATTTTACCACCCCAACATGAGATCTGGTAAGAATGATGATTGGCACATTCTCATACTTATTTTCAGGGTGAAACAGTCTAGTCTACTCCCGACTTGTATTTACATCCCAAGTAGTAATTGATTCATACATACGGCAAGCTGCCTAGTCCAGCTACCCTTCCTGAGTCTCGCGCATCGAGTGGCAACTTATTGGGGTACTTTGAGACACACCCATATATATATATATATAACATATGCTTCCTCAATTATTCATGTGTATTGTTATGTGTGTATATATATATATATTTCTATATGCATATCTATAATGTGATACATATATATATATACATAAATATGTATAGCCATATAATGATACATATCTCAATGCCCGGGTCCATTCAGTCACCATGGAAACTGGCCATTTATTCATTTATCTATGGGTCTGGTCAGCCATCCCAATGGCACCCATCTATAGCCCATAACAGCCATTCCCAAATATGGCTTTGTCTGATACCCGTCCAATATTTAAGGTACAAGTATCACAATTTCAAACGAAAAAAAAACATACATCAACAAACATCTGAACTGAATTAGAATAGACTAAACTGCATCAGCAAACATGAGTCTTTTATTTTGGCTAAATGATCATTACATTCCGTTTAACTAAATGATGATCAATTTTTGCATTTTCCCGTCACGCGCGCGCCTGAAATCCGGGATTCCTGCACTGGTGGAGATGCCAGCGCCACAGAGCACAACCACCTGTCGTGCCTCGGCTGGACATGGGATGGGGATAGCACGGGGAGAATGATTTGGGAGTTTGAATTGGGATTTAATCATCAGCCAAGGGATGACAAATGGGATTAAATGGGGATATCATAGGATATGTAACCAACTGCACATATCTGCACATGATTTGCGCGTGTGCGTGCGTTGAAAAGTGGATATATCCCTGTTTTTGGCAGCTTTTTAAGAGGGAACCTGATAAACCCTGGGCTTTTGGGGTATCCTTGGCTCGGACAAGCTCATTTGAACACTGACACAGACACATCATCTATCCAGTAAGACCAAGAATTTGGCACAATGCAAGGGTGTTTGTGCCAAGTTCTAGTTAAAAGGAGAAAGGCATGGGTTGACGAACTTTCCTCATGTCACTTCGATACGCAAACCTTGGGACATGCCCATCATGTGAACATCTGTAGAGGTTCCACTTCCAAGGTTTTGTTTGGTCCCTAAGCACAAGACCAAACTGTGGTCGAACATGAACCTCTCAAGCCAACCAGAAATCTGCAACGTACCAAAAAAGCCTTCCAAAAAGCAGTTCTGCAACGAACCAAGGGATACCAAGGGCCAGACGTGGTCTGCGATGTACCTGGCATCTCTCCAGATTTGAAGCTTGCAAAATCTCATCAGTAGCCTGGTTTCAATGTCGATTGGATTCGATTGGATCATCCGTTTGAATGTTCATGGTGGATACTTTATGATACTTTGTGGATGTTCAATGATGTTCATTCATCGATTCCTCTGGGAAAATAGCAGCTGGGCTCCCCTGCTGCGCGATGCCATCCAAATCTCTCGAGGCTAACCTTCCCACTTCACCTGGCGCGTTGGTTCTCGAATCCAGGACTTTGATGACCGATTTCGAACAGAACTGCTGTTCCGGCTGGCCACAAAATTGTACCCTCTGGTAAACGAACATAGCTATGGAAACTCACCATTTTTAATGGGAAAATCAACTATAAATAGCCATTTTTAATAGCTATGTTAGTTTACCAGAGGGTAATCTTGAGAGCTTCAAAAGACAGAAATCTATTGACATCCAGAATCATCCAGAGGTGTACAATAGGGTATGGCACCCGAAGTCAGTGTAGGTCGTAGGCGAATCCCATGACCCATCAAAGCAGCGAAAGTATCCAGCTAGAATCACTCAAGTCGCTTTCATGTCCCAAACAGTTCAGGAGATGGTTTCCAATAGACAGAACTACCCAGTGATTTTCATATATTTTCATGCCAGACACTTTCTGGTTATGGGGGTATCATCCATCCCTGGGTTCCTAAATGTTCGCCCACTTTTTCGCCGGCCGACCTTGCTCATGATCCTCAAGGATCATGGCCGGCATTGCTCAGCTGTAACGCAAATCACTGTTGCAGGTCGAGTTTGGGGGCAGTGCCTATAGAATATGTCATGAAGCAATGGGCCTGGTTGTACATGCGTTTATAATTTAGAGTCCCAAGCAAGTTTTAGCTACATACATCAAAATAATTCTATATATCTATATATATATAATATATATATACCCACATTATGAGCAGTGGCAAGCGCATCTATATCTGGTAGTGCCCATGTTGCCAGACTATCGGCTGAGCATTTTGGGATATTTTGGGGCTCTGGGGACAACTCGGACTCTGCCTGGCTTGTCTCCCCCTTTGAGTAGAGTTGAACATAGTTGAACATAGTTGAAACGAGTCGTTGACATCAAGTGACAAGTCATGAATCCTCCTTGATCCAATCAGTTCTTGGACGCCCATCTTCCGAAAGCTTGAACACACAGCCACAGCAGCTTTGCATCCAAACATGCAAACATGGGCTACTGAAGACGTCAAGGCTAACATCAGGAAAGCAGTGCAGAGATGTGGCGTGCTCCTATCAATCTTGTTGCTTTGCAAGGAGATTCTCCACTGTAAGATCTCAATCTCCATCGACTGCCTCTTATATTCAAGATAGAGGCAAACTTCAAGGAACTCTGTGTCCACAGTTAGAGTGTATAGGAGTGTTACTACCCCAACTACAGTAGCAGTTTGCGCCATGAACACCAATCTTGACTCCCTGCGATCTTGTTTCCCATGTCAAACTGATACACTCAAGGGCCGATGATGATCTCAGATGATTCCTGAGCGCTGGGTAGCATCCGGAGGGACGGGACCCATCCAATCATATCGAAAATGGGGCCAACATGGGCCAACATGTCGCCCTTGTGGTGGTACTCGAACATAAGGGATGGCCAAGGCTAAGGCCAACATCTCTGTGTTTTTCCACAGGAAATGCATAAAATTGGTTGGGGGCGGGTTTCAACTCCCCAAACACCCCAAAGGAATCTCGTCATTCCAGGTACTTCGCGTATGGCTCCAAATGGGAGATGCATAGACTTACCTCCTTTTCCACACAATGGAGGACAAAGGGGAACACTTTTTGGGGTCTCATGCTATTAGTAGTTGGGCTCCAACATAGCAGTTTTCTCTTTCCCATTTCCAGCAATGAAATCTTGGCCATGTCCACTTAGACCATCCTGATCCTGTGCTCAGCGGATCCCGCCGGTGCCTTTCTGAAATTTGGCCATGCGTCCAGTGACCTGAACATCAGCCGATGCTGATCTCCTGATCGGAGTACATCCCCAATGAACAAAAAAAGGAAACCAACAACAGAAAGCCTCCAGCATTTTCCATATGGAAAAACACCACCATTTTTATGGAGATCATTTCCAAGGGAAACCATAGTAACTTTCCTGATCTACCTGAATTCACAGCTCAGGCTATGTGGAGGCTGCTTCGAACGGCGTTGAACATTGGACCAAACACCTGGATTCTAGTGGATGATACACCACACAGGCTCGTTGAATAGGGCCCTCCCCGTTTCTGACCATTCATGGACACGTTGCCAATTCCAGTGGAATCCTGAGATTATCTGTGGAAACTCACCATGGTGAGATTCAAGTGTTTCCACTGTTTGGCCAATTAAACTGGTCAAAAACCCACTTCTTGCTGTTTTAACTCTTGGCCCTGATCCGATTTGTTGCCGGTGAAACGCAAGTTCCGAAGAAAAAACTCCGAAGTTCGCCGTTCGCAGCCTATCAGAGTATCTACCTCCAGAAATCTGATCTGTTGGAACAACCATTTACACAATGGATTGGTTTAAGGGAAAATTTACAGGAAACCATAGATTTTCCCATGAAATATGGGGCTTTCCTGTAAATTTTCCCTTAATCCAATCCATTTTTGGCCACTTGAAGCACCAAGTTTTCCCATCTGAGTTCCCGCCATGGCTGAGGCGTTCCGGCCGCTGGCAGGGCCCTGGCCCAGCACTGCCACCTACATGACGACAAAGCAGGATAAACCAATGAATCCCTATATATGAATCATTAGGGATATTACATTGGGAATCATATATAAATAAACCATATATTGGGAATCTATTATATGACGATAAACCAATTTATTACATTGATTATTAAATAAATAGGGATTCACCAGGAAATCACCAATGATAAACCTTTAATCCTCTATGAATCCCGAAAAACCCTGTTATGTATTTTGTCACTATAATATGTATGTATATATTTATTGTATGTATGTATGTATGTATATATTTATTGTATGTATGTATGTATGTATGTATATATATATTTATTGTATGTATGTATGTATATATATATTTATTGTATGTATGTATGTATATATATATATATATTTATTGTATGTATGTATGTATGTATATATATTTATTGTATGTATGTATGTATATATATATTTATTGTATGTATGTATGTATATATATATATTTATTGTATGTATGTATGTATGTATGTA
>Ga0126342_10001479_pt1 | contig 33215 bp, 23 predicted proteins | sample Cyp1metagenome_FD_92528 | JGI IMG/M metagenome (GOLD analysis project Ga0126342, IMG submission 92528) | Coral microbial communities from Lord Howe Island, Old Settlement Bay, Australia - Cyphastrea 1 metagenome | ecosystem: Host-associated > Invertebrates > Cnidaria > Coral ...
ATTCTTTTCATCCTGAAAAACATTGGGATTGGGAAAATTTAGAACATGTCTACAATAGAGGCCACCCCCCTCAAACTCAGGATCGTCAATTATTTGCAACAACAAATCCACCAAATCCACCAGCAAGGGCCCCTCTACTCATCAGCGTACAATGATATACGGGTGGTTGATGCCCATTTTCACACAAACTCATGATATCTATATATATATACACAGCGTAAAGGACGTGTTTTTTGTTCAAATGCGTATTGGGGGGGGTGTTTGATTGTGAGTGGTTGTTCAAATGATTTCAAATGCTATTTTCCAGCCCCGGGTTCAGACATCTTCCAACAGCCTCCGAAAGAGTAACTTCAGCCCAAGATGGAGCAGATTGGGAGTCATGATTTCGGGAAAACGATCGACCTGTAGAGGGATGCCGGACATGGCCATATTTGACCAAAAAACAAGTAAAATGGCCGAACTACGGATAGAACATGCAGTCTTTATGGTTTTCCAGGTGTATATACTATATATATAGAGATTATGCAAATAAGCGGTGATATCCCCTGGATTTTCATGGTTAACCAATGATTCTTCACCAATTCAAAAAACTGTCCATTCGTAATCTTGGTCCTCCCACTACCGGCAAACACATCACCTTTCAGCTTCCAAAAAAAGAGACACCGCCTCTACGTCCACGAGTCGACAGTACGGTGCCACGCCCCACTCGTTTTACCGAAGGGGGCAAAGCAGTGATTGGACAAGTTGGACACGGTGTGTTGGCCATTGGCAAAGGAGAGTGGCAAAATGAACAGTGGTTGCGTTCGACACACTGCTGGTTGATGATGAATTAGTTCGGGGTTCTACTGCCCTATATATATATATATAGGTAATTATTGGGGACGAGCATAATCCTAATGAGGGAATCCCTATCGACCAAGAAGTAGAATGGAATTTTGGAGTCCCCAAGTTGTAAGTTGGTTTATAAACCGCATTAACATTCAAGGCAGAGCGGCTCAGGGCTGAATATGATACCTTTATGATACCCGAGAATACCCGAGAATCATCCAAGTTGTCACAAAATCGCGGGGTGATCTCAGATCTGCGCCTATGACCGACGAAATCCCAGAGCGCCGAAAGGGGGTATTGGAATTTAATTTGTAGCCCATTATATGCTCCATGTAAATTACATTTACCTTACATTTGAGCCATTTACGGGGTACTCTCCGGTTATTTTTCACATATAGCTACGGTAAATAGATTGCCCATGAAAATAGATGATCAATGATAAAGATGATGACGTACTGTTCTTAAAACTGGTGATTGTCCAGTTCGCTAGGTTTAATATGCAGAGGGGACATTTATTTGAGTTCCCCCAATTCGAGCTTGTTTTCCCATTAAAGACATCATGTATAGAAGATTTTCGATCTAGCCACATTTGATTACCGGGTTGGGTGAATCCATGAACATCCCTATTCTATTCTCATCCCTTTTTTTCACCATGTAAAATCATGATCTAAACTATCATTAACCATCCATTTGATGGATCAATTCTCCATTCCCAGAGGCTAAAAAACGTTGGTAAATGCATGGAGCGATGTTGGGCTATGTTTCAAGCACAGTCTTCCGACGGCCTGTCGGTCTTGACTTCTGCCTGACGGTGGCAATTGCGATATGTTTTTTTTTGTGGTGAAAACAGGTATCCAAATCCTTGGATAACTAGAGACGGACTAAGCCATCCGTGCGAATAGTTACCATTTGACAGTAACAGGATGTTTTGACAGGCAAGGTAGTTACATGATGTTACATGGCCACATTGCTAGTATGGTTTGACATGTTTTGACCCATTTTCATATTGATAATTAGGTTAGCAATGTATAGGTTTGTTTTGGATGGGAACCAACTTGAACCAACACATCCCAAAGGAGGGCACCTATGAGCCTCCACGGAAAACCCCATAGGGCTGTATCTAAATTCATCGCGGAGGTTTCTATTATCTATGATATTTAGCTGGTATGTTGAAAGATGTTGAAAGTAACTTTCAAGGGCTGCGCAAAAAAAGGGTATTGGGTCAGATGTGGTGTTTTTTGCGGAAAATCCAGCCATTTCAAGGTGGTTTTCCCGTAACGGGCCCCATTTTTCACTGGACAAATCATGATACCTTCGGTTTTCTATCATCAACAAATAGGGATTTAATGGGATCTAATGAGAATTAATGTGAATTAATCGGACGATAATAGGATCATCAAGCACGGCTTGCTGGAAAATAGTTGTTTTTTTAATGTTGTTTTAATTCATGGGAACATCAGCGAAGCAATTTACGGAGACTTTCCAGCAAGCCATGACTGACGGATAATTCCAACATTAAGCCGCCTACAAAATTCGGGGATTTATAGATTATTTGGGGAGGGTTCTTAAAATGGTGGTACCCAAAATGGATGGAGAAGGGAAAATCCTACTAACATGGATGAGAACTGGGGGTAGCCCTATGACTTAGGAAACCTCCATTTATTTATGATGATTTATTTATGATGATTTACCTACTACGAATTATGATTTTCCATATCTAGGTAACAGGTAACCATGAATTAATAAGGGGATTTTATTCATTTATTTATTTACCGTATATAAATCATATTTTTTTGAACTCATATATGTTTGTGAACTTCCTCCCTGATTTTCCACTCAAGGAAGCACCATTTTTTAGTTCGAGGATTTTCCAGTTCGCTACGTTAAATATCGTTAAATTACCAGAGGGTATCTCATTATTGGGAAATCCACATTATATCCCACTATAAGCGAATGAAATCACCATTCTAACATATTATAGCACCTGTAACAAATGGGTTTTATCGACAACTCTTGATGCTTGCCTGCAAGGTGAAGGGAAACAAAGGTGATTATCATTTACTGGTTGGTGGTTTGGAACATTTGGATTTGTTCCATTCAGTGGGGAATGTCATCATCCCAACTAACGAACTCCATCATTTTTCAGAGAGGTAGGTCAACCACCAACCAGATCATTATTAACCATCATGAACCATATAATAACCATTAATGTTAACCATTATTAACAGTATATCAACCACATATTAACCATTCAAATATAGCCATTCCCACAGATTTCTTGGTTTGTTTACTCCCATCCTGCTCTGTTTTTGGTTCGAGATTCAACAATGGCACCGTCCCAGCGGGCAACAGACATATGAAACCAGCGACATGGGAAATCGAGTTGAGTATCCTTGTGACTTTCCTGATTATAACTGGTTGGTGGTGACTGGAACATGTGGATTATTTTTCCATATATTGGGAATATATACTCCCAACTGACTAATATTTTTCAGAGGGGTAGGTCAACCACCAACCAGATAATAATGGGTAGCAAATGGCTAGCAAATGATTATTTGTATTGATTCTATTTGCGATGTTTTTCTCATTCAGTTTTTTTTGCTGAATTCTGCGGAAACACTCCAACCGCTCAAACAAAAGTGTAGTTTTAATAAAGTTTAGTACAACTTTATTTGGTTGGTGGTTTGGAACATGAATGGATTATTTTCCATTTCATATATTGGGAATTTCATCATCCCAACTGACGAACTCCATCATTTTTCAAGATGATTAGGTCAACCACCAACCAGAAAATTATTAACCATCATGAGCCATTAATAATAACCATTAATATTAACCAAGATGGTTTTTTAACCACCAAGCAGTTATTTGTTGCTGCCTGCTGTTTTGGCAGTGTGGGGCGACCCTGTTCACCGAAATTCATCGAAATTCACCGTTAAACCAGCGCGAAGTAAACTTGGGGATTGTTGGAATTTTTGTTTATTTTACTTCTGGAGTTATTTTCTAATTTGAGAGCACTGCAAGAGGCAGCAAGATATAGACTCTTTGAAGCCTGGGAAATGGAAATGGAAACTATTGGAGTTATTAAACCCCATAGGCCCATAGGATCCAAACGGTGCTGCTTTTTTTTGGTGCTCCATGGATCCCATCAATATACCCCATTTATGTTAGCATATATGCCATACATGGATCCCATGGGTATTGGAGTTATTATACACATATCTGGGTAAATTTCATCACGACCTCACTGTTCTCCCGAGCCCTGCAAATCATGGTTAATAAGGGAAATCATCCCAAACTGGCCGAACAATTCAGGTTAGTGAAAAATTATAATTTACCCAGACATATGTAGTAAAGACATAGCATTTATCTCTTGGACCCAACTCCTGAATCGGTTTCACACCAGGATATAAACTGCTGAAAGAGCTTCGCTACTGGATTTTAAGCCCAACCAAAATCATGTCCTGACCATGTTGGAGTTTTTCCATGTTATTCCACTACTTCCCAGTTTTTCATGATCGAAGAAAAGAATCCCATGACGCTGCGGAAAAAACCGAACACCGACCCTTCCCGATCCGTTTTATCACGTGCTTGACGTGTTTGACGTGTTGGACATCGGTTAAAAACCGTTCGTACGCCCCGGCAGCGCGCATTGGAATCATGGTGGTGTGTCTCGCCAAAATGAAGATAGCTTGGTTGATGTCAGGATTGATAAGCCTCTGGTTAACGAATAGGGGGAGTAGAGATTTTCAGCAATGTTTTTTCGGTAACTGGAAACATTTTTTTAAACTCTTTCTGATTGATCAGGCTTTATGAATCCGGGTATCTAAAATGACTGTAAAGTATACCCTCTGGTAATTTGTTACATAGCTATTGAAAATGGCCCATTTATAGATGGTTTACCTATTAAAAATTGTGATTTTTCATAGTTATGTTAGTTTCCCAGAGGGTAAATGCGGGGAATAATTGCGGTATATTCACCAAGACGTTTGTGCCAAGTGGAATCTAAAATTGGCCATGTGCCCGTTGTGTTTCCATGCTGGCCACGCCAAGATTGGCCACGCCATTTGGCACATAAGAAATGTGAAGTGAAACTAGCAAACGGATGGAGAGTTTGAAATAGATGAATGACATCCTCCCCAATATTTTTAGACGCCCATGTTGGTTGATGATTTGTTCGGGCATAATAATATCCTTCCAAAAAAACTGGAGTTATCATAATCCATGAACTGGGGAATTCCCATCAACCACGCGAACTGATAATGGAAAAACGGAAAACCAGAATCTATGTCTGGTTGGTGGTTTGGAACATGCGGATTATGTTTCCATTCAGTTGGGAATTACATCATCCCAACATATCCCAACTGACGAACTCCATCATTTTTCAGAGGGTTCAAACCACCAACCAGATGTTCTAAGCAATTTTCATGAGAAAAAAATGAGGCGACATACTAAGTCCAGAAAACAGCCCAGTTATATCGAGGTTTCCGACGTCATGGGGGTACCCCTAGTTCTCCTCCATTTTAGATTGGGATTTTCCATGAAATGAACCATCCAGCTCTTGAGGATCCCACAATCTATGGAAACCACCATATGAAGGTTTCCATAAATGGGGGGTACCCCCAAATGGATGGTTTATACTGTATTGGAAAATCCCAATCTAAAATCGATGATTTGGAGGTACCCCTGATTTAGGAAACCCCCGTATACAATGTGGGGCCCCCCAGTTATGTTTGTTGGTTTTTAAGCCCCAGTAACTAGTTCGTTACAAGTACCATAAACCATAGTGAAATTGGAGTTTTGTTCACCAACTTAGCTATCGAACGGGGGCCTCAACTTGTAGATCCATCACAAGTTCATGGAAATTACTATTAATAGGATATAATAAAATATTATGAGCGGGATATTAATATATGACTATTGTAATATAGTGGATATTACTAGGGATATAATGTCAGTAAATATATCCCAATATCTATGTCTACTGTCAGTAAATAGTCCACCGTAGTCAGTAGCATGTCAGTAGCTTGAAATGGAATATTACTATTACTAGGGTGATTTCTCTACATATATATATAATATATGGGTAAATTTCATCACGGCCTCACTGTTCTCCCGAGCCCTGGAATCATGGTTTACTTTTAGGGAAATCATCCCCAAATGGCCGAACAATTCAGGTTAGTGAAATATTATGATTTACCCAGATATATGATATTAATAGTAATTGTGGATTAGTAATATTTCATGGATCCCCTTTTTCGGACGTCAAGTTACACCTGCCTGACCTGGTATCGTGAAATCTTCGGACCTCAGCTTCTACTTGGAATTTTCCCATGAAAATCAGGGAAATAAGGGGTAAATTAGAATATGAATGGTAGTTTCATATGACTTTATATGGTGTAATAGCAATGATCATGGGATAATAGTAGGGATACTTAGTGGTGAACTACCCGCGAATCGTAAGTGGGCTAGAATTACCCTAGTTATAAGCGGAGATTGCCCCTGCTTATCCCACCGAAATCACCACAGTTTTAAGCCAGTTACGATTCGTGGCTAGTTCGAAACCAAGAATGGTAAAATGTGTCCATTCAGCAGCTCAGAAATACAGGATGGTGCCCCCCAGTTATGTTGATTTATAAACCCTATGAACTATAGACCATAGAATTCAGCCATAGATCATAAACCATAGAATTCAGCCATAAACCATGAACCATAGTTATATATATATATTATCTGCCATAAACCATAGAATTCAGCCACTAAAATGGACAACTGAACTGCTCAGCGATCAGATTTGCCGAGATCATGGGATCATTCTGAAGCCTCCCGAAGCCTGGAACCATGGGTTTTTAAAACGGGGGGGAAATCATTCCCCTTTTATGGCCGAAAAATTTTCAGGTGAGTGAAATATGAGAATTTACCCAGATCATTAGAATTTACCCAAGTGTAATGATAGTTATAACATTCATTAGGCTAATGAGTGAATCATTATAGTTTACCTAGATGATTACCTAGATAATATACCTAAGCTAGTGAATCAGTACGATAATTAGTGAACATCAAGTTACCCTCTGGTAATTGGCTACATAGCTATTGAAAATGGCCATAGAAATAGTGGATTTACCCATGGAAAATTGTGATTTTCCATAGTTATGTTAGTTTACCAGAGGGTAGTTGGGCATTTTGTTGATGATTGAAGTGTTACTTGTTTCAGAAGAGCTAATGATATTAGGATACGCTGAAACAGACACATGTTGGATCATGTTGGGTATCTACGATGATCACCATGCCAAATATCAGGTACAACCGGATGAGACCGGGTCCCATGATCCTAGCGCTTGCCATTGCGAAAGGCCTGGGTTGAGACAGTGCCGTTGAGCCTCTGCAACCTGAGTACTTTGTCCAAGCGCCCTTTTTTGAGTATTTCCATGATGGCAGGTGGTGGTTTTTCGAGACCCAAGTTGCTATCAAACGGAAGAAACGGAAGTACCAGACCCACATAGACCCACATCATAAAATGGCATGTTGACCCGAATGGGATTTTCTTAAAATCGGAGTACGCCCAAATCATCCAATCTTAGCCAAATGTGGTACTTTTTCGTATTGAAACAGCCATGGTTATTTTAAGAACGCACCACTTCGGAATCGCTAAGTTGGTTGAAACAACAAAGTGTCACTGTTGTGGGTTTATGCTAGATATTACCCTCTGGGGACCCTGAAATCACCAATTTTTAGTAGAAACTAATCTTCCAACCCCGACAACTGCCAGGGTCTATGTTAAATTACCAGAGGGTAATTGAAGTATAGCTTTCATGGGGTGTACCTGAACCAACCTCTGCGCATTTCACTGGTTGGTCAAATTGTTCTTTTCACCCGCATGAATCACAATGATAACATCAACCCTGGATTAATAAACCCCTAGGCTGTTTAATTTGCAATGTACCATCCAAGTATCAAATCATGATTTGGCTGGGGGAATACCCCCCTAATTAATAAACCATGGTTTATTAATCCGGGGTTGACATGAATCACTATGTTTATTGGTTATAGCCATAGCCCCAATTCAAACATGTTTTTATCCCAATAAATCTGGCTGGAGTTCCACGGATTTTTGCGCATGGCTTTTCTCACTTCATGATGCCAAACAGCTTTGGAAACAGCATATCTTGGAAGTGTCTGACAATCGGGCTATTTAAAATAGATAGTATGGGTTTATCATCTACCACTATCATCTACCATACTGACTTCTATTTAAAAGCACAACTTCTTTTTGTTCGGGACTCAGTTTTTTTGAATTGGGATACAATGTGATACAATAATTTAAATAGTGTATAGATAAATTGATCCTCCAGTCCTTTTTGTTGAGCATTGAAGTTGCACAGCTTCGAGATATTTTTCTGGGGGGAATCAACATTCTGGGCTCTGGTGGTGCAAAGATGCAAAGATGATTCAAAGCATCCACTTCTACAGGATGGGACCCCCAGTTATAAGTTGGTTTATAAACCATTATAATCCCCATTAACTATAGTTATATCTACCATAAACCATTGTTAAGCCACTTATAAACCAACTTAGCTATCTTGGGGGCCCCATCCTGTAGGACCAAGCTGGTCATCCTCGGGTTTTTCTCAGCGGATTCATCTGGACCAGTCAAGTCCAGCAAAGGGATGTCGCAAAAAGAGTCGTCATGGGATGTCTGGTCGCCTCATTTTGTCATCCATCTTGGGGAAAAAAATGGTTGTTCATTTAAGCGATGTTTTGATGAACTCGGGTATGAAAGATATCATTTTGGTCCGCGGTCAAAGGTCGGATGCTGGACATTGAGTTTGTGTCAGCTAGTAATTATCTAAGATATGCATAGATTGCCATACCTTCTCTGGTGCAGAGAGCGATTCATCTCTGTTTGTTTTTAAAAAAACACGTCAAAATGTCTGGGTTTTTGGTCACATCGAACTCGTTTTCATGGGGAGTTTCTCTCGACGCCCTGCGGTAACCGGCAACGTGGCAGGGTCCAAACCACCGCTAGCCATCCTTGTCATTGCTTTTTTGCCTCGCATCTATCGTGCCCTGCGGCGAAGATTGGGTAGTTTTTGGTGCAAAAACACGGGTTCCGGAACAATTCTGTGCGCCACATGCGAAATCTTTGGGCCCCAATTGTGATTCTGAAGATCTCTGGACCGATTGAACCGGGAATATATCTTCGGGGAATACTTCAAATGAATAGGAACATATTATATTGAGGAACTAAGCATTGGAATCTGATCGCTTTGGGGTTGACTATGGACCAAGCCAATGGTGATTCGGGTAGTTTCGTACAGGTCAATATATAGCTTGTTTGAACTGTGGCTCGACTGGTTCGTGCCATCTATTTATATGTATATAATTATATTAATAGATAAACTAGGCATAAACTACTACTGTACTGTATAATATGTAATATGTTAAATTGTGTTTTACCTAAGCGCAAAAGATATCCAAGATTAGGCAAAATATCTACCTGAATGGGAGGCGAACGTTGAAACATCGCAACATAGCTCAGGTTTTTTTGTACCGTACTGAATCAACTTGCCATGATGATATGATAATTACCGACGGGGCAAACTTGAGCCATAACTAAAATCAGGACTTTGTCCCTCAGTTCGGTTTGTTGCTCTATATAAAACCCCATAAACAGCAGGATGGGGCCCAGAGGTTATAAATTGGTTTATAAACCATTATAACCCCCATCAACTATAGTTATATCTACCATAACCAAAGTCAAGGCACTTATAAAGCAACTGAACGCTATCTCGGGGGCCCCATCCTGTAACTAGTTTGATCCCTCATAAGTCCAACAGTGGAAGTATAGAAACGAACAGAAACCTATTTGTCTCGCAGAGTAGCCATAATATTGCCCTCCATGAAAAAATTACCATGTTTATTCGATATACCCCCATTGTTGATCGTTGAAGCCACCATTTTTGCCAGGTATCAGTGAACTATTCATTGCATAATCCTTGCACCCGTGGCACCCCGACAAATGGCCTCTTCGTGGCGTTCGACGTGAATTGCAGCGCCCACGATTCGCGCCGGTCGTCCCAAGCTTTCTGCAAGGTTTCGACAGCTTTCTGCGAGTGCGGCAAACAAAATTGCGGACTTGTTGCTAGATGATGGAGATATACTTAGATGACAAAAACCAGAAGTATGTACCTACAATGTGGGGCCCCCCAGTTATGTTTGTTGGTTTTTAAGCCCCAGTAACTATATAGTTATAAGTACCATAAACCATAGTTATTGGAGTTATAAACCAATTTAGCTATCTAGGGGGCCTCACATTGTATGGATGGATCTGGTGTTCTAACCAAATAAAAAATGGGATGAACATTGGAATATTATGGACACAAAAGCGGATACATATAGTCATCCGGGAGTGAATATGGAATTTTCAATAAATCCTCATCGCAAGTGAATATGGAATTTTCAATAAATATTCATCGCAAATATTCGCAGATCAAATTTAAATCAACCAATTCCATTAAATCCCACAAAATTCTCATGTCATATACGAATTCTATTAATATATCCATTGGATTACCATATCATAATATGTATATATATATATATTACAATTATATAACAATAATGATATCCATGTATTATATTACCATATAATTTAATAAGATTCCCTTAATTGTTCACCAAATTTCATGAAATCCCATGAAATTTCCATATATCCATTGGGTATCCATCCGTTTTCGAGGCGATGATGGAGCAAGGATCTCCACAGCCCCTCGGCCCACCCTGCAAGTGCCATCACGAGCCCCAGGTGCGGAGCGGAAGCCGAAAGATGCAATGAAAATCTGCGGTAAACACATACAGTGTGGGGCCCCCAAGATAGCTAAGTTGGTGAACAGAACTACAATCACTGTTGTGTTTATGGTTGTTATGACAATGATGTTAGATGGGGTTATAGACCAACTTATAACTACCTACGGTAGGGGGCCCACATTGTATAAACACCAGGAAAATGGAGCTTCATCTTGATTTCTTCAAATCTGCTCCGTTTGGGAACATGTGTAAAAAATTGGATTCGGTCTTGACAGGATCGGAAATATCGGCGTTATCCACCGATGTTCAATGATATTCACCATTCAAGCCATGAAGCATCATGAAGCATACAATGTGGGTCCCCCAAACGTTATGTTTGTTGGTTTAGATTCGCCCCAGTAACTATAGTTAACAGTTATAAGTACCATAAACCATTTCGTGAAATTGGAGCTATGTGAACCCCAACTGAACGCTATCGTGGCCGGGGGCCTTACATTGTACCATTGCTGAATGGTTATAGGAGTTTATACTACCTTTCTGAATTGGGGATTACGACAGGCCATAGGAACATGTGAAGCCCCAGATTTCAGGCAGCCCCTCCGGTCCATGTTTTTGCCCGAAGGCAAAGATCTGGTAGCGTTCATCCGTGATGTTTCGGGTGAAGGACCAGCCACCTGGTGTCCACACTGAGGGCTTCAAAAACGGTAGGTGTTAACCCACTCCAAATAGACACGTGCTAGCATTTCTGCTGGTTTTAGATGCGGTTTCAAACATAAAAGAGAAAACGTAGGGTTTCAGGTTGTTTGCACAAGTCATATATAGTCTTGAAGACCAAACAAGAAGCGGCATGCATGGAATTACGATTTGTCAACCAAAACAGAAGAATACATATTGATATACCATCATAAACATATATATCTGGTTGGTGGTTTGGAACATTTTTTCCATATATTGGGAATAATGGTTCCAACTGACGAACTCATATTTTCAGAGGAGTAGGTTGAAACCACCAAGCAGCTTTTGTTTACACATGCAAGTGTATATCCATGAAATAAACCCATCAGTTAACCATGTCTATCCCAACTCGGCGATCACTTTTTTCAGTGCAGTTCCTGTTTTAAGTTGCTATATAACCTCAGTTAAGTTGGGCCCCCATTTCCCAACAAACATGTTTGTTTTTCTGCCATTATACCAGAGGGTATCATCCATTAATATAACATTAATATCCCATATCCCCTGAATATATCATGAATTTCCTTATGAAAAAACATATAACTGGTGATGTTCGTCCTAGTCTCTTAAGTGACCCCAGGCCTGCACCCCCGACATCGTCGCAATGGTCGCAACAACAGGATTGGCCTTGGGTCTATCTCCAGCAGCCGCCTCGGCTGCCGGATTCTCCGCCGTCGGGCCTTCAGCGGCCAGCGGCATTTGGGAAAAGGCGAAAACGCGAAGCATGGGATGCTTTTTGTGCCGCCAAAACAGAGGATTTCTGGTTGGTGGTTTGGACCATTTGGATTATTTTTCCATTCAGTTGGGAATGGAATAACATCCCAACTGACGAGCATATTTTTCAGAGCGGATGAAACCACCAACCAGATTTAATTCACGAAATTCGGATTTAATCAAAAGAAAGAGGGTTTTACCAGCAAAAGATCGAAAACATGTGGATTAAACCTCCAAAAAAATCACGCAGAAATTAGGATTCAGCAAACAGAATTGGAAAGTGTGAACAGTAAAAGTGACGGTTTGACCATGAAACATATGGATTCATCATGTCATCTATGTAAGCATGTCATGCCGTTGGATTTAGGTTTCATTTGGTTTGTAGCTACCACTGGATTTGTGGGTATAGGGTGGTGGAGGTGAATGTGGAGGAGGCGAATGTCCTTTACCATGAGGATTTTGGTCGAAAAACGTTTTTTTCTCTGATTTGCCATGGTGGCAACAAGATGTTCACGTATTCAATAAGATCAATCATCCACAAACCATTCACGAAAGAAAAGGGAGAAGAATTGAAGATAAGTAGAAAGGGGTGAGAAGACGGGAAGGCGGTTAATCAGGATAGATCAATAGGAAGCCAGAAGTGTTGAGAATTAAAAGGTTAAGACGATTGAAGAAGATGTAAAAGAGTTGCGGATAGTTGAACCGAGGTAAAAAGAGTTAATGATTACGAAAGAATTGCCTGGAAATAAGACAAACACAAGTTGAACAAGTCACAAACAGCGAGCGAAGGGGAGGAGAGTTGAACAAGTTTGCGCTTGAAATGAGTTCAACCGAGCTGAAAAGAATTTGGAAGAGTTGAGCTGAGGTGAGAAGAGTTGAGACGAGTTGAGAAGAATTGAGAAGAGGTGGAGAGAGATTGATGAGAGTCGTTGAGAAGAGTTGACAAGAAGTGAGAAGTCGTGAGAAAAGTTGAAAAGAGGTGAAAAGAGGTGGAAAGATCTGAAAAGAGGTGCAAAGATCGTTGAGAACAGTTGAGGAAAGTTGTGAAAAGAATTGAGAAGAGCCGAGACCTGTGAGAAGAGCTGCGAAGAGCCGAGAAGTTGTTGCCGCAGTTGATAAAGATTGAAACAAGAAGAGGACGAACTCACAGAACAGAGTTGAGAAGATGTGCTGAGGCTTCCGTCCAGCTCCTATAGGCAAAACTTGTTTTTCACTCTTATAGTGAACATGCCTTGCTGCTGGAAACTTCCGCCACCCGCCTCGTGCGGGTTCAACTTGTATGGATGATAATGGCATATTAGCGGGATGACATTAATGGGGACATTGATCTGGGCAAATTATAGTGACCTCACGTCGTGACCAAACCCTGGCGGACTTCTTACAAGTTTCGTCTCGTCAGAGCGCTTTAGGCGTGGCTACAGCTCAGTCACGTGCTCTGACTTGGGTGGCCAAGTATGCAGGCTTTGCTGTTCTCAAGGAGGCCCTTGCCTCTCCAGTTGTGAAGTTATACACCGTGCCCTCTGAATCCGAAACATCTCTTATTTTGACCCACACCTGCCACACGGATGAAAAAGCGTCCGATGTCCTGCACCTGCAACGGAAGACGACGTTCCAGACTTCAAAATGTCCCGCAAGTGCCGCGCCTGCCACGAAAAATCGTGAAAAATCGACATAGCCCCCAAAAAGAGCACGGTGCGCTGGTAAAACAAAACCTTCGGAAGAGAGGTCTCCGGGCAACCATTTCGTGCGAGACTTCCTTCGAAAGCGGAAGACGGACAGGGATGAGAACACCTCGGCTGAACACTATAGGCCCTAACAACTATATAAGAACCCCGTGGCTACACCGTTTGACATCTCAGTTTTGTCGTCTTCCTGGAATCACAAATTTTGAAGGAAGTTGGCACTGCAGCTGATTGACTGCCTATGGGATGCATCTTGGTCCTCATTTGGAGTTCGCTTCGCTGGAGTGATGCTATGTGGGTGGCTCCTGCCTCACTCACTGTGGAGGAGGACACGATCCGAGGAATGGCCACGAAGACAAAGACAACGCTTAGAGGCATGCCTTTTGCTTTCTTGACCTATATGGTCATCTTTCGTGGCGCAATATTTGGTGAACTTGTGGTAAAGGGTCAAAGTCTTGTTTCGAGAGACTGTCGTCATTTTTGATTGCGGACATGATGATGATTCCGCGTGGCAGGTGCAACGCTTCGGATTCCTCGGGCTCATTATTTGCGGCAGGCGCAGTACTATGTAGACCTCAAAACAAAACACTGCCGGAAACGTAGGTAGAACATGGTAGAACATCATTTTGGACATGTTCAATGCTCATTTTTCGTGGCACGCCCAATGTTTTGTGAAAATCTATAACATGTGCTTGTGCAGCCGTCTCGTGACTTTGGGCGTGTCGGATCGCTCTGGTTGAGGCGCGGTGCGAATTGTGAGATCGCTCGCGCACCTCTCTCGGCACTTTGGGCGTGTCAGATCGTTCTCGTTGTGGCGCTGTGAGAATTTGCTTTTGCTCACGCAACCTTCTCGGCATTTTGCGCGTGTCAGATTGCTCTCGTTGTGACGCGGTGCTGATTTTGATAATCAAGGAGATCTTGCGCAGAGATCTTGACAAGGATGTCCTTTATAGAGAGCTTGCGCAGAGGTCATGCCACGGAGATCTCTTATATAGAGATCTTGTACAGATACAGAGACCTCTTATATAGTGCAGAGATTTTGCCGAGATGTCTCTTACATAGATTTTGCCAAGAGAGCTTTTATAGAGAGCTTGTACTAAGATTCTTCAATTATAGGGAGCTTTTGAAGCGATCTTTCTTCGAGATCTCTTACACAGATCTTCTGTGGAGAGCTCTTATAGACACCTTGCACAGATAGCCTTACAAAGGGATCTTGCACAGAAGCTTCTACAGAGAACCTGCCAAGGAGATCTTGCACATGATCTTCTACAGAGATCTTCACAAAGGGAACTTGCAGAGTCTAAACTGGTATCTCTTCTTCATGTTCCTTGCAACACTGTTTGGGGTCTTGCCTGGATAATTTGTTCCGAAGTTTGGAACCTAACTTCTTTCCATGAATTAAAGCTATAGATTTCCCAATTGAAATGGCCAAAGAAAAAGAGCATGATCCCCCATTTTGAGCCACGCCTATATCCCAGATCGTTGCTTGCATATCCCCTTAAGTTCCGTTCTAAAATCGCCATATCATAAACCATATTAACCACCATTAAACATCAGTAGGCCCTTATGGTCACGATGGTTGCTGGCCAATCATGAAACCTTTAGACAAACCGAGGTTCAGTCTACAAATCCAATCTTCTGATGAACTTTAATGCCGATTTTTGTCGGTTTTGCCCCCTTATTTGTCAGTGTGCTTTTCATGTCTTCAATCCTTAATTACACTTGTTCAATCCCAATTTTTGTTGGTTAAATTGCGTGGATGCATCTCTATATTCTATATTAGCCCCTGTTGAACAACTTTTATAACTAGATCAGTATATAACTACTGCTTAAAAGCCAATTATAGATGGACAAGTTGTTATGGTTGGTAAATCCATTGCAAACCCCATTTTTGCCGGGCACTCGGAGAATCATCCCACTTGGTAATTTATAACCTAATCCACTTGGGGGACTTGCTAACCAGGCTTAGGACCACTTACTAGGTTTGATGATCCTCCAAGTTGGTACCTTTTTTCCTGTTTAAATCCTCCTCTTCCACGACCAGGTAGAGATCCTTCCGTGGACCTTGCTACATCCGCAGCCGAATCTCGTCGGAGGGTAGAGTTGAAGCAGGGAATTGATGGGGAATGGTGTCTATATCAAGGGGCTTATGCATTCAAACCTACCAATGTAGGAAGCCCAGCAATAAATCTACCGTTTGGGGATGGTTGCTTATTGACTTTACCTGATTACAACAGATATCTATTTACCATGGCGTCAAGCAAATTATAGTAGATAGAGACCACGGTTAGACCGTTCATGGGATGAGCATGGTTTAAAGCGGGGTTAAAATGAATATGGTGGGGTTGAGATTTGGCAACACTATTTATACAAAAGGGATTGAATATAAATATATATATATATATATTGTTTATAATATATATATATATATGTATATGTATATGTATATAATTTATATATATACATGCACATGTGTATTAACTCGTGATTTGCGTAATCGATAATGACCTTGGTTTTCACGGTTTGCACATTGTGTATAAGGACGACATATTCACATAGCATTGCGATTATTGGATAGCCGCTGTTTATGGGGGATATAATCGTATATTCGGTGTGTATTTGGTATAATGTTCGAAACCATGATCAATCAGGTGGTTGTATCCTACTCATCGAAGGAAGTCAAACGTCCGACAACATGGACAGATGAAGCTTCCAGATAGATAGGTAGTTAGATAAGATAGATAGATTGATTGACTGAATGATTGATAGATAATGATACATTTATTTCTATACATTCATATTGTGTTCAATCAAATGCAGCACCCTGCCACTTCGCCCGACGCTGTAGAGCAATGGCGCTGAGCAGATCCGGATGGCAAGTTGAAGTCTTGAGAAAGGAGAAGCCCCGTTTGCACGTGAACTATTTCCATTTGCGTGCCATCCTGAGGCTTACGTTTTTCCATTAGACGCTGAGCAGGTATAAAGAAACCAAGAAATCCAAGAAATGCAATGACAACAACTTGTTGTTTTGATACCTTTCTGTGAATTTTTCGTCCTTGCCTCGAGGCATCACACAATCTGGATTTGCTGCAACTGTGGACATTATGGACTACGACAAGGGTTGCAAGAAGAGGCGGAAAGGATTTGCGTGCTTGGGCTGCATCCCAGGCCGCCGTCAACCATTAGAAAAAGGTGCTTGTCTGTGTTTACATGGAGACCCGGAAGCGCCAATTGTCAGGGTGACACAGTGCAGGCAAGGCTACATCATTTGCAGCCCGTCGGTGATGCCCAAGGCAGCACATTACCTGAAGGAGGCAGTGGGCACCGCTGCTACCTTGGCGGAGCAGCTAGATGCTCGTGTGGCACAGCTTACATGATTCAAGGGCTTGACCGCATTTGTGTTTTCTGCTGCTGCTATCCCCCAATCCGCCCCGCGCTGCCCTGCTAGGTTCAAGCCGTCGCGGACCTGCGGCCATTCTTGTCTTCACCTGACAGCGCTGGGCTGGACTTTTCCGGTGGAGCCGATCCTCCGGCATAAGTTCTACGTTGAGGGTTGGTCCGGGGTGTAAATTTTGTAGGTCGCCTATCCCTCCAACTATGTATATTTTGGGTTGGGACACTTGGGGTCGTAGCAGGTCTTGCGTTTCATATACCGAAGAAACCCAGAAAATAGCATGATTTGTGTGTTTCTTTTTTCCTTGTGTTTTTTTATGAATATGTTTTTTATTCTGACTTTGTTTTGTTTTTTCCTATGATTATTGTGACTATGTTGTTATTGTTGTTATTATCGTTAATTTATTGTTTATTTTTTGATTATTTTTGCTTATTTATATATACATGTCTTTTTGTGACCCGCTAGCCAAGGTTCAGCATCAGCACCCCTGTTCGCAGGTCGGTGCCCCAAATCAGGGATGGAGCCAAGTTCTTGCGGACGTGGTGGAGCCACACTCGTCTTTGCCTTGGGCCCCTTCAAGATGGCTGCGAGACGATCTAGAGGCCGAGCATGTTCTTCAGCCTCCCGTATCACGGAGTCATGGTCAGTGTCAAGCCATGGGTAGAGATACCACCCTTCATGACAACAAAAGAATCACATTGAAAGTATCACCACGCAAGATTTAAGAGAACCAAGCTTCACCCATTCCCCGTTGCGTGTCAGGCATGACCTCCAAGCGGCTGCGCTGAACTCTCGCTGCTTCGCTGCCCAGCCAGAATTTTGAAAAATGGATGCTCATTATCCGGGCCGCGGCTGCATTGCAATCTTCTAAATTGCAAATTCAAGATAATTTATACATGCTGTTTATTTGCAACTGCGGGAAGTTTCAGAATTGATGCTTGGTAGGCGCATTGCCAGGTGTGGTGGCTTAAAAATTGCTAGAAGCAGTCAGATGTGCAATAACTTCATGCATACATTGAAAAGGTACTTTACACTACCCAGGGGTTAGCAGAGCTGAGGTTTTACACAACCCTTTTAAAGTTGCTGTGCTTTGCTCTTTCGCTCGTGCGTCAGGTGCTGATATCCGGATGCCCCTCTACCAGATCCAGTTCTGTGGCAATGCGTAGCGTTCCTTCACCTACCAGGCGTTGACCTCCGTGAAGGAGTTGCTGGAGAAGGGGGACGATCAAGAAGTCAAGACGCTGGGTGATACGGAAGCCAAATGGCTTGTCCGGATCATTACTGGCGCGCCGCAGTCAACCGGACGCTCTGATCCAGACAAAGTTGGCATTTCTGAGTGGGCGCCTGCGCTCTACTGCGGAGGCACCAGCCCCGCCAAGGGCCTAGAAGTGATCCACAAGACCTTGGAGATGAAGGCGCGGGGACAAAGGTTTGCAGAGACGCTGCCGCAGTTGAAGGTCTGGACGCCTGGGGCATTTGCTTTTCAGCTCCCTGATCCCTGGACAGCGTGCAAGGGTACAGAGGTTGGGCCTCCTGCGCCTTTCAATGTGCAGCCCCCGCGTGGAAAGCGGCATGTTTCTGCACAGTTGGAGCTGCAGCCAAAAGAGAACGAGCAAGACGGTGACAAGGACGAGCCGGTGAAGTACATGCTGTCTTTCCTCGGCGGCATCTATCCTTTCAGAACCACTTTTGGAAGTTGAGTTCGAAAAAGTGCAATCTGATGAGATTTGGACGTTGAGATGTCGAAACAGTGCACGCCGCTGGGGCGCGAAGCACATTTCCAAGTCAAAAGCGTTTAAAACTAGCGGTTTCGGAGCATTTTTAGAAGTTGAGATGCCGAAAAAGTGCTAAACCTCCTCGTGGCTCGAAGCACTTTCCAAGTGAAAAGCGTTAAAAAACTGATGGTCTCCTATAGGTTTCCTATCTTTGAAACTTCCACCGCCGTCTTGTGCGGTACATGTCATGACTGGTATGAGAAAATAACCAATAAAGGAATTATGATGGGTTTATGCCACCTCATTTAAGGGGATGTAATGGGATATCACCTGGGTAAATGATGCTGCGACCCCATTTCGATGTCACTAGAAATGACGCTTATGAAAACTTCCCCCCGTTTTGGCTCGGTGACCCACCCAATGATGGCTGCTTGAAAGAAGCCCTTAAAAAAGTCATTGTTGGTGGCTAATAAGCCTTTTACCCTTTGGTAAAAAAACAGTTTCTGGAAAAATCACAATTTTTTAAAAGCTGCTTCATCGAACTAAATGGGCCATGGCTTTCATAGCTTCGAGTCACCTTTGGGGCGGCTTGTCTGAACCCCACTGACTTCAGCTTGGTGCTATTTGGTGCTTATAATTTCCCCAGGTGGATGCCCTATGGAGTGGCTTGATTTGGGTATCTCTGACAAGGGATAAAATGGGGCTATGCCCCACATGATACTGCTTCAAAATAGGAAAATGATGGAAATATATGGGAAACCACACCGCTTGGATTTTGAGGTAGCTTATTTACCATAGTTGATGAACTGCTGATTTTCAGATTTGCTTTGCTATAAAATGATGGATAAATGCTGACAAATCCATTCATGACAGGCATCCTTTTTGACACGTTTTCGATCCAACCTGGGATCATGATCCGTTGCAATTTTTCATGTGAGTTTCACCAATGATCCACTTTTTAAAAGTTTCAGCCCTGAGGGTAAAACACGATTAAAAACCATTGAACCCATGGAAAATCACCATTCAGTCCAATTAAATCCTATTAAACCTTAGTTTTTGAAAGTTTGAATACTGAGGAAATAGTTAGTACCGTCTGGTCATTGAACGTAGCAAACTGGAAGCCACGATTTTTGGCAAATCATCAGTTTTGTCATGGATCAATGGGGCCATCTATGCCATAGCTATGTAATAAACAACCAGAGGGTAAATCACCGTTGAAAACTACTGAATCCCATTATATCACAACTGAAGCTAATTAGATCATTCTTAATTTCCGTTAAATGACCGTTAAATCACTGTTAAATGACTATCAAATTCTATTAAGCCCTATTTTCTCATTCAAATCACCTATTTGGGATTGAGGACCTAGATAAAATGGGGATCCTGAAATCGCCTGGCGTAGACTGGGACGGATGTTAGCCATCCACTTGGATCTATCCCAGCATTTTCAGGGTAAAAGGATCCCCATGGCTTAGTTAATGTATTGGGGGGTACCCCATTTGATGAACACGATTAACACATTGATTATAGGCATTTTGATGTAAAGATACTGTAGTGACTAGATTGATTTAAGGGAAAGCCGAAACCGGAAACCATGGATTTTCCAACAAAAAACATGTTGGTGTCCATGCAAAATGTCCCTTAAACCAATCTAATCGTGTATACTTTAATCAATACATATCCCATTAAAAGTTCCGAAGTTTTTGCAGCGGATCACCCAAAAAAATGTTTGGGTGAATAGGATTAAGAAGAATATGCCTAGCTAAAAGCTCCGTTATTCAAACCTTTGCCCACATGGGGAGATACAGCACCAAGCCTGAAAATTGTGGGACCTGCAAGATTCACCATGGAACGCGGTAATGTGGAAACTCAATGTCATAAACCGTTCCAGTCAGCAAGGATAAAGGGTGGTCAAAATGAACATTATCCCATTACTAGGGCATAGAAAGTGATGACAAATGGTCCAGTTGAAAATGGCACCAATAGGAATGTAGTCCTCATATTTTCTTGAAGAGAGGTCCCAGCTAAATTTCACGAATCCTTAGAAGCTATTAATTGACGCAGCTCGATTGAAATTTGATAAGAGAAGCTAGCCAGCAAGTTTGGTCCTTTTTATATTTATATATATATATAGATATATAGATATATATATATATATATATATTATTTGTTTTTTGTATTCTAAAAGAGATAGTATATGTATGTATATCTATTATTGTTGGTATACCACAAGAAATTCGCAAGTCTGTGACTTTTCCCTGCCCATCGGGGAAGGTACGCATCATTGATAAATGATGCACACCACATGTTTGACGAGCAAGAGCTATTACAAGGTGGTGCCCCCCGGTTATAAGTTTTTTTGTCAGCCATTAACTATAGATATAATCCTAATAAACCATAGTTTTTGGAGCTCTACACTAAGTTAGCTAACTATGGGGCACCACCCTGCGCCATGCTGCGATCAAGCTTGAGTTTGCTATCACGTTTTATCCAAGTGCTGCTGCTGACGTGGTAACTTGCAGATCTTGCGGCAATCAATTCCACGTAGACGCGAGGTACGCCGAAGTATCGTTGAACCCTTCGGACTTGGATGGGCATTCCACTTAGAGCGATATATTTATACGTGGCATATACCCCAGTCAGAGTCATGGTTTATTGGCTACTTACTCATATTGGACCTTTGCGCAACAGATCCAAAAGACAGACCACTTGGCCCGCCTGGATTCGTTCCGGACAAGGTCGCGCATGGACTTACTGAAGCCTGCGAAAAAGAAACGTCCACTATATACCTTTGCTTCCCCAAACCTCAACCCCAAGGTTTAATTCAGCCGCGCTGATTAACGAATATAAGATGGGAATATACCTGTTTTAATATGGTATTCAGGTGGGAATATACCCATGATAGTCTGGTATTGATGAAAGTTTAAATCTCCATGACTTACCCCCAAAGTAGGTTCCTCTGACCCATTTTGTTTACCATGGTTTTACCAAACATCATAACCATTGTTCTTCCCAATGATTTACCACCAAAAGAGTATTGTTTAATAAGCTTTAAGTATGGGATAAACCATAGTTTAAAAGCATCCGTAACCACATATATATATATATATATATACAACCCCAAGAATTACTTTAGCCATGGTTTATCCCCATTACATACCCCAAAATCCCCTATGGTCCATCTGATACCCGAGGCCCTCCTGGGAAGGCGCCGCCTGCACGGTGCGATGGCGCTTCCATGTGGTGGACCTTCGTGGCCTGGCGATGTGACCGATGTGACCTGGGTAAACATCCCCAATCTGGGATGAGTACTTTATAATCCTTTGGTTTTTTTCTTTGCATGGAAAATAACCATAACCAGCAAAATATGTTTCACCAACATTAACCTTTGATATGGGGATATGTGAATTTTATATATATATGCGATGTTTATATATATATATGAATGTATTTGTTATATATTTTTCCGATATACATATGTTTATATCTATACGATTTTGATTTATATTTATACGTGATTTATTTTTATATACCGCACATGTAAACTTACAATACTTGAATATATATATATATTTATATATATATATTTATTTATTTGATATATATATATATATTTATATTTATTTATTTGATTTATATATATATATTTATTTATGTATTTATGATATGTATTCTAAAAAAAAAGTATATACGCTTTTTTATTTAGAAGGGACTGTTTTTTGTTTTTTATATCATTGGTATGTCATTTTTGTTTTATATCAATATATGTATGATTATTTTATTTATTTATTTTCTATTTTTTATTTATTGTTCTTATTTATTCTTTTTGTTTTTTATTCATATGATATATATATAGGTATATGTGATATATTTGTTTTTGTGTATATATATATATTTACGATTTGTTTATTTATACCAAATATATATATGGTTTTATTTTATGTATATATGTATATGACATATGTTTTTCAACGATATAGATGGTAAGTATCACTAGATAGATGGGAGCTTTTTAGATGGCAGCTACTTTTTGATCAGTCTTCGAAAGCCTGTTGGTTTATGATGGTTGTAGGGGATGGTACTACCTTTTGTCTATTGGAGATTTGAATAGTCCAAGAACGGTGGAACCCTTACTAACGAACCAGGAACAACAAAGGGAGTTTGAACGCTGCTGAATTTGGGTGATAAAACGAAACCAATACTGAACCAGATTTTCCTGAGGAATAATGTGGTGAACCCCAAAAGAAATGGCAGTCAGCAATGGAAATCACACTCAGACAGTAAAACATGTCATTATGTAGAATTATCTCTAAAAAACTCTATATTTAGCGAATCCGAGATTGAATCATAGGTCCATATAGGTGAATTTTACCAGTTAGGTCAGCGTGCAAAATGTACACGGTGTGGAATTCAAAGGATTACTGGGACGCACTCTCCAAGCTCACAGGTTTGGCGATGTTCCTACGGCACTCCATCTTCCCATCGAAGACCAGCTGCTCATCCTGACAACATGCCACGACCTGCTTGTAGATGCCCAAGTCGGTGAACATGCATATGTGCTGGTGTTCGCTTGGAGGCTGGTCACAGACGCATCAGAACGTGGCATACTGTGAGATTGGAGGATAAACTGGAGAACGGGTAGCACACGTGAGGACTCCTCGAAACCGACGGCAGCACTGCATTCAGGTATGATTCTAATCTGTGCTGCAAACTTCATGATAATATGATAATTGCCAGCCTGATCGATGGACATTAAAGTTCATTAAAGGCCATAACTGGATGGTTTCTTCAAGCTGACTTGGATTTGTCGTGTCAATGTTGCTGGTGAAGAAACGAATCATGGTTTGGTGATGAATGTGTTGAAAATGATGATACAACTGAGTATGAAAAGAACGATAATGTTGCTGATCACACCATGCCGAATCACAAGGGTCAGCAGGATGCAACCAGTTGTAATACACGGCCCTGATGTGTGTGCGAGGCAGGGTCACCAACATTTTATAAGTCAGCCAACTTCACAACTTGACATGGGAAGTAGCTTTCTCAATTATGAAAAAAGAAATTAGTTTCAACTACGAGTAGTCGCTTTGGCCACTTGCAGATTTCTATCTGTCTGGGATAATTGTTTGATTTCTTGCCTCGTCTGCCTCGTGACTTTCATGTGGATTTGGGATTTGTGTTTAAAAACCAGAGCAACTAGTTCAATATATCTGCCATAAACCCAAGTAAATTTCGAAGCATGTTTGCAAACTTAGCTAACTGAAACGTTAGGAAAGCAATAGTAAACCATCCACAAATTTACAGTACCATTCTTATGGGTGGTACAAACCATCCAAATATGGGTGGTTTATGATTGCTTGCTTTACTAGCAATTAAATCAGTTTGGGAGGTCTTTCTTATCATTGGGTAAATATGCATGTAGGCTGCTAATGCTTGAAAAATCCTTGGAAATGTCCAAAGAAATCTCCAACAATTGCCGTCCAATCAATTTCTAGCCTCCTCTAAACTAGCATAGATGTGGTTTTTCCCGCAATTTTGTAGATCCTTTTCCCAGGGTTTCCCCATGGCGTTTCCGGTGTTCCACGTATTTTTTGCGAGTTTCACCGTTGCGGAAAATTCACCGAGGTGCAAAGCCCACTGAGTTCCACGCAGGAAACAAGAACACCTGGCACCGTGTCTGATGTGGCCCCAAAAATGACGATCTGCACGGGGAACATGTATCTGGGTAAATTATAATAATTCACAAACCTGAAATGTTGGGCAATTTTGGGATGATTCCTCTTACTAACCATGATTCCAGGGCTCGGGAGAACAGTGAGGTCGTGATCAAATTTACCCAGATGGAAAAGCACGGATGGAATGGACGTAGCCTATTTTTGTAACCTATTTTCAGATTTCGGAGAAAAGCCCATACTGTTTGGTGGTTTGGAACATGGATGGATTATGACTTTCCATTCAGTTGGGAATGGAATAACATCCCAACTGACGAAGGGTTGAAACCACCAACCAGCATGTATCCACTATCCATTTGGAGAATGGGAGGTGGCCTAGGTCATGCGGGTACTAGTTCGAAACCATCCAGCTATAGGCTATACGTGAATATCAATTGAAACTTTGGGAAACCGATGCTCTCGGCTGGTCGCCCCTCGTCTGATGCCACCGTTGGAACCTGAGGCGCTTCAATGACGGTGCTGGCTATTGGTCCCAGATGAAAGTCTTGCCAGGCGCGGCCTCCACTAAGATCCACTGATTCACAGCAAAAATGTCGGAGATCCGTTGATATTTAATGGTGTTTTCTATCATCAACAAATGGGGATTTAATGAGATCTAATGAGAATTCATGTGAATTAATGGGATCTAATGACTGGTATATCCTACATGATGGTTTTGCTTAATGTTAATTATATGCTGGAATGACCCAACCTTTGGACTTGATTGATTGACTTCGTTATATACTGCTTGGTGGTTTGGAACATTTGGATTATGACTTTCCATTCAGTTGGGAATGTCATCATCCCAACTGACGAACTCCATCATTTTTCAGAGGGGTGGGTATACCACCAACCAGGTTGATATCCTACATGATGGTTAATTTTATGCTGGACATCCATTGATATTCCAGTGTGGTTGGATAACCGTAGTTGAATATTATGTTTTATTATCTAGTAAGGCATGATACTGGGATGATAAAAGGGATATTGATGGATTTACTCTTGGTGTCATCAATGATGGCGGACCACTGGGAAATCCCCAAACTAAATGGAGGTTTAATTTGCTGGGAAATTTTCCCGCAATCCATTAGTTGTAGTTAGGATCTTAAGGCTTTCCGGAGTATCCTACTAATTACTCGAGGTAGAAATGGCTGCATAGAATGTGGGTGTGTCTGGGAATTGGGTTTGTCGGACAATTGGATACCCCCAAAGCGGTTCAGCTTCATCAGGAACATGATGTTCAACTATTGGATTTTGAAATATTGCAATTTCAGACCCACTTTTCCGAAAATTGCCCAGATACACTTTGAAAGTGGCTGCATTTTACCTGACAACAATGGCAATTGTTAGGAAATATTAGGGGACGTTCATTTTCTGACGAAGCCCATGGTGAGGCATTCTCACCGTGGAGATGTACATGGAGCGAACGTTGCCTCTGCAAGTTGAGCTGGGAGTCATGAGAAATGCGCCATCAGCCACTTGCTTCTGAAAGAGTGTGGGTTTGTGAATATCATATCTGATTGGTGGTTTGGAACATTTTTAAGTTTTCCATATATAGGGAATGTCATCATCCCAACTGACGAAATCATATTTTTCAGAGGGGGTAGGTATACCACCAACCAGATGGTTAACTATTGTATATACAGCTGATGGGATTTCAGAAACCAACTTTTGCTGATATTTTCATATGGGGATGGGTCAAAATGGTCAAGCTACCAAGGAATTTACCATATGATTTGGGAAATCACCATCCAGCAGCCAGCTAGACCCATGACCTGGCTGATGGATTCAGAAATCAGCTACACTCTGGGTATGACTAGCCATAGGCATGGAAGCCATGGCCCATAGAAATAGATGGTTTACCGAACTTAAAAATGGTGGATCTTTCCATGGTAAACTGTTAGATAACCAGATGCTAATATTTTTGAAGCAATGTCATAAACCCACCCAAAAATGTCCCCCTTCGCTCTTATTTGTTCACAGCAGTGCACTTTGCCCAAAATGGTCAAGACAACCCTTACACGCGCAATCTGTCAGAAACGGGGATACAGCCTTTGCAGCTTTGCAAACTGCCCAAGCTGGACAACAGCCCCACAGTGAAGAGTACATCCCTTAGAGACAATGACCTGCCTATACAGTGGACAATGCAGCCTCTACATCATTGTAATCTGTCAATATAGTTGTATATATGGGGTTTTCCTAAACTAGTGCTACCCCCAAATCATCCATGTTAATAGGATTTTCCATTATTAACCATCCATTTTGGGCACCCTGAAATCGTCCATTTTTGGGGGTGGATTTTCCATGAAATAAACCATCCATCCAGCAAGCTCGCTTGGGGTACCAGGGGTACCACCATGAAACCTGGAGATCCTGGGCCCCGCAGATGTACTGCTCTTCACCCGCAGGGTGATACTTCCCAGAAGCCACCTATCAAGAATACTCATATGAAGTTTTTTCAAGAATGGGTGTACCCCTAGTTATCATCCATTTTTCATCAAGATTTTCCATTATAAACCATCCATTTTGGGGTACCGGCAAAGACACCAGCGGATATGGCTGGTGCCACTTCGAAGCAATCCCCGCCAGTGGATGTGACTGCAGGCCCTTCGAAGGCAGCCTCATCGAAAGGCTCCTTGCCACCTCCGTTGCCGAAGGGGCCGCTGCCAAAGCACTTGACGAAGGCGACCTTGCCCCCACCGCCGCCTGCGCGTTGGCCTGCTCAGCCAAGGAGCAGCGGCCGAGGGCATCGACACAACCCTTGCCAGGAACGCCGTGAAGCTGCGCAATCTGTGGTAGCCACAGAACGACTCCGAGTGGAGACCTTTGGCCATCAGCAAGGACTACTAGGGCAAAGCAGTCAGCACTCCCTGCAGTTGCAAGCCCAGCAACACAAGCAGAAAAAAAAATACCCACTTTTGGTGGTGCCCTTCGTTACCAGTACAGCCAGGTGGCGATGGCAGCGCAAGTTCTGAGGACGCTGGAAGCTGATGCAAGACGTGCCGCAGACCTGTTGCGGGAGGCGAGGTACCTAGATCGATATATCTACCATAAAAGCCAACAGTTTTCTGCTGTCCACCAACTTCGCCATCAAACTGGGGGTTCACCACCTTGTGTCTAATGGATGGTATCACGATGGTGATGATTTGACATTTGGTTGTTGAGATATTTCCCATTATGTATATCTGGGTAAATTATAACGACCTCACTGTTCTCCCGAGCCCTGGAATCATGGTTAATAAGAGGAATCATCCCAAAATTGCCTTATTTCAGGTTAGTGAGTGATTATAGTTTACCCAGATATATGTATAGTAAATCACCATTATGAATGTGAGAAATAATTGCCTGGTTGATTGTATGCCCTACATGCATTGCCCATAGGAAATACCGATATCACCATTGGAATAGGTATAACTGATTTATATCCCTTTGTATATATTGGGATCTATTATGTTTATTCTATTTTTGATTTTTAGAGATCATACCCATACCCCAAAATAATAGGATGTAGACCCTACTTAGTCCGATGATTTTCCACATCTAAGAAAAATATGTATAGACTGATTTTATTTCACCATTGGTATGTTTCAATACCCATTGATCATGAGTATGTATCATCCGATAAATGTGGGACAACACTAAATACCCATAGTAATCATATATATACATATAGTAAATATGACTATATAAACCATTCAATACCATGTTAAATTACCATTGGCCTTTTATTTTGTGGTGATTTCCCATCATCATATAAAGCCATATAACCAATATAACATCATATCAAACTACCATTTAATATAAACCATATATTTCCAAAATATACTTGGTGTAAGTAGCTTAGCTCACCCTAACTATCAATGTGGGGCCCCCGTTCGATAGCTAAGTTGGGGCTCACATCACTCCAATTTCACTATGGTTTATGGTACGCAAATAACGAACTAGTTACTGGGGCGAATCTAAACCAACAAACATAACTGGGGGGGCCCCACATTGTATCAATGGCTGTTTTGTAGGGAAAATGTCCAGCCACCACGTCCTGGGGAGTTCACCTCCGCTAGGACTCGGAACCAGAGGTGCGCGCCGTGCTGCTGTCGGATCAGCTCTGTATGTGCTGCTTGGAGTGATGGGATGGGAAATGATGGGAAGGATCCCCGAGAAAAGATGTGGATGTGAACTGCAAAAATGGCGATATCACCGAGACAAGTGGTGATTTGACCTAGGAAAATGGGAATTGAAGTTTAAAAAAGTGTTGGTGATAGTGGTGCCAATGGTAAAAGTGAGGAAATTCTTTGGGACTTCAGCTACAAACAATGTGGTAATTTGGGGTGAGACAACACATGGGATTGAACCAACAGCAATGAGGGCATGGTATCCATCCCCAATAACCAACCATGACTGGCGGTCACTTCAGCTAACGAACTGGGAACGAACTTGTTGGTAGTTTCTTGAGCTATATCGCTGAGTTTTGATGGATGCATTTCCATTTTTTGCTGGACAATATGTAGTTTTTCACCACGTGGGTATGACTGAACGAGGATTTACCGGTGGATTTTAGGGTACAGTGCCCTAAGTCAGACGTGTGGTCACCTGGTGAAGTGATTTTCTTGAGGCTGTCTCATTCATCAGTGACTCACCATGGCTAGTAAGTATTATGTCTTCAAGAACCTGAGATAGAGCCGAAACAAAAATGATCGAAAAATCGTTTTCAAAACCCATTTTTACAAGGTGAGGCCCCTAAATCATACCTAAGCTGACGTGCTTCCAGAATAAACAAAGATTGGAGGGTGTGACGGCTCTAACCGGCATCTGTTCAATTTGATCTTAACATGAACCCTCACCGACCGAGAGGGTTTGTGCCCTTTAGCCGGATAGTACCATTGGCCTGAGGGCCCCGGTTTCCCGATGGTTGAGAAGCTTGGGTGAATGTATCGAGCCCGGAGCTTTCATGGTCGACCGACTGGAGTTTGCCGCTGGTGTTAAATTGGCTTTCGCTCAGTGCAAGGGGGAAAGCCGATTCATGCCTGTCGCATGGATGGTCACCCGAGTGCTGGAGTTTGTGCTTACAGACAACATCAATCCGATCGCAGCCAAAGGATTGGCACAGGACTATTTCTCCAAGTCGCTGTTCTGGAGAAGAGCCCCCGGTGGCGCTGCACAGGCATCCTTTCTTGGCAGGGTAGCTAGCAGAACCCAGCAAGTGTGGCATATCAAAGGACCTATCTGGTGCTGAAAAGATGAAGCTATTCTTTTTTTGTCGCGTGCAGCCAAGTTGACGCAAATAACTGGGCTAGCTGTTGGGTTTATCGGGAATATAACGAAACCATGGGGTGAATCAAAACCAACAAACATAACTGGGTGGTCCCACCTTGGAAGGGTTTCATCGTTGCTTTTGGCGGGCAAACCTTCAGATGTAGTTAATCTGGGTAAATTATTACAACTTCTCTGCAACCTTAGTGGAATCATGGTTAGTAAGGGGAATCATCATGCAACAACAGATTGTGTCCCCTTTTGGTACTCACATCTAATGACTATGAGCCAGGTGTGGTTTTCAGCTTTACTTGCAACTCTTTGAGTTTGTGTTAGTTCACCCTCCACTTGTTGGCAATACCAACCCAATTATATCCCGTCTACTTGCTAGTTACGATGCCTTAGGTGAAAGAAAAACCTTGTTTCATTTTGTTCATCATCTATGCGTTCCTCCTTTCAGCAGCAAAATACATTTCTTCAATTTTGAAGGTTGTAATTCGGATAGATGGTTTGGAATTGACAAGGCGTTATTCAAAAAGCATGCTCCACATTCCCTTCTGCCATGGTGGTGTCCTTCAGTTGATCCGTATTGTTTTAATATTATAAGTTATAAGTCTTTCATAAGCCAACTATATTACACAGAACTTGGTAGGCACCATTTTATGTTTGACCTTCTCTACTGCTGTGACCAGCCTTGTCCGGTTCGAAAAATCAGAGGCTTAGAGCACCGCCGTCCAGAGCTTGGACTGCACTGTCTTTGTCCAGAGGCTGGAGCGGGTGGACGCGTCAGGACGCTTTCCCTGCGGAAGCTAGACATGTTTGGCGCCAAAAGGTATGTTGGCTGATGGAACATGGGATTCAATCAATTTGGTTGTGTTTGTTGCAGTTTCAACTATGGGTTCTTATCAAAAGTATAGAGAAGCAACTGAGAAATGATGATTGGTTGATGACTATAGGAAAATTTACATGGTTTAAGCATCAGTTAGAAGGGTTATACTTGCTTATAACCTTCAAATGATGAGGAATATCATGGAGACATGATGGTTGCTGGATGATTAGTTCCGGAATTATACTAAGCAATATTTCGGGAATTATCAACCATATATTGGGATGATATAGTGGTTGATATATTGGAGATTCCCGTATCCAAATAAGATGGTTTAATGTCTTTTTTTTGGCATTTAGCAATCAGGACGGGTTTTATGTGGTTTAAAGTATCAAACCTATAGACAAATAACTCATACTAATATAGATAGTAACTAAGATTTGATATATGCTTGGGAACCACAATTCATTTCGCAACCAACCAATACAAAGGAACGACGCAGGTATTGAACGCTGCTGCTTACGCCATCCAACAATAGTGATTTAATAGGATCTTCATGGTGATATGACCAACAATAAGTGGGGATTTAATGGCAATTCCCCACTTACCCTCTGGTAAACTAACAGTTTGCTATGGAAAATGGCCATAGAAATAGTTGATTTACCCATTAAAAATGGTGATTGTCCATAGCTATGTTAGTTTACCAGAGGGTATATGGGGATATAAGAAGATACAATGAGGATATCTCATTATACTCCTTAACTTTCGTGATTTTTGATGAGATATACTCCCATGAAAATTGGCATTACCCAATGGGATTCCCAGTAACCGATCTAGGCTGACCATGGCACAAGTGGGTCATGGGATAAAAGGCTACAAACGGCTAGATGTGGTAGAGATTTTTTATGAAAAAAAAACAGAAAAAATGTGATATTTATATATATATAGTGTAAAGATCCAACCGTGGGGATACAAGGGGGTAACTTCGACAACTCCCCTGTTTCGGCAACTTCCACCAATCCAATGCTGGTGGAGTTTCGTCAACAACTTCGCCTGGATCATCCCATCGTCGGTGTGTGGATCGTCATGGGCGTAGTATGCAGGGTTACTACCCTCTGGTAAACTAACAGTTTGCTATGGAAAATCACCATCCTTAGTAACGTAAATCAACTATACTGTAATCATATCCCATTATCATGTGATTGATAGATATTAATGTACACTCTGGTAAACTAACTTAACTATGGAAAACCACCATTTTCCCGAATGCGTACCAAGGGTTCCTGTTTCACTCTGGGGGTCTGGGCGTTGAGGGTGTGTTCGCTCGACGTTGCGTTTATGTTCGCAACCGTTCGTAACCGTCCGCAACCGCTCGCAACCGTCCGCAGCCGTGCGTGAGGGCCATATATGGCCGTGCCTATGGTAAGTTCTGTGCAAAAGGAATCATTTTTGGAGGTTTCAAACGTCGCGTTGCTTCGTTTCCCGTGGCAGGCGTGGCACTTCGTGACATTCAGACGTGTTTTGTAACGTGTCGAAAGTCGTTTTGTGTGGCAGGCGCAATACGTTTGCAACGTTTTCGCAAGATGAGTTGCAGTTTTCGTGGCAGGTGCAGCACTTTGGACGTGTCCATGGTCATTTTGCGTGGCAGGCGCAACACTTTAGACGTGTCGTGTTGCATGTTTTTTGCGAATCGCATTGTCAGGGCTGCATCAAGTGGCGACAAGGTGCAAATTCCATGGCAGGCGTGGCATCTTGTGAGATGTGACGAAACTTGACGGAAGCCTTGCACGAAATATCGATTTTGAGGTAGCAAATTTAAAGGGTTTTTAGAAATCTCGTAGGAAAACATCACTTTTGAAGCTACAAAGTGTGAAAATCGGAGGAAGTCTGCACGAAATGCTCGTTTTGATGCTCCCACGTGCCTCGTCTCGAGTCTCTGGTTTTCCTGTGGCCTTGCCGTGTCTATTGGGGAAGCTGCAAAACCTTTCCTTTTCGAAGGTGTCAAATGGTTGTAAATCTTGTTTTGCAGGGTAGGCGCGGCACTTTGTGACATTCCAACCTGTTTGATAATGCGTCGAAAGTCGTTTTGTGCGGCAGTCGCAATACTTTCGCGTCGTTTCAACAAAATGAGTTGCAGTTTTCGAGGCAGGCGCAACATTTTGTAGATCTCTGTCGTCATTTTGCGTGGCAGGCGCAGCACTTCACACTCCCCCTCTTTCACTTCACACTCTACACTCTACACTTTACACTCCACACTTTACACTTTACACTCTACACCTTACACTCCACACTCCACACTTTACACTTTACGCTCCATACTTCACACTTTACACTCTACACTTTGCACTCCACACTCCACACTCTACACTCTTACACCTTGCACTCCGAACTCTACATTCCACACTCTACACTTCACGCTCCACACTTTACACTCCACACTCCACACTCTACACTTTACACTCTACCCTTTACATTCTACACTATACACTCCACACTTTACAATTTACACTTTACACCCCACACTTTACAATTTACACTTTACACTTTACACTCCAC